>Ga0208902_1000783_pt1 | contig 15893 bp, 27 predicted proteins | sample AntAceMetag02UKH_FD_184767 | JGI IMG/M metagenome (GOLD analysis project Ga0208902, IMG submission 184767) | Saline lake microbial communities from Ace Lake, Antarctica - Antarctic Ace Lake Metagenome 02UKH (SPAdes) (version 2) | ecosystem: Environmental > Aquatic > Non-marine Saline and...
AATAATATGAGAATGATAGATATAACGATTTCCTCTACCCTTAGACCCTCTGTCCTAGATAAAACATTTAAAAGTTTTATCAGGCATTTTCTATTAGAGTATGAGAAAAAAAACTGTTAAAGATATAGGTGGGCTATGGCGGGCTAAAAAGGGCTATTTCAAGACTCTTGAAGAAATTTTTTGTAAAACCCTTGAAAAGTGAAAAGATTTTGTTATAATATGGAAAGTAGAAAAAGAATCAGAAATGAATTACAGAAATAATGTTGAATTAGATGACAAGCAAAGAAAATTAGCAGATAACAATTATAGGTTAGCTATCGCTTATATCCACAAGATATTAGCAAGGGGGATAATACCCCAGAGATATATCCAAGATTTTATAAGTGAGATAAACTATAGATTATGTATATCAGCATATTATTTTGATGTCGATTTGGGTTATCGTTTTTATACGTTTGCTCATGGTGGATTTAAGCATGGGCTTAGAAATATAATAGATAAAATTGAAAACGAAAGAATATCGTTAGTAGATATAGAGTGGTTAGAAGTGGGTCAGGATAACTTATTGAAGAATGTTACTAATAAGATAACTATTGATGATCTTATTAAAAGAGGACACTTGACAAGGATCGAAAAAGATATATTACTAAATAGATATATAGGAGGATTGAGTTTTGATGAGTTGGGTAATAGACATAAATGTAGCAGAGAAAAAGCAAGATATGTGCTTGAAAAAGCATTAGAAAAAACAAGGAAATGCTAATGAGTAGTGGTAGAATTGCTAGGAAACATCATTTAACTGATGAACAAAAACAATTAGCCGGTGATAATATATGGCTTGTTTGGTGGTTTATGAAAAAAGCCATATTTAAAGGTGCTATCAGACGTGAAGAGATGGACGAAGCTTCAGGGTATGTTATATGGCACTATTGTATGGCTTGTGAAGGTTTTGATCCAAATCACGGAGTTAAATTTAGTTCATATGTGAGTAGGGCTTTTTGGTCAGGTATCAATCGATACAAACAACTCAAAGCAATAAACGATCGCCATCTAAAAATCGGTTTAGGTTCTGGTTCTGAAGATGATCCGGAAGAACAAAATTATATAAAAATTAAATCGTGTGGCTTGGGTTATTCTCATTTGTCAGGAAATAACGTAAAATGGGGAAATATTAAATTTTTATTTGAGAATGTGAATATGTCACCTATCGAAGAACAAGTTATTTATTTCTATCACGAAGAGAAGATGAATTTTAAAGAAGTGGGTTGTATTGTCGGTTTTACAAAAGAAAGAGTGCGACAAATTTACAGTGGTATTATTGATAGGGTTAAAGATTATGTAAATAGCATAGATTTGTCTTTTGAGGATTGCGTGGCATAATGGATTTAGGACAATTTATAAAAGATCAAAGATTAGCAAAAGGTATATATCACATAGAGATGTCAAAGGCTATTGATTATGATGCCACGCATATATGGGAGATAGAGACAGGGAGAGGCTTATGTTCTATACCGACTATTCTAAAAATTGCTCTATATCTCGACATTCCTATTGATGTTATTTTTCGTTTTTATATAGACGCAAAAGTTAGACATATGATAAAGAAGCATCAAGAGGCTTTTAATTATTACAAAAACGGAGATACATCGATTACTTTTGCATATTGTAGTGAGTCTACTGATGGTTACTCGATGAAACCAAACAAATGGCCTAAATCTGCTTCTTTTTTACGACAGAAGAGAATAGAAAAAGATATGACCCAAGAACAGCTTTCAGAAAGATCGGGAATAAGTCTGCGTGGTGTGTATACAAACGAGAAAGCATATGAGATGCTAAGTTTAAATCGTATTTTTATATATGCAGAATCTCTGGAGTTCAGGGCTAGTCATTTATTCTCAATAGTTTTATCAGAAAGAGTTAAATACTACAAACGACACTGGAAGAGAATTTTTAAAGATCATCAATATGGGGTTGATTTAAAAGAAGGGAACAGAAGAAAAAATGCATTTCAGAAAAAAGTGGATTGCATAGTCAATAGATTCGAAAGAATTGGTTTAGTTCACGATACGGAGTGTGGTAAGTTTATCGTTGAGTATAGAAAAAAACACAATCTAACTAAACGTAATTTAGGTGCAAAAGTAGGAATTAGTACTAGAATCAAAGAATTTGAAAATGGGACGTGCCTATTTACTTTTGATGTTATGAAAAAAATGTCAGAAAAACTTAATATACCTATCGATGATTTGTTTAAAATAAATCTTAGAGATTTAAAAGTTAGGTATATCAGAAGGCATATGGAAAAATTTAATCGATATGTAAGTGGGGACTACGACAATATCAAACTTTTGATAAAATTTTCTTCAGACAGTAAGATGAAAAAACGTAACGGTAAATACCCTCAAATTGCTGGTAGACTTTTAACCGATAGGAAACGATTAGGGTTGCTACAAAAGGATATATCAGAGAAGATTGGTTGCTGGAGATCTGTATATAGTTTTATAGAAAGAGGTAGGCAAGCTCCGGGTCTATTTGTTATAGATGGTTGGAGCCAATTAGTTGGTGAGGATTTTAAAGAATTATTTCTTTTTGTGTTAGATGAATTGATGAAAGTTAATGTTAACCACTATAAACGTAAATGGACGAAGTTTAAAAAGGAGAATATTCAACCTAAGGAAGAAACATGTTTAGTTATGAGCAGTTAGAAAATTATTTATATTATTGGGCACATCGTATTCGGAAGCAGTATAATGATAAATTTGAAACTGACGAATTGGTTAATGAGGTGTGGTTAAATGGCAAAGTACAATCTGCACCAAGACTTTCAGTGGCTTCAAATAGAATTAGATATGATATGTTGGATTATATAAGAAGAGAAACTAAATCCAAAAGAAAACATCAGCCTAATGTGTATACTAATGTTTTTAATAGTGATGAGGATGATAACAAATCTTATTTTTGGGATATAGTAGCCAAAGGCGTAAAGGATCAGAATCTGAAAAGGGTGGATGATATAGATGAGGTTGAATATTTGATGAGATTTCCAAATGAAAGAGAAAAACAATATCTTACTATGTATTATTTTCAAGGTAAAAGTCAACCTCTGATGGCAGAAGAATTAAGTGTCTCTGAAACTACTGTATATAAGTATGTCAGACGTGGTGTAGAAGCATGTAAATGTGCAGGAGCAGCATAATGATTAAGAGTATTAAGAAACTAACTAATTTTAGATGGCTTAATCTTTTTGATATAACTTATAAGAATAAGGATGGGAATGATGCTAAGTGGATGATGACTTCACGTAAACAAGATCCCACTGTTGGGAAAGATAAACCTGATGCAGTAGTTATTATACCAATTCTTGATGATAGAATGGTATTGATTAAACAATATCGTCCACCATTAGGTGATTATATTATCGAACATCCAGCGGGACTTATTGATAAGGGAGAAACCCCCTTAGAGGCAGCAGCAAGAGAATTAAAAGAAGAAGTTGGGCTTGATATTATAGAATCATTTGCATCTAAAAAAATAACATATAATAGTCCGGGTATTACCGATGAATCAGTTGTATACGTGTTTGCTAAAACGAAAGGTGAGCCACATACTGATGGTAATGAATCTTCGGAGGATATTGAAGTATTAGTCGTTGACCCATTCGAGGCAAAAGAACTGTTAAACTCTGATGTTTTGTTCTCTGCAAAATGCTGGTTAATCGTATCTTTTTTTGCGGCAGGGAATTCTAAATACGATGACATAATAGGTACTAAGAAGTGATAAATGTTTATATATAAAATTAGGAGATAAGAAAATTCCGACATATGATTATAAGTGTGACAGTTGTGGATATACATTCGATAAACTGCAATCTATAAAATCAAAACCACTTAGGAAATGCCCAAAGTGTAAGAAGTATAAACTAAAAAGATTAATAGGAAGAGGTAGTGGTATTATATTTAAAGGAAATGGATGGAGTAATATAGATAAACAAGGGGGAGGTACTCCAACTAAAATCAAATTATAGGAGATAATATAATGGAAACTATCCAACAAAAAGAAGTCAAAGTGACTCTATCCCTTGATAAAAATTACAGAGATCTAAAAATAGCGTGTCAAGAATTCATAGATTATGTCAAGAATAAATATCCCGGAGAAGATCTTAAGTGCCCATATATAAAGAAGATAGAGTTACTTGTCTCAGATAATAAGTAATCACTTGAAAAGCGAAAATATATTTTGTAGGATTATAGAATATGTATAAATACGAGGAAAAAGAAATCTAAGATAACAAGGAGGACACACAATGTTCATTAAAAAAGCAGTACCGATTTTATTAATTATGTTGACGGGTTTTGCACAAGCTGTTGATATAAAAATTATAGATATAGTTGGTGGTTCGAAAGAGGTAGTAGAATTTAAGAAAGTAGATGAAGGAGAACTTATTACTTTCAAAATTATAGTAAGTAATGATTCTAATTGTAATATAAGTAATCTGCCTAAGGGATCTACTTATCAAAATAATATTTTTTCGTGGGTTCCAGATGCTTATCAGGCAGGTATGTATCCTGTTGCTTTTCATACAACTGATGCTAATAATGTTGTTACCTATAAAAAAATACGAATAGTAGTCGCTAATAGAATTTTTAATATATTAGCGCAAAAACCATTTGAGTATTTGTTTATGGCTATGGACCCCGATGAAGATGATGTAGAAATAACTGTTACCGATTTGCCTATGGGGGCTACTTTTACAGGTGCGGAATATGGTCCTAAGTTGTTTCAATGGAGTCCCTCTTTTGCACAAATAGGTAGATATACCATGACTTTGACTGCTACTGATAATCCATCAGAAGGTCCACCGCTTACTGATATGAGTAATGTGGTAATAACTGTAGCTGCTGAAGCACTTTCATCTCTTGAAAATCCGTGTGACTTTAATGGGGATAATTATATTGATGAACAAGATTTGTCTATATTCTCTTTAAATTGGATGAATTGTATTAACTCAGTTCCTTCTAATTGTGACCCTGCTTTCAGAAACAGAATATTAACAACAAATGGTTCTACCTTACGTCTTATTGAATTTTTTGTAACAGTAAGGGTTATAAATGGACGAACAGTTTATCATGCACTGGACTGTCGTGATTTAAGAAAAAAGAAATCATACGAAATATCATTAGGTAGAGCCAAAGAGCTTGGTTTTACACCTCATACCAAATGTAAGGCTAATCGATTATTAGAGGAGGTTAATAAATAAAAATGGGAGAATTTACACTACAACCAGTTTTGTCATTATCAAAATATAAATATACAGAATTTCTTTTTGAATATTATAAAGATATTAAAACAAATTTTGATATTCGTTTAGTATGGAGAAAAAAAGTAGATTTGGCGGGCTTAAGATTTATACTATCCCTGTGGAGATTTAATTTACGAATTACTTTTTTTGCAGATAAAAGAATATGGGATGATAAAAATAATGAGTGGGAAAAAGGCTCAGAAGAATATTTCAAATCATAGTGGAGTAACAATGTATCTATACAAAATTGCAACTGGAACTTATGATATATATGATTGCACTGAATTAGCTCATACTAGAAAAATAGGTAAGAAAGAATTCAATAACATGGTTGTAGAATCGATTCTGGAATTGCTTTTAGATAAAAGAACAGAACTTTCTGCTTACTTATTTGATGAAAGAGAAGGAATAATACCTGATCGGAGTATTGAAGAAGCTATAAAAATTTTGGAGAATAAAGATAACGATGATCTTACAGAATCTGTTAAACAAGGGGGTCTAAAAGATATTGAGCGTTTTATTTCTAGTTGGTGTAAACCTTTATTTATAAAAGGAGGGGATGTCGCAAATAAAATTGTGTTTATAATGATGGAAAATTATGGGTTCAAACGGGTAGAATATGAACATCATATTTGTTTTGATTATTTTACTGATATAGTCGATCCCGATAGAGCACCAGCAGAGCAAAGAGAACAGAGTGATATAAGTTATGTTATTATGGATAGAGTACGAAAGAAATATTGGAATAGGATAGGAAAAAGAAAAATTGAGAATGTGAAGATTACCAATGAAGCAAAAATTAAAAAAGTAAAAGATAAAGCCACCGAAATTAGGCAAAAAGAGGAAGACGGTAAAAAGGAAGCAGCAGCCTGTGCCGCCGAAGCGTCTAAATTTTATGCTAAAGATGTAGATAAGTTTAATAAAGAAAGGTAGAAAAACTATGAAAAATGTAGTATGGCTATTGGTTGTAATGAGTTTGGTTCTGACAGGTTGTCAGACAGGGAGGAAAGTAAAAACTGTTTCTACTATTGTTCCCACTATGCAAGATGTAGATATCGATGGTAGTGGTATCATAGATGTAAATGATATGAACATAATGGCTTCGGAGTGGGGTAAGACAGGTAAAGATCTGAAATCTGATTTTGATGGTGATTGTTTTGTAGGTCTTAAAGATTTGGCAATAATAGCAGATTTTTGGTTAGAGGAAAGAGAAAATGTCGGAAAATAAGATAGTATTTAAACGTGCGGCATATGTAAGTTTATATAGAGATGATGGACACAGGGCTAGTGCTTTAGATGTTGTTAGAAAACTACAGGATACAATATCTGAATTAGAAAAAAAGGTTGGTCTAATTTGGTGCTTCGTTTAGGTTTCGATGGAGATCATACGAAACTTGAACTTATGGGGAATAGACTGGAATACAATGAAGAATATGGAATAAGAATAAATAAAATGTGGAGAACGTGAGATATCCGGGATCTAGTTATAATTCTTTTTTATTACAGAAAGGATAAATGAAAATGCCAAGTATTATGTCTTGCACCATAGAACATATAAAAAGCATATCACAATTGCCTGATTTCGAAGATGATGAGATGAGGTTTCTTTGTGGTTGTGTGATTAAAAAAACTGATAAAAATAAAAATATATGGCATTGTCCCACGCATACTGAGGATGGAGAAGGATTAAGGTTATATTCGACTCGTTTAAGTATCATGCATACTATGCGTAGATCTATGCAGGGATCAAAAATAAAAACCTATCTCAGAGAAAACTGCTTGGTTGCTTGTAAAAATAGCGAAGGTCTTGAACATATTTGTGTTTTTTGTGGGAAAAGCCCAGGTCTTGTTTATTGGGACAATGACAGTTGCAGTTGTGTTTGTAGAGAATGTTTAGAACTTGTATTTGAAGAAGTTTTGGGTTGAAGCCAGTATTCCAAACGATTGTAGATACAGAGAATGGTGATTGTACTAGAGCAGCTGTAGCTTCAATGTTTGAACTCGATATAACACAAGTACCTAATTTCGTAATGTTTGATGATGATTGGTGGACGATGCTTAATTGCTTTTTATGGGGACTTGGTTATGAACTTAAGTATTGGGTTTTTTATGATACGATTAAATTTAATCGGAAATATCTTATCAATGGTGCGATAATGGCTAGTGTACCATCTAAAACTTTCAAGAATGTAAGTCATACAATTCTTTGTAATAGTCGTGGGAGAGTTATTCATGATCCTAATCCTAATAAAGCATGGTTGGGAGAATATGTGACCGTACCCGATGCTGAAGATAATGGATTAGATGGATGGTATGTTATTGAGAAAAGGAAAAAAAATGGAAAAAAAGAAAATTATTAATGGTGAAATTATGGGTGATATATCTCCGTATCTTGAGGGACCTATTCAAAAGGTTATTGATTATCTTAATGAATTAAAAATGGGATTATCCAAAGATGGGTGGTCTAATTTAAAGCTTGTTGATGATTTAGGGTCGGTAGTTTCTGTCGAAGGTGAAAGATCAGAAACTGATGCAGAACTAAAGAAGAGATTAAATTTTCAGAAGAGACGAAGAGCATTGAATAAGGTATATAAGCAGCGAGTGGAAGAGGAAGAGGAAGAAATAGAAAAATATAAAGAATTGCATAAAAAATATGGTGGCAAAATAAAATTATAGAATGATTTATTAGAAATATAAAATTTTGTAAAAATTAAGGAGAATAACATGTTTAAACAAAATGAAGATACACTAAATACACAAAGTACTATTGGGTTGATATTTCTTATGGTTCTGTTTTTAACTTTTTTTGTACTTAAATTAACTGGGACTATCGATTGGAGTTGGTGGTGGGTATTTGCCCCTATGTGGATTCCTTGGGGAATTGGATTGATCGGCATGATTCTTGGTATTAAACCTCCACAATTTTGAAAGGTTTTAGAATGAGATGTTTTCAGTGTCACAAAGAAATAGAAAATGAACTTGATATGGTACTTTTGAATGTAGATGGTGATATTGTTTGTAGTCAAAAATGTAAGAATGATTTCGAAATAGAAAAAGAACATTTTTTAAACGTAACTATTCATAGTGATAAACTAATGAAACAATGGTGGAAACAATAAAAATTAATTAATGAGGTATTGTAATGGAAGCTAGAAAAGTAGTAATTTATGTAACAGCCATCTTGTTAGCGGTATCATGTTTTTTTGTAGCTGATAGGATAGTACAAGGTGCATCTTTTTTTCTTGGAGCAGATCCATCGTTCAATTTTAATGATCCTAATGGTTTTATGAAACCTACAGCAGTAATTCTAACTATGGTAGATGTTACGGATGGAAGATTCAATTTAACGCCTTTTCTGAATACCAATGATCCATATGGTGATATAGACCAAAGTGGGATATGTGATACTACAGATATATTTATATGGAATAATATATGGACCGAAAGTCAAAGAAGAAGTCATCGGGCATGGTGCTTTCAAGTAGAGAAAAAAGCAAGCAGTGCCATTAGTAGAGCAATGTCCTATAATCAGTTGTGGAAAGGTCTTGAACTTACCACATATAATAGAAGCCCTGTTTTAGTTTATAAGTTTAGAAAGTAGATATGCCCTACGATGATTCTACTAATCAGGAGAGTAATAGCATTTATAGTGGTAATAGTATCTCTACAACTGCTTCTACATATAATAGGGAATGTTATCTTGATGGTGTTGTCTTCCCACATAAGAATAGTGTATATGGTGAAGAAGTAAAAAACAAACTTAAGGAAAAAACATACAAAGAAATTATAAAACTTCTTATCGATGAGAATATTCATAAAGTTACTCTTGATGCTATTAAGGAATATCTTGATAAAGAACTTGCTGCCCAGTTTGAAATAGTCGGTGAGCTAAAGACGAATACACGTCTTCTACAGGAAGATCATAGAATATGTAAAGAGGACTTAGCACATATCAAAAAAGAATTTAAGGAGATGATGTTAATTATGAAATCTTATGCTGATGATATTTTTAGATATCAAATGATAGATATACCTGATGGATAATTCAAGTGTATTTTGTAAACAACCACTTTCGGGAACTTCGATTTACTGTAGTGTCGAATGCCATCAACGTTATTTATTAAAGCACAATCTTGCTTCGGTATTAGAGCCTTTAAGAACTAAGATTATGCAGCAATTGGAGAAAAGATTAGAGAAAGTTCAACCAGACTTTGCGGATCTTGATCGTTCGTTAGAATATAATGAAGAAAAAATAGGAGATATGCTACTTCAAGATATGCAGGAGATGATTGAAGAAAATACTATATACGATAGATCGGAAATTTTAGATATTTGATAGTATATTTGATTTAGAAAAGAAAATATATGAGAGAGATATTTGTTTATGTGTTTTTTTATTTGGGCTAACTAATGCACAATAAAATCATCTGTGGAGACGTTATAGATAAATTACAAGAAGTTAAGAATGATATATCTATTTTAGTTATCACATCTCCTCCATATTTCAATCAAAGAAAATATACAGAAATTACAGATCCCAAAGAAATAGGTAGGGAAAAAACAATAGATGAATATCTGTCTAATCTTTATATAGTTTTTGAAGATTGTATGAGGGTATGTAGACCAGATGGTAGTATCGTTTTTAATATAGGGGATATATATCTTAAGAAGTCTTTACAACTTATCCCTTATAAATTTGCGATAGGTGTTCTAGAGAGGTTTGATGTTAAGCTTATAAATGACATTACTTGGGTAAAAACTAATCCTACTCCTCGTCAGTATAGAAAGAGATTAGTACCATCTACAGAACCATTTTTGCATTTTGTTAAAAATAATGATTACTACTATAACATCGATGCATTCTTACCAAGTGAGAAAGTAGATCCGAGACCTATTTCTCCTGCAAAAGGCGTTAAATATTCTATACAGATAACACAATCGGATCTAAGTAGAGAAGAGAAAGAGAAGGCTATGGAATCCCTTACAGAGGTCCTGAGTGACCTTAGGAGGGGCAAAGTAACTGATTTCCGTATGAAGATAAGGGGTATTCATAAAAAAGCCTTTGGAGGGCAATCTGGGGGCAGAAATAGTCAAATAGATAAGCAGGGCTTTACTATAATCAGGATGTATGGCAATAAGCTGAAAAGGGATGTTATAGAGAGTTCAGTAGCAAATACAAAAAATATTGACCATTCTGCTGTTTTTCCCTTGAAAGTGATTACAGAATTGGTATACTTGTTATCAAAAGTAGACGATTTAGTTATAGATCCCTTCTGTGGAAGTGGGCAAACATGTTTTGTTGCTAAATCATTGAATAGAAAATATTTAGGTATAGATCTAAATTCTGATTTTTGTAAATTGGCAGAAACAAGATTAAAGGAAGTAAAATGATCATTCTAAAGAAAAATAACATATATCTAAAAGATGAACATGTGAAGAATAGTAAAAGAGAAAAAGTTTCAAGTATTATTCCTTTTCTTGACGAACCTGTAGAAATAGAAGGAATTTTTACATTATCTAATTTCTTCAGTATTATAGAAAAAAATGCAGGATTAATAGAAATTATATTTAGTTCTGCAATGGGGCACTTTCCTCTTAAACCTTATTTAGAGGAAATTAAGAAAAGATATAAAAGCAACAAGGATAATGACAATATAAAGTTTCTTAGATGTAGTTGGGTTGCAGAACAATTTGATTATTCAGAATTTGGCAATATAAAGGATGGTCATAATGAGATAACTATATATATAGATGTTTGTGGGTGGGGACCATATGAGGAAGATCAACATGGTCACTTTACACCAGATGAGAATGGTCCTCAAATGGGAGGATATGCCATAGAATTTACTCGTTTAAATGAATTAAAAAGATTATCAATTATTCTTAATAAGTCATTTGCAATAGGTCAGAAAAATTATGAAGGTGAAGAAAATATTGTAGAGGGTATAAGAGAATTTACAATTTATGAATTTTTTGGTGCTATTCTTTCTGAACTTACTTTTTGTGGGTTACCGGATGATAGGACTGAGCAACGGGATAGAATAGAAGAGGATTACAATGATATAGCAAAAAGGATTACGAAAGGAGAAAAAGTTGGTGTTTCTCTAGATGAGTTAAAAAAAGAATTAGATGATAATAAATAATTCGATTATTATAGAGAGGATTAGTAATGGAAGATTTGAGAAGGCTTTTGAAAGACAATGAACGTGTTTTTAGTTGATGTTGTTCAGCAGAACAAATCTGCTTTAGAAAGATAGAAAATGGAAGAAAATGATTTAAAAGCTTGGCCCAAAGATGGATCTGCTGTCGGATTTAATAATCTATCAGATCCATTATGTGAATTACTTAAAGAGGCTATAAGAAAAGGTGATGAAGTCTATAAAGAGGGTTTGATATATAAAGGCTTTGATTTAGGTGAGACTTTAAAAATGAGTAATCATTCACCTAAAGAAATATTTTTACCAGAAAATTTATTATCTAATAAGATTAATAAATCTATTACTGTATTTGATGAAATCATTTTTCTAGCTATTCAGATGGGGATAGAACAGGGAAGGCGTAGAAAACTGAGAGATATCAAGAATGCTACTACTCTTTTAAAAAATGGGTTTACTGTTATTGAATCTATGAAAAAAGTAATTGATAAATTAAGTAAAACAGATGAAGAACTATTAAAAGAGATGTCAGAAAGAGAAAATGAAGAAGATTAATATAGTTGATGAAATTATAGTATCAACAGATGAGATACATGACATACCTATCGAAATAGGTAATGACATTATAAACTATTATAAAGAACAAAAGATTAGACAAGTTATTGTTCTAGTTGTATTGGATGGATCTAAGATTTTTGCTGCTGATATTTTTTCCGAAAGATTTTTTGGGAACTGTAAAGATACCAAATTCAAAATCAATCATATTAAAGCAAAAACATATGTCGGTACTCAATCTTCACCAGATACATTAGTTGATTTTTGTGGGATAGAATTAAATAATTATTTTAAGAACAAACATCTTTTAGTAATAGATGATATATATGACACTGGATACACCTTAAGTACTATAGTACGTAGGTTAAAAAATTATGCTCCTAAGAGTATAGAATGTTGTGTTTTATTAGACAGGGATATAGAACACTCATCAAAAGTTGATGTTAGATTTATTGGGAAAAAAACTGAAATAGAAGGTTTCTTTATTGGTTATGGTTTAGATTATAATGGCAAATATAGGGAACTACCATTTGTATCTACTTTCAATGCAGATATTGATACTGGTGAAATTATAGAGGAAGTGATTTGTAACAAGTGCGGTGAATCATGTAAGTATTCCTGCGGTATGAAAGGAGATCCCCTTGTTTCACATGGTTTAATAAATGGGAAGGTAATGGGGTATTTTACTTCTCCTGTATTACAGGATCTCACTACTTATAAATTTGACATCTGTGAGAAATGTCTTCAAAAATATTTTGATAGTTTTAAAATTCCTGTTGAGATGTCTGAACATAGTCCTTTTCATGCTTATTCCTCATGCAAAAATTGGTCAAAGTAGAAAAGTCGCAAAAATTTATTCGAGTATATGAAATCAGTAGACAGAAAGATGGAGTAACTGTTTATAATGAGAATTGAAGATGGGCTGAAACTTGACTATAATGATGTTTTGATTGTTCCACAACGATCTGATATACCAAGTAGAACTAAAGTGAATTTAGAACGTAAATTTAAATTCAAATACTCCTCGAGACAACTTGTCGGTATACCTATTATAGCAGCCAATATGGATTGTACAGGCACATTCGCTATGGCTGATGCTTTGTCTGATTACAAAATATTTACTGCTTTACATAAACATTATAATCTGGATGAGTACACAAAGTTTTTTTCCGAATATAAGCGGAAACGATGGAGATATACTTTTTATAGTTTGGGGTTAGATGGCTTTGATATGCTTAATAGGGTTAGAGGAAATGTGGATGATATTGATTTTCCATATTTAGTTAATTTCGATGTAGCCAACGGATTAACCGAAACTTTTGTTAAAGGACTTAAAGCGTTAAGGAGGCTATGTCCTAACTCAGTTATTATGGCAGGTAATGTGGTTGGTGCTAATATGGCAGAACATCTTATTTTGTCAGGTGCTGATATAGTTAAAATAGGAATTGGATCCGGTTCAGTATGTCAGACACGAATTAAAACTGGCATAGGGTATCCACAGCTATCAGCGATAGATGATGCTTCGTTTACTGCTCATGGGTTAAAGGGACATGTATGTGGAGATGGAGGATGCAATAGAGTGGGAGACATTTGTAAGGGTTTCGCAGGAGGAGGAGATTTTATTATGTTGGGAGGTATGTTAGCAGGGGCTGAAGAATGTGAAGGAGAATGGGGATATCGTTCTCATGCATCAACAGGTTTCGAATGGTCGTATTATCAGGAACATAAAGAAGAGTACAAAAAATCTTTTAAATTTTATGGCATGGCGTCTAAAACAGCCCAAAAGAAATATGATGGTGGAATGTCAAATTATAAAGCGGAAGAGGGCAAATGTGTTCAAGTACCTTATAAGGGTCCAGTATCTGATATAGTCAGAGAAATAAAGGGGGGTTTGTCAAGTTGCTGTTCCTATGTAGGAGCAGCTAGAATAAAAGATCTACCAAAATGTGCATTGTTCGTTAGAACGACACAACAAGAAAATATTATTTTTAACACACAGAAAGGTTAAGTATGAATATTAAATGTTTTAAGTTAGTAAGTGGAGAAGAAATTATTAGTGAATGCAAAGTTACAGATGATGAAATTATTTTAAATAATCCTGCAAGGATGGCAATGGTCAAAGACGAGGATAAACAGGGAATGGTTATTATTCCTTGGATTCCTATCACGAATGAAAAGGAAATATTTGTTAAGAAGACACATGTTATGTATATTGTAGAACCTGTCCCTGAACTTGCTCAGGAATATAATAAGAGGTTTGGAAGTGGTTTAGTTGTGCCGCCTCAAGGTAGTGGAATTATTGTATAGAGAGCTGGCAAGACGAGACTGAAAATAAAGGAAATAAAAAATGATTGTTACGTTGACTCATCCATTTATAAGAAGATGTATTAATAGACAACAATTGCTGAAAGATTGTAATAAGTTCAATACTTTCACACGTAGAATGAAGAAGCAAGCAGAGATAGCAGCTACAGATGGAGAGGGAGAGATTGATGAAGATATACAGAATAAGTATAAAGGGGATGCTTTTGAGTTATTTGTTGAAGTATTTATTCGTATATTTGGAGCGGATATGCTTATCGGAATAGACCCTCAATCTTATAGTATAGTCCCCCCTGATAAGGATCAGGGGGTTGACGGAGTAGGAATAGGATTTAATGGAGACTCTCATACTGTTCAAGCTAAATTTAGACAAAGCAATTATGTTCTGACATCAAGGAAAGATGATCTTAAAAGTTTGACAAATCAATCTATGAAAATGAAAGAAGATAATGGTTTTAGTATAAGTCCTAGTTGCAAATTTAAAGTAGATTTTGATAGAAGAGGAGATAGAAGTAGAATAGACAATACTTGTCAAATGACTGTCAGTCACTGCGGTAAAGAGATTCACAGGGAGTCTAAAAAAGATTTAGTTCCTTTAAGAGAAATTAATAGAAAAGACATTCGTAGAAGAGTGGAACAAAATAATATTTTTTGGGATTCTTTTAGAGAATCTTGGGACGAGGCGATAAGAGATGGAGAATAGTCATTTATATTTTTACCAAGAATTGTTTGCAAACAGGGTAATGGATTTTGATTTTGAAAAAGGAAGAATAATAATTCCTACAGGTAATGGAAAAGGAGTTCTATGTAGAGAAGTTTTTCATAGAATGATAACTTCTTTAGATAACCGAAATAATCAATTTGTAGGAGTTGTTTTTTCTCCACGTTTATTGCTTAATAAACAATGGGTTGCGGCATTTCTTGATTATTTCGAAAATCAGTCTCATCCCATTAATTTTATTTTCATTGGTTCTGAAAAGATAAGTTCGAAAATAACAGAAAAAATTGAAAAAGAATTATTTAGAATTAATGGACCGGGTGTTAGATCTCCAGTTTCCACTCTAAAGCATGAAGAAGTTAAAAAAGCAGTAGAATATAATAAGAGAAATGGAATTAATACCATCATTATATCTACTTATCATTCTAATAGAGTTGTTAGAAAGGCTAATTTACATTTTGATTGTGCTGTTTATGACGAAGCTCATTTTATGCCGGGGCGAGTAAATGAAAATGGCTCACAGGTATCTAAAAAAGATCTATTTTCTTCTGTTAAAATTTTATCGAGAAAAAAGGTATTCACTACAGCAACTGAAAAAATAGGAGAAGTAGATGAGAATATAAAATATAATGGAAGAGGAATGAATAATGAAGAAATATATGGTGAAGAAATTTTAGTATGGAGAGATAAGGATACTAAAGTTCTTAGATGTATATCTGCCAAAGATTTGGTAGATATCGGTTCGATGTTAGAACCTAGACTCCATATCGTTTCTACTGATCCTAACTTGGATAGCTATAATATTAATGGTGATATTACCAATATTAGCAAACTAATTTTTTGATTT
>Ga0208902_1000785_pt1 | contig 15888 bp, 28 predicted proteins | sample AntAceMetag02UKH_FD_184767 | JGI IMG/M metagenome (GOLD analysis project Ga0208902, IMG submission 184767) | Saline lake microbial communities from Ace Lake, Antarctica - Antarctic Ace Lake Metagenome 02UKH (SPAdes) (version 2) | ecosystem: Environmental > Aquatic > Non-marine Saline and...
TTACTTTTTAAAGAACTAATTTACTATTATAGTAACTTACTTTCACTTTTCAAGTTAAAAACCTTTAATTACTTTAAGAGAGTTACTTAATGTCTTCACTACGTTCAGACGAGTCTGATTCATCCCCACCACAAGGGTAGGGGTTTTCTCAGACAACAATATAAATATGTAAATATTTTTAGTGTATCAATTTGAAGATGTACTTCCATATGTGTACTAAAATCGGCACATACTAATTTAAGTGCTTCAGTTAGATCTTTTTTACATACCGGACAAATTATTTTTGAAGGTCTATGTCCTGCTTTTTTAATCTTCGTCAATATTCCTTTATTTTTAGATCTCTTATCCTTCATCATATAACCCTTCATAATCATCTTCATTACATGGTAAGATATAGGAAGTAGGTAAAGCTTTTCTATCTTTCATCTCTGTATGTGCTGTTCTATGTTGCAAACAATTAGTACATATACCGTTAGAATTCGTAGTATCTTTACCACATATACAACAAATTATCCATGCTTCATTACTCATAATAGGTCAGACAGGATTCGGACCTGCAAGAATCTGGATTAAAAGTCCAGTGCTTTACCTCATAAGCTTCTGACCCATAAGTTTGCCATACTTATCAGACTTCTGTTTTTGCTTAGTTTTTTTTATCATTATTTTTCCTTTTCTTTAAGTAATTTATTATCTTTGATAACGACTTGCATATAGTCATCAAAATCTACAGTAACACGGATAATACCATTTGTCATATAACCACAACTTGTTTCTTTTTGATCTCTTTTAAATTTCCGGAGTAATTCTATAAGTGTATCTATTTTTATAACTTCATCTTTTTCTTTTTATTTTACTACGTTTTATTTTTTTTTCAACCTCTTTTTTATAAAAAGCATTGAATTTATTGCATTTAGGACAAGGACCATACTTAGGATCTTCATATAAAAGATATTTACATTTATATCCACAGTGACGACACTCATAACTAATATATCTTCTTATAGTTGCCAATCGATTGTAACCTACGCTTTCTACAATAAATAATAATATAATGGACCTTGATGGATTCGAACCAACACAACACAGGTTATGAGCTTGCTGCTCTACCATTGAGCTAAAGGTCCTTTTTCAGTGCTTGATTAAAATTACTTATTTAAACTTAATTGGTCTCATTTCTTACCTTCCTTCCTTAATCTCTGTTTCCTTGCTTTATCATCTTTCATCCGCTTCTTTTCATCCATCATAGCCTTGTCAAATTCTTGGAATGACATTCGTATCGCACCATAATCCAAACACTCGATTATCTCATCCAAATCTTGGTCTGAGTAGTGAAACCCATATTTTTCTTCGATAAGATCATCAAATTCAGCCTTGTTCTTAGCAACAAAAATAGCCGCTTCGTTTATCTGCTTGAGCAGTTGTCTTAGCCTTTTATCTTTCATGTCTTACCTTCTTTTTTCTGTCGATCAAGAAAATTAAGAAAATCTACAATCTCATGTAAACAGGATGAATCAAAAATGGAATCAAAGAACTTACACAAAACCCATCGATGCTCAGGTTCATAATACATAATAGAAGCAAGTAAATCGCCGTTACTCTTATTAATGCAATCGTATTCATTAGAACCAGAAAGGTAATTAAACTTGATATATTTGTAGTCCATTTTAAGTCCTTTTTTCTTACCATAATTTCATTCTTTCATGAAAAATGTTTTGCTGCACTATTTTATGCTTATGGCTACAAATGTAGATCATGTTCTACTACATTCCAATCCACATGATTCCAAATCTTATGTAGTCTCGCTTGATGTAATAATAAAGATGCTCTATCTTTACCATAACTTAAAATTCTTTTAGCATGCTCAACAGATGTAAGTTTCTTCGGTGCTATATATGAAGATATACTTTTCATCTCTAATGTTATCGGTGCTTTCTCTACAGGCTCTATAACTTTCTTCTTTTCCCCAGTAAAAGAATATCCACACTTTTTGCAGTTATAGGTTCTTACTCCTGTTTTAGTATTACACTTGGGACATATCTTAAAAGCCATAGTTCTACATCCTTAAAAACGTTTACATGCTCCTATTCAGTGCTATAGGAACAACTTTTTCTCCGGCTGGAATAAAATGGTGACTCCCGGAGTCGAACCGGGTCCTTCGGCTCTTCAAGCCAACGCTAAATCCCCATCAGCTAAGCCACCCTAAAGCTGACGAGAGGATTCGAACCCCTGTGGGCATATAGCCGCTGGTTTACAAAACCAGTCCGTTCAACCACTCCGGCACGTCAGCCTAATAACTTTTACCTTCAGTATTCTCGCCCTCTTGGTACATGTGCCCCCTACAAAGTATAGTGGGAGTAGAAAAAACTACCCCCACCATACTTCTATTGCCCATTAAGAAGATGAGACTTGTTCTTTCTTACTCTTACTCTTTTTCTTACTCTTGCTTTTCTTAGCACGAGTTGCTTTGACCGGCTCAACAGACATAAATTTCGAAAGAAATACACCAGCCAATACTTCTGAATGAGCATTTGTTGCCTCATCAAAAGAAGCCTGAAGATTTTCGCCGATTTTACCTGCAGCAGGTAGTTCACTCAAACTAAGATCTGTTCTTGACGGACCATCAATTGCTTCTATGATCTGCTGAATTGAGATCTTATCAACAGATCTTGCAAGTTTAAATCCACCTCTTGGACCTCTCTTACTGTGAAAGATATTACCCCTTACCATACTCTGCATAACCTTTAGCAGGTATTCAAGAGGAATGCCATATTCCGCAGAAATCCCTTGAGAAGTAATAAAGTCCTTTTCCTGATGCTGAGCAACATAACAAGCTGCCAGCAACCCATAACCTACGCTTCTACTCGTTTTCATAACTACTTCCTTAAATAAACAACATTACTTAGTAACCACTCTTATTCACAAGTATACTATATTTATATGGAATAGCAAGACTTTTTTTAAAAAAAAGAAAAAAATTAAGAGTGTTCCTAAGTACTTATAGGATATGAAGTTAAATGGAGAATGGCAGATTCGAACTGCCTGCTGGACCGTGCAAAGGTCCTGTGTTCCCAAGTACACCAATTCCCCGTAGATCCCGAAAGATCTATAAAAATAGTGGATACGGTAGTAGAAAAACATTGTACGTTGCTCTACCATCTGAGCTACCTCCGTACTTTTGTACTAGAGGGCAGGACTCGAACCTGCGACCAACGGATTAATAACCGATAACATTTTTCATTCAACCCACTTAAATCCGACAGGCTGGATTCGAACCAGCGGTTTCTCGCCCCCAAAACGAGCGGATTAGCCAAACTTTCCCACTGTCGGTTATAAATTCCATTCACCATTATGTAATGCACAATGACAATTTTTACACAATAATATACATTTCTTTAATTCCTCAACAATTCTTTCCCACTTCCAACCTTTCATTGTTTTAAAATTGGGGTCTTTTAAAGTAGGGTCTAGATGATGTACATCAAAAGAATAGTTATATTTCCAACCGCCACATTCTGGATTAGCACATTTCCCTCCCAGATAATCTATGATCTTTTTTTTATTTTCCTTAGTTCTTCTAATATTTTCTTTATTATGACATTTTCCACATATTCTCTTCTTATTACCATAAAATTTAGTAGGATCTGTTTCTCCGCATTTGTAACACTTATGAGATGGTAATTTATAGTCAGTTTTTAATTGATATTTTTTCAGCCAATATCTTAAAGAACTACGTGGTATATGTAATGCTGTAGATATCTGGCTTATACTTTTTCTTTCTAAAATAAATTTATCCAGAATTTCTTTTTTCATTTATATCTCCGCACAAATAAATAATTCATATCTATTTATACTTCGACATATTCGCCCAATACTCTTCTTTTATTTTTACCGAACTATGCGACTCTCCGTAATCTGAGTGGTTGGAATCGAACCAACGACTTCTACGCTCCAAACCGTGCGACTTACCAAACTAGCCTATTCTCCGTAAATAGAGCAACTCCGTAGTAATAGTAATATTATTGTAACCAGAAACGGTTTAGGAGTGCAGAGCTGCTCGTTGGTTGTAACTACATTTAATTTAAATAGCGGGAGCAAGATTCGAACTTGCGTCAAACGGCTTATGAGACCGTGCTGGAACCTACCTCCAGTCCACCCCGCGAATGGTAATATCAGGCCTCGAACCTGAGATTTCAGCTTATGAGGCTGATGTGATCTCCGTCTTCACCATATTACCGGCTCCTAAGATATATAATAAAGGTGAAAGTATTAAAAAGTAAAATGCCGTGCGACAACATTTCTACCTCTAAGTTCTGTCTGCTTAAAGAACCCTTTTAATACTTTCTCCTATTACACCAATAGTGGATATGCTGCTGAAATTGGAGTCTATTGCAAGTTTTAACTAACTTTGATATGCAATAAGTTTGTACTCGTTTTGAGAAATTTAAATTCGGTCTACCTAGTTTACTAATGTAAAACTATGGTATCCTTCAAGCACTTTGTAGTCTTCTCACTAATTATTTTAGCTTCGGTGTTAGCCTCAAATTAGTTTATCCTACATACATCAAGAAGTGAAATTAAGACCATCAATAGTATCATCGATAACCAACTTCAATCAACCCACTTTTTATCTTCTCACTATGTCTTTCTTTATAGCAATGTTGTTTTTTTTGGGAAATTAAAAAATGTGGATACGGAGTGTAAGAAAACATTTCATGATATCGATAACTTTCTTACTTCAACCCACTTATATAACCCAATCCAAAAGTACTACCTTAATTGTAATCTACACCCTTTTCTATGAGGAAAAAAACATAGCAATAAGAGCCGTTATTTAATTCTTAAAGAACTCACGTATTATAACTAATATCCTTTTCGCTTTCAAGTCTTTTTTCCCTTTTTTTAAAAAAACTTTTAAAAATATAATAGCCCGAAGGAGAATCGAACTCCTATCGTTACCTTGAAGGGGTAACATCCTAACCATTAGAAGACCGGGCCATAAACGGATAGTGTAGGATTCGAACCCACGTTGCCTTTCGGCAATCCTGTTTTCAAGACAGGTGCATTAAACCAGACTCTGCCAACTATCCAATTAAACGGAAGGAAAGAGAGTCGAACTCTTACTGCCTATACAGGCAGGACACCTTAGCAGGATGCTTGGTACACCTATACCAGTCCTTCCATAACTTTTTATATTTATCAGGTTTTTCACCTTGACTTATTAGGGATTCCCTTATACGATACTCATTCCTGACTTCAACTAGGAGGATAGTGAGTATGTCAAGGATGACGACCAATACCTTAGAGGGTCGGTATCTTAATGGCTGACCCTCTTTTTCTATCTATAACGACCTATGCGAGTATCGATCTCGCTACTCAACATGAACTTTTCTACCAGAAAATGTTGGTGTTTGGCTATTGCAATTAGGACATAATAATCTTAAATTTTTTCTTCTGTTATCATATCTATCTCCATTAATATGATCTATTACCATAACTAATTTTTCTCCATGCCATATGGGTAACTGTCCACAAATAGTACATTTATTCTTGAGCATTCCATTTTTTATTAATCTCTTCTTCAGACATTGACGATCATAAGTGGAATTTTTTACCATTACTTCTGATAATGGTTTTTTTTGACTTGGAAATTTTCTCCCACTATTACTATTTTTACCTAAAGGGATATGAGAATAATCAATCTCGTCTTCGATTAATCTTCTTTTTAAGGTTCTATAATTACCATGAGATGTTGCAAATTTAAAATGTTTTAACACTTGAGATAAAGAAGAACTTTCCTTAACTATTTTTTTAAATTCTTCTATCGGACATTGCCAAATTTTTCCATAGTGTTTTCTTTGTTTCATACCTATCTCCTATATAAGTAAAATGTTTATACTTATATATTCGATATTATGGCTATCATCCCTTTTTTATTTTTATTAGTGATAGCCTTTTAATCCCCCTACACGGAATCGAACCGAGATTTGCAGATCGACAATCTGCTGTCCTAAGCCATTAGACGATAAAGGGAAAATAGTACTTCGGATATGGTACTTAAAAAAATATGGGATTCATTTCAAGTAAACGATAACTTTTTTAATTCAACCCGAAATACAATAGGCGAGGTAGGACTCGAACCTACGACTCCTTCGGTGTAAACGAAGTACTCTTGCCACTGAGTTACACGCCCAAAATTAAGAGGATACGTTATAGGAATTAGTATTGTAAGCGTGCTACCATTACACTACCCTTAGGTCAATAATCTAAGGGAAAGGATTCAAACCTCTTCTACTGCTACCAAAGAGCGATAACTAACTCACATTCAACCCGTTTAATTGGAGCAGAAGGATTCGAACCTTCGGCCTTTCGCTTATCAAGCGAATGCTCTGCCTGCTGAGCTTTACTCCAAAAAAAGGGGAAGCAGGGTTATACTTCCCCCTTTATATGTTAAACATAGAAACTCTCTTCAGTGCTATAGGTAGTAAAACCTATAACATATTCAAACTCTTTCTATGTCTAAATACTCTATTGTACACCCTATTAACTTGTAAAAGAAAAACTATCCTTATTATAGAATATTAAGTGCAACAAAAATAAAATGTATCATCGCCTACATTATCAGTACCAGTTTCATGGTAGAAACCTAATAACGGACAGTATCGACTTGCCATTACCATATCGGCGTATTCTACTATTACCTTGTTGCACCTAATATTCTATTAACTTATAAAAAACTAATAACAGGGACGATAGGAATCGAACCTACATAGAGCAATTGCTCACGGTTTTGGAGACCGTTGCATTCCAATCTGCCACGTCCCTATTTACTTTTCAAACTCCGGCGGTAGGATTCGGACCTACATTGAAACAAGTTAACAGCTTGCCACCTTACCCATCGGTCACACCGGAATAATTATTCAGTTGTCAAGATTTACTTGTTAACTGCCTCCAGAGGATTTGAACCTCCACTCTAACATTCAGAGTGTTATGTGCTACCATTACACTAAGAGGCACTCATTTCACAACCCCCATCTGACTCGAACAGATATCTCAAGGATCAAAACCTTGTATGCTAACCAATTGCACCAAAGGGTCTTTATTCTTCTAGTTTTTTCATCAGTTCTTCACTACTATCACACTCTATTAGATTCTTACCTTCTTCAATTTCTTTCATTACTTGAATAGTTTTCTTATTTGGTGTTCTTTTTTCTTGTTCCATTTTTTTCCTTTTAAGCATAAAAAAAAGGCAACTTCTTAAAAGTCGCCTTTGAACAGGGAATATATAAATTCAAAAGCGACCGCTACGTTTCTCCTTTATTAGGGAGAGAAAACCAACGACCTGCAACTGCCGGTTGTGAACTAATGTTCACAAAAGCAGCAGCAACAGACGGATGTGTATAACACACCATATCTGTTATAACTATACCTAATCTTGTTCTCTGCATAACGATCATCTCTTGTTTATTTTCTTTATCTAAACATTCGTAAACTGTTAGTTCTTATATACTATCGTCAAATCCTTTTTTTTTCTTTAATTATTATAAATATTTTTTTAAATAAACGAAATAATACAGCAGAGAGAAAACCTAAGTCTTCTCTCTACTGCTTTAGTACCACAACGTTATCTAAACACAGCGAACTGATATTAGATAACAGTGCTACGTCCTTCAATATTCCCTTGTTCAAACTGTAACTATATCTAATTTAAAAAATGGTGAACGGGGCAGGATTCGGACCTACATCTCTCTCCCGAAGGAAAGCATTCTACATTTAAACTACCCGTACATCAAAAACGTTAGGGAAGGGAATCGAACCACTTCATCTTCTGATACTTCGCGAAAAATATCAATTGCTCTACATTTAAGCTACCTAACAAAATGGCATACGGAATAGGGTTCACACCTACGTCTTCCTCCCGAAGGAGAACATTCTCACTTGAACTACCCGTACATCAAAAACTTCAGGGGCAGGATTCGGACCTACGTCTTTCTCCCGAAGGAGAACATTCTACATTTAAACTACCCTGAAAAAATATGAAAAGTAATAAATTAGCAATAATGGTAATTAATCATTATGGCAGATATTCTCAGTTAATAATCATATTATTTATTACACTCTATAATTATCTAACAATATATCATCTCGAAAGATTATATATCCCCAAATCTCTATTCGGTGTCATATTTAATATAACTATATACCCGCTTTTCCTTTTGTAAGACACATCCTAACAACTTTAGACTTGTTATTCCCGAGAACAATCCGTCCGAAGTTTTCGTGACTATCTTACTAAGGGTCGTACTTCATAAACTCTTGTTACCCTAAGGCCCGAGGTTACTATTACAACTTACTAACTTATTAACTTTTCAAAGTCATTCATAATCACACCCACAATTTGGTTTAACTATGATAGGATACCAACTAACCCTTTATAATTGTAATCTACATCCTATTGACATTTAGCATTATAGCATAAATGTTTTCGCTTTCAAGTCTTTTTTTTAAATTTTTCGAAAAAACTTTATCTTCCTAGGAATAGAGTCTTTAAACTCTGTGCTACACTATACTTACGAACTTTTGGCTTATCATATGGCCACGGAGATTTTACTTGTAAACCGTGTGTCTCGCACCATACTGGATCTTCTAAACTATATTGAGAAACACTTTTCACTCCTTCATCTGTATGATCCCAAATAGTCATATACTTCTTACCTCTAGGTCCATACCGGTGCTTCACACCTATCTTAACTACAAAACTCTCAGTACTCGTAGGACATAATGGTTCTAATATCAATGCTATATCTACTAAATGGGGCAAAGTAGTACTTCCCTTGATACTCCCATCTTGATTCAATTGACCTAAAAGAATTATATGGGCTCTACTACCATAATGAAATAGTTGCCTATAAAGATGTATCACATTATTTACAGAACCCTTAGTTCCTGTACCAAAGTCCTTCACTTCATTTATACTGTCCACAAATATCACTAAAGGATTAATCTCGTATGTTGCTAACAACTGATCCTTCATTGTATCAGCATCACTACAGTAAAAATTATCAGGATTATAGTCATTACCTTTTACCCATGATCTAAAATCACTTAAACTAGATTCTTGTTGAAAATACAATACTTTACAACCTGTACTAAGTCTCTTTGCCATAGCAATAGCTAACCTACTCTTACCTGCTCCACTTTTACCTGAGAGCAAAGTAATTTTACTTGAGGGCATACCCCAATTAGTTACTCCGTTAGAGAAGGTAGTATGACCGAATAACCAATCCAACTCATTATAACCACACCTTATCCTTTGTATCGCTTCTTTTTTAATGTTCGAGATTTTTTGATAATTTGCCATAATAACATCCTTTCGGTGTTATGTATCTAATTTTTTCTCCGGCTGGAAAAAATCTATCCCCGTTTCTGTAACCCTTCTACAAATGTAGTACCACCCATTATTATAGATACAGTTAAAGGACACATAAGTAAGCACTCAGGATTAAAGATCCATTTAGGAACACCATCTGGACCATTTACCAAATATACTCCTTCGATGCTACTGGAACTAAATGCACCTACGATATAAGCACATACCAATAAGATCATTGTTAATACTAACATAGGTAGTATACCCTTTTGATGAGAAAAAACATATAATATCACCAAATAGATAAAACCTATAAATGAGAATACACTAAACATTATCTGTTACCTCCTATAAAGAATAGTACTATTCCACATAAAGATACAAGAAAAGGAGACCAAAATAAACATGCGGGATGAAAGAACCACCCACCACCTATTCCCCCACTACCTACTATCTCTTCACCATCTGCCATAGTTCCACTAGGTAAAGACATAGCATAAGTCTTAGTTTCTTCCATACGATCATATAAACCATATATTCTCTTAGCAGTATGAGTATCTACAAACTCATCGTAATCATGCCAATTATCTTGCCAATCACGAAAATAGTGTCTCATACCTGATGTACCCTTATTTTTAGGGACTACACCACTATAGTTACTTGATGGGGAAATAGCGGCTACTATGATTACTCCTACACAGGTAAGAGTCAATGCTCCACCCCATCCCCTAAATCCTGCTTTCAATGCCCATATAGCCAATACTATAAAATAGACTATACCACAGAACGTCAATACTGACTTAGGACTCCATGCTGTCATTACTGCTAACATATCTATTCACTCCTAATACATATTACTCTAACTTCTGTTCGATAGTATAGCAATACTTTTTTCTCCGGCTGGAAAAAATCGATATTTCCCTAAGTCCTTATATCATAAGGTGTTACCCTTTTTCCATTTTTGAATATGTTTCCTATAAGTATGTCCAAACCAAAATTTACTATCTTGTAGAAAATTTATAAGTCTCCAAGCATCTTTATAATTCTCTTTTAGGGCATCATATTCTTTTTTTTCGGCAAAACGAGAAGCTATTTCTTCGTAGTTTTCTTCTTCCGGCATCTAATCACTCCATTCTTTATTATCTTGTCTTTTGTTATAGTAATACCTCTAAACTTACTACTCATGTATTTTCTGCAATCACCATTATATTGACTAAAATCTCTTATAGGAAGAGCTTTGTTAGAATTAGGATATGTACTTAACCTATAATAAAAAATACCATTTGGTAATCCTGGTTTTGATACTCTTTTTATATCTATTGCTGCACCTACTTGACGAAGTTTTAAACCTGATGGATGTTGTTCACTTAATCTCTGAAGAAAAATCATGTTCTCTTGAATCTTACCATTTTCATCTTTACTACGTCTAACTATACGTCTTGGCGTGCGAGATATAAAATTCTGCCATCCTGTCATAGTTATTTTAGCACCATTTATTTTTTTAGTAATAGTATAGGATAACATAAATTTCTGCATAGTTTTCTTTATTTGTGGGAAACTATGCCATTTATTGGCTCCTAATAAATATAATGCTTGTATTTGAGAATAATATATACCTCTACGATAGGGATTAAAAAACTTTCTACTTGCTAATTTCTTAACTCTTGCTGACACTCCTATAATTTGATCTTCAAAACGTTGTTTTAGTGTAATTATATCTTCTTCTGTCATATGATATTTACGAAGAATTACTTTATTACCTCTTGAACTTACAATTTTCTTACCTACTAATTCAGGGTTGTATACAAACTTAGCCATTCTGATTGCTCCTTACATCTGTAGTTGTTAATTTCCAAAAGAACTTACGTATTATAGCATTTTTATGTCACTCTGGAAAGAAAAAAATAGAAATATTTTCCAGAGCACTACTTTTTTTATACTTAGCCATACTTTGGCATACTACTTTACTATTTTAGGTCTGCTCTGGAATAAATAAATATTTAATATTTTCCAGACAAACAATAAAATAAGTTTTTATTATTTTCCAAAGTAAAAAAGGTATTTTTTATCTTAAATGCGTCGATCATTCCGGAAACCAAACTACCTTACTTTCCCCTAATTTTCACCTTAAGTATCTCTCTAAGTAGTAGTTTACAAAGATACATAACAGCCATAGTCATTACTAAACAGAACGCTGAGGCTATTATATAAACAAGTACTTCACCCATATCACTACATCCTTATGAATATTTATTTATTATATTTAAGAAAGCACTGATGCTCTCTAAACCCAGTTTTTAGCCCATATATGCATTTTTTACACATTCTTTACCACTTTCCCCCACTTCTCCCCACTTTTTGCCACTACATAAGAGCTACAACTTTGTTAGTTATCTCAGTAATATCATCTTGTAGCATATCATCAAAGATTATATCTTTAGACTCTACAAGATCTATAAGTATATTCCCTACTTTCTTCCATTGTTCTATAGCCCTAAAATCACTATTCGTACAAACGTTAGAAGATGTATCTTTAATTAAATTAAACTCTTTTTTTGATAGGTTTCGATAGGGCATAGTTTCCTTCTTTCTATAGTCTATTTTAAACTTATATTACTATTACGATTCTATTTTCTACCCCTTTTTTATACTCTCTCCCATGAACGTTAATTGGTGCAATTCTTTTTTATTCTTTTGTGGCTGTCTTGTAACTGTTATGTGTATTTCTTTAAATTCTTGTGCTAGGCATTTTGAGAGATACGATATTAGATCTGAGGTTTCTTTTCTTGTCATACCTATTCCTATTGTTTTAAGGGTATCGATAGTTTTGGCTGTATCGAGTTTAGGGTAGACTTTACTCACTTTAATAGATTGTGGTTTAACTCCTTTTAGAGTTCTTCTAGTGATTACATTTTTCTTTTTCACAAGTTCATCCTTTCTACTACTTACTCTATTATAATTGTTCTTATTGTTTAGCAGGGTTTATCTTATCCGGGATCAGTTTTCCCTTTTTAGGCATTCAACGTAATCATCCTATTCTTTTTCTTTTTATAATACAATTAAATGCATCTATTTTACCAGCTATGATTGAAAGTTGTTCAGCCACAATAACTGCTTGTATAACTTTTGCAACACCAAGATTAAAACCACTTTTTTCTATACTTTCTCCTATATTTTCTACGATTATATTCTTTTTATACACATCTATAGCTTCTTGTATTTCCATCATATCCATGATTTTCATCCTTTCTACTACTTACTCTATCACAGTTATTCTTATTATTTAGTAGGGTTTTTATTATCCGCAACTTTAATCAACTGTTCTTCTGTAAAAGTAGCAGATTTAGGGTAATAGTTTAATGCCACAACCCAGTAATCTATAGTAAGCTTTTGCAGCTATTTGAAGTACTTCCTGATAGGTATAATTTTTTTTTGGTTTTCCTGTTTCTTGTATTGCTATTTTTTAGCTTTTTCCACTATTCTTTTTACAACTCTTTTTTCTATATGTTTCTTTTCATATTCCATCATATTAGTACCTTTAACCTATTTTAGTCAATTCATTTTCTTTATATATCAAGCATATCCATTTCGCTTTGATATAATTCTGCCACAGCAAAGTGCAGGCACATTTTAATAATCCTTCTATCACCTACTCTTGTAGGCAGTCCTGTTTTAAGTATTCTTCTAATATCTTTTTCTATGTTTCTTAGTGAGACTATATTTTGGTCTCTTAGAGACAGATTAATAGCTTTATATTGTTCTAATGTATATTTAAAGTTAGTATCTTTGTGCATGTTATTTTTTCTTAGATTGTTTTCCATCCCAGATTTTTCTTTTGATTCTTTGAGTTATTTTACTTCTTTATCTTCCTGTCGGAGTTTTTCTATAAAGGCATTAAAGATTATAGGTGCTGAGTAACAACCATCTTTTATATATTCTTGGGCTTTTTCTTTAAATAATGGATCATTTTCCCATTTTTCATACACCTCTGTCCACGCATTAGAGTTACTTATCAAGTATTTTCCATATTTTTGTAGATCGAATTCAACTACTACTCCCTTACAGGAGCAGTTCCCTTTTTGTGCTGACCATACTCTATGGCATTTAGTACAGAACCATTCCATAGTTATTTAACCTATTTTAGTTAATTCATCTTCTCTATATCTTGTAGTATATCCGCGAGGTCCTTCGGCATATACCCAGTATGCCATACACACTCTAACCGTATTATCTCTTTCATATTGTTGTGATCGTTCTGTTACTCTGACCTTTCCTTTTCTTTTTTCATAAGTAGAATATTTTTCTTTATCATCAGAAGGAACACGAAAATTATCTATAATCACTTGTTCTCCCATCTTGAATTTTTCGTGTACATCTTTTTTCATTGTTACTGATGCTTTTGCTAACTTTTTAAAAACAGGTCTTTTTTGTGGATTTTCATTATCCCTAATTTTTGTTAAATCTTTTCCTGGAATAGCATAATAAGTTAATTTGTTTCCATCTTTCACTTCAAATTCAACTGCATAAGAAGTTTGCACAACTGGTCCGTCGATACTGGCATGAACTCTCTTATGAGAGACTCCAACCACTTCTCCTATACAATTAGACACCTCTGTAAACTTTTTCCCTCGATATCCATAGTCTTTATCTGTAGAATTTTTCCATTTTACTATATCAGTTACTTTAATTTCATCATTTACTGTAGGAATTAAAGTTGATATTCCTGCCAGTCCTATTGCTTGTAAAAATTGTCTTCTGAACATTATATAATTCCCTTCAATTCATATCCATATTTTACGTATAGGTTTTTAAGCCATTTTCGGAACTCTTTAGGACTAGAATTATGTGGTGGATCTATATGTCCGAGTTTAGTTATTTGCTTTTCCTCGTATAGATCTCTATGCCAAATACCATTCCTCCAATACTCTACACAATGCAAATTCCAATTTGAATTATGATTTGTAGTAGTTCCTTGATAATATGATATCCCTGCAAGTACGCCTTAAGTAATTCTATCTGGTCCTTTATCCGTCTTAACTTCTCCTCTTACTATATCTCCGATTTCTGTATATTCTATTTAGGCACATTGTTGTTTATTCTTTCTATGCTTCTATAAGGAACCATTGATCTACTTTAACATAAGGTTTCCCTGTAAATCCTATTACAATTAATTCTGTATCGAACCCTATAAGACACTGAAAACTTGTTTTAACTTTTCCTGTAGACGGTGTAAAGTCTGTATATACTTCTTTTCTTATTATTGTCCCTGTTTTAGTCACATGAGTTTTTTTAATATAATTATCACAGATTTCCATAGACATTCTATCTTTGACATTATATTCTACTTCACCAGTTTTATCACTTGATATAAGTATTATTGGTGCTATTGGTGCTATCAACATTGATTTTAGTAGATTTCTTCTGAGCATTACATAATTCCTTTCTCTATGGGATATGCTAAATAATCATTATCTGGTATACCTGTAGTTTTTAGCATCTTTTCTTTCATATCTTCTTATATGTTTGTTCAAATAATATTAGAAACATATTTTTAACGTGATAGTTAATATCCTTATTTTCGTATTTTAGTAGATTTTCAGTTTTATTTCCTGCAAATATTAAGATATAAGCATTATATTTTCAGGTATTTTTTTGTTTTCATAGGTTCTTATGTAGTAGTTATTTTTTCTCGCAGAAAACTTAGATTAAACTGATGTTATTTTCAAATCTTTGATGTTCTTTTCCATATTTTTTATTTGTGATCGGAGGACTTCACCGTGTATAGATGCTATAAAAGTTCCATCGTGTACAGCCATCTTTACTCCTTCGAGTACTCCATATATTTCAGATGGCTCTATAGTACTTCCGAGTTCTGCTAGTAAACACTCTAAACCATTGGCTAATTTTTTACGACTTATTTCACTCATAATTTACTTCCTTATTTGTATTATATCCTAATTTCTGTTTATTTTATCGGAATATCCATAATATAGCAAGAAAAAGTCCTATGATGCTAAATTCAATAAGATATTCTATTACCATACGCTTAATTTTCTCCGACATAGACATTTTCCCATTTCTATTCCTCTGACAAATTTTGCAGAGATCATACAATCTTTCCTTTCTCTATACCGTCTTATGTAATTCTATTTCAATAATTGGGTCTTTGAGCATAATATGTCTATCAAATGGATCAGGTATATCTCTCGTAGCATGTGTTATTCTACATATCTTTAATATTGCACCTGATTCTGCTTTTACACAATCTCCCTTTCTTGGTATGTCAAGAAAAACCCAAGGCCATTTTTCTTTTTTAAATCTATCTAAATTAGTATAACATCTTGCATTGATCATAGTTTATATTGTTGTCTGAGAAAACCCCTACCCTTGTGGTGGGGATGAATCAGACTCGTCTGAACGTAGTGAAGACATTAAGTAACTCTCTTAAAGTAATTAAAGGTTTTTAACTTGAAAAGTGAAAGTAAGTTACTATAATAGTAAATTAGTTCTTTAAAAAGTAA
>Ga0208902_1000792_pt1 | contig 15843 bp, 14 predicted proteins | sample AntAceMetag02UKH_FD_184767 | JGI IMG/M metagenome (GOLD analysis project Ga0208902, IMG submission 184767) | Saline lake microbial communities from Ace Lake, Antarctica - Antarctic Ace Lake Metagenome 02UKH (SPAdes) (version 2) | ecosystem: Environmental > Aquatic > Non-marine Saline and...
CGGTATTAAAATTTGCAGCGGCCCGATGCTTGAACGCACCGGCGATCTTGTCGCCATCCTTTCCGGACTAGAACCCAAGGATATTTTATTTATTGATGAAATTCATCGCACACCAAAGGCCGTTGAAGAAGTTTTATACAGTGCCATGGAACATTTCCGCGTTGATATTATCATTGGTCAAGGGGCAGGTGCAAAAACAGTTAATCTGCCAATCAACCCATTCACATTAATTGGTGCTACAACAAAAGCAGGTTTGCTTACCGCACCGTTACGCAGCAGATTTGGCATCAATGAACGACTCGATTTTTATGAAAACGAAGAACTACAAGTTATTATTCAACAATACTCTAAATACCTAAACATCTCAATCGATGCTCCAGGAGCACATCTTCTTGCATGCGCTGCACGCGGCACACCGCGCATTGCAAAAAAATTAACGCGTCGTATACGTGACTTCGCACAAGTAAAAAAAATAAAAACTATTAACGAAGAAAGCGTGAGCAAAATATTACAATTTCTTGGCATCGACAAAGAAGGTCTCACGGCAGTTGATAATTTAATTCTTGAAAAAATGATTAAAACGTTTGGCGGTGGCCCTGTTGGCCTAGACACCATTGCATCAATCATCGGTGAAGATAGTGAAACACTTGAAACTGTCTATGAACCTTTTCTCATGCGCAAAGGATACTTAGAACGTACGCCACGCGGCAGACAAATACCACGCTTGATAGCCATCAAATTAAAGCGTAAACTCTTTGGACAAGAAACATTATTTTAAACAGGCTTAGCCTGAAGAGAACATTCTGCGTTAACGCTGTATTCTCTAATTTTCAAAAATATTGTATGCTTTAATTAAATAATAAAATAAGCATTTTAAAACCTAGAGGTATACTTATGTCCGGTCATTCCAAATGGGCGAATATCAAACACAGAAAAGCTTCGCAAGATGCAAAACGTGGCAAAGCATTCACTCGCATAGGCAAAGAAATCACAGTTGCAGCAAAGCAAGGTGGCAAAGATCCAGAAACCAATTTCAGACTTCGTTCATTAATCGATAAAGCTCGCGCAGCTAATATGCCAATCGACAATATTGAACGCTCAATTAAACGAGGCACTGGTGAACTTCCTGGCGTTAGCTATGAAGAACAAACATACGAAGGATATGGACCCGAAGGTAGTACCGTTATCGTTGAATGTTTAACAGATAACAAAAATCGAACCGTCGCTGCCATACGGCACCTTTTTTCTGCAAATTCCGGCAACTTAGCTGAAACAGGTTCAGTCAGTTGGATGTTCAATAAAAAAGGCGTTATCCGCACCAAAAAAGGTAATTTGACTGAAGATGACTTTATTGAACAACTAATGGATTTTGATGTCGATGACATTAGCATTGATGACAATACGGTAACCATTTCAGTTAACATGAAACAACTAGATATGGTCAGAAAGGTATTAAAAGATACTGGCCACAAAATTGAATCAGCTGATGTTGAATGGGTAGCAAAAACCCTTGTCGAAGTACCTGAAAACAAAGAAGATAAAGTTATTGCGTTTCTTGAAAGAATTGAAGATATGGATGACGTACAAAACGTCTATAGCAACTTGAAATAACTTCTTCAATGTTAAAAAATAAAAGGAAGAAGTATGATTTCTAGTATGACTGGCTTCGCATCAAAAACAATTACACTCCCCGATAAAGATAAACACGTAACTCTCACTATCAACATCAAAACACTCAACTCGCGCTTTTTTGATACCACATGTCGCATTGCGTACGCACTAAACATATTGGAAACTGATCTTACAAAAAAAGCTAAAGAAGCATTACATCGTGGACACATGTATCTCAACATCACCCTCAGTGACATTAACTATTTTAAAGGAAACGTCACCTTATCATGGAGCACTCTTAAAGGTTATCTTCAATCTCTCGAAGAAGCTAAAAAACAGTTCAATTTGTCCGGCACAATCGAAACACGCGACCTTTTAAGAATTCCCAATATTATTGTTTCTGATGATATTGCAATCAAAGAAAAAGTTAAAAAAGAAATCTTTGCTGGTTTCAACGAAGCATTAATCGAATTGAAAAAAATTCGACTCGCTGAAGGAATGTCACTATTAAAAGATCTTGAAAAACGCGTCAAAAAATTACACGAAAATATCGAAGCTATCACTAAAATATTCAAAGCAACATTTAAAAAACGACAAGAAGAGATTAGTCACGAAATCAAGCAACTAAAAGAAGCTGATAACGAAATTGCAAAACAACAACAAATGATCCTCTATCAAGAACTTAACCGTATGGACATTCATGAAGAAATTGTGCGCTTCAAAACACACCTGAAAAGTCTTGAAACTCTTCTTAAAAAGAAACAAGAGGAAAAAGGACGTCAACTAGATTTCATTTTGCAAGAACTTGGACGCGAAGTAAATACAATCGCATCTAAATGCTCTGACAGCACCATCGGATCACATGCAATTTCAATCAAAGTTGAACTCGAAAAGTGCCGAGAACAGATTCAAAACGTTGTATAATACTTCATCCAATAAATCTATGCAATTCAATCGGTGCAATCATTTTCTCTGGTTTAACTGAGGCATCAAATTTGTCGCCAGACATATAACCAAGTTCAATGATTACTTCACGCAACGTTTTATTTTCACGCCATGCTTTAAGGGCAACTTCTGCAGCCTTATCATAGCCAATTATTGGTGATAAGGCTGTCACTAGCATTAGTGAATTTGAAAGATGTTCTTTAATTTTTTCTTTGTTTGGTGTTAACCCCACAAAAGCTCTATCTGTTAATGAGTTGCAAGTATCTGCAAGCAATCGTATTGATTGCAGCAAGCAAAACGTCATCAACGGACCACAAACACTTAACTCAAAGTGACCATGCGCCCCTAACATACTAATCGTCGTATCATTGCCAATAATCTGCGCGCAGACCATCGTCGCCATATCACATTGTGATGGATTAACTTTTCCAGGCATAATTGAGCTGCCAGGCTCATTTTTGGGCAAAGATAATTCTCCAAAACCGCACCGTGGACCACTCACCATCAAACGAATATCATTCACTATTTTAAAAAGTGAAACAGCAAAACACTTTAATGCTCCTGACAATTCGACAACACAATCGTGAGCCGCAATACCTTCAAATTTATTTTCTGCCACAACAAATGGTAACCGGGTAAATTCATTAATCGTTTCAACAACCTCTTTATCAAAACCGATATACGCATTCATTCCTGTGCCAATTGCCGTACCACCAATAGGAAGTTCGTATGAATGACGCAAAGCATTTTCTATTCTTGTAATACCATGCTCAATCTGTGAAACATATCCAGAAAATTCTTGGCCTAAACTTAGAGGTATCGCGTCTTGAACATGCGTACGGCCAATCTTAATAATATCCTTAAACTCAACTGACTTTTTATATAAAACATTTCGCATTTTTTTTAGTGCAGGTAATAACTGATGCATAACCATTTCAACCGCTGCAATATTTGTTGCACTAGGAATCACATCATTGGTCGACTGCGCCATATTAACATGATCATTTGGATGAACTGGCTTTTTCGAGCCGATAACGCCACCTAACAATTCAATGGCACGATTTGAGATCACTTCATTGGCATTCATATTTGTTTGCGTACCCGCGGCTTGCCAAATACGGGCAGGAAAATGTTGATCAAGTTTACCAGAAGCAACTTCATTTGCCGCTTGTTTCATTGCCTCAGCAACATCATTCTTTAAAAATCCATGCCGTTGATGAACTTGCACTGCAGCTTTCTTAACCATCCCTAATGCACGAATAAATTCACTAGGAAAAATTTCTGTACCGACATTGAAATTTTCCAATGCACGCGCAGTCTGCGCACCATAATAAACATTTTTTGGAACCCTAACCTCACCCAAACTATCAGTCTCAATTCGATACTCTTGCATATCCGCCGTAGCTCTAGCAAAATCGGATGCATATGATAAACAAACTAAAAACAACGGCAACAGTTTTATATTCACAAGTCCCCTTTAATATTTTATCACCAACGTTAACAACATATAAAAACCCCACGAAAAATTTCAATAAAAAAGCCCCACATTTTTGATTTTTTGTTCTATACTAAAGAATACTATGACAGAAAAAAAGTTTACGCATCTTCATGTACACACGGAATATTCGCTGCTTGATGGTGCAACAAAATTAGAAGCTCTTATCAGACGCATTAAAGACTGTAACATGGACTCAGTTGCCATAACGGACCATGGAAATATATTTGGTGCTGTAAAATTCTTTGAACAATGCAAAAAGAATAATATTAAGCCGATTCTTGGAATGGAAGCCTATTTTACTGAAGATGCTTCCATAAAATCTGTGAGCAATAAATATTATCACTTGCTCCTCATTGTGCAGAACATGCAAGGGTACCGCAATCTGTGCAAACTTATCTCATATTCATTCAACAAAGGTTTCTATTTTAAGCCACGCATTGATTACAAATCACTGGAAAAATATTCTGATGGTCTAATTGTCAGCTCCGCATGCCTGGGTGGCCATATTCCACAATTAATTATTAAAAACCAATACGAAGAAGCCCATAAACACATTCAGTGGTTTATTGATGTCTTCGGACGCGAACGATTTTTTCTAGAAGTACAACCAGAAGATCAAAAAGAGCAAACACTTGTAAACGATTATTTCTATAAAATTGCACCAGAGTTTAATCTCGATATTATCGGCACAACAGATGCGCACTATCCAACGCCCGATTACCAAGATGCACACGAAGCAATGCTCTGCATCCAAACACATCATAAACTTGACGATGAAAAACGCATGACTTTTGGCCCATGCAAGCCATGGCTCAGAACAACAGAAGAAATGCTTGACGCATTCCCAGGGCGCGAGGAACTTCTGTGGAACACACAAAAAATTGTTAAACAATGCGACTTTGACTTTGAAACAGGAAAATTATTTTTTCCCGTTTTCGATATTCCAAAAAAACACACCCAAGAAAGTTATTTTGAAGAACTTTGCGTCAAAGGCTTTGAAGAATTAAAAAAAGAAGGTCATATTACGCAAGAAGACACAACTTATCGTGAACGATTAAAGGTCGAAATGGATCTCATTAAAGAGATGGGATTCGTTGGCTATTTCCTAATCGTTAGCGATTTTATTCAATGGGCTAAGCGCAATAAAATTCCTGTTGGACCAGGACGTGGCTCCGCTGCCGGAGCTCTTGTTGCCTGGGTACTCAAAATTACAAATATAGATCCGTTAAAATACAATCTTCTTTTTGAACGATTTTTAAATCCAGAACGTATATCGATGCCTGATATAGACATCGACTTTTGCATTGAAGGACGTGACAAAGTCATTCAATACTGCCGCGATAAATACGGCCATGATAAAGTGTGTAACATTATAACCTTCGGTACTATGGCAGCAAAAGGTGTCCTCAAAGATGTGGCACGCGTTATGGGATTACCATTTGAAGATGCACACGCTATCACTAACCTTATTCCGGATCAATTAAAAATTTCATTAAAGGAAGCGCTAGAAAAAGAGCCACGACTCGCCGAATTAAAAAATAGCAATCCACAAGTTGCACATCTATTTGATTTAGCTTTTCGACTAGAAGGGTTAACACGTCATGCATCAAAACATGCTGCCGGCATTGTTATATCACCCCAACCAATTGATGAAGTGCTACCTGTCTATATACCGCCAAAAAGTACTGAACTTGTAACGCAATATGCGATGACCGAATTAGAAAAACTCGGGTTCCTTAAAATCGATTTTCTTGGTCTAAAAAACTTAACACTTGTAGATCGAATTCTCAAAATGATCAAGAAAACGCGTAACGAAAACATCGACATTGATAAAATTCCAATGGATGACCCAAAAGCGTTTGAACTTATCTGCCAAGGAAAAACATCTGGCGTTTTCCAACTAGAATCTAGTGGCTTGAAAGACGTTCTACGTCGCCTGCAACCAGAAAGATTTGAAGATATTATCGCAGTAAACGCTCTATATCGACCAGGACCACTCGGATCAGGAATGGTTGATGATTTTATCGCACGACGTCACGGCAAACAAAAATTTGAATATTTGATGTCTGACCTTGAGCCAATATTAAAAGAAACGTATGGCGTTATTGTTTACCAAGAACAAGTTATGAAAATTGCATCCGCCATCGGCGGTTACTCATTAGGAGAGGCTGATATTTTGCGTCGTGCAATGGGCAAGAAAAAAATTGATGTCATGACGCAACAACGAGAACTATTCTTATCTCGTGCGAATGAACGCAACTATGATGCAAAAAAATCTGGCGAACTTTTTGACTTGATGGCTTACTTTGCTGGATATGGCTTTAACAAATCTCACTCTGCTGCATACGCAAAAATTGCATATCAAACCGCATATCTAAAAGCAAACTACATGTCTGAATTTATGGCATGTCTAATTTCGCTAGAAATGGATAATGCTGATAAAATGTCCTTCTATCTTGAAGAAGCAAAAGATCTTGGACTAGAAATCTTGCCACCAAATATTAATCAATCGGAAGTTGAATTTACTGTCATCGACAGCAAGCTACTCTTTGGGCTACAAGGAATTAAAAGTGTTGGCCTTGCTGCACTTGAAAATATTCTTGTTGAACGAGAAAAAAAACCATTTTTTGATCTGTTAGATCTATGTACACGCATTGATTTACGGACATCAAACAAACGTGTTCTAGAAAACTTAACTTACGCCGGAGCCTTCGATCAATTGCCAGGAAACCGATCACAACAAGCTGCAGAAATTGAAGCCATCATTGAACAAGCACTTGCAAGAAAACGTGAGCTCGAAACAGGACAGATGGGCCTATTTCAATCTCCTAAAAAATCTAATAAACCGGAAGCATACATTTTTCAACCACTTGCTGAGTGGAATGATAAAAAAAAATTGCACCATGAAAAGGAAGTGATAGGATTTTATCTAAGCGCCCATCCACTTGACAGTTATCAATCAATACTCAACATGTTATCACTTAAATCATTTACTGATGCCCCTGAAATTATTCAACACGCCACCGGCAACAAAGAACCACTCTTCACCGGTTGCGGGCTCATGCGCTCTCATCGCATCATCTTCACAAAAAAGGGGGACCGCATGGCATTTGTGCAACTTGAAGATATGAGTGGTACAACAGAAATTATTTTATTTCCAAAAGCGTTTGCAAAAATGGAGCAATGGCTCGAAGAATATACTGTTTTCATTGTCAAAGGCGCGCTAGACTTAACATCTCCAGAAAAATGCAAAATTAAAGCAAATCTTTTTGTACCAGTCGAACTCTTTTTTGAACAATGGCCAGAAATAAACAGAGCTGCGCTAACATTGCCAGCAAATCTATCTAACGAAACTATTCAAGAATTTGCCACACTTTGCAAAAAGGGAAGCACAACACTCACATTCAATTACCAAGAAAACGGAAAAACACTCAACCTTGTTTCAAATACACGCATATCAATAAACCAAAACTTCGTTGAAGCCATCAAAAAACATCAAGGCTCAATTAAATTAACTATTTAATCTTTCAATTTAATTGTCTAACTTTACGAACCGAGCTTCTCAAACTAGACTGAGAAAAAAACAAAAGGGTTTGCATGGAGAAAAAAGATTTTTCTGGCAATATTTATATCTTCCAAGCGTTTGATGTCGGTGATGATATCAATTTAGAAAAGATTGAAGAAACTCAGATTTTACGAACAGAACCACTTCCACTACCAAAATATTTTAAACGATATCACAAACCACTTGCCGTTGAATTGCCACATCCACACGAAACTTCCACATATTTTTCTAGCAAACTTGATGATTTTGGCGTTATCTCCATTACCTATAAAGTTCCTTTTAATACAACATTCGAAGAACTCAAAAAACAACTCAACCAAATAGATGCAAAATATCAAGAACAAAGCGTCTCTGACGCACATACAATATTTAAAAAAATTACTAAATTTATCACAAAACCAAAATTCTTCCACCTACGCACATCGTACGTAATCATCCAACTGGACGTAGATCCCCAAATCGATGCAAAAGATCTCAAAGAACAATATGGCAATACAATTGCATCACTTGTCCGTTTCGAAACAGAAATATTATCAGATTATCAACGTAAATATATCTTAGATCGTGCCGTCAGCTACTATCGCGGGGAACTAGTTGTCATCGATAGCGAAGCAGCATGTATCTATGATGACGATTACGAAGATTTAATCGGACTCTTTGAATTTAGCAACATACAAAATCTGGAACTACAATATTTTGACCAACTACTAGATAACAGCCTTAACCTACTATACGAACGAAAAACTAAATTGTTAATCAAGCGCCAATTTATTCCATTTATGAGTTTACCTCATAATCCTGTTGCTGACCTAGGCCGCTTAAAAGTTGATATCTCTGTTATCACAGAACAATTGCAAAGTAGCATTATGCTTGCTAACGAACCTTATTTAACAGAAATTTATGAACGACTTGCTGAGAGCCTCGACTTACAAAGCTGGAAACTGTCAATTGACAATAAACTCGAAATTATCAAAGGCGTTAATACCGTTTATTATAGCCGCATAGAAACCATCCGTGGTGAAATGCTCGAAGTTTTAATTATAATTTTGATTTTTATTGAACTGGTGATGGGCATATTTAAGTAAACAATTTGACTCGATCATCCTTCGATACAAAGTGGGTCCTAGTACAATCATTCATTTTATTTTCACTCTATCCTTCGACTCCCGCTCAGGATGATTGGACTTGATTGGGACAATTGGACTTGGTTGAAACAATTGGACTTGATTGGGACAATTGGACTTGATTGGAACAATTGGACTTGGTTGAAACAATTGGACTTGATTGGGACAATTGGACTTGATTGGAACAATTGGACTTGATTGGAACAATTGGACTTGGTTGAAACAATTGGACTTTATTGGAACAATTGGACTTGGTTGAAACAATTGGACTTGATTGGGACAATTGGACTTGGTTGGGATGATTGGACTTAATGATATAGCAACCTTCTCTAAGCCCCACACGCGCCTTCCAATGCTTGGAAGGCAGCTTCATAAAAATCTTTAATCCTGCCAGGTCAAATTCCTCGAGGTTTGCCTCGATTTCAGTGATAACCTTTTCCGCTCATATGGATTCGATCCCTCGACAGGCTCGGGACAGGCCCCTTCGATTTACCTTTAGTCCTGAGCGAGCAGTGCGAGACGAAGGGTCACCATGAGCGATTTTTTTTCGTTCATCCTGAGCATGTCGAAGGATCGTGGTAGTACTGAGATTGACGAAGTATCGAACCATTCGAGCATTATACCTTGTAGCTTACTGCAACGTTCTTTAATTACACACATATTTGTGTGAAACTTAAAGAGGGTCGCTATACCTGATTTTTTCCCCATTTTTTTCTGCCATGTTTTTTCTCCATTCATTCTGTTTTTTTGCTTATACTAAACTCTTTCTTCTTTCATCCTCAACTTCCTTCTCTTTCATCCTCAACTTCCTTCTCTTTCATCCTGAGCGGGAGTCGAAGGATCATCCTGACATGTCCATAGACAGTGTCCGGCATAGCTTTTTTAGTGAAGTCGGATTGACGACGGCTGAAAATGATTTTGCATTAACAGAATTATATCGAAAGACAAATGCGAGCAGTTTTAAATATTCTTCACGGAACTTTCAAAAGATAAAACCTATGGTTTTTTTTCAAACTTATTAGGCTTACCATCCAAAACATCTTGAATAGCAGCCACTCGCGCACACTTTACGCCCGCACGAACACAACGGTTTTCTTCATCCTCCAGAAGTTTTTGCAACCCAGAACTCCATCTACGTCCAGGAGTCTTCATAAGAATTGCCTTTGCATAGACCATAGCATAATGAAACCTATATTCCGGAGTATAAACATCCCGTTTCTTCTCCATAGCAAAAACTGACGCGGAAAATAAAAATGCGAAGCAAATTTTTTTCACTTTGTATCCTTTTGAATAAATATTTTTAAACAATTTTAACCTGTTCAACCTAGTCGTTCAAATCAAAGCTTGTTAGATCAAGATTTTATATTTAGAGATATATCCTACTTAGCAACACTTACTTTTGCAGGACGGATAACTTTGTCGTTAAAGAGATATCCTTTTTGAAAGACTTCAACAATATCATCTGTTTTATGTTCAGGTGAAGCCAACTGTGCTATCGCTTCATGAACCTCTGGGTCAAAAACCGTTGAACAATCAATCTCACGAACACCTTTATCGTACAAAAACTTATAAAGTTGTTTACCAATTAATTCAAAGCCCTCCAACCACGCATTAAATTTCTCATCATGCTCATCTTTTTCATGTTCGGCTAATGCACGGTCAAAATCATCTAAAACAGACAGTAGGCCAAGAATTAATTCTGCTTGAGAATCGCGCGACCATTGCATACGTTCTTTAACAATACGATTGCGGAAATTTTGTAAATCCGCGTTCACACGCATGTATTGTGCTTTTATATTTTGAAGCTCTTCTTGACAAACATTAAGCTCAGTCTGAACTGCATCATTACTCGTCTGTTGCGTATCATCAACTTGTTCATCATCAATTTTATTGGTAGTATCATTTACGTTATTAACCATAGAAAACCTTTAACAATTATCGCTTACAATGCCTACTTTAAGTATATCATAGGCACCTATGACCGACAAGAACCAAATACTACTAGAAAGAAAAAAATGATCAGAAAGTTAACACTTTTTATTCTGTTAGGTGTATACCAAATTCACACGATAAATTATTATCCGTTTTTTTATCGAACAAAGCCTTTTACCGATGAACCACGTTTTTCTAAAGACGGATTAACCAGCTTTCACCCATTTGTACGCGGTGGCCATGCAACCTGCGGTTATGACGGATGCAAAAACCATGTCAATCCCCTAGCTATCTATGGATGCGAAAATATATATGCATTAGCAAAAGGGGTCCCGGCCTCTACGCTAAATTGCAATCCAGATGGTTTTATTAATACCCTATGGGAAGAAACCCCCGCACAATGCAATTTTGGCAAAGTCAAAGTCAATGGCAAAATGGGAATGTCTGAACTCTTTTTACCGTTAACGCAAAACTTAAAGCATGGGTTTTTTGTCAGTTTAACAATTCCTATTCAACATGTAGGAATCAGCAACGTTACCTTCTGCGATCAAACAACACAAGCAAGTACCGGTTCAGAAATTAATTACATTCAATGGCAAGCATTCATAAATGAGCTCTATCAAAATTTAGCACCCTATGGAACATTCGCCGGCAATACCAGCACATCAGGATTGGGTGATGTGCAATTATATGGTGGATGGACGTACAATTATGAAGAAACAAAACATCTCGATTTTATAGACTTTACCATCGCATTAGGCCTCAACTTACCGACAGGATCCCCATCGAAAGCATGCCTACCTTGGCAATTGCCACTTGGTTATGATAATCATCTCGGGATTCCTATTTTTGGCACAATTTCATTTGGTATTTTTGATTGGCTTACCCTTGGCTTACAAAGCGGCGCTATCTGGTTTAAAGATCGAACACGTATCATGCCACTTAAGACAGCTGCTGAACAAAGTGGCTGGATACGCCTCGCGCATGATTATGCAAATGTTAACAAAGGAACAATTTGGCATGTTGATGGTTACGTAAAGGCTGACCATTTAGTCGGCGGCTTTTCATTTATCTTTGGTTTTTCACATGATCATGCAAATCAAACCTGTGTAAAACCATGTAATACCTATTTATATAATGCAACCATCGTAAACAGTGAAGAACGCTATTTGCCATGGACAATGACGTCGTTCCATTTCGTCCTTGATTACGATTTCGCAAACTTTAAACATCCAAACGCCCCACGACTAGGATTTACGATTGATAAATCTATGACAGGAGAGCGTTCCTTTGACACTGCAATATTTGGCTCCTATATTGGCATCGACATAGAATGGCGATTTTAAAAAAAACAAAACCTGAAAAGAGCCCGATCATTCGATACTTTCTTTGCCAACCATCAACAACTTCGTAGCAAGAATGGTTCGACTCCCGCTCACCATGAACGAAGAAAAAAAACACTTACCACCAGCGGGAAAAAGAATTGCTCACCATTACCAAGGCCAAGTCCAAAACATTTACCAAGGCCAAGTCCAAAACATTCATCCTGAGCGGGAGTCGAAGGATAAGCTCAGGATAAACTGTGTATCTGGATATAAACGAAAATGTGCCACAATGAACACAAAGCGAGCCTCTAAGAATTTAACCCAACCTTAAAAGGGCAAATCATCTTGAAATGGTGGATTATCTTTCAAATCAACTTCACCGGAATTTGGTACAAAGTCAGAAAACGTTTCTTCTTTTTTCTTAGCAGCTTTTGGCTTTGTTTCTTCTGTTTTCGCTGTCTCAAAAGTTGCTTTTGCTTGTTGTTTTCCGGCAAGCTCTTCTACCTGCTTTAAAATGTCTTCTTGCGCTTTTGTTCGTTGCTCATTGTTATCACTCAACAAGTCGTCATTTTGCATTGATGAAGGCATAAACACGACACGATCAGCAACAATGCAATGCTTACTACGATTTCTGCCTTCTGAATCTTGCCATGAATCAAGCTTCAAGCGCCCTTCAACTAAAACTGGACGCCCTTTTGAAAGATACTGATTAGAACTTTCAGCTTGCGCTCCCCACACATCAACATCAACAAAACAAACTTCCGACATCATTTCACCACTTTGTCGATTTTTAAATTGACGATTTGCGGCAATTCCTAAACGACAGACCGATTGCCCCGATGGCAACTGCTTAAGCTCTGGATCCCTCGTTAAATTACCCATCATGATGATACGATTGAAGCCGGCCATAATATATCCCTTAAACTATTTTTTAAATTGAACAATTTTTATTAGCATACCAAAAAAAAACGCCTTTTCATACACCGCAACCCATTGAAAAAAGAATTTTAACAGATTAACTCTTTCAACTTTTTCCTAAGATTGTTGTCCCAGCAAAGCTTTTCACAATCGAGCTCTTTATGAATAACTTGGAGTCCTTCAATAACTTTTTGAAGTTCCTTTTTTACCTTGATGCTCCATTTTTTGTCATGAGAAACAATTTCGCGAACAGTATCCAATAATTCTTCTTGAATGTCCGCAATTATTTCCAAGCATTTACCGTCAGATTCAACAACTTTTTTTTCGCGTACCTTCTGCGCACATACCCGTAACGATATGCGTGAATCATCCAACAATGTTTCAACACAACAAACAATTTCTTCCTGTAAAGCAGAACGACTTTTTCGTCGCACACTTACCGGCTTCTCCAAAACGAATTCATTCGCTGAAACTGTTGTCACTAAAAAAAATATTAAAAAAAAACTCATGATTTTCTTTGTAATAATTGCCAGCCAACCATGCCATAAAAAAGAATTGATAGAACAACAAAAAGGGTTACAGCCCAAATTACCCACGCGTGCAACGGCAACGACCATACTTGCGAAGCAATCACCCATAGTGCAAATAACATCTGCATCGCCATCGCAACTTTACCAATTGCGAGCGGAGTAATCATAACGATATGTTTTCTACGCACCAAAATACCAACCAATGCTAACATCACAGTTTCTTTTACTAAAACAAGAACAAGCAACCATGTCGGCACCGAAACCGGAATAAGTAAAAAGGTAATAAAAAGAGATATGATCAATATCTTATCAGAAAGGTGATCTAACAATGCACCAATTTTTGTTGCCTGGTTAAGTTTTCGTGCCAAAAATCCATCCAAAAAATCTGTTGCAACAGCAATGAGAAGCAACCTAAAGGCAAGCTGCCAATGCTGTAAAAAAAGCGTAAAAATAATAACAGGAATAAGACACAATCGTAAAAGCGTTAATGCTATCGGCACATTAATCATTATTCAAATCTCCATGCATCCTGAGAAAAAACAGTGAACACTAATTATGAGAAATTATTTTTCAATTTTACTGCAAATCAATGCTGAACCACAACACACCCCACCGTCATAAAAAACAGCAAATTGTCCCGGTGCAATTCCTTGGTCATCTTCAGCTAAGGTTATGATGCCACCATTGTCAGTATAATGCAACTCAGCAGGCGTCATCACCGGCCCATGACGCAATTTAACATTAAATTTATTCACTTCCGGCTTTGTACCTTGCAACCAATTAAAATCTTTTACATATACAATGTTACGCTTTTTATCCGCGGCATAGTAATCTCGTGAAATTAATACCTGATTTTTTCCTGGATCTTTTGCAACCACATACCATGGCCCACCACTGAGCCCAATACCTTGCCGTTGCCCAATTGTATAAAACCAAAAACCGTTATGTTCACCAAGTTTCTTGCCCGTTTCATATTCGATGATATCACCAGTTTTTTCACCAAGATGGTAACGCACAAAGTCAGCAAACTTAATTTTTCCTAAAAAGCAGATTCCTTGACTATCTTTACGATCCTTATTTGGCAAATCATATTTGTGTGCCAATTTACGCACGTCTTCTTTAGCCAAATCACCAATTGGAAACATCACACGCTTTAATTGGTCCGGTTTCATTTGAGCCAAAAAGTAGGTTTGATCTTTTATTGCATCAGGCGACATTTTAAGAATAACTTTATCGCCTTCACGTGCAATTTGTGCATAATGGCCAGTAGCAATCTTATCAAATTCCTTGCCTACAGCATCATAAAATGCACCAAACTTTACACGAAGATTACACATCATATCTGGGTTTGGGGTACGGCCAGCCTTAACTTCTGCAATAGTGTAGGATACCACCTTATCCCAATAGGCCTGTTGCATAGATATAATCTTCAAAGGCACCTTCGCCTTTTCACATACCGCACGCACATATGACAAATCTTCCTCCCATGGACATGAGCCAAGAAAAGAAAGTTCATCTTCAAGCCAAATTTTGAGATAAAAGGCAGTCACATCATAGCCCTGCTCAACTAAACGCATAAGCGCAACAGAACTATCAACACCACCTGAAATTAACATTGCTATTTTCATAGATATACCCCTTATGCAGACTGTAGCACAAAAAGGGCTTTTTGCCCATCTTCCATATTTCAAACAGGATTATCCTGAATCAGGATTATCCTGAATAGTGATAAACATTAAATGCCGCAGACACAAGTAGTCACGCTACCTATTATAAACTTTAAAGTCACACACTATTTACATCCTACAAGCGTAAGGCATATAACTATATAACTAAAAGCAGGAATAACATAAACTACACGTCACGCCTGAATCAAAGGAAACCGCACATGAGGTTGTCAATCCATATAACACTTATATATTGTATATCTCTCACTGCTATGGAAAAAATAAAAGTCACACTAGACACAAAAAAAATAGAACGACGTGTTGTACTACTCTCCTGTAACACAAGAACAATTGTTGCGCCGGGGTGCTCTACCTCAAAAGAAATTCAACTATATGGAAAACGCACTTTCCTTTTGGGATACGCTCATTGTGGATGCGCACTATTAGTAGATGAAAAGTGTCAAAGTTTATCAATTGACGTGTCCAATTTGATAAAAATATACGATGAATCGCTAGAAAAACGCTGGATTACTTTTGGTGAAAATTATTTCCCTGGAATCAAGGCCATTCTATTTTTTTGTGATGCCAAAGACTTCAGGCCGCCACCAACAAATAAAGACGAAATAACAACATGCATCGTACCCAGACCAACACAACCATTTGAAAAAATCGACACATGCCACGGTCCTGAGACGACGAAACGTTTCGATCCCTCCTCTTCTGATGAC
>Ga0208902_1000799_pt1 | contig 15771 bp, 12 predicted proteins | sample AntAceMetag02UKH_FD_184767 | JGI IMG/M metagenome (GOLD analysis project Ga0208902, IMG submission 184767) | Saline lake microbial communities from Ace Lake, Antarctica - Antarctic Ace Lake Metagenome 02UKH (SPAdes) (version 2) | ecosystem: Environmental > Aquatic > Non-marine Saline and...
CGTTGATCGGCGGCATTATTTTTTGACCATTATTACCTCCTATGTTAATTTTTTAATATATCATAACATAATTAAGTGGCGGAGAGGCTCTGTCACTTGAGTGGCGGAGAGGCTCTGTCATGTGGCCTTTCAATAGTTGTTTGTGAAGTGGCAGTTCCAATTTTCTCGTCTTTAAAATGCCTTTCATTTTCATCAACCTTGTTGAAGCGTTCTCGGAGATATTTTTCTGAGTATAAAATTTTCTGGGGGTTGTATACAAACCTGTCTCGCATTTTTGAATAGTAAAGAATGTCATCTTTGCTTTTCCCTAAGCTTGTTTTTCCTTTAAAACCACTTGGCGTCATACTTCGCCAAGTTATATGTCCTCTAAAGCATTCTTTACTAAAAATTTCATCCATCACCATTCGAATGAAACTATTCAAGCGCCAGTCACAATGGACATAAATACTCCCATCTTCGGCTAACAGGTCACGCATTAGAACAAGACGTTCATAGATCATAGCGATAAAGGAATCCGCGCCCTTCCCCCAGGTATCACGGTAAGCGATCTCTTCCAGGATGTTGGGTTTCTTGGTGAAGGTATCTCCGCCGATCTCGATATCCATAGAGAAGTCCGCGCCGACGTCGAAGGGAGGATCGATGTAGATTAGTTTAAGACCGCCCTGAGCCTCGATCTCCTCCCGGAGTGGCCCGTTCTTCAGTGACGAGAGAATCAGCTTGTTGTCGCCCCAGATGAGTTTATTTGTCCAGCCTTTGAGCTGCCGACCCCGCTCGTCGAAGAGGAAGAGTTGCTGGGACGTATCCTCCGGCTTCTCGGCCCGCGGTTCATCCACCTGCTCGATCACCTGGAACGGAAGAACAATATTGCAGACCTCGCTGGTCTTCCCGTTCCAGACCAGTTCCACCTCCCGCTTATCCCCGAATAAGAGAAAACGGTATTTATCCGGCAACGGTTTATCCGCCTCAATATACCGAATAATCTCCTGCTGTTCCTGTTCAGTAAGTCTCGCCATTCGATGGTCCTTTGATCACCGGTCTACCTTTACTTCCGGAATTTGCAGCTGGATTTAGAATAGAATGCAAAGCTCATTTTAATCTATTTTGTTAATTTTATATATTGTCTTTGGCCGTTATCCTTAAGAATTAATTTTACCAGCTTTTCTAATTCTTCATCATATTGCCATGGATCATCATTAAAAGTAACAGAGTCTATCATCAACGGACTATTTTTTAGACTACCAAAGCCAATCCAGATATCACTTTTGTGCTTATATTTCCTTGCTATACATAAAGTTAATAATCTACTCGCTAAATCATCAATGTCATTCGTGTTTAATACAAAATATGTCAGACCAAGGCGAGGAGAGAATCTATCTTTAGGCGGCATAGAAAAATTATGGTATTTTCCATCATCTAATGTTTTTTGTTTTGTTTTTCTCATAGAATCAACAAAGATATCTATTGTCTCTCCAGAGAGGTCTAAGAGTTGGAATATAATATCTGTAATTTTTTCTTGGTCTAAGTTTTTTAATTGATTGCATAATTGATCGAAATTATCATTTTTCCATCTATTCTTTATTACGTCGCCATCATCAGATACTTTTAATCCTGCTTTAAGTGGGTAATAATTCCTATCAATAAGTTGAGCAATATCTGAATTAATCATTACCATATCATTGTTTGGCAACTTCCATAATTTTTTACTTAAATGGTAACCAAGAAATGCCATTTCCTCCTCAGCTTTAAAGTAGTCCATCAACATAATTCTTTGTCTAATGTAGTACAAAAAATCAAATGGATCGTTTAAGTAATGAGTGAGCAATTCTAAATCAAAGATTGTTAAGATAATCGGGCATGGATCAGCATCTTTCTTGTCTAACATTATATGAGCTTGATGAGTTAAAGAGGGATAATTCTCTGTTGTAACCCCCATTATGTAAACATCATCAATTTCTTCTGAAAGTTTAATTTCATTCCCATTTTCATCTCTAAACTTTGCATTTTTTGCGAGAATTTTTCGCCGTGATACAAGGCCTTGTTCATAAGCATCTTGAACAGCTCCTTGAAAATCTTTCTTCAGTTGTTCATCATTCCCCATTCTTGAAAGCTCGGTTAATTTTTTAGATTTGACCTGTACACATAAGGCCTTGTTCCCGAGGATACAAAGAACATCGATATCTGTATCATCTTTCCCTTTTGTTGTTGTAATTGTTAAAGACTTAAAGGTTCGATGCTTCCCAAACACTTTTAATAAGAACTCATATGCGATCTCCTCTCCCACTTTTCCTCTATTGTTGCTTGCCCGAGCATTATATTCTTTATCATTTATCATCCAATAAAAAGGACTTTCATAAATTGTTTTGAATAATAAAAACGTGATAGGTATAAAATATCTTTCTTCGTCTAATTTAATAATAGGATGAGAATTTATGAGGTTGTAGTTTCCAATAGTTTGAAATTGAGAATTGAGATTTTTCTGAAAAGAAATAGAGAAATTCATTAAAAATGAATCAATATCGACATCGCTATCAAAATCCGATTTCCTAATAACAAATTCTTCTATCAGGCCATTGTAAAAAGAAGTCCATCTATACTCCATAATTTCGCTTGTACTTAACTTTTCCTTATTGGGAGCATCTTCAAACAATTCTTCATATTGATATAACTCCATCATTGGTAAAACTTCTTTTGCATGCTTCTCCCAATCTTCCTTTGGATTTTTCTTTTTGAAATCATTAATCATTTGAGGCAATTGTTCCTTTAGATGATACAGGTGAACTTTTTTTGATTTTTCATACAAAATATTTTTGATTTGAGTTACGACATATTTTGTTTGATCTAAATCAAAATTCTTTTTTTCAGAAAGCCAAACTTTATCATACTTGTACTTTCGTTCTAAATAATCTAAATATTGAAAATCATAACAACCTGTTCCAGAATAAAATATTGGTTCTATAAGCATATCTCCTTTACCAAAGAATTCTTTTTGTTCCTTCCTGAAATTTTCTTTTTTATGCTCTTTCTCAAGACTTCCTTGTAGCTTTCCAAAAAATGGAATCATGAAAGATTTTTGTAATTCTTCCATTAATTCATAAGTTTTGTGCTTCATCTTTATCAAGTCTTGCCATGAATCAGGTGCTGTAAAATTAATTTCGTTTTGAATCAAAAAACCGAGCAGTAAAGAAGCTTCTTTTGTGCTGATTCTTTCTCTGTAATCTATTTCTTGTATTTTTTCAGGATCGATATGAAAATCCTCAAAAAGAATCATGCAAAGGGCATAAATATAACCTTTTGAATTTATCAAATTCTTTACATCTTTAATTACTGTTTCAGTATTTCTCATTACAGCTCAATTATTTTCAAAGGTTCATGAAATCGTTATTGGTAGAATAAAACAATATGTTGATAGAGAGGTTATACCGTTATTTGATTTTGAGCACCTCTTTCCCATGATGGTATTCTAAATCATCGTGGTTAAGCTCAATTCTCTTCTTGAATTTAAAGTAATATTTAAGAATTGGTTGTTCATTTAATAATAACTGCGTCTCTCCATTTTTGTTTAATATAAAGGGTTGCAACCAAAAGGGCATATTCTTCGGTTGATTGTTGATGAACCAATATAATTTTGAATCCTTACTGTACGGTAAACGTTTACAAAATTCCATTTGCATAATTAGTTTTTGTAGCTGTTTGCCTTCTTTTCGATATTGATCTGAACTTTCAATCATCTGGAAATATCCATTTACCGAAGAACGATTACGGTTTGGATAAAGATATGCCGAATAAAGTGATGGATTCTCAATTATAAATGAAATACAAATATTGTTCTCTTTATCTATCTTCTTATTATAATTCCAAGAACGTAATAAATCGAAAAATTTATGTGCATATTCTTTGCTTGCAAAAGTTGGTCCAACTACATTCAAATCTCCTGGACCAAGATTTTTTGGCATAGCAAATCCCATGCCCTTCCATTCTTCATCTAAGATTTCAAAATTTGGCATTGGTGTAATATAAATAGCAGTGTACTCAAATATGACTCTCTCAAAAAATTGTTCAAATACTACGAGAAGTATAGATACTATTAGAGCATAGATACGGGCTGGAAATATGATAAGGCTGGTTAAAATACTAAATATTGTGATTAATCGGAGGAACCATTTTAAAAATTTTTCATATTTTTCATGAATTACTAGTCGAGGAATAGATTTTTTCCATTGAATCTTTATAACGCTTTTCAAAGAAATTTCCCAATTACCATATTTCATATTCTTAGCACCAATTCCATTAGAATAGCATTACGATTGGATAAACTACTAGCTATGTAACAACTCGACAACTTGATCCGGTGGTTAGGTGTCTTGCTTTTAAGGATGCGAGCATCTATGTCTGTAACTAGTCTTGCTATAGACGTTCTCGAACTAATTCGATGATTTGTCCGGATTCAACAGGTTCTACTACGAGTTCATCGTTTTCCATTTGGCGCCGGATCGCAGACACGTCTTCACCGTTTTCTTCCGCTCTACGAAGATGGTCCTGTATGTATATGTTTTGTGCTTGAGACATAAAGTCAAGCATTTCTTGTCCAGCTTGCTTGGCCTTTTGCGCCTCTGGCGCATCACCGGTGAGCGGAGGAAATACGGGCTGCCTCTCGTGGGTATGAAAATCATGTGTTTGAGCTCTGGGATCCACAACATGGATCACTGCGCCCGGCAGTCCTATCGTGCATGGTGCAAGTTCTACGCGATAGCATATGAATCCAAACGCTAGAAATATCGCTTCGGTAGACTGATGCAATGGATCCTCAAGCACGATAAGTACATGTTGGCCCGGTTCAGACCCAGCGAATTCACGAATACTTGAACGTAACTCAGGACTGAGTTGCCTCAGCGGGCCATCACCACGACCGTTATGAATCCAATTAGCTACTTCGTCGAACTGATAAATGGCGACTCGATCTGGCCCAAACGACCGGACAATTGCTGCAAAACCCATTTTTGCAATAGATCGAAATTGTTGTGCGCCGCCATAATTCTCTTGGCGACGAAACGGACCGACTGATTCGGAAATGGACTCGACCTGAGTCGCACGAAGGTCCACCGCGTTGATTCCAAATCTGCGGCATTGATGGTATAGAAGCCATGCCGCATGTTCTTCATCTCGTGCGTTAATCGCAATTAAGCGGGGATTACCCTCGCCTTCTTGGTCAACCCGAACTGGTTGGTGGGGAACTCCATCCGGGCGTCCTCCATGGATTAGAGAGATCCTCATGCCGTTTGGAAGTGAAAGGTGCCGTACTGGGGCTACAGGGTTGCCATTGCCTCGGAATGCTCCAATCATAACCGATATGAGGCGATATGCTTTCTCTAGAGAATTGTCTATGTCACCGCCTTGGTTGTTGTTGCATTGCACGCAAAGAAAATTCGAGGTGACTCGACGTCCGCCCAGAGCTTCGAGCACGATGTGTTCATTGGAGTTGGCCTCACGTTCCATGCATAGACGGCATATCGACATGGTTGCTCCTATGGTTCGGTTTGATTTCTCGTTGCCCTCATGGCCCCCCAAAAAAATAATAAATCAAAAGCCGGAGAAGAATTATTTACATTTATCTGCCCAATTTCCTAGATCTCTTTAATCTCTCCGGAAATATTTTATGGATTTGTATGTCGATTTGCTATTGCTGACAATGAGTGATGATGGGTCGTGTAGTTCTAGTAAAAACGCTTTGTTAATCGCGATCATAATAGTGCGGGGAAGAGGATTTGCACCCCTTCTCGTTTCTCCTGGATCGGGCAGGCAATCCCTGCAATGCTAATCTCTCGTCTGGATTGGAAGTGTCCCAAGCTAGGCCCGCAGAAACGCCACCCCGCACCAAACGCATGAAAATAACACGAATGAATTTTTCATAAGTACCTCCACAAGATAAATACTCATTGCTTTAATACTCACTTCCAACCCAAACAAGATACTCACATTGAGTTCAATATCTGCCTTTATCTCCAAGGTCTAAAAATTAGTCTTCAAGTAAAATAATTTGTTCTATTGTACCTTAAAATATATGTGGCTTACAATATTAACTCCCCGAAGCCTTTTCTTCGTCCCGGAATTTTTCAGGGCATATTAACGATGGGAAAAATTCCGGCAAAGAGAAAACGTTCAACAGTTGGTCCAGACCTCCCAGACTACTTAAGCATCTGATGTACTTTATTCTGCAACCAATCTCAATTCGCATGGTTGCGGATAACTCGCCGGGATATACTCAATTTTGAAGGGAAGAGTTTTATTATTCGTTAGATCCCCAACCGTACTTTCCATAAGGCTATTTTCAATGCAATAATTGACGACTAATTTTAAATATCGCCTTAAAATCATTAGTGGTGGAAAAGTACCTTTGTAGTCCATCCACTCCATTAAATCTTTTTTCCCTTTTGAACTATTGCAAGACTTACAAGCAGAAATTAAATTGTCCCCGGCATCTTTACCCCCAAATTTTTTAGGAAAAATATGGTCGAGTGCCAGGTTATTAATTGCACCACAATAACTACACTTATTACCCAATGACAATTTAATTCTCTCATCATCGAAAAGTGTCTTTATGTTCATTGATCCTTCCGTTAGACCTTTGAGCAATCTTGACCTTATCATGAAATTAAATTTTTCATATTTCTCTTGCTTGTTATCCACCGCAGTATGGGCCATAGCAAGATTTGCATAAGACCAGAACAACACATCTTTGACTAACTTATTTTCACCCACTCCGATTCCGTTTTTCATAACATAAAAATCAGGGTAAAACCTTGACTGTTAACTGATAATAAAGCTGGGCAAAATTATTTTAATTCTTCTGTCCAACTATTTATCTATCTTTCTTTAATCTCTCCTGGATTGCCTTGTGGACCTGGCTTATCAGTTTCTCATTTAGTCAAACTTATTAATTGGGGTGTGCCCCTGTTCCCTTTCTTCGGTCCGAACCGGGCTATTTTCGTGCTTAACTGTCAATATTCCGGGTTTGCCCCTGTTCCTTTAGTCATAACATATTTTTAAAGTCATGATCATTAAACTCTGACTGCACGTAGGAAATAAAATTCATGAGATCCCGCCGGTCAGTTTTATTGCGGTTAAAATCCCATTCGAAAAGGGGATCTGAATTTATCATGGCGTTGTAGTGTAATAAGAGCCAGTCGGTTTTTTCCTTGAGCTTTGGGGAATCTATCATTCTAATTAGCAATTTAGCCAATGCTATGACGTAATATTTATATTGTCTTAGATCGTCAATGACAAGTCTACATTTTTGAATATAGTCCACAAAATATAGCCCATCTTGATCGACTGAAATAATGTCATCTATGAAATGCCCTTTGGGTTTGCTAGGAGACAGATATTCCTTTTCATCATCTTCCAGCAAATCTCTACTCAAAACCGGGTTAATTATAACTCTAGGGAATTTTGCCAGTTCCATTTCATCACGATATGCTTGAATTAATCCTGGACCGAAGATTATATTAGATGTATGAATCAATTTTCCATAACGAACAATTCCACGAACAAAGAAGCCCCGGAGAATACAGTTAGTTAAAAATACTTGCAGATCATAAAGTTCGTATACTAATTCTTCTATTTCCTTCGCATCGAGCGAAATAATTATCAAGTCTGAGAAGTTTGTTACAATTTTACTTTGATCATTCTTTTTATGAGGTTCAAAATAATATTGAATAAGTTTGAATAGCTTTTCTATGGAGCGGATTTTTAAGTTCCGGTCAAACTGAGATTCAGCAGTGTAGTTGATAAAATCTGTAAATCCCAGAAAATCCAAGTATATAATCACTCGATCAGTATAATCCATCCTCACATTTCCCCTCTTGTCAGAACACAAGGCAATCCCTAGGAATAATTCTATAAGTCAATGTGTGGTGTGTCTTTTCCATTTAGACGTTAAGCTTCGCGAAGCCCAACACGTCTTCGGAGCTCATTTAGGGTATGTATTTCTTCGGTTGACTTGTGTTTCTGGAAAACCGCCCACCAAAGTTTCTTTAACTCTGGTTCATTTATGAAGTAGCTGTCGCGAATTATAAAATCTAATATCTTATCAAGCCACGAACGAGTTGGTTTACCACCAATTGTTCCCGGAATCATGTCGTCAGCGAGTGTAACATAAGATTAACCAAATGAAAGTGCCCCAAATAGAAAAAATCAGGGTCCGACCTCGTCTATTGACTGAAAACCCCCGATAAAAATTCTTTTTAGTCTTCTGGCCCACTATCTATCTTTCTTTAATCTCTCCTGGATTACCTTATAGTCTTGGCTGCCCTTTTACTCACTTAATCAAACTTAGTAATTGGGGTGTGACCCTGTTCCTTCGTTCGGATTCAAGTTCAGGGAACGCGGGCGAATTCATAATGCCTTCATATGAAGGCATAGTCACACCTTTGCTGTCACATTTATGTCGCAGCACTTCCTTGATAAGGCCTGGTTCGTTGCGAAGGTCCGAGTGCCGATATATGTTCACTACATCATACAGGTCCCTAGGTCTGGTGCGTTCGCCGAGAGCTCGAATCTTCTCAGCGAACAGCTCCTCAAAGGAATAGCATCTTACATTGCCGTTACCGGGCATCTTATCTGAGAAAGGGTAAGCGATGGCGCGCAGTACAGGAGGCCGGACCAGTTTCTCTTCCGCATTCAGGTCAATTTTGATGAGTCCCGGAGAAGGAGCTTGCCTCGGACCTCTGTAGTACACGCGTCCCTCTGATGATCTTCCTCCCGGTCTGAGCTTCATTCGTCTCGGTTGGATGGTAAAATCAAGTCCCGATGCTTCATGGACCTGTGCAACGACCTGGTCGAGAATCGGCAACACATCATCTGGTTTGAATGCTCCACCGGGCAGAACGGTGAAGTCTAGGTCTTCGGAAAAGCGGTATGTTTCGAGATAGCATTTTTTCAGGCATGTGCCGCCTTTGAAAACCCACGTGTCGCGAAGGGCACTGTGAGAACCTATCCCCCAGAGAAGCCAGCTGATGACGTAATCTTTCTCTATCACGTCTTCGCGAAGACCCCACTCGGTCTCGAGATTCTTGATTTCTGAATGTTGGATCATCGCGTCATTCACCTGGTCGGAGATTCACATTAACTTCGAGATTCCACCGTCTGAGCAATCTGCCCCTCATGGGCGCGGACGGATCAAGCTTGGAGTAGCCCGCACTGATATTCTTCTCACAAAACATCACCGTATCGGGGGCGTTGATTCCCATCGCTTCAATAACATATCCCAGACGCTTGATGGCAGCTCGATTATTCAGTTTTTCAAGACATCCGTGTAACTCGTTGTCATCTCTGTGCTCACTGTCGAAATATTCGGCTATAATCTCGGCCGCATGTTTCATCCCTCCACCGAGGCGGGGTGCATTCAGAATGTCCGCAATAGTTCGAGAGGGCGATGAAACAGACAGTTTGATGTTCTTCCGCCAGATCGTGGAAAGAGAGAAGAGTTTCTTCTTCGGAATCGCGGTTACAACATATCTGGTTCCTTTGATAAGGGGCATCCGGTCGCGCACTGGTGATGAGGTGAAGACCACCACGTCCGAGAAGATTTGTTCTGTCAGTCCCCAATGCTCGGCAGCACTCCAGCCACCAATGTAACAAGGGGGGAAAATAGCGTTCGCGACAATCCAGGGATCTTCACGCCACTCCGAAGGGTTACTCGCATTGATCGGTACGGTAATGTACGTACCTCGTCTTATTCGCGACAACCAGCCTCTCGTCGCCCAGTAGCAGAGCAGAGATCTAGTTTTTGGTCGTGACATCTCAAGTGTCGCGGTGGCTTCATCTATGCCAAAAGGTGCGGGATATGCGCGATGCAGACGCGACAGAAGCTCTCGATGGTATTTCGAGATACCTAACAAATTATCTCTGGTATATCGTGAGTTCACTTTTTTTCACTCCATCTGAATTAATGCACGTAGAATATACCATACCAACTAGGGTGACAAGTAAAAGGGCTCAAACCTTGACTATTGACTGATAGTCCCTTGACGGATCTGTTTAACTCGTCGAAATAGGTTTTTATCCATCTTAAATTGATTTTGCATTTACTTCCGGCGTTTCCGATAATTCTCAAGCCTGCCCGTTCCGCCTACCACACAGTGTATCTTTTTAGAGGTGTATTAATGGGACGGAGGTTATATTGTGCGAAACTATTTTTAGTTTAGGAAAATGACAATTTCACATATTACCAGCGCTCACGTGTCATCGGCCCCCCAATTCCGCAAGCTCTTTCCTGTAACTCAATCAACCAAAGATAAGTGATCCCTGTCGAAACAATCTATGACGGTTTTTAAACAAAGCATAAATATTCCGATGTTGTCTCCCTGAATTACCCTTTCATCTTCCGGTTCATCCATGATTGACTCCAGCATATACATGAGAATATTGCGCTGATTATAGCCGGTAATCAACCGTTCGGCGATATCATCCTGTACGAATTCAAACTCCTCTGCCTGGTATTCAACCATCTGAACATTCTTATCTTCCATCTCCTCAATCACCTCTTCACTTACTTTCGCGGGGTGCGGACCATCTTCCGACATCATCTGCCAGATGTTGAGCCCGAGCAAGACCAGTAAACCCTGCTCATCCTCGGTCAAATCTTTCGCGTAGGCCATAAGATAGGCCAGAACTATCGGCTGCTCCTCTCCCATCCGGGTGATTAACCCCGGAGCATCTCTCTCTTTTATATCCTCCATCCTCTGCAAAACATTCTCGATAATTTCTTCCGATACTATTTTCATGCAATCCCTCCCTAGAAAACATCTATTAGCCATTGAACTTTCTCCCCTGCCGGATAACCGGCAGGGGCCGTTTCGGTCTGCAACGGTCTTTGTTTAGTTGTACATGGATATGGTGAGGTTCTGGGCTGGTCGTCCGGCATATCCCCTCCCCAAAACGGCAAGGGTCAGGTCCTGGTCAGGAAACGGCCGTAGCCTCCCTCAACCTGGATTCCACGATCAGCCTTATAGATGGTGCGGCCCCGGACGATGGTCTTGATAACCTTTCCCTGTAATTCCATCCCTTCGAAGGGAGTGATATGACCTTTGGAGAGGAATTTCTCTCCTTCTACCGTCCAGGTCATCCCTGGGTCAATCAGGACCAGGTCGGCGTCGGTACCGATCTCGATCGCTCCCTTTTGGGGGTAGAGACCATAGCGGCGGGCGGCGGACTCTGAGGTCACCTCCACCAGCCGTCGGAGAGAGAATCGTCCCTTCGTGTAGCCCTCGGAGAAGAGGTAGGGGAGCAGGGTGATGGTTCCGGGGATGCCGGCATAATCGGTCCAGATAGATCCGGTCTCCTTACCCGCGGCCGTAGAGGGAGCGTGGTCGGAGGCGGCAAAATCTATCAAACCATCAGATAAATATTGCCAGAGTTTCTCGCTGTTTCCCTGCTTCTTCACGGGGGGAGTAGTCTTGAGAGGTGATCCCATCCGGATAAAATCATCAAGATCGAACTGAAGATAGTGCGGTCCGGTCTCACAGGTAACATCGCTATCCGCGATAATCTCGACCGACCGGGCGGTACTGATATGGACAATATGAAGGTCCGCGCCGGTCTCCTGCGCCATTTCCACGGCGTTCTGAACCGCCAGGAGCTCGGCCGCCTCGGGCCGGGAGCGGTAATAGTCAATCGGTTCCTTACCTGCTTTCATCCAATAATCGGTGGCCGGGTTGACATAGCTGAGATCCTCCGCGTGGAGGAGGATGGTCGCGCCGAACTCCCGGGCCTGCTTCAGAACATTTCTGAACTGAAAATGATTCAGACCGCCGAAGAGTTCCATAATCGAGATGAAGTAGGTCTTAAATCCGAATACGATCCGGGAAAGATCCCGGAAATTTTCCGGATAGCCTGGCCCCATTGACTGGGGCGCGATCCCGCCATGGAATCCGAAGTCGATGACCGCTTCTTTTTCCACCACCGCCAGCTTCTCCTCCAGATTAGCCATAGTGGTAACCGGGGGGATAGAGGTACAGGGCATATCAATTATGGTGGTAATGCCTCCCGAGGCGGCGGCCGCGGTCCCGTGGGCGAAATCCTCCCGGTCGGTAAATCCGGGGTCATCGAAATGGACGTGGGGGTCGATCCCGCCGGGAAGGATAATCATTCCGGCGGCATCGATAATCTCATCATCACCGGTCAGATCAGAACCCAGTTCAACTATCTTCTCTCCGGTAATCCGGATATCAAGCTCCTCCAGTTTATCCTTTCCCGGAAGGGCAACCTTCCCATTCCTGATAATCATGTGATATCTCCTTTTAGAACTTAGCTTCGCAACTTATTTGACAGGATTAACAGGATTTACAGGATGGGAGAAAACATATGCTTAACATAGCCACTCACGCTTTTATCTATCCTGTTTATCCTGTCGATCCTGTCTAATAATATTTTTATTGAAATTCCGAAGCAAGAACTTAGCTTCGCAACTCTATTAAACCGCGAATCTCGCGAATCTTCGCTAATTCAAAAAGAAAAGAACTATAAATTACGCGAATTGCGCAAATTTATAGTGCGCCGGAGGCGCATAAGTCTCCGGCTAAAAATCCAATACTGTTCCATCCGTTCCACCCCCCAACCTCATCTCTCCTTCATGCAGACAACTTTCATTCCAACTTCCTATTCCGCGGTCAACGACCGCGGCTACAGTGTAACTACTCCCCACTGCCTACTGCCCACTCCCTATATAGATTGCAAGCTCCCCTTCACCAATGGGACATCCAGAACCAGAATCATTGTTCCGGTATGTTTGTCCAGATCTCCGGTGATACCCTCGACGTTATCGATCAGGCGGTTAACCAGGTCCTCCGGGACCAGGGCGAAGATAGTCCGATGGTAGGCTCCGTGCTCCCCGAGAAAGTTGATAAAACTGGCGAAGAGGGGAACCTGAGTCAGAATCTTCCCCGCTCCCTGCGACTCCATAACCACGGCGCCGGGGATGCCCATCTCGACAAATACTTCCATTATCTCTGTAAACCACTCTTCGTCCTGGAGGACCAGCATTAGCAGTTTCCGCTTTCGGGATGGATCGGGATGGACCTCGAAGATAGAATGGCTCAAGAAATTCTCGTAGAGAGCGGTACTGGTCGGAGCAGCAATAATCTCCCGGCGGGCGGTCTCGTTTCTAAGCGCCATGGAGATCTCAGCCAGAAGCTGGACATGTTTTTCAGGCTTATCCTCCGGCCCGACGAAGGCACAGAAGATCCGTACCCGGTGATGATCGAGGGACTCAAAGTTGATCCCCCGCCGGGAGACCGCCAGGACCATGATAAACCGGTCCACCAGCGGCGACCGGCAATGGGGAATCGCCAGGCCGTGCCCGATCCCGGTGGTGCCCAGTCCCTCCCGGGCTTCCAGAGCCAGGACAAGATCATCTTCGCTGACATCTTTCAGAACCAAATCACTCTTAAAAATTCCGGCTATCTCCCGGATAACCTCCGTCTTGGTTCGAGAACGGAGATTAATTTCACAACGTTCTTTGCTTAGAATGCCGGCTATTTTCATTTTTTTGCCACCTTATTGTAAGAAGTGCCTAAAGTGCGCTAAAGTGCCTAAAGTTGAAAGTTGTCGTTTCGCCTCGCTATACTCGTTTCTAGTCTTGCTCACCTGGATTTTTTGTATAACTATAAAAATTGTTTCTGCTAATAAGCTAAATAAAGTTACTTAAAACCACGAAGTTCACGAAGGAATTTGAAATATTCAGAAACAATTATAAAACTTCTTTAATGCTTTCTTCGTTTTATTCGTGGTGAATATATAGTTTTCTAAGCACAATAAATCACAACTCCGCTCCTTTAATAATCGCCATCTTCGAAAGGATTGGGCCGATCAATTCGTTGATCATCACTGCAAATAGTACTATATTGACAATACGGATCAGAGCATCAGCTATCTGGACCGGCGCGCCGACTAAGAGTGGGGAGGCCTGGATAAGCAGAACTAGACCGATCGCTACTCCGGCCTGTGGGATCATGGAGAGACCGAGATAAGTGCGAATCTTCCGGTCACTACCGGCCAGTTGAGCTCCCAGCCAGACCCCGGAATACTTCCCCACTCCGCGAGATATCACATAGACCGACCCGAGAAGCAATATCCACCAGTTGCCCAGAAGTCCGAGGTTGAGTTCGGTTCCGGCGATCGCGAAGAAGGCCGCGTAGAGCGGCGGGGTCAGTGGTCTGATCGCCTGGAAGATCCGGTTACCCCGCTGGGAGAGATTAATAATTACCGCTCCGGCCACCATATTGGCTAGCAGAGGAGATAGATGAAGCGCGATCGCGATCGCGGTAAAGAGGATAATGATCCCGAAGACGACAATGAGCAGCGCGTTGGGACGATCAGTCCGAAGGGTAAGGAAATGCATCAGCACCCCCTCCACCAGGCCCAGCAGAATAGAGAGAGATATCTCAACCGCGGCATGGCCCAGGGCGGCAACAAAGAAACTACCCCCGCCGGAAGATACCCCCAGCATCCCCCCGACAAAGGCAAAAACCCCGGCAAAGAGAATTACACATCCGGCATCGTCAAGCGCTACTATACCATAGAGTGTATCGACAAAGTCTCCCCGGGCCCGTAATTTCTGGATAATAACCACGGTAGCGGCCGGGGCCGTGGCGCTGGCGATTGCACCCAGCAGGAGTGCCGAGGAGATCGCCATACCAAATAATACCATAGCACCGAAAACAACCAGGAAGGTGAGGAGAATCTGGACGACGGTGATGATCATAATTCCTGATCCCAGACGGCGGAGTTTCTCGGCGCTGAATTCACTGCCGATGGTGATAGCGATAATCCCCAGTGCTACCTGGGTAATGGTACGGAGGGTATCGGTCATCTCAACGTGTATCAGGCCGGTCACCGAGTCCCCCAGCAAAACCCCCGCAATGATGTACCCGGTAATGGCGGGGAGGCGGACCTTCTCGGCCAGTTCCCCCATATAGTAACCGATAACCAGCAGGATCCCGATTCCGAAGATTATATGCTGGGTAAAGATATCCCGGATAGGAATCAGTATGTCAAGTATGGGCTGCATTCTGATAGATAGAGCTTACTTGCAAAGGTATTTTCAACTTTTTGTATTCAAAAAACTAAATATTCACCACGAAGGTCACGAAGAACACGAAGAAAAACAAAGAAAACTATGGAGTTTTTCCTGGTTTTTTCAAATTCCTTCGTGAACTTCGTGTTCTTCGTGGTTTAAAAGGATTTTCGAGTAAGGTTTAGCTAATGATTACTGTTCTTTTTCCACTCCATCTCCGGGATCACGGCCTGACGTTGGAATACACTCTTCTTCAAGGTTTTGAATAAACCGGGATTTTTACAGATTGAATCATATGAGAAGAGGATGATCCCGTCCGCGCCGGCATTTCGGCAGTCGGCGATCTGCTGAAGGAGAATCTCCGGCTTATTATCCAGCAGATACTGCCCCAATCCAATATATACCTGGCGTTCTCCACGGGCGGCGATTGCCGTCCCGGTGAGGTAGCGAGCCATGCGGGAGTCGGTTCCGTAGTTCATTGGAGCAACAAAATCTACCGAACCTTCATCAAGCCAGCGGCGCCAGTCCTGAAAAGAGCTCAGGTAAGCCCGGTCGGCCCAGGGGATCACGGCAACCGAGAAGTCCAGAGATGGATTCAGCTGCCGGACCAACCCATAGACTCCCTCGACAAAGGTATTAACCTGATGCCGCCGCCAGTTATCCCAAGCCTGACAGTTGGACCGGGTAAGTTCCATCGTGAT
>Ga0208902_1000805_pt1 | contig 15734 bp, 9 predicted proteins | sample AntAceMetag02UKH_FD_184767 | JGI IMG/M metagenome (GOLD analysis project Ga0208902, IMG submission 184767) | Saline lake microbial communities from Ace Lake, Antarctica - Antarctic Ace Lake Metagenome 02UKH (SPAdes) (version 2) | ecosystem: Environmental > Aquatic > Non-marine Saline and Alkaline...
AATGCCCTGGATTTTGATGATATCCTTATGCACATGGCATACCTTCTGGCAGATAATGAAGCTGTCCGGCTCAAATGGCAGAAAAAATTCAAATACATCATGATCGATGAATATCAGGACACAAATTATGCTCAGTTTGAGATCATTCATCATCTGGCAAAAGATCACCAGAATATCTGTGTAGTTGGTGATGATGATCAGGCTATCTATACCTGGCGTGGTGCCACGATCAAGAATATCCTAAATTTTGAAAATGATTACACAAATGTCACCAAGATCAGATTGGAGCGTAATTACCGTTCACATGAGAATATCCTCAAACTGGCAAACAGCCTCATCAGGCACAATAGTTCGCGTCATGGTAAAGAACTTTACACTGACCTTGTCATGGATGAAATTCCTCATCTGGTAGCTTTGGACAATGAACCCGGTGAAGCTGAGTATATCGCTGAACTGATAACTGAATTCAAGCAGAAATCACCTTATTCAGAATGTGCCGTGCTCTATCGCACAAATGCCCAGAGCCGTATTCTGGAAAAGGTACTCGTTCAGAAAAATATCCCCTATCGTATTTTTGGAGGAGTGAATTTCTATCAGCGTAAGGAAATCAAAGACATCCTTTGCTACCTGCGCATGATAATCAATCCCGATGATCAGGAAAGCCTCCATCGAGCACTGCTGCTTACTCCCGGATTAGGCAAATCCACCTTTGAGAAAATCGCAAAAGCTGCTATAGATAGCGAAAATACTATGGCTTATATCATCTTAAGTGGAGATTATCCCTTTCTGGGTACACGCCCGGCAAGACTCACAACAGAATTCAAAACTCTCTGGCTGGAAATTCTTGATGCCAGCGAGAAACTTTCCATTTTTGATCTTACCTGGCTGCTGCTGCAAAAATCTGGCTTAGGCAAGCTATATGGTCTGGAAAAGAAAAAGGATATCTCTAAAAAGAAATCTTTTCAAGACCCCGAAATTCAAAGTCGTTATGAAAATATCTGTGAATTGATGATCTCAGCGAAAGAATTCAGCCAGGAATTTATCAGAGATAATGATGGAAAACCTGATTTGGCGGAATATCTGGCTTCTGCAACTCTTCAGACAGATCTCGATACTAATGATGATTCGCAGGACAGAGTTAATCTGATGACTATGCACAATGCCAAGGGATTGGAATTTGACCATGTGATGATCGTGGGATTGGAAGATGGAGTTTTGCCGCATTATCGCTCTCTGGAAGAACAATTCATGCTGGAAGAAGAACGCAGATTGCTCTATGTAGCTATTACCCGTGCCCGAAAAACCGTGCACATCACGCTTGCACGGTGGCGAAGAATGGCTACTGGGGTGGACGTAACCATGCCCAGCAGATTCATTCAGGATTTTGATCCTGACTATATTGATGAACAAAGGTATGATCCTCATGCCTACCTCACACCTTCCAGACCAGCAAGAACCAAGCCCAAAACGACTATAAATGTTATCCTGGAATCAGAAAAGCATTTTAAGATTGGACAAAAAATCAAACATGTCAATTTTGGATTTGGTAGAATTTTAGACGTTGATGGAAAAGGAAGAGATGCCAAGCTCACCATCAAATTTGATGATGGTCCTGTCAAAAAGGTTATAGGGAGTTATGTAGATGTCATTAAAACTTAGCTGTACATCCAGAAAAGTGATTTTTGCTGCACTATTACTGCTGCTGATCACTCCCCTCGCTGCTACCAAGTATGCCGGTGAAATCTTTCATTACGGTATGGGCGTGCGCAACCTGGCTTTAGGAAGCACAGGGCTTACTAATCTTGATTCACATAGCATTGCCTGGTGGAACCCCGCACTATTGCAATTTAAAACTGAAAACAGTATGGAAATCATGCATGCCGAAGAATTTGAAGGCTTGCTGCAATATGACACCTTCTCCGCTATCTGGGGGAAGGATAAAAAATTCTCTATCGTCCTCTCGCGCATTGGAATCAATGACATCCCACTCACTGCTTTGGAAAATGATTCCCTTGCCATAGGTAATGATAACCGCCCCTATGCGTATGATTACGTAAATAATTCTGACCTAGTCGCCTATTTCGGATTTTATCAGCAAGCAGGATCACTCACGCTCGGTTTCACTCCTAAAATCGCCTATCGTAGCCTGGCAGATGAATCAGGTTTCGGATTCGGCGCTGATCTGGCTATTGTCACTGATCCCACAAAGAAGCTCGTGCTTGCAGCTCAGATTCGTGACTTCTTCACTACCCGCATCTTCTGGAATAATGGCACTGACGAAGCCGTAGTACCTAATGCCAATCTTGAAGCCAGTTATGGTTTCGATTTCCCGTTTAATCAGATTTCCATGCGTTTCTATCTGCGACCCGAAATCTTGTTTGAGGGTAGAGAAGAAGCGGCAACTATTTCTTTTGACCCGGTTAGCATTGATTTGCATGCCGGACTGGAGTCGCATATCAATCAACACTTTGATTTTCTCCTGGGATATGACATTGATCACCTTACAGCTGGCTTAGCACTCAAATATCAGCAATTCGGACTCAGCTACTGCTTTGAAATGGAACCTGAACTCGATAATTCACATCGCATAGCCCTTAATTGGAGCTATTAGTTAATTTGAAAAATATCGCTGTTCTAGGGCTTACGGGCTCAATTGGAAAATCCACTATTGAAGTGATTCGTGAGCATCCCGATAAATTCCGCATCACCCTTGCTTCTGCTCATAATAATTCGGAACTGCTCTTTGAGTATGCACGTGAATTCGGCATCAAATACCTGGTTCTCACTGGCTCAATACCTCCTGCATCTCCACCTCCTCCAGGCTCTATTCTGCATACTGGAGAAGCTGAGCTGATCACCCTTATCAAAGAATTATCTCTCGATATTGTCCTTAATGCCATCACCGGTTCTGCTGGTTTACTCTCTTCACTTGCCGTAATTGATGCCGGCATTGATCTTGCTCTGGCAAATAAGGAATCTCTCATACTCGCTGGTCACCTGATCAAAACAGCTATGAAAACCTCAAAAAGCCGGTTATTGCCAGTTGACAGTGAACATAGTGCAGTGTTCCAGTGCCTGGAAGGACACCAGTCTTCTGAAATTGGTAATATCATTCTCACTGCTTCTGGTGGTCCATTTCGGGAGTTACCTCTCGACCAGTTCTCTCACATCACTCTGGAAAAAGCACTCAAACATCCCACCTGGTCAATGGGCACAAAAGTAACCATCGATTCCGCCACCATGATGAATAAAGGTCTGGAAGTGATTGAAGCTCACTGGCTCTTTGATACTGATTATGATAAAATAAAGGCTGTCATACATCCCCAGTCGGTAGTTCATTCCTTTGTGGAATTTGCCGATGGCAGTATTCTGGCGCAATTGAGCAATCCCACCATGAAACTGCCCATTCTCTACGCACTCACATTCCCGCAGCATATAGCTTCTCAGCTTGTCCGCACCAGTATTCTCGACCTGCCTCAATTGAATTTCTTCCCACTCGAATCTGAACGCTTCCCGCTATATTTCCTCGCCCGTCAGTGCGGTGAAGCCGGCGGACTGATGCCCACTATCATGAATGCCGTTAATGAAGCCGCTATCAGCCTTTTCCTGAACCGTAAAATTGGCTTTAATGATATATATAAGCTCATTGACATCGCCTGCCAGCAGGAAACTAATATCTCCAACCCAGACATCGATACCATCATCTCCACAAATATCACTATCCACGAAAAATATCTCTCCATCTACCAGAATTATCTATAATACCTGAAAACGCAAGAAAGAGGTAAAAACCGGAGCTTTTTTTATTACCTTCCGGATGGTCTTATCCTCCGGAATGGTTTCTTTATTTTAACTATATGACTACAAAGATCATTCAGCAACGAACAAAACTAACAAAACGAACTGAAGAAACACCCAGCTAAGCAGGAGTTTTGAACTGTACTCAGGACAAGACTTCTGGCGAACGTTATTTCCACCCCAGCCAGCTGCTACCTACTTCTGCCCCGAGTACGGTAGAAGAAATCCTGACTTATTGGGGTGGTAATTCTCCAGAATAAGTCAGACGTGCACCGCTGGCGGTACTCCGCAAGTGGGGCGCAGATGACGGCAGTTCCACCCAGAAGAGTTTTGACTTCTTGTTGCACATTCAATAAGTCCAATATCCATCACATTCTTTCGCGTCATTTCGCGGTTAAAAATAAATTTAAGGTCAGATGGTTTTATCCTCCGGAATGGTTTCTTTCTTTTAACTATATGACTATAAAGATCATTCAGCAACGAACAAAACTAATAAAACGAACTGAAGAAACACCCAATTAAGCAGAAGTTTTGAACTGAATTCAGGATAAAGATTATCCCGATCTATCGGGAACTTTTGGAGGCAGGTTAACGGGGCTTTTATTTGATATAGTGATTACCTTGCGAATGGGCTTGTTCCTTCACAATGGCATTATTATAGGGATTGAAACTGGTCGTTTCTCAAGTCGATCCTTCGGGTACGAAGTCTCAACTCGATAACCTTAGATGGTTGATCTGAACAGGTTTGTGCACAGTCTGGAATTAGGTATGTTAATTTTAGTGGATAGATTGATATACTGAAGAAACATTCATATTGAATGAAAAAATATAAATTGACAAATTATGAAAAAATAAGACAACTTGTCTGATAAGATAAATCTAATAATGTTAAATAAATATATAAAGGGGGCGAATATTATGCAGGATAAAAAATGCGATTATGAAAATAAAAAATCATCCATTCATGATAACAGGTTCAATGATAACTGCAGAAATAACGTAACTCCTTATATATATATATATAGCTATTATATTAGTAAAAGCATTACTTTAATAAAATTCATAAGAAGTGGTAAATTAAAATTCGGCTGAGATAGTTTTTATTTATTGCCCAGTTGTCCGAAAAGCCGCTCTGCCGATTCTCACCGACAAAGCGACCATAAAAGCAAGTGTTATAAAAAACCAGGTTCGGTAATTTGTCAAGCCGGACTTAAATAGATGGAGTATATTATGAGAAAGACTATTTATATTTTCCTAATGGTTTTGATACCATTATTTTTATCAGCTACTGATTGGTATGTTGATGCATTGGCAACACCACCTGGAAACGGTTCACAGGGATCACCATTTCCTGAAATCTCTGATGCTGTTGATGCTCTTAGTGATGGAGATGTCGTATATGTTACAGCAGGAACTTATTTAGAAACTGTAAATTTCGCAGATCATTACTTTGATTTGTTTGGGGACAATAAACTAACAACAATAATTGATGGAGGTAACTCATCAGATGGTATTATAATACTTGCAAGTGACCCCGTTATCACAGGTCTTAGTAATATTAGTGGTTTTACAGTAATGAATTGCATAACATCCCAGGAAGATGATGGTGCAGGATTTGCAATTAAAAACAGAAATGTTACAATTGAAGATTGCATTGTAAAGCAAAATGTTAGTGACCAACATGGAGGAGGAATTTCTTTTGGAGGAGATAATGGTTACACATTAACCATTACAGACTGTACTATCGAGAATAACAGCACAGATGAACATGGAGGTGGAATCTTTTTCTATGGGTCGGGATCTGATGTGTTGATTATGGATAATTGTACTGTGGATACTAATGATTGTGAGGGAAATGGTGGAGGAATCTTTTATTATTGTACAGGTTCCGGTGAATTAAGTATGATCGAGTGTACAATAGAAAATAATGAAGCAGATGAAGATGGTGGTGGAATTTATTGTGAGGGAAATGGTGACCAGGCAGTGACAATATCTGATTGTCAAATTTCTGACAATGTGAGTAATAATAATACAGCACACGTGGGAGGAGGAGGGATCTTCTGCCTGGATGTAGAAATTGATTTCGACGATTTAGTAATATTTGGAAACACTACCGACTATAACGGTGGTGGAATTTTTGTTAAAACTACCGAGTATGAGAATCCTGAAGCTGATTTTGATAACCTATTAATATACGAAAATCATGTTGGAGGGCATGGTGGAGGTATCTGTATACTGAATCAAGGTGATGCAGATATGGTGATCAACCAAAGCTCAATAGTCTATAATACAGGTGATGGTGAGTATTATGGTGGTGTTTATGTTACAAATAATGCCGTTGATGTAATTAATTGTATTGTATATTTTAATGACGGTACAGAACCAGGGGAACCCCAATACCTTCAGCCAGTCAATACTACTACTACATATAGCTGTATTGGATTATCAACGGTGTATAATGGAACTGGAAATATCAATACTGATCCCCAGTTCGTTGATGCCGATGGTGATGATTACAATCTTGATTGGAACAGTCCCTGCATGGATGCAGGAGACCAATCTTATGATAACGATCCTGATGGTACGGAATGCGATATGGGGTGTTTTACGGCAAGGGATCATGATAACCGGGGATTTGTGGAAAGCGAGACTGGTGACGAAACATACAATTGGCGCGGATTTCCACGCTTGGATTTTGGTGCTGAAGAGAATAATGGTTCATTCGTGGATGCAACGGATATGCTGGATAAGTTTGGATATCCTGATCACCCAGATCCAGTTGAAGTCTGGTACCAGTATTCTGGTGATCCAAATTTAGAAGGAGGCTGGGATGATCCTGTTTATGAATGGGATCCAGACCCTTGTGATGATCTGATAAAAAGCACGCGTGGATTCAAGATCAAAGTATGGGGTGATGCAGAAGATACTGCATTATTAAGGGTTTTTGGTGATATTTTGGATCCTGACTTTGAGATGACTGTGGACCATGAGATAGATCAAAACTGGTTCTGTTATTTCCTGGAAGAGACACAAAATGCCCAAGGTGCATTTGATGCAACTACGCTGAACAAACTTATCAGGATTGATACTTATGGATGGTCAGCCGTGAAAACCGGAGAAACCTGGACATGGCCTCAATATCCCACTTTGAAATATGGAGAACTCGTAGTTGTCTATCATGATGAAGGTAGAGATTTCACTTTTGAGTGGCAGCAGCCCAGCCGGGATATAATTGAACCTTACGTGAGACAGGAACCTACGCAATTCAACTATAATGAAGAACCTTCTTATTTGCCTGTATATATGGAATTTGGAGAAGAGATTCCTCTGGAAGTAGCTGTTTACGTTGATAACGTCTGCAAGGGAGCAGAAGTTGTTGATACGGACAGTCTTTTTCATTTAAGGGCTTATGTTCTGGAGGAAGAGCCGGGATATGAACTGGAATTCGTTGCTTATTATGGCAGATCAGAAACACGGGTGATGGATTATAAACTTAACGGTAATTTCAGTCAGCAAAATACAAATAAACTGATTACAGGAAATCTGGGTGAATATGCCTTTATTGAGTTTGGTGAACCATTAAGTGACCAGGTTCCGGAATTAGAAGTTGAGATGAAGATTTATCCTAATCCTTTCAATCCGACAGTTATAATATCTTTTCAGGTGGCGGATTATGGCACAATTGATCTGGAGATTTATAATGCTAAGGGTCAAAAAGTGAAAACGCTTGTGAGAAATCAATACTGCGAATTCGGTGACAGAATAGAAAAGGTCTGGAAAGGTTATAATGATCAAGGTCAACTTGTGAGTGGAGGCGTTTATTTCGTTAGAATGCAGACTGCAGGTGATGTACAGATGAAGAAAGTTGTACTTTTGAAGTGATCAGTGAATGGTGAATAGTGAATCGATTGCAGACGTTCCTTCGGGAACGTCTGCATGAAAATGGAGATGATATGAAAGGAATATTTTTTCTAATAATTTTGTTATATGTGAGTCTGATATATTGCAATTTGGTTACTGTCTCGCAGGATAGTACTGCTGATTATTCTGTAATTCAAGAAGCAATAATTGCATGCACAAGTTACGATACTATTCTGGTATATCCTGGAACATATTATGAAAATATAGATTACCTGGGAAAAGAACTGGTTATTGGCAGCTTGAATATGACCACTGGAGAGTCTGAATACATTCATTCAACTATAATTGACGGAAATCATGAGGATCGAGTAGTAACCGTAGAGAATAATGAATGGGAAGGAACTAAGATAATTGGCTTCACTATTCAAAACGGTTATGTAAATACTGGTGGCGGTGGTGGAGTTTCAATTGATCATCAGGCCCATTTAGATATAATTAATTGCATCATAGAGAATAATAGCGCAAATCGTTGGGGAGGAGGTGTTTCCTGTGCTTCAGGAAGCTCATTATTGCTTTCAGGCACAACTATAAGATGGAATTTCAGTGAAAATAAATTTGGAGGTGTATCAATATCTCCTAATTGCGATTTTGCATTTGATCCGGATAATTTATGTAATATCTATGCAAATTATGGACCAGATGCTTGTGATATGAGGATAAAAAATGATCTGGAGAATCCTGAGTATTATACCGTTTACCTGGACACATTCAGTTGCCTGGAACCTGACCGGTATTTTATAGGTGCTGGAGATGATGGTAATAATTTAAACTGGGAATATCTTGATCTTAATGTTAATACCGCCTATTATGAGTTTTATGATGGAGACTTATACGTTTCCCCAAATGGAGATGATGAGAACAGCGGGATTAGTCTTGATGAACCTATGCAGACAATTGCCGGAGCAATGACACGAATAGTCTCCAATCCGGAAAATCCCAATACAATATATCTGGCAGCCGGAACTTACAGTCCTGAATTGAATAACCAGTTATTTCCCCTGAATATGAAAGCTTATGTAAGTATCATCGGAGAAGATATGGACACTGTGATCTGGGATGCCCAGGGACATCAGTTTATCGTTGATAAATACAGTGGATTTGAATATGAACTAAAAAACATGATCTTTATTAATGGACCACCACGACCTGGTCATGGAATCTGGCTATATCAGCAAAATATGGAAGCTCTGTATGTAAATCTGGAAAATTTAAGAGTATTAGATCCGATTGTAAGTTCTTTCAAAATTTTAGAAAGTATTGAATTTACAATGGAAAATGTAATCGTTAATGGTGGATCGGGGATGCTGCTTGCGTATAATAGTATGCCAGGAAATCATAGCATCGTTAAAAATTGTCAGGCTGTTGGAACGGGAAATGCAATTCAACACGCGAATTACGAGAATGCGGGTGACCGGGCAAGGCTGGATGTAATTAATTGCTTGATAGCGGATAATTTCTGTCATTATGAAGATCGAGCGATATGGTCTTATAATATAAGTTCTAATGGTTATTCCGAGACTAACCTGGTAAATTGTACTATTATGAATAATGAATGTGACGATCCGTATCACCAACTGGGTTGTGTTACTGCTGCTGCGGGTGGAAATTTTAATATTTATAACAGCTGCATCTACGGTAATACAGGTTATGAAGTCGCTATTGATACCTGGGATGGAGGCACTCTTGGTAGTACGGTGAATATTTCACATTCGCTCATTGAGGGTGGAGAAGCAGGAATACCAATGCATGGAGATTTTCCTTCGACTTTGAACTGGCTGGAAGGTAATCTGGACTGTGATCCAATGTTGGATGATAATTATGCCCCAATAGCTTATTCACCCTTGATTGATGCAGGAACAACTGAGCTGCCTTATGGTATTGTACTTCCAGAGACCGATCTGGCAGGCAATCCGAGGATTGCAGGCGGAGCAGTGGATATAGGAGCCTTTGAATTCAATCCCTGGGGCAGCGGAACAGATGAAGGAGAATTGGTGATCAGAACTGGAATAAATAGGGTTTATCCTAATCCGTTTAATCCGGAAGTGACAATTGAATTTTCTACCACAGAGTACACTGAGAACACAGAGATAAACATTTACAATATAAAAGGGCAGAGAGTGAGAACTTTGGTTGATGCTGTATTACCTGTGGGAGAGCATACAGTGATCTGGCAGGGAGATGATGATAAAGATAAGCAGGTGGGCAGCGGAGTGTATTTAGTGAGAATGAAAGCAGGTGATAAATATGTAGCACAGCGTAAGGTGACTGTAGTGAAGTAATTTGGGATTATTGAGATGGAAAACAAGTGAGAAGGAAATGTAATGTAAGATTTTTCAACCACGAAGGCTCTGAATGACACTGAAGAATGTAATGTAAAGAATGAACGTGATCAGTATGCAGGGCAGGAGTGTGAACACCTTGTGAATGGTCTTGTACCTTCGCAATGGTATTATTATGGGGAGTGAAACTGACCGGTTCTCAAGTCGATCTTTCGGGTACGAAGTCTCAACTCGATAACCTTAGATGGTTGATCTGAACAGGTTTGTGTGCTTTCTGGAATGAGATATTTAATATTATGGGGCAATGCATTGGCTAATTGAAAATGTAAAATGTAGAATTTTTCAAATTACCTGGGATTTCAAGAGTGAAAGCGGGGAGAGGGTAAAGATTGGGGAGGAATATCAGGTGCAGAGGAAGCTCGTGGTGGTGGTGTAGGTATTACCTGACGGGGAAGGTATTATGGATTACAACGAGGTGAAAATTTAGTCTATACAGTTAAAAATATTTCATGGTATATAAGGTCTAACTCATTAGAAAATGAACGATTAAGAGATATTAGTGGTAAATCAACGGGGGTGAGATTTTTTTCCTTGACGGGGGAAATTGGTTTCCCGTTATAGGTCAATTAATGGGCGAAATTACCCATAACTAAGGAGAATAGTTGGGAGAAATTGATTTTAGTTTTGAGATTGCAAATTTAAGACACTTATTTAACTGTCAAACAGTTGAAATATATCAGGAAATCAAGTAAAATAATCAAATAAAAAAATATCTGGAGGGTTAATGAAGACATTAGCTGAATTGAGGAAAATCCGGGAAAAGGCGCAGCAAGATATGAAGCTGCGAGGCAGTGATTACCGCTATAAGATAGTGGTAGGCATGGGAACATCAGGTATAGCAATGGGTGCTAGAGAAGTTATGAAAGCCATCATCGACGAAATAGCCCAGCGGGGCATCAAAGATGTACTGGTTACCCAAACTGGTGAAAAAGGACTTTCTTCACTGGAGCCAGTAGTAGATGTGATCGAGTCAGGGAAGCCGGAAGTCACCTATGGCAATATGGATAGTGCCAAAGCACGGAAAGTCATAGCAGAACATATAGTCAATGGTCGGGTAGTAAATGACTATGTAGTATCCACAAAATAAGAATTAAATTAAGAACTAAATAAAAACTAAACGGAGAGTAATTATGTATGAGCAGATTTTTGGGAAATATGCTCCGAAGAAAGAGAACCTGATTTACATTCTGCACGAGATTCAAGACCATCATCCACAGCATTATATTTCAGAAGAAGCAATCGGAATTGTAGCAGAATATCTTTCGATATCAGTATCTCACATTCAGGGAGTAATAACCTTTTATAGCATGTTCAGCACTAAGCCGCGGGGTAAAAACATTATCCGGTTATGTGAGTCACCACCTTGTTTTCTGAAAGGTTCAGAGAACATTTTACGGCAATTGCGCGAGCTTTTGCAAGTTAAAATAGGTGAGACAACAGCTGACGGATTATTTACGCTGGAGCTTTGCGCCTGCCTCGGCGTGTGTGGTAATGCACCAGTGATGATGATTAACGAAGACGTTTTTGGTGACCTTACCGAAGCAAAAGTTGCAAATATTATAGCATCATACAGAGAAGGGGGTGAGAAATGAAGTTTTATAGAAGTCACATCCTGATAGGTATAGATGATGCCTCACTGGCAGCAGGCGTGAAAGAAATTGAAGCAATATTAAAAAGTGAACTGCAGAAGAATAATTTAATTGATGAGATCAATATATTAGAGACAGGTACTTTGGGTTTGTTTGGCACAGGCGTGAGCCTGATGGTGTATCCTGAGCAGACAGCTTATGTAAATTTACAAAAATCAGATATTGCTGAGATCGTGGAAGAACACTTCCTGAAGGGACGCCCGGTTCATAGACTGATATTGGATAGTACTCAGTTACGGCAATATGACTTTAATTATAAGCGTAGAATCGTACTAGCCAATTCCGGCGTGATCGATCCCGAGAATATTGATGAATATCTGGGAGTAGGTGGTTATGAAGCCTGGGAAAAAGCTCTCACCAGTATGCAGCCTGGGGAAGTTCTGGAAGAAGTGAAAGCTTCGGGATTGCGGGGTCGTGGTGGAGCAGGATTTCCTGCTGGACTTAAGTGGAGCTTCACGGCACCTATCAAGGGAAAGCAGAAATATGTGGTTGTGAATGCCGATGAAGGCGAGCCGGGAACATTTAAAGACCGGCTGATCATGGAAGGCGATCCGCATAAATTACTGGAAGGCGTGATGCTGTGCGCTTATGCTATTGGTGCTAGCAAGGGATATATCTATATTCGCGGTGAATATAAATTATGTATTTCCCGTCTGGAAAAAGCTATTGAGCAGGCACGGGATTATGGGATATTAGGAGAAAATATCTTTGGCAGCGGTTTTGATCTGGATATATTTATTAAGATCGGTGCCGGAGCTTATGTGTGTGGAGAAGAAACAGCCTTGATCGAATCAATGGAAGGTAATCGTGGAACTCCTCGCAGTAAACCACCATTCCCTGGAGTAGCTGGAGCCTGGCAGATGCCTACAGTCGTCAATAATGTGGAGACATTGGCAAATGTTCCAGCAATTATTACTAATGGAGCTGCCTGGTATGCAGATCATGGTGTGGATGGATGTACTGGAACTAAGGTATATACGATCATGGGTGATGTACGGCTTCCTGGTTTGTGTGAAGTTGATATGGGCACCACTCTGCGGACAATTATCCAGCAGTATGCCGGTGGTATGAAAGAAGGTAAAACCTTTAAGGCAGCACTTGTAGGCGGAGCAGCAGGCGTATTTTTGAATGATCAGCGTCTGGATGTGAATATGGATTATAATTCTCTTAAAGAATATGCTGCAGTGCTTGGTTCTGGAGCCATACTGGTGATGAGCCATTCTGCTGATATGGTTGACATGCTGTGGAGCGTATTGCGTTTCTTCCGGCATGAATCCTGCGGCAAGTGTATTCCCTGTGCCAAGGGCACTAACCTGCTGTTTAAATTGATAGACGGTATCCGTAACGGCAAGGGCAAAGAATCTGATCTTGATGAAATGATCCGCATCTCAGATGGAATGTTTAAAGCATCGTTCTGTGCCCTGGGACAATCTCCCTGCATGCCCATCAGCAGCGCAATTAATAATTTCAGAGAAGATTTTTTAGCAAGAATGAAATGATAAAAATATACTGGAGGATAGCTATATGATAGTTTATCTAAATGGAAAAGCTTATGAAGCTTCTCCGGGAGAGCAGGTTCTGCAGGTTGCATTAAGGAATAATATCTATATTCCTCACCTGTGTTTTCATGAGAAAACAGGTAAAGCAGCCAAATGTCGTGCTTGCGTAGTTGAAGTGGAAGGAACACCGGGACTTAAAACTTCCTGTAATCTGCCCGTAACCGATGGTATGAAAGTATTCACTAATTCTGAACAGGTTATGGATGCTCAAAGATTAGTGATTGATCTGGCACTTTCTTCAGGAAGACATGATTGTCTTGCCTGTGAACAGAATGGCAATTGTGAATTGCAGGATGCTGCCTATTATCTGGGCATCACCAAATCGAGTTTTGATCTTTATGATGATGATTACGAAATCGATGATTCCAGTGAATTTATAGTAGTTGACCGCTCAAAATGTATCAATTGCGGCAGATGTATTGTAGGGTGTAACCACACAGTAGTCAATGAAGTGCTCAATTATGGTAATCGCGGTTATGAAACCAAGATAGTATTTGACACTGATCTGCCCATGGGTTCATCTACTTGCGTGCAATGTGGAGAATGTGTTCAATTATGTCCGGTTGGCTGTATTATTGATAAAAGAGCGATTGGAGCCGGCAGAACCTGGGAGCTGGATAAAGTCGAAACCGTGTGCCCTTACTGCGGAGTAGGCTGTCGCCTGGAAATTCATATTGATCGCACTCAGGATAAAATAGTCCGAATTACCGGCGTGGAAGACTCACCAACAAATAATGGCATGCTCTGCGTGAAAGGTCGCTATGGTTTTGATTTTGTGCAAAGTGAAGAAAGAATTACCTCACCGCTGATCAAAGAAGATGGCAAGTTCAGAGAAGCAAGCTGGGAAGAAGCTATTGCTCTGGTTGCCAGCAAATTTACATCTATAAAAAAAGAATTTGGTAGTGATTCTATCGTGGGTCTGGCATCTGCGAAAGTAACAAATGAAGAGAATTTTGCGTTTCAGAAATTAATCAGAAAGGAGGTAGGCACAAACAACGTAGATCATTGTGCCCGTCTCTGACATAGCTCTACAGTAGCCGGTCTGGCTGCTTCATTAGGTAGTGGTGCTATGACAAATGATATTGCCGGAATCAAGAAAGCAGATGTGATTTTGATTATCGGTTCTGATACTTCAGCTGCTCATCCCGTAATTTCTGCCCGTATTAAGCAGGCAGTGCGAGATGGCAATTCCAAGCTTATCGTAATTGATCCTAAAAAGATCGTCATGGCTGATTATGCTGAAATTTATGCTGCTCATCGTCCGGGAACTGACGTTGCTGTGATGAACTGTATGATGCAGGAAATATTGAAAAATGGCTGGGAAGATAAGGAATATGTTGCCAATCGTCTGGAAGGTTTTGAGGAATTCAAAGCTGAAATTATGCTCGATAGAAATTCTCCAGAAAATGTAGAGAAAATTTCCGGCGTAAAAGCCGATACTCTGCGTGCTATTGCTAAATTGTTTGGACAGGCAAAAACAGCTTCTCTCTTTTATGCTATGGGTATCACTCAGCATACTACGGGTAGAGATAATGTCTGGACAACTGCCAATCTGCAAATGATTTGCGGTAACCTGGGTGTAGAAGGCGGTGGCGTAAATCCTCTGCGTGGTCAATCCAATGTGCAGGGTGCCTGCGATATGGGTGGACTTCCCAATGTATATCCCGGCTATCAGAATGTTACATTACCGGCTATACAGGAGAAATTTGAAAAAGCCTGGAATTGTAAACTGGATAATAAAGTAGGTATCACAATCACAGAAATGATCGATGGTGCTTATGATGGCACAGTGAAAGCTATCTATGTGATGGGTGAAAATCCTTTCCTTTCCGATCCTGATCAGACTCATGTGATCAAAGCCTTTGAAAGAGTAGATTTCATGGTCGTGCAGGATATGTTCATCACAGAAACTGCTGAATATGCTGATGTGATACTGCCTGCTGCTGCTTATGCAGAAAAAGATGGGCACTTCACTAATACTGAAAGAAGAGTGCAGCGGATAAATAAGATCATCGAACCACCGCAAGGTGTGAAAAATGACTGGGAAATCATTCAATTGATAGCTAATGCTATGGGTTCAGACTGGAATTATCAAAGCGTCAGGGACATCACAGACGAGATCAACCAGCTCACTCCTCAATATGGTGGCATCACCTGGGATAGAGTTGGCAGATTTGGTTTACAGTGGCCCTGTCCTAATACAGAACATCCTGGCACGCCATATTTACATAAGGATAAATTTGCCAGAGGTAAAGGTCTGCTCAGCCCAATAGCATTTAAAGAGCCGGATGAATTACCTGATGAAGAATATCCACTGATCCTTACTACTGGTAGAGTATTGCAGCAATTCCATACAGGAACCATGAGCCGAAAGACTCAGGGATTAAATAACCTGGCAGGTCCAATGGTGATGATCTCTGTGGAAGATGCAGAAAGAATGGGCATTGGTAATAGCGAAGTTATTGCAA
>Ga0208902_1000807_pt1 | contig 15721 bp, 9 predicted proteins | sample AntAceMetag02UKH_FD_184767 | JGI IMG/M metagenome (GOLD analysis project Ga0208902, IMG submission 184767) | Saline lake microbial communities from Ace Lake, Antarctica - Antarctic Ace Lake Metagenome 02UKH (SPAdes) (version 2) | ecosystem: Environmental > Aquatic > Non-marine Saline and Alkaline...
TGGTTTTGTCTTGCTAAAACAACTCTATCACCCTGTTTTTACAGGGTCAACGAGGGTTTTAACTTATTTTGATGGTGGATCAGGGGAGCCAATGAGCAATAAACCCCGTCTCTTTATGAAACGTTATTTTATCGGCTATTGCAACACTGCCAGCATCACGTGCCACAACGTAATTTTAAGTTCAAAAGAGAGCTTTACCTACGATTACTTGCCTTCGTTTATCTCGATAGCCTCCCTAAGGTACCTCAGCAGGTACAATAATACTTGAAATTAATCGAAATAAAAGTGATAAAGCCGCAAGGTGCGGTGCGAACCTATGTTGCGTTGGGGAATCTTATGAGAAAAAACAGGATTGTTTTGATGATTGCGGTCTGTTACGGTATATTTTCTCTGTTCATATCCGTTTCGCCGGGTCTCTCAGGACAAGCCGGGCAAGGACTGAAGCTTATCGAAACAATAAGAACAACTCTCTCGAACCAGCCATCCATCAAAATACAGAAAGAAGTTGTAGAAATAAGCAAGGGGGCCTTACAACAGGCCCGTGGCGCTTTCGACCCCACTATTACCACGAATATCGGCCGCTCCCATGAAAATAACCCGCTTACCGCAGCCGATCAATCAACCTATGGCACTTCAAGAGATACTTCGAATGTGACTACCTATAACGTCAGTCTGAACAAAAAGTTTCGCAACGGCATCACCCTGGGTCCCAGTGCCCGGATGACGCGCACCGACGATCAAAGTTTATCGGCCACTACTACCAACGAGGGAAGTGTTAATTTCGTCATAATCCTGCCCCTCCTGAGCGGAAGGGGCAGGGAAGCGGCAGCCGCCGGTGAAACAGCCGCGGAAAGCCAGGTTGAAGCCTCCGGACTGGACCTTCGTCACGCCTATTCAACCGCCGTTCTGGAAACAGCCAGTGCCTACTGGGAAGTGTTGGCGGCCAAAGAAAATCTTGAGATCCTGAAAGAGGCCGAATCCAGATCGATCAAGCTGCTGCAAGATGTTGAGGAGTTGGTAAATGCGGATGAGCGGCCACGGTCCGATCTCGACCAGCTTCGGGCTGATCTGGCATCAAAAACAGCGGCTCATACCATGGGCGAGCAGACCCTTTACGAGGCCCGTCAGCACCTGGGTATCGCAATGGGGCTACAGTTTCATGGTGCCACTACGCTTCCTCTCCCAGCCGATACATTCCCGGTGTCGCTTCCGGGTAAAATTCTTTCCATAGAAAACAATAAAATGGAATTCATTCATCTATCGAATAAAAACCGGGCCGACCTCCTGGCACTGAAAAAACTTGAAAAAGAGGCTGCTGTTCTCCTGACCGCCGCCCGGGTCAATATGAAACCACAGTTGGATCTTTCGTTGAGCATGGGTTATCAAAGTCTCGATGAAACGGACAGAAAATCCGGCTATTATGATGCCTTCCGCGAAAATGTAGAAGGTTTAAACGGCGCCGCAACCCTCAGTTTGCAGTATCCCTTCGGCAACAACGTGTCGAGTGGTCTTTTGCATCAGAAACAATCTTCCCATCTGAAAGCGCGTATTCAGACGGCCGATTTGGAGAGAAAAATCCACTCTTATGTTGTCATCGCCATACGCGCGCTCATGCAAAAAACAGCAGAGCTTGGAGAAGCGCAAAAGGCGGTCTTATATTCCCGTAAGGCAATGGATAATGAGAAATTAAAGCTTCACATGGGTATGTCCACGGTGATTGATGTGCTGGATATTGAAGACCGGTTCAAGACTGCCCTCCAGGGAGAGGTCTCCGCGCAAAAAGAATATGCCCTTGCCGTGCTGCAATTCCGCTTTGCAACGGGCACTCTGCTCGGACAGGATAAGGGACGCTATACCGTTACCATGGAGCAACTGACAACGATTCCCATTCCATAGACATCATCATTTATTAGCAAGGAGGTTCATCAGCCATGACCGGACAGATGTTTCGCAAAGTAGCCTTAGAGCGACTGTCGTCCCCGGAACAACTGGATCAGCTCATGAAGATCACCACACCGAAGGGCTGGGTTGCCCTGATTGCACTTGTGGGTCTTTTAATCTGTGCCGTCTTCTGGGGATTCCAGGGAACTATACCGGACAGGGTCACGGGTCAAGGAATACTGATGAAATCCGGGGGGGTCTACGCAATTGTTCCTAATAGTTCGGGACGTGTCCAATGCCGCTACTTCAGTGTACATGATACCGTTCGCTGTGGACAGGTGGTCGCACGGCTCGAGCAGCCTCAACTCCTCGATCAGATAAGGGGCGCTCGGGGCGCGCTGGCGGAACTTAAGAAGGAACGTGTCCGTATCGCCCAATTTGGAACCGAGGAAATGATGCTGGACAAGGAGTCCAGGAAGGAGCAGAAGGACAATATTAATAGCGCAATCACAGCCCTTAAAGAACGGGTCGGCTGGCTCAATAAGAAGATAGAAAACCAGCGGGCCATTATGAATAAGGGTTTGATCACAAAACAGCAATTGATCGATACGCAAGAGGAATTAAGCGACACGGAGCAAAAAATCAGAGAACAGTTTAACCAGTTGAAGATTCTTTCAATCAAGGAGGTACAGCTCAGAAATCAACAGGGAAATGACCTTTCGGCAATAGATCAGAAAATAAACGAGGCCAAAAGGAACCTCGAACAGTTGCAATATAATTTCAATGAGGATTCTAAAGTCATCAGTCCCTACACGGGACGCATACTGGAAGTATCCGTCGATGAGGGCTCCATCGTTTCCGAGGGCCAGCAGATCATGACTATTGAGCTTCTGGGCAAGGAAATCAAGAACCTGGAAGCCGTTCTCTATTTTCCACCACATGACGGGAAAAAAATTCGTCTTGGAATGAATGCCCAGATTTCTCCCTCCACTGTTAAGCCGGAGCAGTATGGATTTATTCACGGTCTGGTCACAAGTGTTTCATCATTCCCCGCCACCCGCCGGGGAATGATGAATGACCTTCAAAACGAAGCACTGGTGGACAAATTCTCTTCAGGGGTGGTACCCGTTGAAGTGCGGGCCGAACTGATTCCCGATCCGCGAACACTCAGCGGCTTTAAATGGTCTTCTTCAAAAGGCCCTCCGATCAAGATCAACGGGGGAACGCTCTGCAATGCAACGGTAACGGTTTCAGAACAGCGTCCCATAGATCTCGTCATTCCCTTCCTCAGAAAACACCTTCTTGGAGTTGGTGACGATACCATTGAAGGATCTCAAGGATGAGCACATCAGAAAAAGTATGGCGTAACAGACGCGTAAAGACACCGACAGTTATCCAGATGGAAGCGGTTGAGTGTGGTGCGGCATCTCTTGCTATGATTCTAAGCTATTACGGGCGGTTTGTTCCCCTGGAAGAGCTTAGAATTGAATGCGGAGTCTCGAGGGATGGCAGCAAGGCGAGCAATATTCTGAAAGCGGCACGCAAGTACGGCCTGGAGGCCAGGGGTTATAGCAAGGAATTGGAAGGATTACGGGAATTTCCTCTTCCAATGATTGTCTTCTGGAATTTCAATCATTTCGTGGTGCTGGAAGGGATTAAAAAAGGGAAAGCCTACCTGAATGATCCCGCCACGGGGCCCAGAATAATTTCTGAAGAAGAATTCGATGAATCGTTTACCGGTGTCATCATGGTTTTCAAACCTACTGACGACTTTCAAAAAGGTGGAGAAAAGAAGAGTCTTGTCCGTTCCCTCCGAAAACGCTTTGTTGGGGGCAAGCTGGCCCTTATCTATGTGGTTCTGGCCGGTCTTTTCATGGTTATTCCGGGACTGGTGATCCCGATTTTTACCAAGATCTTTGTGGATCATATTCTGGTTGAAAGGATGGAGGGCTGGCTGCAACCCCTTCTCCTGGCGATGGGGCTTGCGGCCCTTCTACGCGGAGCTCTTACCTGGCTCCAGGAGCACTATCTCCTGCGGTTCCAGACCAAGCTTGCTCTGTCATCTTCAAGCAAGTTTTTCCAGCATGTCTTCCGGCTGCCTATTGAATTTTTTAACCAGCGATTCGGGGGAGAAGTGGGCAACCGCGTATTGCTTAATGACAAGGTCGCCCAGATACTCTCAGGGGAACTGACAACCAATGTTATTAATCTGGTGCTGGTTTTGTTTTATGCGGCGCTTATGATTCAGTACGATGTGATCCTCACCCTGCTGGGCATTATAATCGCTCTTCTGAATCTTGCCGTTTTAAAATATGTCTCACGCAAGCGAAAGAATCTTAATATGCGCCTGCAGCAGGATGCGGGCAAGATGATGGGAACGGCCATGATGGGTCTGCAGATGATCGAGACGCTGAAAGCCACCGGATCGGAGTCAGATTTTTTCTCACAGTGGTCAGGCTACCAGGCAAAGGTCCTGAATGCGCAGCAGCAACTCGCCCTTTCCACTCAGATACTTACTCTCATACCACCCTTTCTCACAAGTTTGAATATGGTGGCCATACTGGGGATTGGGGGGCTGCGTGTCATGGAAGGCCACTTGAGCATGGGAATGCTGGTGGCTTTTCAAAGCCTCATGGCAAGTTTCATGCAGCCGGTCAACCAGATGGTCAATTTGGGAAGCACCCTGCAGGAGACCCATGCCGATATGGATCGTCTGGATGACGTAGAGCGCTATCCCGTCGATAAACGTTTTGCAGTCGAGCAAACTGAACAGGCGAAATCCATGCCCGCAAAACTATCGGGGAGCCTGGAACTACATAAATTGACCTTTGGGTACAGTCGACTTGCCCCTCCTCTTATCGAAAATTTCAGCCTGGCTTTGAAACCGGGGATGCGTGTGGCACTGGTAGGCGGATCGGGATCGGGAAAATCGACGATTGCAAAACTTATTGCCGGTCTTTATGATCCCTGGGATGGATTCATTACCTTTGACGGCATGACCATACCCGAGATTTCGCGCGATGTATTATATAACTCGCTGGCTATGGTGGATCAGGATATCTTTCTGTTCGGGGGGACAGTCAAGTCGAACCTCACTATGTGGGATGAGACCGTTCGCGAATCCGCAATCACGAGGGCCGCACAGGATGCCTCCATCCATTCCGATATCGCGATGCGGGCGGGAGGATATGCAAGCGTAGTGGCAGAAGGGGGAAACAATTTCAGCGGCGGTCAGCGGCAACGTATGGAACTCGCCCGGGCGCTGGTGAACAATCCGACGATTCTTGTCCTTGATGAAGCCACCAGTTCCCTGGATCCGCATACAGAGAAAATTGTCGATGATAATCTCAGACGAAGGGGATGCACGTGCATTATTATTGCTCATCGCTTGAGCACGATTCGGGATTGTGATGAAATTATCGTTCTTGATCGTGGCAAGGTTGTTCAAAGAGGAATTCACGAAGAGCTGCGCGATGCGGAAGGGCTCTATGCAGAACTGATAAGTGCGCAGTGAACCGATACAAGCATCTGCGTAAAAAACGCGTGTTTGCTTGTTACGCAAAGGCAGGCAGTAGTTGAGGATAAAGGCTCTACACGGGAAAATTTTATTTTATGGAAACAATGAACGGCATATTTAAAACGAAAGGCTTAATCCGGAAGGCGAGAGGGAATCAGCCTCTTATCCTTGATGATGAAGAACGGATCTTCTTAGTCCATTCCGGGAAGGTTGATGTTTTCTCGGTTCAGATGGATAAGGGGGAGATGAAGGGGCCTCGCGTCCATGTCTTTCGTGCCTGTGAAGGAGAAGCGCTCTTCGGTATGAGGGTTGACCGGAAGGGACGCGCCGTAGTCCTGCTGGCTGTGGGGGGTCCCGATGCATCCCTTATGGAATATGCCCGGTCCGCTCTTATTGAAGACGCGGAGGGATCGACCTATCGGGAAAGGTTGGGGGAATTGATCGACCGGTGGGTCGGAAGATTATCCGCAGGAATTCGGGGAGGCATGCACTTTCCCAGAAACTTCAGCGACCTGAATATCGTCTCTGCGTTTTCTACTGAAGAAGAAACTTGTTTCCGGGCACACAAAAAGACTCTCTGGATCAAGCCCAGCGAGGGAACGCTCCAGTGGATGGGTAAAGATGGATGGCCCGAGATCCTCCACGGTGGGTACTTTCCCCTGTCCACAAACGCGTGGATGGTTACAAAAGGAAAAACGGCATTCTCCGTTGTCGACAGAGAGGCGCTCTTTAGTGAGCGCCGGGAGTGGGAAGCGCTGAGTAGTTTTTATCGGTTTGCCCTGAGATGCCTTGCCCTGAATCAAGGATCGGCCGAAAGGGACGAACGTGAGCGTCTTCATCGAAAAGACGAATCCAGGCGGTCGCAACTGGCAAGAACTTTCTATCGTCTGGGTGCTATTCTGGAGGAAAAAGAAGAAATATTTGTTCCTCAAAAGGGTGAAAAAAATCCACTGTTTGTGGCGTGTCGAATGATCGGAGATTCGCTCGGCATATCTGTTCGCATGCCTGCCAGACCCGAAAATGAGGCTGATAAAGAGGTTTCTTTGGAAGATATCGCACGAACTTCCGGTTTTCGGAGTCGACAGGTTATCCTCAAGGAAACCTGGTGGCGCAGTGACCATGGCCCGCTTCTGGCCTTTATCGGTAAAGAAAAAAAACCTGTGGCCCTTATTCCCGATTCGCCAAGAAGATACACAATACATGATCCTGCGACGGGGATCCGACAAACGGCGACATCCCGCACCGTCGAATCTCTATCACCGGAGGCATACTCTTTTTATCGGTCCTTCCCGAGCCGGGCGCTGGCTGGACGCGATCTTATAAAATTTGGCTTTCAGGGATGCGCCGGCGCCCTGACCTCTGTTATTCTTATGGGGATTCTCGGCGCCCTTCTGAGCCTTCTTGTGCCTGTTATGACGGGAATCATTTTCGATAGAGTTATTCCAGAGGCCTCTCGGAGTCAACTCATACAAATTTCACTGATTCTGGTCACCGCCGCCGTGGCAATGCTCATGTTCGATGCAACCAAGGGTATTTCGTTACTGCGTATTGTGGGGAAGACGGATTCATCCATTCAGGCGGCGATATGGGATCGGCTTCTTTCTCTTCCCGTACCCTTCTTTCGCGAGTATTCTGCCGGAGACCTAGCAAAAAGAGCTATGGGGATCAACGAGATAAGAGACCTTCTTTCCGGTGTTACAGTAAACGCAATACTTGCCTGCCTGTTTTCCATATTTAGCCTGGCCTTGCTTTTTTATTACAATGTAAAGCTCGCCCTCGTCGGAGTGGGATTATCCATGACAGGTATCCTTGTTACCGGCATTGCCAGTTATATTGTTATCCGCTATCAGAGGAAAATAAACGAAATCGAAGGTAAGCTTTCAGGCATGGTTCTGCAATTTATTTCAGGAATTACAAAACTCCGTGTCTCCGGCACCGAGGACCGTGCATTTGCGGAATGGGCCGGAAACTTCGCCGAGAAGAAAAAACTCGCCTTTAAGGCGGGTATGATACAAAATATACTGACTTCGTTCAATTCCGCCTTCCCTGTTATCGCGTCTATGTCGATATTTGCCTGGTTAATCTGGAAAACTACCGAAGGAAAGTTAAGTACGGGTAACTTTCTGGCCTTTAATGCCGCCTATTGTAATTTCCAGATGGCCATGCTCCAAATGGCCACAGCTTTGGCGACTTCTCTGAGCATTATTCCACTCTACGAGAGGCTCAAACCTATTATAGAGACGATACCCGAAACGGATGGTGGAGAGACTCACCCGGGAGCATTAAGCGGAGCGATCGAGGTCAGTCATATCAATTTCCATTACAGCGTCGATGGTCCGCTCATATTAAAGGATGTCTCGTTACAGGTTGCGCCGGGGCAGTTTATCGCCCTTGTCGGCGGGTCGGGATCGGGAAAGTCAACACTTTTGAGGCTTTTACTCGGATTTGAGAAACAGGAATCCGGCACTATTTACTACGATGGCCATGATTTGGCATCCCTTGATCTTCTTGAGGTGCGAAGGCAAACCGGTGTTGTATTGCAAAATGCCCAGTTGATGCAGGGAGATATCTTTAGAAACATTGTTGGGGCCTCCAATTTGACTATTGACGATGCCTGGGAAGCGGCGCGCATGGTGGGTATCGACAGGGATATCGAGGAAATGCCCATGGGTATGCACACGGTGGTAAGCGCCGGGGGAGGCACCCTGTCGGGGGGACAAAGGCAGCGGTTGATCATTGCCCGAGCCATCGTTAAAAAACCCAGTATTCTCTTCTTCGATGAAGCAACCAGCGCCCTGGACAATCATACTCAGTCAATTGTGAGCCACAGCCTGGAAAAGCTTGAGGTAACCCGTGTAGTAATTGCCCACAGACTGAGTACGATCATGAATGCAGATCGTATTTATGTGCTTCAGGACGGCAAAATCATCGAATCGGGCACCTACCATGAACTTATGAAGAGGGGGGACTTTTTTGCCGAACTTGCGACACGGCAACTGGCTTAGGCAGAACATGAAATATACCTCCATGATACTATCAATTTTCATAATTACCTATACGATCTTCTGGGAAATAATTGTCGATTCACGGATTAGAACATCTCCTGCAGAGGGGAAAAGGGAAACGCTATGGTAAAAAGATATATAATAGGGCTTGCAGTGCTCCTTTTAGGCATAGTGGCCTGTACTGGTGGAGACAACCTCGGAGAAAAAAGGGCTTCCCGGGCGGAAAAATCGACTGGCCCGATTATCATCGGCGCCGCCGCGCCATGGTCGGAGATAAAAAATGGCTTGTGGCAGGGGATAGAGCTTGCCCGGTCGGAAATCAATAATGAAGGAGGGGTCCTTGGCCGAAAAATTCATGTGGTGAAGGGAGACGACGAGGGCTCGGTGACAAAGGGACAGATTGTAGCGCAGCAATTCGCGGAAAATATAGATATGATTGCGGTGATAGGACATTATAATTCATACATATCCTACTCTACATCCATTATTTACGAATACTATAATCTGCTCATGCTTTCCCCAACATCGACAACTCCCAGACTGACCGAACGAGGGTTCAAACGCATGTTCCGTAATATCCCAAGCGATTCCGTCTTCGGTCGGGAACTGGCAGACTTTTGTGACGGGCAAGGGTATAAAAGCATGGTAATTTACCATTCCAACGATGAGTATGGCCAGAGATTGGCGGATGCCTTCGAGATGGAGGCTGAAAAGAAAGGGATCGCAATAGTCGATCGGGCCGATTATACCTCATTAAGCACCAGAAGAAATTTTCAAAAAGATTTGACTCGCTGGAGAAATAACTTTTCCTTTGATGCCATTTTCCTTGGTGGCATTACTCCCCAGGCGGGTTATATCATTAAAGAAATCAGAAGTCTGGGAATCACTGTCCCCATTGTAGGAGGGGAAGGGCTTGATTCACCTGAATTGTTTAAGAGTGCAGGCGAAAACGCCGTCAATGTGTTTGCAGGGTCCACGTTTTATCCGGAACGAAAAGAAAAAAAGGTCCAGCATTTTGTGAAAGCCTTTTTGGATCGGTATAAGACTATCCCTGATTCCAAGGCAGCCCAGGGTTACGACGCGATGAAACTCCTTGCTTGGACCATTAAAAAGGCTCAATCCACCGTACCCTCACGCATTGCAAGTGTCTTGCGCGGCACGAAAGGCTGGGAAGGGGTTACAGGTACTCATACTTATGCTGAAAACGGTGATATTGTAGAAGATGAGATTTTTATAAAAGAGGCCAAAAATGGTCGCTTCAAATATTATAAAAGCCAGTAACGGTTGGGCGAGAGCTTTGAAAGATCAGAATTACAGGTCATATGTACTCACATCAATGGGGGCATCAGATTCTGAAAAGGATGAGCTCTTACGTTATACTGAGAATACATATGATCATGCCGGCCTGTCCCGGACCATGCCTCTGCCTGATGAACCCTTTATTTCTGTCTGGGAGGAGTACGAATCGGAGGCCATGCTCAAAGGTGCTTTTGATTCCTTAAGAGGTGCCCTGGTCCAACTCTGGTTTCCGGTCAGGAAGGGTATCAGCGAAGAGGCGTTTTACCGGTCCGTCACGCTCAGAGGTGTTCCGCCTCAAGAGGTCTCCGAGGCAACCGGTCTCAAACTGAAGAGACCTGATCTTCTCCATCTGACCATTCATTCGACCCTTGCCGGACGCATACCTGTCATTGCCACCACGGTAAGAGAAGATTTTGTCGCCCTTGTCAGGGTTCTTACTAAAAGGAATGAGCCTGCGCCCATTCCCAAATCTATGGGATCGGCCATCGTCACAGGGTACAACAACTGGGACAGGATCGGCAGATATCGCAAGCGGTGGGAGGCGGAAAATCTCCGAAACTCTTCAGAAGACCGGTGGAAGGAAGAATTCAAGCGAATCATCCCGCAAAAGGATCTTTACCAGGATCGCTTCATTATTTTGAGCGACGGGCCCTACAGCGCGGTACCGGCATCTGAAATGGGGCTTTCAGAAGATGAATGGCAGCGTCTTTCCCTTATCATTCGACGTGAACACGAATGCACTCACTATGTGACGCAGCAACTTTTTTCATCCATGCACAATCGACTCATCGATGAACTGATAGCCGATTACACAGGAATTGTGGCGGCCTCAGGCCGTTACCGGGCAGACTGGTTTTTACGCTTTCTGGGGCTGGGGCATTTTCCCGAATACCGGGAAGGAGGGCGGCTGGAAAACTATCGGGGAGAACCTCCTCTTTCAGACGGAGCCTTTAAAATTCTTCAGGCCCTGGCAAAAAGGGCTTCGGAAAATCTTGAAGAATTTGACCGCCGGTACAGGAGAAATTTCGAAGCAGAACGGTGGAAAACCATTGCGGTTATTGTCCTAACCTGTTTGACGATCGAAGAATTGGCCTCTGAAAGGTCCCTCCCTATCCTTCAAAAAGCATTAGGGCAGGCTGAAAGGTGTGTATTTAAAAATTGCGGTTAATTATTAAAAAAGCGTTTTGGAATAAGAGATCGGATTTGCGGTACCTCAAAAAGGAGAGGCCTTCTTCGGAATACCGGCTTTGATGAAAATGATTCCAAACAATGCAACACCTTAAAAAGAATAGTTTTAATTCTTTTTCATTATAATTTTTTTTCTTCTATTCCCTTTTTTGGGTTGCAAAAAGCGAGAATATAGTCTATTCGTTAAATAGTAGGGTTTCTTATATGTTCGGTCGATAATATTACTCACTTTAAACAGGGGTATATGAAAAATGTCGGTAGAAAGCGCAAAAGGGTTTTTGGCGAAGTATAAGGCGGATGAAGCGTTTGCAAAATCCGTCAATGAAGCAAAGTCTTTGGAAGAAAAGAAGAAAGTTATTCTGGGTGCGGGATTTGACTTTACCTAGGCGGAACTCAATGAATGTCGCGGTGGCGAATTGTCCGACGCGGATCTGGATGCAGTGGCCGGTGGCAGCTATGTATGCACGACGGACAGGACACACATTGCTCGACAAATTAAGCTATCCAATGTCCTTTAGGCTGCCCAGAGGATAGTATAATTTACCTTTAAAAACAGGAGGAAATGAAAAATGTCAGTAGAAAGCGCAAAAGGATTTTTGGCAAAATATAAGGCGGACGGTGCATTTGCAAAATCCGTCAATGAAGCAAAGTCTGTGGAAGAAAAGAAGAAAGTTATTCTGGGTGCGGGATTTGACTTTACCCAGGCAGAGCTCAACGAATGTCGCGGTGGCGAATTGTCCGACGCGGACCTGGATGCAGTGGCCGGTGGCAGCTATATGTGCATTATGGACACCACAGATTGATCGACAAATTAAGTTATCCAATGGCCTTTACACTGTCCAGAGGATAGTATAATTTACCTTTAAAAACAGGAGGAAATGAAAGATGTCAGTAGAAAGCGCAAAAGGGTTTTTGGCCAAGTATAAGGCGGACGAAGCGTTTGCAAAATCCGTCAATGAAGCAAAGTCTGTGGAAGAAAAGAAGAAAGTTATTCTGGGTGCGGGATTTGGCTTTACCCAGGCGGAACTCAATGAATGTCGCGGTGGCGAATTGTCCGACGCGGATCTGGATGCAGTGGCCGGTGGCAGCTATGTATGCACGACGGACACACATTGCTCGACAAATTAAGTTATCCAATGTCCTTTAGGCTGTCCAGAGGATAGTATAATTTACCTTCGCGGATTTGGATGCAGTAGCCGGTGGCGGTTATATGTGCATAGGCGATAGTTGCGGACCGCATTAACGAGATCTGTAACTTTTTTTATTTCCCCGCACCGCTGCGATTCTTTATGTGAAAATTGCCGGGGTGCGGGGGTGTTTTTGAAATTTTTTGACCGCTGTCTTCTATCTGCTGCTGCGGCTCTGCTTCTTTCAGGTGCAAATAAAGGGAAGGGGATGTTTTTCTGCGTTTCAATCATTTCATGCACATTCAGAATTGCCTCACGAGGTTTCTCGCTTACTGCTTTTCCACAAAGGATATCCCTTGAAAGAAGTGCATCTTAGTATTGTTAAACTAAAAGGGCCTCGCCCGGGAAGATTCGACTCCGAACGGTTGGGTTCGAATTCGGTATTGATTTCCACGATAGGGAAAGAGGTTTTCCTATTTAAGGAAGAGGGGAGTTATTATCTGCACGCCCCTTTCGCACGAACCTGTTGCAGGATCAGCCCTTTTTTGAAGCAGGTCCTGGAAAAATTCGACGGCCGCTCAACCGTTCATGACATTCTGGCGCAGTTCGATCTTAAGGAAGAAGCGTTCTTTCCCGCCTTGCGCAGTCTTTTTGAGGCAGAAATCCTCTCCGACGTGGAATCCCGGGGAGATCCCTTCAGCCGTAACGGGAAGCGTCCTTTCATTCCCGTACTAACGGTACACCCGCAAAGCGCCTGCAACCTTCAATGTCAATACTGCCACTCAAACGCCCCCGGACACTTCAAGGAAAAGGCTTTGGACATTTCAACCTATGAGAAGGCCCTTGAAGGATTTTTTGCCGATATCTTTACGACCAGTGCTACCGCCTCTCTATATCTTCACGGAGGCGGCGAACCAACCCTCGATAAAAATTTGTTTTGCAAAATGGTAGAGATATTCGAAGAAAAGTGTCGCCTGAACTGGATAAAGCCGGTTATTGGAATTACGACGAACGGGGCTTTTCATCCCTCACTGAGACGTTTTATTATTGATCATGATATTGTATGTCAATTTAGTCTCGATGGGCCTGAAGACGTGCAAAACCTGCAACGACCCTTGCTTGGCAATCGTAAAAGCTACAAGACCGTCATTGAGAATATCCGTGCCCTTGTAAAAGAGGGACAACGGGTAAAGATTCGTTCGACTGTAACGGCCTATTCGCTGCCGCGGATGGTTGATACGGTTGAACTTGCCGCACAGGAGGGAATCGAGTCAATCCACTTTGAACCTCTCAAAATGTCGGAAAGGGCAATTTCTGCAGACTTAAACGCCCCCGATCCAGTATCGTACAACGAACAATTTTTTAATGCATTTCTGCTCGGAAACAAACTTGGCATCTATATACAGGGAAAAGGCACATGTTCTCTGGGAGTGGCAAAACGATTCTATTGTGGTGCCTGTGGCATCAACGTGGTTTTAACTTCCCGGGGTAATATCAGCGCCTGCACCGAAGTGCAGGAAGAATCGGACCCCGGATCAAAACTGTTTCTTTGCGGCACGTTAGATCCCGTTACGGGCCGGATGAATATAGCAAAAGATAAAATGAAGTACCTTGCCCAAAGATCGGTAGAAAACATGAGGGCTTGTGATGACTGTTTTATCCGCTATAACTGTGCCGGCGATTGCCCTTTAACCGCCTATGTGGATTTCGGCAGCATGTATGCCGTAAATGAAGAATGGTGCCAACAGAGTCGACGGACCAACAGAAAGGTGATCGCCTCCCTTTTTGAAGGGGACGACTGGGGTTTTATAACGGAAGAACACGTTTCGTTCGATCTGAAATAAAATAATCCGATAAAATATTTTTTTTAGGAAAGACTTCAACATGCACTACGCACAGGTTAAACGCTTTATCGAATGCTGGGATGGAGACGACGCCTTCCGCAAAGCCTTTGCCGATCATCCCGCAACGGCTCTAGAGACTTATGACCTAGAGGTGGATCCAAAAGCGGTGGCAGTTCTCTGTCGGCAAGACAAAAATGACCACATCAAGATTGCCGATCTGGTGAAAACACAACCCGCGTTAAGGGAATACGCGGACTATATCAATTTCTTGAATAGTTTCGAGTGTAATGTAGTGGAAAGACATGCAAAGATATTAAACCCCGTCCTGGAGGCATGGAGTGCCCGGCAAGGTGCCCGTTTTTCAACGCAGGCGCCTTCAAACTGGAGCAAAAAGAATCCCTTTCTTGTCTTTTCAATCGAGCTGTCCAAAGGCTGTTCCGTCGGGTGCGCCTACTGCGCCGGCGCTGCGGAAAAACTGCGAAGCATCGCCCATTTCACACAAGAGAACAAAACGCTGTTTCGCGGAATCCTTGACGCGCTGACTGAATTTTCAGGCGGAAATTCCCTCTACGGCCTGCTGTATTTCTTTACCGAGCCAATGGATAACCCGGATTACGAAAAATATCTTCAGGCCTATTACGATAAAATGGGTGAAATTCCGCAAACGACAACAGCAGCCTGGTTTAGAGATATAGGCAGAACCCGCCGCCTGCTCGTGCAATCAGAGACACTTGACGGCGGTGTCGAAAGGTTTTCAATCAATTCGCTCAAACATTTCAGATTCTGCATGGAAACCTTTACCGCGGAAGAGCTGAAAAAAGTCAATCTGGTCCTGCATTACCCTGAGGCTTTCAGTTATCTCTACAAAAGCGGCAGGGCAATATCGCTGCCCGATGCCATAGATGGAACAACAGCCTGCGTATGCGGCTTTCTGGTCAACCTGGCAGAGCGTACCGTCAAGCTGATTTCACCCTGCATTGAAGCGGATATCTGGCCAAAGGGGTATCGTGTTCTTGCAGAATCTACCTTTGAAAGCGTTCCTGAGTTCAAGGCATTTTTGACATTCTGCCAAAACACAATCATGAACCGTGTCCTTGCGCCTGACTGGATGTTGAAATTCAGGGATGATCTGGATGTTCAAAGTGATCGTAATGAAGGTACAATACTGAAAACCCGTTATCGACAAATGGCAATAGACAGGGAACCCGGCATTACCCTGGCTCGTTTGATTGACGGCAGGCACTCACCGGAACAGATTGTCAACCAACTATCTGACAAATATTCAGCAACAGCGATCTATGGAGTCCTTAACTTCTGGTGGGATAAGGGACTGTTCGAGGACAGCGAAGGACCGGTTCAATTCTGATAAGCAGAAACAGGATTTCACGGAGAAAAGGGTATTGGTCGTAAGGAAGGGCTTGCGAAGATGTACCGATCGGTTATCTGTGAGAGAGAAAGCGACAGAGCGTCAGAGTTTCTGATCGCTATACGAGATCGTATTCCTCGAGAACTGGTCGACGATAAATCCTATAACAACCTCATAAAAACGGCTTCATTGGTTCCTCTCAATTTTGCCTTATCTCCTTTTCTGCTCGAGTGTTCTCTCGATAATTCCTCAAGAATGGCGGATCTCTCATTCGGCTTGTTCGTCGATCACGACTATTCCGATTTTCATCTCTCGGGTGAAGAGCATGGTGTGCTGTTGAAATCGATATCTTCACTGACAGAACACGCTGATAACCCGCTCAAAAGCCAGCTTGAGATGATCTGGCTGGAATACGATGTCGGTGAGAATCCAGCTTCGGCCCCCGGCCTCTTTCTCACACCGAAAACCGGCACTCCCGCGCAGTCTACTCGGAT
>Ga0208902_1000808_pt1 | contig 15713 bp, 9 predicted proteins | sample AntAceMetag02UKH_FD_184767 | JGI IMG/M metagenome (GOLD analysis project Ga0208902, IMG submission 184767) | Saline lake microbial communities from Ace Lake, Antarctica - Antarctic Ace Lake Metagenome 02UKH (SPAdes) (version 2) | ecosystem: Environmental > Aquatic > Non-marine Saline and Alkaline...
CAAAACCTCCGCTTATTGTTATCACAGGTCCCACCGGGGTGGGAAAGACCGACCTGGCTATCAGGCTTGCCGAGAAATACGATGGAGAAATTATCAGTGCCGACTCGATGCAGGTATACCGGCACATGGATATAGGCACCGCAAAACCCTCTCCTGAAGAGAAACTTCGTATACCTCATCACCTGATTGATGTTGTAAATCCGGATGAAGAATTTAACGCTGCGATGTTTGTGAAAAAAGCCGATGAGGCGATTGCTCTTCTTCACAGCAGGCATAAAAGGGTATTTGTGGTGGGCGGTGCAGGGTTGTATCTGGACGCTCTGCTCGGAGGGCTTTTGAATGCCCCCGGCGCTGACGGGAGGCTCCGCGATTCCTATAGAAAAGACGCCGCGCAATATGGGAAAGGACACCTTTACAGGCGGTTGCGAGAGATGGATACAACGGCCGCCGAAAGAATACATCCGAATGATCTTGTCAGGACAATAAGGGCGCTTGAGGTGCTGGAGCATACCGGGCAGTCCATTGCTGAAATACAGAGAGAACACAGGTTCGGCAACACTGTATATGATTTCGTGAAGATAGGCCTTAATGTCGACAGGAGTATTCTGTACGACAGGATAAACGACAGGGTTGGAAAAATGATGGAGGCCGGACTTGTGGAGGAAGTAGAGAAGCTCATGGACAAGGGTTATGACGAATTAGTCAGGCCGATGCAATCCATGACCTACAGGAACGTTATTTCCTTCATCAGAGGGAAACAGAGCGAGCAGGATATGGTGAGATTGATCAAACGTGACACGAGGCACTATGCCAGGAGACAACTGACGTGGTTCAAGAGAGATCCGGACATCAAATGGTTTGCTCCTCAGGATGAAAATATGATAAGGGGTGCGATTGAAAATTTAGATGGGTAGTTTATGTACATATAATAAAACAAGAAGGACGCGTTATGAAAAAAGAAGAGTTGAGCAAGTCTTATGAATCTCATGATGTTGAGGAAAAATGGTACCGATGCTGGCTGGATGAAGGCTTGTTCAAAGCGGAAGATACAAGTGACAAAAAACCATTCTCGATAGTTATACCGCCGCCTAATGTTACCGGGATACTCCATATAGGACACGCACTGAATAATACGCTGCAGGATATTATCGTGAGATACAAGAGAATGCAGGGCTGCAATACACTCTGGATGCCCGGCACCGATCACGCGGGAATAGCCACGCAGAACGTAGTGGAGCAGCAACTTGCCAGAGAGGGAATGACAAGGCACGATATAGGAAGAGAAAAATTTATAGAGAAAGTATGGGAGTGGAAGAAAGAATATGGCGGTGAGATCATAAACCAGCTGCATAAGCTGGGGTGTTCCTGTGACTGGTCGCGGGAGCGGTTTACCATGGATGAAGGACTTTCCAGGGCGGTCAGGGAGGTTTTCGTCCAGCTCTACAACGATGATCTGATATATCAGGGTGATTATATAGTCAACTGGTGCCCGAGGTGCCATACAGCCATATCCGATCTTGAAGTTGAATATGAAGAAGAAGAAACCAGTCTCTGGCATATACGGTATCCATATGCCGAAGGAGAGGGCGAAATAATTGTCGCCACGACACGTCCGGAGACCATGCTGGGCGATACTGCCGTTGCGGTCAACCCCGATGACGAAAGATACTTGGATGTTATAGGGAAAGAAGTAATTCTTCCTATTGTGAACAAAAGAATACCGGTTATCGCCGATGATTACGTATCAAGGGAATTCGGCACCGGCGCGGTGAAGATAACTCCTTCAGCGGACCCCAACGACTTTGCCATGGCGCAGAGACACAATCTTGATGTAGTTACCATTATGGACGGCAATGCCATTATCAATGAAAATGGAGGGATATATCAGGGTCAGGACTGTTACACCTGCCGTGAGAATATCGTTAAGGATCTGAAAAAGGGCGGATATCTTGTGAAAACAGAGCCCTATTCACACAACTTGGGACGTTGTTACAGATGCAAGACTACTGTGGAACCCGCGGTGTCCAAACAGTGGTTTGTCAAGGTGAAACCCCTGGCGAAGGCCGCGATCGCCGCGGTTGTGAAGGGCGAGACGAAAATTGTTCCCCCCATGTGGGAAGCCACATATTTCGACTGGATGGACAATATAAGAGACTGGTGCATTTCCAGGCAGATATGGTGGGGACACAGAATCCCGGTATGGTATTGTAATGATTGTGGCAACACCATAGTGGCAGTCGAAGACCCTGACAGTTGCCCCAAATGTGGAGGGACTTCTCTCAGGCAGGATGAGGATGTTCTGGATACATGGTTCAGCTCCTCTCTCTGGCCATTCTCGACTATGGGATGGCCCGACAAAACAGAAGCGCTTGAGACATTTTATCCCACTTCGCTCCTTGTTACCGGGTTTGATATCATATTTTTCTGGGTAGCCAGGATGATGATGATGGGTCTTTACGTTATGGGAAAGGTGCCTTTCAAGGATGTTTATCTCCATGCCCTTGTTCGCGATGAAATGGGCGACAAGATGAGCAAATCAAGTGGAAACAGCGTAAATCCTCTGGAAATGATTGACAAATATGGTGCAGACGCTCTTCGCTTTACACTGGCAGCCTTTACCGCGCAGGGGAGGGATGTGAAGATGTCTGAGGAACGTATTAAGGGATACAGGCATTTTGTAAATAAGATATGGAACACGGCCAGATTTTCTTTGATGAACCTTGAGGATTATCCCGGGGAAACCGCGCTGGAAAGGGAAGAATATTCCCTTTGTGACAGATGGATCAAAGACAGCCTTAACAGCACCGTGGTGGATGTTGGAAAGGCCCTTGACGAATATCGGTTTAACGATGCCGCCGGCAGGATATATCAGTTTATCTGGCATGAATTATGTGACTGGTATCTTGAACTGATAAAGCCGGCACTGTATGACAAGCAATCGCGACAGAGAAAGCTTGCCGCGCAGCAGACGTTGCTCTCAGTATTAAAGACAGCCCTCCAGCTCCTTCATCCTTTCATGCCTTTTGTCACAGAGGAAATATGGCATAAATTAACAACAGATGAGGGATACATAATGATAAGCAAATTTCCCGAGCAGGATGATTCTCTCAGGGATGAAGATGCAAGGCATCGCATGGATCTCATTAAAAATATCATAAACAGTATCAGGAATATAAGGGGTGTAATGAATATCAGCCCTTCAAAGAAATTGAAGGCACTCATTTCCGCTCCCAATGGTGATATGCTGTCTATTATAGAGGCAGGCAGGGACTATATAAGGGACATTGCGAAGCTGGAAGACCTGACGATAGAGGAAAATGCCACTGAGCCGAAAGGATCCGCAATAGGAGTAGTCGGTCCCGTCAAGGTGTATGTATTCCTTGAGGGTGCCGTAGATATCGAGGCCGAGAAGACAAGGCTGGAAAAGGAAATAAAAAAGCTTGATAAAGACCTCGGTTTCATCTCCAAAAAACTGGGGAATCAGGATTTTATGGAAAAGGCGTCCAAGGATATAATTAAAAAAGAAGAAAATAAATTCAGAGACCTGAAGGAAAAAAACGGAGTGCTGGAAGACGCACTGGGCAGACTCCGTAATATAGCGTGAGGATTATCATGATTTCAGATATCAGGTTGAATGAATTTATCCGGACAGCGCTCGATGAAGATATGGGATCGGGTGACCTTACCACGTCAGCTGTTCTTACAGGTGATGAAACCGGTGTTGCGCAGGTAATTTCGAAGGGCGAAAGCATTGTCGCGGGTATCAATGTTTTTAAAAAGGTATTCCATGTCATGGATTCATCCCTGAACTTTGAGGCGTATTTCTGCGACGGCCAACCGGCTGGAAGAGGAGAAATCCTTGCCTGTATATCGGGCAGACTGAAAGGCATTCTCCTTGCGGAACGCGTCGCGTTGAATTTGTTTCAGAGGATGTGCGGGATTGCCACGATGACGCGCAAATATGTTGAAGAAGTAAGAGGCACTGGAGTCAAAATACTGGATACGAGAAAGACAACGCCAAACCTGAGAAGCCTTGAGAAATACGCGGTAAAAACAGGTGGAGGATTTAATCACAGATTTGGTCTGTATGACGGTGTGATGATCAAAGATAATCACATAAACGCTGCAGGGGGTATTTCGAATGCGGTAAGAAAAGTGATTGGAAATATTCCACCCACCGTAAAGATCGAAGTGGAGGTTAAAAACCTTAAGGAAGTTGAAGAGGCCCTTGCCTCGAGAGTCGATATAATCATGCTGGATAATATGGGGGCAGGTGAAATGAACAAGGCGGTTTCTCTTATTAATGGAAAGGCTATGGTTGAGGCCTCAGGGAATGTCACCCTGTCGAATGTGAGGGAGATTGCGGGGACCGGAGTGGATTTTATATCCGTCGGAGCTCTCACCCATTCCGCTCCCGCCGCTGACATATCACTTGTGTTTATGGATCAGGGATCAGAGTTGTAGGTTGGGTTGAGGTACGAAACCCGACAAAACCCTCAGAATTATGGAACAGAGTTTTAATAAAGCCAATCTGGAGAAACTCGTTTCCGGCAGCCTCATAGGAAACAGGATTCACTTCTTTGACGAGATTGATTCGACGAATAACCATGCGGTTTTGCTTGCTGGTGATGGGGCCGGCGAAGGTGAAGTCGTAATAGCCGACTGCCAGACAGCGGGAAGGGGAAGGCTGAGAGACAGAATCTGGTACTCACCCTCTAACATAAACCTGTATATCTCCATCATATTAAGACCTGATATACAACCCGCTTCTGCTCAGGGGCTGACCCTTGTCGCCGGAGTTGCGGTGGCTGAAATGCTTTCCGGTTATTGTCCTGTCTCACTCAAGTGGCCCAACGATATACTTGCTGGGGGGAGAAAGATTTCCGGCATCCTGACGGAAATGAGAATCAAGGGACAGAATCTTGATTCTGTTGTTGTGGGAATCGGTATTAATGTAAATATGGAACCAGCCGATTTTCGGGATGAACTTCGTCATATATCCACATCGCTGAAAGAGCAGACATCGAACACCATTTCACGTCTTGACCTTACCGCCGGTTTGTGCAAGTCGTTTGAAAAATGGTACAGGATATTTATTAATGAGGGATTTCTCCCTGTAAGAGACCGGTGGATAGAATATTCGGATATAATAGGCAAAACTATTGAGGTAGCAGACAGGGGCATTGTGCAGAGGGGGACATGCCAGGGGATCGACAACAAAGGTGTGCTTCTGCTCATTGATGAGAAAAACAGGACAAAACGCATTCTGTCCGGGGATGTAAGTGTGGCGGAAAGCAGGTAATCTATTATGCTTCTGGTTATCGATGTGGGAAATTCAAATACAGTTGTCGGCCTCTATGAGGGAGATGAACTGCTAAATCACTGGAGAGTTCGTACTGTAGCGGATCACACCATTGATGAATATGGAATGCTGATATTGAATCTCTACAGGACGAGCAAAGTCGGATCGAGATCTATCAACGACATTATTATATCATGCGTGGTTCCATCCATGCTGAATATACTGGAACCCCTTTGTAAGAAGTATTTTCATGTTACTCCGCTCATCGTGGGCCCGGGTATAAAGACGGGTATGCCGATATACTATGACAATCCGAAAGAAGTAGGAGCTGACAGGATTGTCAACGCCGTTGCCGCCCATGATAAATACGAAGGAAATCTCATTATTGTGGATTTTGGCACAGCGACCACCTTTGATTATATTACGAAAAAGGGAGAATATATGGGTGGGTGCATATCGCCAGGTGTTGTTATATCAAGTGAGGCGCTCTTTGAGAAGGCCTCCAAACTGCCGCCGGTTGAATTAAGCAGGCCTAAATCTGTAGTGGCCAGGGATACTGTGAGCAGTATACAGGCGGGTATTATGTTTGGTTATGCCGGTCTTGTGGATGGGATCGTGAATCGAATAAAGAAGGAAACAGCGGTGGAGTCCACCGTTATCGCAACCGGCGGACTGGCGAGTGTCATAGCCGCGGAAACCAGCAGCATTGATTTTGTCGATGAGATGCTTACGCTGGAAGGACTTAAGATAATCCATTTAAGAAACATATGACGGCTTTGTAAAAAGTCCAATTTCTGCGTTCCTCTTACAAATGCAACGTATGTATTTCCATCCATTTTTTCAGTGTATCAATGGAGCGCCTGGCATAAAGTTCGCCTCTCTCTTTTTTTGACACACGCTTTTCAAGTGGAGCAAAAAGACCAAAATTCACATTCATCGGCTGAAAGGTCTTGTGATCGGCGTTTGTAATGTGATGCAAAAGTGCGCCCAGAGCGGTTGTTTCAGGAGGAACCGTCATATCCTTTCCCGCGATCTGCCGGCAAACGTTTATACCTGCCATTAATCCCATCGCCGCCGATTCCACATATCCCTCGACACCGGTAATCTGTCCCGCAACAAAGATGTTATCATTGGAGCGAAGCTGCAGTGATTTTTTGAGCAGGGCAGGGGAATTTATGAAGGTATTGCGGTGTATGCTGCCATATCTCGCGAAATCTGCTTTTTCCAGCCCCGGTATCATTCTGAGGATGCGTTTCTGCTCCGGCCATGTCAGTTTTGTCTGAAATCCTACCAGGTTGTAGAGAGTTCCTTTGCTGTTTTCCTGTCTGAGCTGGATCACGGCATGGGGGCGCTTGCCTGTTTTTGGGTCTGTAAGCCCCACCGGTTTCATCGGGCCGAAAAGCAGGGTCTTCGGTCCTCTTTTCGCGAGGACTTCAACAGGCAGGCATCCTTCAAAAAAGCGCTTCTCTTCAAAATCCCTGAGAGGCACTTCACTGCCGCCCGATAACTCCGTCCAGAACCTTTCGTATTCCTCCCTTGTCATGGGGCAGTTCAGATAATCTCCCTCACCGCTGGTGTCGTATCTTGACGCCCTGAAGACTCTGTTATAGTCGATGGACTGTGCTTCCACGATGGGTGAAATGGCATCATAAAAATAGAGATACTCGTTTCCTGTAACGGAAGAGATTTGTTTTGCCAGAGATTCGGATGTGAGAGGGCCGGTAGCTATGATGACAATAGAGTCTTCAAAAATTTCGGTGACCTCTTCCCTTATTATCCGGGTTCCTGTCGACGCGAGCCTGTCTTCGATATAGTTTGAAAAAAGGGTTCTGTCCACGGCCAGAGCCTTACCTGCCGGCACTGCTGTGGCATCGGCCGCCTCCATTATCAATGATCCTGCCATGCGCATCTCTTCCTTGAGAAGACCAACCGCATTTTCTGTCGCGTTGGAGCGGAAAGAGTTGCTGCATACAAGTTCCGCGAGGAGGGGAGACTTGTGGGCCGGAGAAAACAGGGCGGGTTTCATTTCGTAAAGAAAGGCGTCGATTCCCCTTCTTGAGATCTGCCACGCGGCCTCACACCCCGCAAGACCGCCACCTATGATTATAACAGGTTTGGAGGAAGTCGCCTTTTGGGTATCTGATTTCAAGTTTTGATTCACCCCTTCAGCCTTCAGCCGTTTCCTTATACCCGCATTCCTTGTTAGGGCACGTCTTTACGAGACCTTTTCCACGGTAATATTTCTCGACCAGAAAAGGATGTCCGCACAGGGGGCATTTTTCCGGTATCGGCCTGTCCCACAGGGCATAGGTGCAGTTCGGATAGTTTGAACATCCAAAGAACGTTTTGCCTTTTCTTGAAAGTCTCTCACAGATACTGCCGCCACACCCCTCCCTGGGGCACTTTACCCCTGTATCTATTGGTTTTGTATTCTTGCATTCCGGGTACCCCGAGCATCCCAGAAATCTTCCGAATTTGCCCTCCTTTATAATCATGTTCTTACCGCACACATCGCAGATAATATCGGTTGTCTCTGCCTCCATTTTGCTGATTGCGCCATTCTCATCCTGCGCGATATTGCCTGTATTCTTGCATTCGGGATAGTTGGAGCAGGCCAGGAACTTCCCGTTTTTCCCCCACTTTATTACCATTGGGCTCCCACACTTATCACATACAAGATCGGTGGGGATTTCTTCTCTCTTGACATTTTTCATCTCTTCGCCGGCTTTTTCCAGTTCCGATTTAAAAGGGATATAGAAATCCTCCAATGTTTTGAGTCTTGTGAGTTTTCCATTCTCGATCATATCCAGGTTGTCTTCCATGGAAGCGGTGAACTTGACATCCATGATATTGGGAAAGTTCTCTACAAGAAGCCCATTGACAAGAGTCCCGAGTTCCGTGGGATGGAATCTGCCCTTTTCAATTTCTGCATACTTTCTGTTCTGTATAGTACTTATGATAGCGGCGTATGTGCTGGGCCTGCCGATCCCCTTTTCTTCCAGCTCTTTCACAAGAGTCGCTTCGGAAAACCTTGCTGGCGGCTGAGTAAAACTCTGCTGTTGATTGATTGAGATCAGGGTAAGTTCATCCCCTTTGGAAACCTCAGGAAGTCTCGACGTGTTGGGGCTGTCAGACTGGACGTCGTTACCGTTGTCTTCCTTATCCCTGATTTCCGTGTAAACAATGCTGAACCCGGGGAATTTCATTATAGAGCCCTGCGCGTGAAAAAGACAGCAGCCTGCCTGTATATCGATGCCTGTCTGGTCGAATACAACGGGATTCATCTGGCTCGCTATGAAGCGGTTCCATATCAGTTGATACAGACGAAATTCGTCATTCTTGAGATACTGTTTGATGTTTTGTGGCGCGTATGTCGTGGTGGTCGGTCTTATCGCCTCATGCGCGTCCTGTGCAGACTTCGAGGCTTTGAAGAATCTGGCCTTTGCAGGAAGGAATTCCTTTCCATAATTCTTTTCTATGTATTCCCTCGCGTTTTCCAGGGCTTCCGATGCTATACGGACCGAGTCGGTTCTCATATATGTGATAAGGCCAACGGAACCTTCTTCTCCGAGTGCTATTCCCTCATACAGTCTCTGGGCGACACTCATCGTTTTCTTGGCCGTGAAACGAAGCCTTCTCGATGCCTCCTGCTGGAGCTTGCTTGTAGTAAATGGGGGAGCCGGAGAGCGTTTTGCCTCCTTTTTTTCCACCTTTTTTACAATAAATGAAGAGCCCTTCAGTTCTTCGAGAAGCTCTTTTGTCTGCGTTTCATTTTTAAGTTTTAACTTTCTGGAACCTACTTTTGTCAGCCGCGCTTCAAAGGGAGGAGGACTGTTTCCCTCCAGCAGGGCGGTAATGTTCCAGTATTCCTCCGATACAAACGCCCGGATCTCGGCCTCTCTGTCGCATATTATTCTTACTGCAACCGATTGGACCCGTCCCGCGCTCAGTCCCCGCCGCACCTTCTTCCAGAGTATCGGGCTGATTTGATATCCCACAAGCCTGTCAAGAATCCGTCTGGTCTGCTGGGCCTCATATTTATTGACGTTAAGCTCCAGAGGATTTTTGATAGCCGCGATGATGGTCTTTTTTGTAAGATCGTTGAAGAGCACCCTGTAGATATTTTTGTTCTTTCCTATTTCGCTCGCCACGTGCCATGCAATGGCCTCTCCCTCCCTGTCAGGGTCAGACGCCAGAAAGATGTTATCTGCTTTCTTCGCGGATTTTTTCAGCTCAGAAATGATTTTCTTTTTTTCAGTGATAACTTCGTAGGTTGGTTTAAAGTTATTTTCAAGATCAATCCCCAGTTTGCTTTTGGGAAGGTCTTTTACATGTCCGACAGAAGCCTGCACCTCAAATTCCGGGCCGAGATACTTTTTTATCGTTTTTATCTTTGCCGGCGATTCAACGATAATAAGAGAACTGGACATATTTACCCCTTAACAACAAAATTTTTGCCTGGAAGCTGCTCGACGTAGCCTCCGAGCTCAAGTGACATGAGGATGCTCAGGACATCCTGTATTTGATAGTCGGAATCAGCGGCCAGACTGTCTATATGAACAGGTTTTTTGCCTATTAACTTCAGAATGGTTTTTTCATCAGCGTTTAATCCCTCGGATTTAATCGAATGATCCTGCAGAGGTATTTCACCTGGTGATTTGGCAGCTTTGTCGCCAAAACTCACCTGGGGCAGAATTTCCTCTAATATGTCATATGTATTTTCAACAAGTTTCGCGCCTTCCCTTATGAGCCTGTGGGTCCCTTTTGTTCTCAAGGAATCGATATTTCCCGGCACGGCAAAGACTTCTCTCCCCTGTTCCAGGGCGAGTCGCGCAGTTATCAGGGACCCGCTCTTCTCATTGGCTTCAACCACGACAACTCCCAGCGAAAGGCCGCTTATTATCCTGTTTCTGGCGGGAAAGTTGAAGGCCAGCGGCTGGGTGCAAAAGGGGAATTCGGTAATCACGGCGCCATTTTCAGAAATCTTTTCAAAGAGTTTTCTGTTTTCCGGGGGATAGATAACATCGATGCCGGATCCCAGTACAGCGATTGTCCTTCCCTTGCCTGCGATCGCGCCGGCATGAGCAGCAGAATCAATACCCCTTGCCATACCACTTACGACGGTTACTCCTTTCATGGCGAGCTCACGGCACAACTTTTCAGTTGTAAACCTGCCATAAGTGCTTGCCATCCTGGAGCCCACCACGGCAACATTTACATCCTGATCGGACAGTGTTCCTTTGACGTACAGAATGGGTGGAAAATCGTATATGTTTAAAAGCAGTCTGGGGTAAGATGGGGAATCGGATGTGATTATTGAAACATTCAACTTGTCAGCCAGTTCAAGCTCTTTTTCGATAGTTGCCCAGTTATCAAAGTTCTTTATACTGTGGGCTATTTTTCGCGTAATGCGGTCTATTTTTTGCAGGGATGTTGTGGGAGCGTCGAAGACGGCCAGTGGAGAGCCAAACGTGTTTACAAGGCTGTTAAAGCCGACATTCCCCACATTTTCCAAGGACTTAAGGGCCAGCCAGTATTTTAGATCATTATGGGTCATCGATATACCCTTAAAAAGCAAAGTTGCAATAGTTATAGATAATTATCAAGATGGGCACTATACAAGATGGGCACTATATATGAGTATCTTTGAGAGGTGTCAAGTCTTTTTGATTCGTCATCCGCTTGACATCGCTCCATAGTTATAATAATTTCACATAAGAATAACGGACTTTTTTGTGAAACCGTCAACTATGAAACTGAAAAGGGATGTAACAGTGCTTAAATCAAAAGCTATAATTGCCGCGGTGTTTGCCGCGATTTTGATGTTTGGAGGATTGCCCTCCCTGTTCGCACAGGTCAACCAGCCTGTCAAAGAGAAGCCGATTCTTTCTGTAACACCAGACGGAATAGATTTCGGTATTCTGAGAGATACAGAGACCGGAGTTGCGTCGATTGAAGTAAGCAAAAGAGGACAGGGGAAAATAAAGTGGATGGTTAAGTGGATAGACCCCTGGCTGGCACTCGATAAATATTCCGGAGTTGTGGAGGATGGCACACAGATCGTGTCAGTTACAGCGGACCCGCGTGACCTTTCCCCTGGCTATCATAAGGGCGGAATTGCCATAACATCATCTTGCGGAATTATAATGATTCCGGTCTCCGCTACCATTCTCAGGGATAATAATGACACATACAGATCAAAACTGGAGGAAATCAGGCTGACATCGATTACCAGCACTCGGGCCGGCAGAAAGATTCGTATGAGCGCTATCGGTATATATTCGGATGGCTCCAAAAGAGATATTACAAAAAAGATAAAGTGGATATCTGCGAATAAAAGGACAGGATATTTTGTCGATAAGGGACTATTCATTGGAAAACACAAGGGAGATGTCCGTGTCTTCGCGAAGGAGGGCAGGGTTAAAAGTCCTGTCGTGACAATTCATATAGATGCCCTTGATGGACCGCTCTTAAAGGTTTCTCTGCCGAAGATCAGACTGGATCGTATGGAGAAAGACTCAATTGAAAATATTTCCATGACCCTGCGAAATGCCGGCAAAGGAGAATTGGAATGGGAAGTTATAAGCAGGACACCTTGGCTGGTATTAGATGGAGGTACCTCTTCAGGTGGCACAGGCAGGCAAATAGCGGATAAAGAGAGTCTCGAGTTTACTGATTTGGAAGAAAATGCACCGGACAAACTGAAATCAGGATATATCAGCAGACTGCGCGGTACAGGCCGGAAGAATATAAAAATCGTTGTGGATGTTACGGGGCTTCCGGAAGGAAGGTACAATGGCACTGTTTTAATAAGATCAAACGGAGGAGATGAAGAAATAACTATTCCTGTAAACATTATCTCTCTCGAATCCATATCCATTGCCCCTGTTTCTGTAAGAATGGCTGTTAAGCATAAAATGGTATTCAGGGCGACCGGTATATGGTCTGACGGAAGCAGGACCGATCTTTCAGGTGGTTCGGATGGCAGGTGGACAGTTTCTGATCCATCTGTTGGATACTTCCTGCGCAGAAAACCTGTTTTTACGGCCAGGACAGCCGGCAGAGCGGAGGTCAGGAGGGTGAGGGGAGGTGTGGTCAGCAATGTTGCGATTGTTGATGTTAAAGATGATGTTGCCGGCCCTGTCCTGATGGTGTCTCCCCGTGAAGTGGATCTTGGCACGATAGGTCCCGGCGAGAGTTCAAAAGGTGTGATTTCCCTGAAAAATGTTGGAGGAGGGGACCTGACATGGATGGTGCATGGGATGGGAGATTGGTTATCTCCATATGGTGATACACTTTCGGGGACGGCCGGGACATCCGCGCGCTACCTTCGTATTTCCATTGAGTCCATGGCGGACGAAGAGATTTCTGTTAATGGACTCTTTCCCGTTCGGATGAAATTCGAGACAGGCCGGAATTCAATATCTTATGAAAAGCTATTAGTTCCCGGAGGTTACAGAGAAGAATTAACACTACACTTTAATGGTGAAGAGCGGACTGCATTCCTGAAATTTGAGGTGGCGGAAAAGGGGTCCCGACCCTGTATGGATGTAAAACCGCTCGGGATAGATTTCGGCAGCGTTGAGACCGGCAGAAAAGTGGTGAAACGAATTGAATTGAAAAATGTGGGGAAAAATGTCCTGAAATGGAAAGCAATGTTGCAGGGAAAGAGAAAGAATTTCCGTGGGGTGGCTCTTGAAAGGGGCAGGTATGTTTCTTTTGCCAATGAGGCTGTTTCAGGAAAAGACGACTACAGCATACCGCGACGTCTGAAGAATGAACTCGAAATCTCCGGCGAATGGTCTGAAGAGGGTGGGTATCCCTATAGCACTGGCGAGAATGACCTTCTGAGGTATTCATTTTCGGGGAGTGGTATAGTCCTGTTCCTGTGGAAAGACATATATGGAGGGACCCTCGATGTGTTTGTTGATAACCGGATGGCAGGTGAAATAGATTGTGCGTCTGAGAAGAGGGAAAGGATCGAGTTCCCGGTGGCGGAAATCCTGGCGGATGGAGAACCACATTTGCTTGCTCTTGCGGTAAGGGGTGGAACCGTGGAAGTTGAGGGTGTGAGAGTTTATACCTCGGACCTTATAGAGGGTATAAAAGGATGGATAAAGATATCTCCTGAAAAAGGGACTACAACGAATGAAGTGGATTACATTAACGTAACGGCCAGCTCCACGGATCTGTCTCCCGGTTCTTACAGCGAGAACATACTCTTTTACTCCGGGGAAGGGGTCGAGAAAGTTGAAGTGGGACTTGACGTTATGAGTGGTAACCTTTCAGAATTAATTGATATCTACAGATATACAAATGAAACGGAGAGCCTGTTATCTTCAGCTGTCGCGCGGGGAGATTTTCCACTTGAAAGGTACAGGAAAGGTGAACTGGCATTCAGACTCTTTCGCAGAGGCACTCCGGGAACAGCGGAATTCTTCCAGTGGCATAATCCGTCAAAGGGAACTCATTTCTATTCCTACAGTCGCTCAGGTGGAAAACATCCTCTCAAAGGGTATATCTTTGATGGAACTATAGGAAACATAGCAACCCTGAAACTGTCCCATACAAGAGACCTGTACAGGTGGTTTAATCCTGAAACGGGGGCATATTTCTATACGACGGACACAAAAAGTGAAAATCGTGAGAAAATGGGATATATATACGACGGGGTGGCAGGCTATGTCAGGTAACGGAATGTCTGGTGTTTTGTCTTGACAAATATGAGCAAAGTGACTAAAAGAACCTTTCTTTTCCGAACAATGCGCCAGTAGCTCAGCTGGATAGAGCAACGGACTTCTAATCCGTAGGTCCCGGGTTCGAATCCCTGCTGGCGTACCATAAATATATGTGGTGGGTGTAGCTCAGTTGGTTAGAGTGCCTGGTTGTGGCCCAGGAGGTCGCCGGTTCAAATCCGGTCACTCACCCCAATATTTTCTAATAAAATCCATAATACCCTCTTTTTTTGACAGTGAAAACACAGGGTCAATTTTTTTTGTGATCTTTGAATGGGAGTTACTTGTCCCCGATTCCTCTGATAAACCATCCTGGCATCATCTGATTCGATTTTACAATATCGCTCAAACGCCTTATTGCTTTTTGTCATCTCTGCCTCCACTTCCTAATTCAATAAGAAATACAGATAGATGATGACAACTGTCCTGCAAATAGTCAACCATCATTTTGTTACGTATAGTTTATTGAAGTCAATAAATGAGGGAAATAGTTTCGCGTAGCAGCTTTCAACCCGTACTGCCCAGGTAAGATAAAGGAAACCGTCAAGAGTGCCGGTTATTGGTGCCAATTCGAAATCAGGCGCTTTCAAGTTGAAAATCTTTGAACAAGCAATGCAATGGTATCGCATCTTCATGCCTTGTTGTAGATCTGGTATCGATCCCGACCCGCCTCCTTGGCTTGATACATAGCGATATCAGCATTTTTTAGAAGAATATCTCCATCTGCTCCATCATTGGGATAGACTGCGATACCGATACTTGTCGTCACAACCAGTTGATTGGTGTCAATGAGGAAGGGTTTCCGAAAACCGTCAACGATCTTCTGTGCAACCTGGATCGCATCTTCTGCTTCCTTCAGTTCAGGAAGGATCAGCACAAACTCATCGCCACCGATGCGTGCAACGGTATCACCCTTCCTCAGCGCTGCGCTCAGCCGCTCTGCCGCTGCCTTGAGTAGAAGGTCTCCTGCAGCATGGCCCAAGGTGTCATTCACGTCCTTAAAATTGTCGAGGTCGAGCATCGCGATTCCCACCTCTTTTTTATTTCTCTGGGCCTGAGTCAAGGCAATGCCAAGGCGATCGGAGAAGAGCTTCCGGTTGGGAAGGCCCGTCAGGGAATCCTGGTAGGCCATCTGCTCGATCTGTTCCACCGCCCGCTTGCGGTCGGTGATATCGTGAACAATGGACAAAAGCAGGACTTTGCCTTTCATGGGTACCGGTCCAGCGTAAACTTCCACATCGCGGAGCGTCCCGTCAGCACGGCGGTGTTTGAAAAAAAATACATTGCGCTTCTCAGAGAGCGCCAATTGTATCTCCGCTGAAACTTCTTTGCTTGTCATCGTGTTTATTCCATCAATTTTGCGCCTTTTCAACTCTTCACGGCTCCAGCCATAGTAGGTAAACGCGGCGGGATTGGCATCTACAATGGTGCCGTTATCCGGATCAATGAGCAGCATGATGGCATGAGTCTCTTCAAATAAGCTCCGGTAACGTTTCTCGCTCTCATGTAGCGCCTCCTCCGCATGCCTGCGCTCCGTGATGTCGACGGCAAAGCCGATAATGCCGATAATGTTCCCGTCGATATCCCTGTACGGTATCTTATCGGTGTGCAGCCACCTGGTGCCGCTTGCGGTGTCGATCGGTTCGATAATGCCGATTTTTGGCTTACCCGATGCG
>Ga0208902_1000822_pt1 | contig 15620 bp, 17 predicted proteins | sample AntAceMetag02UKH_FD_184767 | JGI IMG/M metagenome (GOLD analysis project Ga0208902, IMG submission 184767) | Saline lake microbial communities from Ace Lake, Antarctica - Antarctic Ace Lake Metagenome 02UKH (SPAdes) (version 2) | ecosystem: Environmental > Aquatic > Non-marine Saline and...
TGGCGGGATAACAACAATTGTGTATATTTTTTTTATCACTAATTCTTCCTATTCAATAATATCATCTATAAACCTTTATATCACTATTATTTCGCTTATTTTTTATATACATTGTTGTGGCTCCTGTGCTTTATTTATTTCTATCATCCTGATTTTTAGCACTATCTGCCAAATGCACTATATTTTTTGTCAGGCATTGTATTTTTTATCAATTCACATTCTTTACCAAAACAATCAATTTTATAATTACAATTTGTTAGTGCTACTGGACAATAATAATTTGTGTCAATAACACAAGTTTTCTCGAAGTTTGAATTTTCCTTTCCTTTTAATAGACCAATTGGGCAAATATCACAATTATTGTTTTCACACATTCTTGGCACAAAATCAAATGTTATATCAAATTGTTCGGGATAACTATTGCCTAAATCATTTTTGTTGTTTTCAAAATATTCCCTTAAAATTTTGTTTAAACTCTTTTTTGAATTTTCATATTCTGTATTTTCAAGAATACAATTTCTAAATTTTGAGTTATTATTCCATACGTCACCCGGTAATTCAAATTGTTGAAAGGATTTCAATGAAAACAATTGTGATGTATTAACATTCTCATTTTCTAACGAATTCTTGAAATACACATTAAATTCTGGTGATTTAAAGAAATCTCTTAAACTACACCAAGCCCTTTTTTGATTGAAAATTGTGTCTTTTTTGAAATTTTCAAATTCTTTTTCAAAACTATCATTTAATATTGTTTTGACTTTTTTAGTCCTAATTTTTGCTTTCTTAATATTTTCGTTAAAGTCTGCAATATTAGTTTTTCTTGGTTGCCCAATTTCATAATATGTTAAAAGGTAAAGCGAAAATAATATTCGTTGAATTAAATCGTCCTTTTCCTTGTATTTGTTTATTTGGTCTGCGATATACCTTGTCAATGAAAAATTGTATTCACTTAGAATATCAAAAGTGAAAAGGATAGAATAATAATCAGATGGGTAATATCTTGGCGTAAATTTTACAATGTCTTTTTCTTTATACCCATACGATTTTAGCAAAATTGAATTGTTATTTACTTTTGACTTACTTGTAAAGGCATAACCGCCTTTCCCATTTCCATTAATAAAACTATTTGCTTGATTTGGCTTTAATATTTCTATGTTTTTATTTTCTTTCAAGTTACTTACAAGTTCAGAAAAGATAAATCCACCAACTTCCCAAATTCTTTCAAATGCCATTTGTCTGTCAGTAATGTAACATAACCAATGTGTAAGTAATTTTGTATCATCATCAAGGTCAGTCTTGTAGAAGTTTATTAAATTGTAATTGGAAATTGAATTCCAACGTACTTTGTCATAAAATGATATTATTTTAAAAATTTTTTTTAGCATTCGTGTCTTTCCTTAATATAATGCCTAACGTTCGTATATATTCATTGTTCGTACATCACCAAATTGGCAGTATAAATACAATTGTGTATATTTTTTATCACAAATTTCTCCTATTCAAAAAAATCATCTATAAACCTTTTTATAATCTTAAAAGGATAATAAAATTTTATTTACATAATTAAGACAATGTACCATAAAATTCAGAAGTCATTTGGCGTTTCTTTACATGATCCGGAATGTAATCCGGAAGTATTACAGGAGCAATTTTGTTCTTATCAATTTTTAATTTTGATACTTCCTTTTCATATTTATTGACATGTTCTAAACTAAATTTACCAAAGGCCACTTTCCCTTTTGCTCTTTTTGAAGCATTTAATCCCGCTCTTCTACCGAACACAATAATATCCAATTGTGAATTTCCCATTAGTCGATTTCTGCCATGAACGCCACCCGATGCTTCACCTGCAACATACAAACCCTTGATTTTCGTTTCTGCTTTCTGATTAATTTCAATTCCACCATTTTGGTAATGAAGTGTCGGATAAACTAACATCGGATATTTTCTTATATCAATATCAAAACGGCTAAATTGTCTTAACATTGCAGGAAGTGTTTTTTCTATCGTCCCATCGCCCTCTATTTTCTCAATTAGTGGTGAATCAAGCCAGATCCCTTTCAATCCTGAAGGCGTTTCAATTCCCATTCCATTAATTGTTTCACGAATAAACGATGATGCTTCAATATCACGAGGTTCCAGCGGATATACAAATAATTCACCATTTTTATTTAACGGCTGAGCACCCAAAGTTCTAATTTTCTCCGTACAGAGAAATCCGACAATTTGTTCCGGAAAAACCGCTCCCGTAGGATGATATTGCACCGAATCCATATATAATAAGTTAGCTCCGGCACGATAGGCAAGCATCAAACCATCGGCAGTGGCTCCATAATGATTGGTTGTCTCAAAGCCACCAACATGTAAACGCCCAAATCCGCCGGTAGCAATAATAATTGACTTTGCTTTAACTATTGAATATTGTTTTGTATCTAAATGATATGCAACAGCTCCTACTGCATGCCCTTTTTTATTAAGAATTAATTCAACAATTGCTGTATATTCTATATATTTAATCTTATCTGGTTTATTATAAACTTCATCTCGTAATACTCGACAAATTCCTGCTCCGGTATAATCCCTTGTAGAATGCATTCGGCTTCGGCTAGTACCACCACCGGGTTTCACTGACATTGAACCATTAGGATTTTTATCAAACATCACTCCAAGATTTTCCAACCACTGAATTGACTTTGGTCCATCTTTGACCAATGCTTCAACTAACTTCGGTTTATTATCAAAATGACCGCCTCCGATCACATCGAGATAATGAATTGAAGGTGAATCATCGTCTTGGTCAGCTGCTTGAATACCGCCTTGTGCCATCATTGAATTTGAATCTCCAAGTCGCAATTTTGTTACAATTAAAACATCACTTCCATTATTAGCAGCCGTAATAGCAGAAGCCATACCGGCGGAACCGGCACCAATAACCATTACATCGGTTTCATGATCGACTTTTTCAAGATCAAACATTTTTGGATCTATGCGTGAATGTGATTCAAGCATATCGGCAACTTTTGTCGTCAATTTCTCACCTTTATTCGGCCCAACTCGAACTTCTCGCCGAGCTTCGGTTTTGTAATCGGGATGATATTTATTCAATATTTCATCTCGCTCTTTTTCACTCATTGCAGGAAACACTTGCTTACCATATTTTTTTACTATTTCCAAACGATGAGGTCTGGTTTTCTCTACTTTTTTAATTGATTCCATCATATATTCGGGATACATTTTTCCTCCGATAAATTTTCGTTGTTAATTTTTTATTTTAGCTTAATCTCACGAGAGTAATATTTTTCAGTAAGTTTTTTTCTATCCATTTTCGCCAATTCTGCTAATTCTTTATCATATTTTCCTTTTTCAATCTCATTTACACTTTTTTCCAATTCAGGACTCTTTTTAGCTAAATATTTACCATATAATCTTCGTGCTAATGTTGCCGCATTATATTGCACAATTTCAGATGGACAACGCAATGCACATAATCCACAGCGAATGCAGTCAAAAGAAAGATTTGCAGTTCTTGCAATATCTCCTCTTTTTAATGCTTGAACATAATCCATAACTTGAATATCTTGCGGACATGCTTTTGTGCAGGTATTACACGATACACAACGAAAAACCGTTGGAAATAATTCCTTTATCGTATTTATATCCGGTGTAATTTCATCCATATTATAAATCGGTTTTTCTGCCGGCACAAAAGGGATTTGAACTAATGACATTCCATCTGTAACAACCGTCTGGCACGCAAGCCCACCTTTTAATTTATAATCACCTTTTTCTCTATAGATAGTTGCACAAGCACCACAAAATCCTTCTCTACAACCAATGCCTTTTTTTAGCTGATAACCTGCATATTCAAAAGCCATAATAATGGTTGAACCGGCAGGAACTTCATTAGCTTCACCCATAATAAAGACATTGACCATTTCTCTTATTTTAGACATTTTTTGAACCTCCTACATATATTTTTATTATCAATTAATTTTTAACAAATTTTCAACTATAAAATTTACCTCATTATAAATATTTTCAATCCGTGATTGAATTGCATTTGTTAATGATTCCTGAAATGTATAATTATCTTCAATCTCGATACCAATGAAATAAATTTTTTTCGGAATTTTAACACCACACTTTCTTGAATAATTAATAGCTGATGAAATATTTGTGGAATGTAAATCATAAGGAATTGTTGTTTTAAAATCGTTCACGCAAAATATATTTACCTTTCCAACTTCATTCTTTCCGGTCTTTATAGAATCAATAAAAATTGCTTTTTCATAATTAATAATATGATCAATTAAATAAAATCCTGAATCAGCAGTTATTAAAATATCAACATCTTCATGATCTCTCTTTAGTTTGTTGGCAATGAGTGGTCCAATGCCATCATCCGATAAAATCGGATTACCAATTCCTAAAATAATATTTTTCATATCTTCTTATAATTTAATTTTCCAATTTTTCTTATTTCATCCGTAAATTCATTTACAACTTTCACAAATTTTTTACCTTCCGCCGCTGAAATCCACTCAAGTCGTAATCTTTTTTCATTTATTCCAATGTCCTTTATTAGCATTTTTAATAATTTTATTCTTTTCAAAGTTTGTATATTGCCTGACTGATAATGACAATCACCAATATGACAACCACCGATTAAAACTCCATCAGCACCATTTTTAAATGCATTAAGAATGTGTTCAGGATCTACTCTGCTGGAACACATTACTCTTAATCCGATAATATTCGGAGCATATTTCTGACGCGATGTCCCAGCTAAATCCGCTCCCGCTGATGTACACCATTTACAATAAAACGCTATTATTTTTGGTTCAAACATATTTTTACCTTTATTATGATAGAATTGTTCTTATCATTCTATTTAGTTGATTATCTGTAAAATTATTCTGCTGTGCTGCTCCTGATGGACACGCTGACGAACAAGCTCCACATCCTTCACATAATCCTTCATTCACTTCAACAACACCTTTTTCAGAATTTAATTCTCTCGCATCATAAGGACAAACGCCAACACAGATATTACAACCGGAACATAAATCCTCATCTACACCGGCAGTAAGTGGATCGTGATATAGTTTTTTTCTTGAAAAAATTGTACTTACCATTGAAGCTGCAGCAGATGCTTGGGTTACTGTATCCGGTATATCTTTTGGAGCCTGAGCACATCCTGCTAAAAATATTCCAGCACTTAATGATTCTACAGGACGTAATTTCGGATGGGCTTCAGTTAAAAAACCATTTTTGTCCATTTGAATTTTTAGAATATTAACTAATTTTTCTATACCTACTGAAGGCCTGATTGCGGTAGCCAAAACAACCAAATCAGCATTTATTTCTATATTTTCACCGGATAATGTATCAACTCCATTAACAACCACCTTTCCATCTTCCGAATATAATTTTGATACTTTTCCCCGTAAATAAATCACTTTGTCCTCTTCTGCTACCCTTTGATAAAACTCTTCATAACCTTTGCCGGCAGTACGAACATCCATATAAAAAATATACGCCTGACCATCAGGAACTCTGTGTTTATATAGCATAGCATGTTTTGCCGAATACATACAACATATTTTTGAACAATAGGGATAATGATTTTCAGGATCTCTTGATCCAACGCACTTGATAAATACTACTTCCTTTGGTGTTTCCCCATTTGATGGACGTACAATTTCACCATCTGTTGATCCTGAAGCCGAAAGCATTCTTTCAAAAGTCAGCCCATCAATTACATCTTTTATTTTACCACCACCATACTCTTCCATATTAGCTTTTTCATAAAGATCATAACCAGTAGCAACGGTAATCGTTCCGACTTCCAATGTAACTATTTCCTCTTTTTGTTGAAAATCTATAGCATCAAATGGACATACTTTTTCACATATTTTACACTTTCCCGTCTTAAAATATATACAATTATCTTTATCTATCACCGGCTTATTGGGAACTGCCTGAGGAAATGGAGTATAGATGGCTTTCCTTTTCCCTAACTGTTCATTAAATTCCGATGGCGTTTTGCTCGGACATTTTTCAGTGCAGATACCACATCCAGTACACTTGTCAAAATCAACATAACTTGCTTTTTTCTTTATTTTTACTTTAAAATTACCAACGAATCCGGATACATCTTCCACTTCAGAATAAGTCATTAATTGTATTTTTTTATGTTGAGCCACCTCAACCATTTTGGGAGTTAAAATGCATTGTGAGCAATCCAAAGTAGGAAAGGTCTCAGATAATTGTGCCATCTTTCCACCAATTGAAGGACTTTTTTCTACTAATATTACCTTAAAACCACTATTAGCAATATTCAATGCTGTTTGTATTCCGGCAATTCCACCTCCAATAACTAATGCTTTTTTCGTAATTGGAATTTCAATCGGTTTGAGTTCTTCATCATACTTCGTTTTTTCAATAATTGAACGGATGATCTTAATTGCTTTTTGAGTTGCAATTTTTTTATCGGTATGAACCCAACTACATTGTTCACGAATATTTGCAATTTCACACATATAGGGATTAATACCAGCAGATTTACTTGCTTTTCTAAAAGTCTCTTCGTGCAGATTCGGCGAACATGCAGCAATAACAACTCCATCTAATTCCTTTTCCTTAATTCTCTTTTTAATTAAATCCTGTCCGGGTTGAGAGCACATATATTTATAATCTTCAATATGAGCAACACCCGGATAGTTTTTTAACTCCACTACTACAGCAGGAATATCAACCATAGAAGCAATATTGATACCACAATGACAAACAAATACACCTATTTTTTTCATATTAATTTCTTCTCTTTTAATAATGGTTTTGGATTTATATGATGTAAAGAAAAATCATTTAGCGAAGGATCAATGCCCATCATTAATGATAACAATTGAGTAAAATATAGCACCGGTAATGTCGTAAAGGATTCATCTTCTTCTTTAATTTCCTTTTGTACTGCATCAATATTATAATGACATAATGGACATGATAAAATGATAGCTTCTGCTCCATTTTTAATTGCAGAATTCACAATTTTTCTTGTCTGGGATTTGACTATATCTGGCTCATTCACTATCTGATAAGAAGTGCAACACTCATTCCGAAATGGAAAAGAAATACTTTCGCATCCAACTGCTTTTAAAATATCGTCCATTATTTGTGGATTATCACTATTATCAATCGCAATTTCTTTTGGGCGAAGTGTCATACAACCATAATATGTTGCAACTTTCAATCCGTTAGCATTTTTTACAATTTTTTCTTTTATTTTTTCTGTTCCAATTTCTTTCAATAAAGAAAGTATATGAACTATTTCAATTTCATCACCTTTAATTATGGTTTCTTCGCGGTCCATAAAATCGTTGATGATCTCTCGTTTTTCTTCATCATTAAGTAAAAATAGTGCTGATCTTTTAAGTGTGTTATAACACATATCACATAATGTGAGTAATCGTTTCCTCCCACTCTCCTTTGCCTTAATTAAAGTACGAATTGGTGCAAGCTGTTGCATTAAGTTATCGGAGGATTGCGAAAAACTAACTCCACAGCAATACCAATTTTCCAGTTCCTTTGCTTGAATATTAAAAAGCTCCAGCAATGGCAAAGTTGTGTTCTCTAAATTCTTTGCATCTTCTTTTAATGTACAACCCGGATAATATGAAATTTCCATTCAATAACCTCCTGATAATTCTATAATACAAATTTTCTAAAATTACTAATTAGAGCAATTGGTGGAAGTTTATGTAATAACTCTTTTTTCAATTCGTTAATATCTACATGATCAATACCTTTTCGCAAAATAATACGACGCAAACCTTCCATTACTTTTGTAATATCTACACTTCTTGGGCATTTTGCAGAACAGTAATTGCAAGCCGCACATATCCAAGGGGTTTTTGATTCTAATACTTTATTAATTTTCCCTAGTTGAAGATAACGTATGATTTGATTAGGTGGAATATCCATAAATTCTACTGCTGGACAACCTGATGAACAATTACCACATTGATAACATGAATAAACATTAACTTCACTGATATCACGCAAAGATTTGTTTTCTTCACTATTTATTTCCTGAGAAGAAATATTTAATTTTTCATTCTTGATCATATTAATCTCTTTTTAAATTTTTTATTAGATTCTTATCTTTATTAAATATATTTACGCTCAAAGGCATTTCTCCTGGAAGTGAATGTGTAGCACATGCCAGACATGGATCATAAGCCCTAAATGCCATCTCCACCATATTTAATAGCCCGTCATTAACTTTACCATTCTTAATCAGATTTTTAGCAGCTTTTTCTATGGATAAGCACATTGCAGCAGAATTCCCTAAAGTCGCTACGATCAAATTGACATTAGTTATTCTTCCTCGCTCATCCGTCTTATAATGATGAAATAAAGTTCCTCTTGGCGCTTCAACAACACCGACTCCATCCTTTGGTTTTTCTGTTGGAATATTACGAATATTATTGTCAAGTATTTCTTCATCATTTGCTAATTCTTTGAACCTTTCTGCTGCATACATAACTTCAACTAATCTTGCCCAGTGATAAGCTAAAGTGTTATGAGCCGGCTTTCCACCAAGTGTTTCAAACATTTTTTCATATTCTTCATGAGCCAATGGTGTAGCCATTCCTTCGGATACATTTAATCTTGCAAGCGGACCAACCCTATAAATTCCGCTCTCTTCACCATCTGTAAATCCTTTCCAACCAATATCTTTTAGATATGGAAATTTGATGTAACTCCACGGTTCAACATGTTCTTTAATATGTTTCAAATAATCGCTCGGTTTGAATTTTACGAATTCTTTTCCTTCCGGAGTAACAACTCGAATATCGCCATCGTAAAGATTTGATTGATTATTTTCATCCACTAAACCCATATAATATGTTTTATGTTTGTAAATATCACCAACAATTAAATCAACATAGTCCTTATTTTTTAGAACAATATCGCTGAATATTTTCAGTGTAAATTGAGCAAATTCTACCATTTCATCAGCTAACTTGATATACTCTTTTCTATCTTCTTTGCTAATACCTTTTGAAACACCACCGGGTAAATTATTTACTGGATGAATAACTCTACCACCTTGACGAGTTATAACTTCTCTAACTTTTTTCCTAATCTCAATAACTTTCTTTCCAATATCCAACCCAACTTTTCCAAGTACACCGAGAATGTTTCTTTCTGCTTTTGGAGCAGTAGGCCCAACGATAAAATCAGGACCACCAAGATAGAAAAAATGAAGCACATGATCTTCAAAAATAAAAGCAGAATTAATTAATTCACGTATTTTTTTGGCTGCCGGTGGCGGTTCGACACTAAACAAATTATCTAATGCTTTGCCGGAAGCCATATGATGAGCTGTGGGACAAACTCCACATATTTTTGGTGTTATTCTTGCTAACTCCTCGGCTAATCTCCCTTCGCAAAATTTTTCAAAACCCCTTAATTCAGGCACTTGAAAAATTGCTTTTTCTACATTTCCTTTCTTATCGAGAAAGATATTTATTTTTCCGTGACCTTCTAACCTTGTAATTGGATCTATTACGATTTTTTTTGACATTATCTAATCCTTATTTTCAAAATATTTTGCACCTAAAGATGATGCTAAACTATACATATAAAATAAACCAGCAGGATCAATAACCGAATCAGTTATATTTTTTATTTCATCTTCATCTTCACTATCTATAATTGACGCAAGTGCAGATAAAAATTTTGCTCCTTGATCTGATACTAATTTCGTTGGTCCAAAACATCCTCGACACGGCATATTGGCATTAATACATCTCTCACCACAACCGGAAATCGTTGCGGGTCCCATACATATTACACTTTCTGCCAAAAAACATTTATCATCATCAATTTTAACAAACGGCATTCTTTTTATTTCTTTTATTTTGATCTTTTCCGGTTTGGAATCTTTTCGAGGACAAGTATCACATAATGATTTTGTAGCTCCCAAAACAGTACCTTTTTCTGGAAGTTTATTTTGAAGAATTGCAGTTATTGAGTCCTTAATAATGTCGGGAGGTGGAGCACAACCTGGAATATAATATTCTACATCAATAACTTGATCAAGTGTCTTTACTTCCTCGTGCATTGCTGGTAAAGTTACTTTTCCGTCGCCTATTTTGGTCTCAACTTGTGGAATTGTTTTTTTTGGGTTTTCTACAGATTGAAGATCAGAATAAATTGTTTTGAACATATCAGATTTTTTTTTCAAATTCATTAATGCAGGAATTCCTCCGAGATGAGCACACGAACCAAATGCTATAATCATTTGTGATTTTTTCCGAAAAAGTTTCACCATTTCTTCCTGTTCATCTGTTCGTATTGCACCATTAATAAAAGAAACCACAATTTCATTATCTTTCAATTTTTCAATATCAGATTTTTTAAAATCCATCGCAACTGGCCACATAACAATATCAACCGCATCCACAACTGGCAAAATATCTTCAGCTAAATCAACAATAGCTTCTTCACATCCACCACACGAGGCACACCAATAAAATGCAATTTTTGGTTTTTTCATTTTATCCCTTTCCCCTTTTTGAAATCATTTTACTCTGTCTAAATATTAATAATTAAATTGATTATAACATACAATAAAAATAAATATATTTATTCTTCTACCCATTTTTTCTGTCCTTCAATATAAAGATCATTTTCTTCATACCAACTTTTAATAATATATTTACAAAATAATCCATCATTAACAACTAACGCCCTTTTACAATTGGTAACCAGACGCCATAATAATGGTTGAACCGACAGGAACCTCATTAGCTTCACCCATTATAAAGACATTGACCATTTCTTGTTTTTTACTCATTATTAATACCTCACATTATTATTTTAACTTTATTTACTTTTGAAAAATATTTACACTTTAATATTTTTTGATTCAAGTAATTTAATAGGATCAATATAGTTACCATCAAAACCAGTTACTTCCTTAGATAAGCCAAACGCCAAAGCCATTAATTGAGTAAAATACACAACCGGTATTTCCTTAAATTCCGGGTATTTTTTCTTAATATTTTTTTGCCTATTGTCCAAATTAAAGGCGCATAATGGACAAGTTGTAACAATAATATCCGCACCGGATTTTTGGGCATTCGTTAAAATATCATAACCAAGTTCAACAACAACATCTTTATTGTTTACGGTTAAAAAACTTCCACAGCACTTACTTTTATTGTGCCAATCAACTGGTTTGGCTGATAAAGAAGAGATAAAATCTTCAAAAATCGTTGGTCTTTCCGCATCATCAATTCCCACCTCTTTGGGTCTGAGCAACATACAACCATAATATGGAGCAACTTTTAAATTTTTTAATGATTTTGTAACACTTTTTTTAACTTCATCAAATCCCATCTCTTGTAAAATTTCTAAGAAGTGAATAATTTTCACACTACCATCATAATCAATTTCTTCTTTATACATAAAATCATTAAGTGTTTCCAAATCATCAATCTTTTCTTTTACTCTCTGATTAGATCTTTTTAATGTATTGAAACACATTGAACATAAAGTGAGCAATCTTTTCTCATTTTCTACTAATCCATCTCTATTCATTTCCAAAACTCGAATCATATTTCTCACAGGTGCTAAATGATGCATAATATCGTCATCTGCAAGAGAGGCAACAACTCCACAACAATTCCATCTTGGCAATTCAACAAACTCAATTCCCAATTTTTTTGCACTCTCAATAGCGGAATTTTCAAAATGTTTTGCAGTTGATTTTAAAGTACAACCGGGATAATATGGTATTTTCATTTATTCATTCCTTTTAATTTATGAAGTTAATTTTCTAAAAGCTGCAACTAATGCTATCTGAGGAAGCTCAGCTAATTCTTCTTTTGGGATTTTATCTATATTTAATTTGTCCATTGATTGACGCAATTTCACCTGTCTTAATGCTTCTGCCACCTTGGAAACATCAAGTTCTCTCGGACATCGAACGGTACAAGTATTACAAGTTGCACATAGCCACATTGTCTTACTTTCCATAACATCTTCATCACCAAGCATAACCATTCTCATCATCTGTGAAGGAGTAATATCCATTTCTTCAATCACCGGACAACCGGCAGAACAAGTACCACATTGGTCACAAAGAGTTATTATTTCTCCGCTTAGTTCTGAAATCTTTTTAAAAAAATCTACTGACTTTTTATCTATTATAAATTTTTTGGGCATTAGAAAATCTCCTTAAGCTTATTCAATTTTTCCTTAGTAATTTTTGAATATTTTTTAACCGTTTTAACTGTTTCATTGGCTATAGTAATGAATTCTTGTAACATTCCCGAACTAAATTCCGAATAAAAAATTCTTTCACCATCAATGCCTGACTTTTTAATTTTTTCATTTACTACTTCAATATTTTCAAGAGTCATTTTCTTGCTCCAAGGAAAAGCCGAACTTTTCTTTACATTATCTCCTATCATAATGGCATCAGCTCCTTTTATAAAAGTGTGCGTCATCAGTTTTGGTGTAATCCGCGATCCACTTGGTACTCTGATAATATAAATATTATAATCATAAAACATCTTTCTCACTCCTACTATATCAGCAAGTCGATAAGTGGCTGCATCATCAGCAAATAAAATTACTCTATATTCATCTTTTTCTTTGAATTCTAATGCAGCTTCTACAGACGCAATTATTTGAGAGTTTGAGTAACCTCGTAAGTCAATTGCATCCTGAGGACAAGAACTTATACAAGCTCCGCAACCAACGCATAAAGCTTCATCGACTACGGCTTTATTTTTATCATTCATTTGGAATGCATTTTTAGGACAGGAAGGAAGACATTTTTTGCATCCATCACATTTGTTTTCTTCAACAAAAGCTAAAATAGGATCTATTTCAAATTCTTCTTTTGCAAGTGTTCCAATTACTCTTGCTGCCGATGCACTTGCTTGAGCAACAGTATCAGGAATATCTTTTGGCCCTTGTGCTGTTCCTGCTACGAATACGCCTTCAATAAGTGTATCTACAGGTCTATACTTTAAGTGAGCTTCCTTGATAAATCCATCTGATGACTTAGATAATTTGAGTGAATCTATAATGGTGTCGGATGATTTGCTTAACTGCAAACCGGTTGATAAAACAACGAGATCAAATTCCGTTTCGATGATTTTCCGAGATAAAGTGTCCTCCGCCTTTAAAACAAGATTATTGGTATCAGGATCTTCATTTATTTCTGCAACTTTACCACGAATATATTTAATTCCCATTTCTTGAGCTCTTTTGTAATATTCCTCAAAGCCCTTTCCATAAGCTCTTATATCCGTATAAAAAATATAAATATCCGTTTCAGGTCTTTCCATTTTTAATAATGATGCAAGTTTTGTAGCATACATACAGCAAACACGAGAACAATATTCGTTTCCTATTTGCTTGTCTCGTGAACCAACACATTGTATAAATGCAACTTTATTTCCAACTTCGCGAGGTGGTGGATTTTCATTAATATGATCAACAATTCTTTCCATTTCCATACCAGTAACAACATTTTTATATCTATCATATCCAAAAACAGGTTTCAGATTAGGATCAATCAAATCAAATCCTGTTGCAACAATTACATTATCAACAGTAAATTTTAATTTTTCAACTTTCTGAGTGAAATCAATGGCATTTTGCGGACAAATTTCAGCACATTTATTACAAGAATCGTCTTTAAAATGCAAACAATTTTCTTTATCTATCAGATATTTAAATGGTATTGCAAGAGCAGCCGGAGTATATATAGCTTTCCGATCCATTATTCCTTGTTCCCACTCATTTGGAACAGAAACGGGACAAATTTCCTCGCACTTTTTACAAGAAAGGCATTGATCCATATCTATTTTCGGTATAATAAATCGAGGATTTATTTCTGCTTCAATATCAAAATGTAATCTATGTCCTGATGTTTTTGTAATTGTTGTATTGGTATATAATTTGATTTTAGGATTCGCTTCCACATCTGCCATTTTTGGTGATAAAATGCAAGCAGCACAATCTTCTGTTGGAAATGTTTTTGATAGAAGAGCCATCTTTCCACCAATACTTGCTTCTTTCTCTACCAATGTTACATCTTTTCCTGCATCTGCTAAATCCAATGATGCTTGAATACCGGCAATACCAGCTCCAATTACAAGAACTCTATTTTCCATCTTAAACATTTTTTTCTCGAGAGGATAATCCAATCGTACTTTTTCAATACCAATATTAACAAGATTTTTTGCTTTTTCTGTTGCTATCTTTGGCTGTTTTTTTAGTGGCCAAGAACAATGTTCTCTAAAATTTACTATTTCTAGAACATAGGGATTTAAGCCGGCTTTTTCCATGGCAACTCTGAAAGTTTTCTCATGAAATTGTGGAGAACAAGCAGCAACTACAATTTTATCCAAACCTAACTTCTTAATATCATCGATAATAAGTTTTTGTCCTGCACCAGAACACATATTGGAATGAATGCGAGCAACTCCAATACTATCTTTTGTCCCGACAAATTTGTTTACGGTATCTAAATCAATTACTTTAGAAATATTCCCGCCACATTCACATAGATAAACTCCAATTTTCATATTTTCTATTGCTCCTTATATCGTTCAATCATTTTAAAAATATAATATTCTCATTTAATATATTCATAAATTTCCACACTCCGAATTGAAACAAAATTCAAAAATCGAATATTTGGAAAAACACCATCCACTTCAAAGAAATGATTTTATGAGTTATTTTAAAAATTAATTTTTAATTAAAATATAGCTCAAAATTGTATTTGTGCTCTGTAAATCCCGCCTTCGTCAATGCAAAACAATAATGTGCGTCCTGTTCTTTCACACCATGCTTCTATATCTTTTGGAAAAGATGTACAATCAGCAGTAATTTCTACCATTTCACCTTCTTTAAATTCTTTTGATTTTGCTGCTATTTTCATAATCGGTTCAGGGCATTTTAATCCCGTTAAATTCATTTCCGCCATTTTATTTTACCTCTTTTTTATTTCTTTCTCAATAGACATTATTTAAAATGAAAATGTTGTTTTTGCATCTTTAATGTCATTTAGAAACGAAGTTGCTCCTGCTATTTCTACTTCATCCCTAAAATCTTCTTTTTTCAATCCCTTATTCTCTAATGCTAACTCACATATTACAACACGTCCACCAAGATTAACAAATCCATTATAAAGTTCAACTAAATCCGGCAAACCTTTTGCTTCCCTCATTTCTTCTAATTTCCCTTTTACCATAGTCGGTGCTCCACCTGGGGTAAAAAAGATATAGACCTCATCACCTGATGCAGCTGCTGCTGAACCAAAAATCATTGATGGAAAAATATTTTTCCCTTCTGGACCATTACATACGATTGCTACTTTGCCCATTTTCATTTCTCCTTTTTTAAATTAAAAATTCCAATTTCGTTATTAAATTAATTTTAAAATATCACATAAAATCTAATTTTTATTATTCTTCTACCCATTTTTTCTGTCCTTCAACATAAAGATCATTTCCCCTACAATCATTAATTACTATCAACGGCATATCTTTTACTTCTAATTTCCTTATTGCTTCCGGTCC
>Ga0208902_1000824_pt1 | contig 15585 bp, 14 predicted proteins | sample AntAceMetag02UKH_FD_184767 | JGI IMG/M metagenome (GOLD analysis project Ga0208902, IMG submission 184767) | Saline lake microbial communities from Ace Lake, Antarctica - Antarctic Ace Lake Metagenome 02UKH (SPAdes) (version 2) | ecosystem: Environmental > Aquatic > Non-marine Saline and...
TTCTTCCCCAGCGACTTTGCGCTCCTCAGCATCGCCTCAGCCTTTTGCATCAGCTCATCCGCGCTTGATCCATCAATAGGGTTCTCGCTCACTCCTACACTGACGCTGATCTTCTCTGATATCTTCAACGCCCTGAAAAATCTGTCCTCTATATTTTTCCTTACGCTCTCGGCTATATTTGCTGACTGTTTCTTATTCTTCTCTGGCAAGACTATTGCAAACATGTCTACCTCAAGCCGCGCAACCTTATCGACCTCTGTTACGCTTGAGCGCAGTATCTCAGCTGTAGCCTTCAAAATGTCTTCGCTTCTTTTTTCGCCGAGTTTCTCATGAATAGCCTTAAACCCATCTATGTCTATCAATAGATAACCGCATGGCCTTTGATACATAAGCGCCCTCCTGATCTCCTCGTCCAGTCTTGCGTATATATACTTTTGGTTGTAAAGGCCTGTTAATTCATCTAAGATCGCGAGCTCTTGAGATTTTTTTATCAATAGGTCGTTCTCGACCGCGATCGTTGCCTGTTTAGCAAAGACCTTCAGGAATTCTTTTTGATCAGGTTTAAATGTAAAACCTGTTTCCCTGTTTCCCATTGCAAGAATGCCATATAGTTTTCCACATATAATTATGGGCGCGATAATGACATTCTCCAGTTCAAACTGCTCAATGATCTTTTTTAGCCCCAGGCCTGATCCTTGATTTCCTGCATCTATCACATGTACGTGCGGAGTCAGGTCTGTCAGCTTCAGACTAAAATCCCCGAACTCTCCCTGAAGATTGTCGCTCGATACAACCTTAAGGCCCCCTGTCCCCCTGTCAAAAAGCATGATAAAGGAAATAAAATCACTTTCTACATTATATATCTTTTGCGAAATAAAATTTAAGACCTTACCAAGGTCTTCCGAAGCAGCTATTAGATTGCCGACCTGTAAAAGGCCTGACAGGGCGAGGACCTTTTTATTTATCTCCATATTTATCAATTTTGTCCTCTCGCCGCACGACTTTAGTTCATCAATATTATCCCTTATCTTCTGAGTCATTATATTCAAAGAAGTGCAAAGGTCGCCTACCTCATCCTCTACCGTGATCTTTATCACCTTGTCAATATCGCCGTCAGCTATATTTTTTGCATCCTCAGACATCCTCACAATAGGGTCTATCATCTGCTCGGTAACATGCATACCTAAAAGGGCTATGATCACAGATATGCTCAGTATTATGCTTATATTACCTATTGAGAGGTTTAAAAATAAACTTGCATTTGGAAATATGTAAGTAGTCACAAGCCATACGCATATTAAAAGAGGTATAAGAGACGTAAGACAAAATGCGATCATGGACTTGTATTTCAATCCCTTGGACAATAAAGACATACTCTTAAGAAACTTCAATATAATGACCTCCGTTTATCGTGCAATATACAACCAGTGACAGTATACAATATATATTATATAAGTGCAAGCCCCACACCCCCTACTAACTTTACACTCCCGCCTAAGGCGGGTGTAAAGTTACGCTCAAGACTTGATAAACTCCCACGGCAACAACTCTCCTTCTTTGACCTTTCTTAGATACCCATCTGGGTCTACCCCGCACTCACTGAAGCCCTCTTCCCAGAGCTTATAATCAAAATATTCATTCCATGCCTGGAGCCTTGCGCCCTTTTGCCATACAGCATATATCACTTTGCCTGTTCTTCGATCCCCTCGGGACAATGCTGCTTCGACCCTGCTCATCTCGAGACCATGAAATTCCACCTTCATGCGCCGCCTGGAGCCTATGGCCTGGAGCCTGGAGCTAAGGTATCTTCTCTTCTCGATCAGCTCTTCCGTTCCCGCCATTCCTTCTCTCTCAAATCCAGAATGCGGCTTTGGCATAAATGATGAAATACTAAGACTCACGCTTTTTATCTGGCTGACCATGTCTATTATTGCGTCCAAGTCGTCCTGCTCCTCACCCGGCAATCCGATCATAAAATACAGCTTTACTTTATTCCATCCGGATCTGAGCGCCTCTGTTGACTTTTGAATAATGTCCTGGTTTGTCATATTTTTATTCAAAGTATCTCTGAGACGGTCACTACCCGTCTCAGGCGCAAACGTCAGACCAGCCCTTTTCACAATAGTACTGTCTTTCTGCGTCTTAAAACTCTGCGCGCGTAAGGACGGTAAAGATACCTTCACGCCCATGCCTTTAAATCGCTCCTCCATCTTAGCCACGAGCTCTTCCATATGCGGATAATCTCCTGTAGAAAGCGACAAAAGCGATATCTCTTCATAGCCAGTGCTCGCCAATGATTCTTCAGCTATTTCGATGATCCTTTTCACAGACCTTATCCTGAGAGGATGAAAGATCTTACATGCCTGGCAGAATTTACATTTATTCGGACACCCCCGCATGATCTCGATGCCGATCCTGTCATGCACGATCTGGATGTATGGGACAATGATATCCGTGGGAAAATACGAAGAGTTGAGGTCTTTGATAATACGTTTGTTGATGCTGAAAGCTGAAGGCTGAAGGCTGAAGGCAGGCACATATACACCTTTTATCTTTGCAATCTCTCCAAGCACATTGTCTCTTGTCGTTTGTCCCTTGTCCCTGACAATATTTACTATCTCCAGCAGCGCCTCCTCTGCCTCGCCGATCACAAATGCGTCGATAAACTCCGCCATTGGTTCAGGATTAAAAGCGCATGGCCCGCCTGCTATAACAATAGGATGCGTATCATCTCTATCCTTGCTAAACACAGGCACGCCGCCCAGATCCAGCATATTCAAGACATCCACATAACTCATCTCGTATTGCAACGAAAATCCCACCACGTCAAAATCCTTCAGAACCGCGCGCCCTTCCAGCGACCGCAGGGCAATATTCTCATCCCTCATCTTTTTTTCCATGTCGATCCAGGGCGCAAAAACCCTCTCGCAGATCACGTCCTTCTCGCGATTCAGCGCCCCATACAAGATCTTCATGCCCAGGTGGCTCATGCCGATCTCATATATATCAGGGAAACACAATGCCACCTTCAGCATGCCCTGTCGCTGAGCCTTGTGTATCGCGTTCCACTCTGAGTCTATATATCGTCCTGGTTTTTGTATCATAGCTCACCTTACCACTTCAAACGAGTTCACCGATGTATCGCTATGCTCTCCAGAAGGCCCAGCGCCATCATGTTTACGAGAAGCGACGAGCCTCCGTAACTCACAAACGGAAGCGGCAGCCCCACAACAGGCATGAATCCCATTGTCATGCTTATGTTTACAATGACCTGGATGCCCATCATTGTCGCAATACCGACTGCCAAAAGCCTACCGCAAGGATCGTTTGCCTTTTCAGCAATAAAGATCGCGCGCCTTATCAAAATATAAAAAAGCCCGGTCAGTATCAGGCACCCTGCGAGCCCCCACTCTTCCCCTGCAACAGAAAATATGAAATCCGTATGCCGCTCTGCGAGAAAATTTAATTGGTTCTGCGTTCCGGAAAGCCAGCCCTTACCAAACACGCCGCCAGAACCTATGGCTATTTTAGATTGAATAATAGTATACCCTGCTCCGAGCGGATCAATGCCGGGATCCATGAACACAAGAAGCCGCTCCTTTTGATAATCCTTTAACATGAACCAGGCAAGCGGAGAGGATATAACGCCGCAAAAAATAATGCCCAGCAAATATCTCAACGGCGCGCCCCATATATACAAAAGCACAAATACTATAGGGATGAGCATAAGCGCGGTTCCAAGATCCGGCTCTTTAAGTATAAGCGCAAAGGGGACCATGACTATAACAAAGGCCGTTAACATAGCCTTCAGGCTGCGATAGTCCTTGTGGCTGGTGAGATACTGCACCAATGTAATAGTAATAAATAGTTTTCCAAATTCTGACGGCTGTATATTGAATGCGCCTATTGAAAACCATCTCTGTGCGCCGAATCTACGACTGCCAAATATCAGGACGATGGCAAGGAGCGCGACAATAAGAGAATAAAAAATATTACCCACGCCTACGATCTTTCTGTAATTCATGTTTATGGTAAAAATAAATATCAGGCAGCCCAGGAGAAACCACGCTGCCTGCCTCATTACAAAATCCAGTTTGTTCGGATATGTCGAGCTGACCAAAAACAAAAGCCCGAAACAGAATATGGCCATTGCAGTCGCGGCCAGTATCCAATCAAAGTCTTTGTATTTCTTTAATTTTAGCTTAAGCATTGTTTTCGTCTCATATGTTTCGCACTACCCTGGGTAGATGCGTAGGCTACCCTGATGGGTAGCCTACGCATCTACCCAGATCAAATACTTCGCTGGGTTAGCGGTTCTTATACCAATACTCCACTGCCTTTTTCGCGATCATCGCAGACACGTCACCGCCAGACCCGCCATGCTCGAGAAAAATCACGAAGCACACCTCAGGATCATCTGACGGCGCAAACCCTGCGAACCACGCATGCGTATCAAGTCCAGCGCCTGCCTGAGACGTCCCTGTCTTTCCCGAGATCGAAACCACGCTGCTCCATGCCCTGGACCCTGTGCCATTTTCTTCCTCGACCACACCCTTCATCGCATCCTTCAGGACCTCTATATTTTTATCATCGAATCTCAGCCTTACATTGCTACTGGCTCGGCCTTTTCTTTTCAATACATGCGGCTGCACAAGCTCCCCGCCATTGGCGATCACTGCCACAAGCCGCGCTATCTGTAAAGGCGTGACCAATAAATATCCCTGGCCAATAGAAAGGTTTGCTGTGTCGCCCGCGAACCATCGCTCCTTTGTCTGCATCCTCTTCCACGCCCTTGTCGGCACGATTCCTTCTTCCTCCCCTGATAATTCGATCCCGGTCTTTTTTCCAAAACCAAGCCTGCGCGCGTATTCATAGATCTTCTCAGCCTTGAGCATAAGCCCGACATTATAGAAAAAAACATTGCACGATTCAACGATCGCATGTCTTATATCCATTGCCCCGTGCCCATCCAGGTTCCAACAGTTAAACGCGGCCTTGCCAACAGTTAATCTGCCATTGCAAACAAAATTAGTCTGAGGCGTTATGGTCCCTGATTCCAGACCTGCGAGACCGAGCACGATCTTAAAAATAGAGCCTGGCGGATATTGCCCCATCAGCGCCCTGTTCATGAGCGGCGCATCACTGTCATACAATACTGATGCGATCGATCCATTTGGATCGTAGGACGGCGTACTGACCAGACTCAATATCTCTCCTGTATGCGGGTCCATAAAAATCGCAGCGCCTCTTTTTTCTCCCATTGCCTTCCAGATAAAATCCTGAAGGCCTGCGTCTACTGTTAAATAAACATCCTCGCCTTTTACAGGCCTTTTTAGATTTAATACCTTTACCTGCCTGCCCCTGTTGTCCACCTGTATCTGCATGCCACCGCTTTTCCCGCGCAACGCATTGTCAGCAATTCTCTCCACGCCGTCTTTTCCTATCAGGTCCTTCATTGCGTAACCATAGCTCTTTAACGCGTTCAGCTCGCTTTTATTGATCTCCGCTATATATCCTGCAAGATGCGCAAATGCATGAGCGTACGGATAACTCCTCAGTGGCAGCTCCTTGACAAGGACACCCCTCATGTCAAGCCTCAGTTCTTCTATAAGTATGGCGTCTTTTTTTGAAATATTTCTTTTTACTTCACATGGAGCGAATGGCGCCTGATAGTGGCGATTATAATTTCTCTTCAAAAGGCTCTCCGGGCAATCCAGGATCTCGGAAAGCCTCTTTAATGTGCTGTCAAGCTCCACCACCTCCTGCGGCACGATAAACACGCCAAACGAAAGTATGTTCTCCGCTATCTTTCTATCGCGCCTGTCATATATGATCCCGCGGGGCGCATTTATGCTCAGAAGACGGATACTGTTTCTATAGCCCATTTCTTTATATGCAGGGCCTTTTATTATTTGGATATAATAGAGGCATGAGGCAAGTAAGGTAAAAAAAACAGCAAAGGAAACACTCAATACCTTTAGTCGCATATCTATCTTTCAATTATCCTGAATAGTACCGGCGAGAATATTGCTGAACAAAAGGCCGTGGAAAAAATTATCGGGCTAAACCTGCCTGTTAAAATAAAATAAAAAAGCATCACCCCGCAATATGAAAACAAAAAATCAGTATAAAGATTTCTTTTATAATACACGCGCAGGCTTATAAGCCCAGCCAATAGTCCTGAGGCGCTGTAAAAAGCAAGGTTGAAGCCCATGCTTGATGAAGAAAAAATAGACACAAGAATTCCTATTGACGCGCCCATCAAAAGAGCCGGCGCAGGCCCTTTTCTCAATCCCGCCAGTATCACAAGGACCAGCAAGAGATTCAGATCCCGCAGGACAGTCACCTGCAACAATGCCAATATAATAATCCACGCAATAAGCATACTATTTTTACCACCCCCGGACCCGGGTCGGGTCGACCCGGGTCCGGGGGTGGGTGGTAAAATTCATCGGATCACCAGCGCATCTTCCAGCCGCCTCAGATCTACCTCTGGTTTTACGATCGCCCTCAGATACAGCCCGCTCACATCTTTTTCTACTGAAACAACCTCGCCTATTAAAATACCCTTCTCAAACACGCCGCTAAATCCAGACGTGATGATCTTATCACCCTCTTTAACGTCACTGTCTAATTCCAGGTACTTCATGATGACGCCCGAACTCATATTTCCCTCTATCGCCCCCTCATCTCTTGTCCTCTGCACTATTCCGCCCACTACCGAATCCGGATGCGTAATAAGAACTGCCCTTGAAATACTTCTGCCAGACTCACGCACCCTTCCCACGAGTCCGCTCACGCTTATCACAACCATACCTTTATATACGCCCTGCGCCTTTCCCTTGTCTATGACGATCGTATCTCCCAGGCCCAGCGCCTCCCTTGCGATCACCATTCCAGGAATAATTTTCCTCTTCTTATTCTCTCTAAAGCCAAGGAGCTGCCTCATCCTTTTATTTTCAACCCTGCTTTCCTTTAGATCCACGAGCTTGCCGTTGAGATTGCCAATATTTTCCTTCAGTAGCTTATTTTCTTTTCTTATTTCTTTGAAATCCGGAATGTCGCGAAGAACATAATACGACCCTGAAACCAGCTTGAGAGGGAACCGAAAGATATTTAATATTTTTATGCGGAAATCACTTGAGAAGATCTGAGAAATGAGAATAATACAGGCAGCGAATATTAAGAGTTTTCTTAAAGGAAGGTTTTTGTATGAATTCTCCACACAGCTTTATCCGTTTAGCCCGCTAATTTTAACCTGGGTAGATGCGTAGGCTACCCCATTGGGTAGCCTACGCATCTACCCAGGCCTTGTGAGAATTAAAAATCCAATTTTGACCTAACAGTAACTTTCTTCAAATACTTTATCTCGCTCAGCACTTTGCCAGTACCTATTGCTACAGCTGTCATCGGGTCCTCTGCCACATGCACAGGCAGGCCTGTCTCTTCGCTGATCAGCTTGTCCATGCCTCTTAAAAGCGCGCCGCCGCCTGCCAATATGATACCGCGCTCGATCAAGTCAGATGAAAGTTCCGGCGGAGTCCTCTCGAGAGTCATCCGCGTAGCCTCCAGTATCGCTGAGATCGTCCCGGCCACTGCCTCGCGGACCTCTTCAGAAGAGATCGTGATCGTCTTTGGAAGCCCGGCCACTAAGTCGCGGCCGCGCACCTCCATTGTCAACTCCTCTTCCAATGGATACGCAGACCCTATCTTTATCTTTATATCTTCTGCTGTACGCTCACCTATCATTAAATTATATGTCTTTTTCAAATGTTCGATTATTGCATCATCAAGTTCATCTCCGCCGATCCTTATAGAACGCGAAAACACGATCCCTGCAAGAGATATGACTGCTATCTCTGTTGTGCCGCCGCCAATGTCAATTATCATATTACCGCTCGGCTCCTGGATCGGCAACCCCACGCCAATAGCAGCGGCTATCGGCTCTTCCACCAGATATACCTCGCGCGCGCCAGCATGTTCTGCCGAATCCTTTACCGCCCGCTTCTCCACCTCTGTAATACCCGACGGGATAGCAATGACCATTCTCGGCCGCACAAAAACCTTGCGGTTATGCACCTTCTTTATAAAATATCTGAGCATGTCCTCTGTTATTTCAAAATCCGCGATTACTCCATCCTTCATCGGCCTGATAGCGATTATGTTGCCAGGGGTCCTCCCCAGCATGCGCTTTGCCTCTTCGCCGACAGCAAGAACATTGTGCGTGCCTTTTTGGATCGCCACAACAGACGGCTCACACAATACAATGCCCTGACCCTTGGCATAAACCAGCGTGGTTGCCGTCCCTAAGTCGATCCCCATGTCATTTGAAAAAAGACCAAGGATATGATTAATACTTTTTTTTAGCAATTTGAAAAATTTGCCCATTGTCAGCTCCCTTTTTAAATTTGATAATCCTAATTCTACCAAAGGGTTATACGTTTGTCAATTTAATTTGTGCAGCAATTTCAAAAACTTTGGGAAGGACTTGTTAATGCAGCTCAGGCCTGTTACCTTGATTTTTCCATTAATAGCAAGATTTGCAACCAACATACTCATTGCAGTGCGATGATCACCATAGCTGGAGACCTGCGCGCCGCGCAACACTCTACCGCCCTTCACCCTTAACCCTTCACCCATGCCCCGTACCCGAGCAGAACGAGTGGTTCGGGGCTTCACCTCTATTTGCGCGCCTATCTTCCTCAGATTTGTCGTCATCGAGCGCACGCGGTCTGTCTCTTTCACCCGCAATTCACCTATACCTCTAATAGTAGTCGCGCCTTTTGCAAAACACGCAGCCAGCATTATTATAGGTATCTCGTCTATTGCCCGCACTACTTCTTCAGGTGAAATTGCAATGCCTCGCAATTCGCTGGACTTTACCACTATATCCCCGGCAGGCTCCAGACTCAAGGCTCTGGGCTGAAGCCTGATGTTGGCGCCCATTCTCTTTAAAATATCAATCACGCCGGTCCTTGTAGTATTCAATCCAATATTCTTTAATATTATTTTTGTATTCGGCAAAATACATCCCGCCACAATGAAAAACGCAGCGCTTGAAATATCTCCGGGAATTACTATTGTGCCAGGCGATTTTAATTTAGCCGGCCCTTTGACACTAACCTTACACCCTGCACCCTGTACCCTGCACCCAAAACATTTCAGCATCCTCTCAGTATGGTCCCTTGATTTCATTGGCTCCGTAACTCTCGTAGCGCCCTTTGCAAAAAGCCCTGCAAGCAAAATACAAGACTTAACCTGTGCGCTCGCGATCTTTGACCTATATTTAATCGCCTTAAGTTTCCCGCCACGAATCCTAAGCGGCGGACATATCTTTTTTTGCCTCCACCCACCACCCTTCACCCTAAACCCTGCAATGCTTGCCCCCATCATCCTCAGAGGCTCTGCTATTCTCGACATCGGCCTCTTCGAAAGCGAAGCATCGCCAGTCAGCATCACCTCAAAATCCTGGCCCGCCAATATCCCTGGCAAGATCCGCATGGTAGTGCCAGAGTTACCAAGGTACAATCCCTTCCGAGGTTTCCTCAAACCCTGCATTCCCACGCCCTTCACCCTGCACCCTTCACCCTTCACCTTAATATCCACACCCATCCCCCTAAACGCCTCTATGGTCCTGCGGATATCATCTGAGATAAGTAGATTTTTTATGCGCGTAGTCCCTTTTGCAATAGATGCGAGCATGACAGCCCGATGGGAGATGGATTTATCAGGTGGGATATCTATTTTATAAACTTTCAATAATCGCATTGCCTTTCTTGACAAAATCTATATTTCCACCAGGCAGCACTGTGGCAGACGACATAGTCTCATAGACCTTGTCCACCTCTGCCTTGCCCAGTAGTTTATTGCCGTCTCTGATCTCGATCACCATGCCCTTGCTAACGCCGTCATTTTCACCAAGGTCAGTAACAACGAAATTGTAGTCCTTGTTTACCACCAGGACGCTGCCCTTTAAAAGCCCCTTACCAGGCACGTCTTGTTCTGGTATTGAAAAATTTTGCAGCGACGGGTTTACAACTATTGTATCGAGATCCACTGTCTTTTCTTTCAGATTAGACAAGTCCTTTTCAAGCATCTCTTTTTCTTTCTTGATCCTCAGGACATCCAGCTTTGCCTTATCATAGTCTACTTGCAGGCTCTCTAACTTTTTAGAAATAGTAAGCTTCTCTTCCTTTTCTTTTTCTATGGCCTCTTCTAGTTCTGCGATCTCTTCTACCTTGGCCTCCAATTCTTCTTTGGCAGTCTTGCTCTTGGCCTCTACCTCTTCAACCTGCGCAGTCAGGGTCTCTAACTTGGCCTCTGCTTCTTCAGCCAGCTTCTTGCTTGTATCGATCTCTTTCTCTATCATTCTCTTTTCTTTAAGCGTAGCAGCCAACTTGTCCTCCAGCATGATCCTCTTTGTATATTCCCTTTCCTTATCTATATATAAGATCACAGCAAGCGCAGCTGACACAATACTAGCTATGACCAATAGCACTAATACTATCTTAAACATCTTAGACATAAATATACTCCTTTTTTTAAGAGTATATCCCCAAAAATCACCCTTGTCAAGGGTGATGAAAAGTAGATATCATTGCGAGGCCCGCCTATGCGGGCCTCGCAATGACAGGCTTATTCCCTGCCCTCGTACGCCTCCAGCACAATCTCGTTCAAAAGTTGCTTAAACTCTTTTGTCATAGGATATGCTGTGTTGTGCCACTTGCCATCTTTGCCCATTTCACTGGGCATGCCTACAAATAGGCCATTGTTGCCCTGAAAGATCTTAAACCCTTTCACAATAAAAGAGTCTGCAAATGACACATCTGCAAAGGCCTTTAATTTCGAATCTCTGGTGAGCCGGTGTAGCCTCGACACCTGAACTCCATTACCATTCCCTGCCATACCTATCACCTCCCTTTACTATATAGACACATGAAGAGGCCCATTTATCGCACTCCCTGAATTTTTTTTAACTTTTTTTCAACCAAGTGCAATAATCCACCCCTCCCATGTGTCTACTTTATAGGGCGACCACTCCCGGACCCGGGTCGACCCGTCCCGGGTCCGGGAGTGGTAAAACAAGAAGGAGGTAAATATGTCTCGCAGGAAAGTACCGCTAGTAAATAAAGGTGTATATCACATTTGCTCAAAAAGCATACAAGGTTTTAAAATTTTTAACTCTGACAATGACTCTAAGAGAATGCTCGATTTAATGCGTTTCTATAACACTAATCAACCTGTGTGTAAATTTTCTGATTTTCTTGAATTTGCTTCGAAGGCTAAAAAACTGGAAGAGTTAGTCGCTGATCACTCTATGAAACTCGTCAGGCTAATTGCATATTGTATCATGCCTACACACATCCATTTCATTTTGCAGCAACTTGAAGAAAATGGTATTTCAATGCTCATGAACACAGTCTTAAAAGCGTATAGTCAATATTTCAATTTAAGACATAATCGAAAGGGGCCATTATGGGAAAGTAGATTCAAAAATGTCCTTGTAGAAACAGATAGTCAGCTACTCCACCTAACTAGATATATCCATTTAAATCCTCCAACAGCTCATCTGGTCGACAGGCCTGAGGATTGGAAATGGTCTTCTTATAGGGAGTATTTAGGAGGAATCTATAAGAATCAAACGATATGCGATTTTTCTGACCTTGTCGATATAAGTATTCCATCTTATCAAAAATTCGTTAATGATCGAATTGCCTATCAGAGAGAGCTGGGAAAGATAAAGGATATGCTGATTGATTAACTTAACCTTGGGTAGATGCGTAGGCTACCCACTTTGGTAGCCTACGCATCTACCCAAGGTTAAATGTCTACTCTATGCTTAGGTAAATCGCTTGTCTCTTCCTCACGCATGCCTTTGAAGATCATTACTACTTTTCTTGCTCCCTCGCCTTCCATGACCCATTTAAACCCAAGGATGGCTGCGACTATTAGGAATTGCAGAAAATATTTCTTGAACACAAAGGAAAGCAGGAGCAAGGCAATGCTCGCAAAAAGCCATTTCAGCCCAGGTATGGCCTTTCTTTGCCTCAGTCCAAGCCGCGCCTTTATCTTATTCTGCAAGACCCTGGGACACTTACGCGCACCTCGCCCAGACTCATACGCGACCACAAGCAGATCCAGACAGCGGGCGCACCCAGCTACATGCTGCTCTATCCTGCCACGCTCCACAGCAGAAAGGCCCTCATCCAAATACGAAGAAAGTACCACTTCATCCGGACATCTCATATCAATCACCTCTACTAATTAGACACATCTGGAGACTTATTTATCTCACTCCATTAAAAAAAATTTTAATTTTTTCTTCTTCCTGGCTATTATAGTAGCCACTGTGCTCATCGGCATATTCATAAACCTTGCTATTTCCTTATGCGTCTTTCCATAGATTATGTTCAATTTGAGTACGATCTTGTGCCTTGGCTCAAAATCTTCAATGCATTTATCCAGCCCTACTATCAATTCTTCATCAATACAGCCCTTGCCGTCCGCCCTTAGATTGTTGATCTTGTACAGATCCTCCTCGCGCAGCAGCATCTCTCTTTTTTGCCGCATATAATTAAGCGCCCTATTCTGCGCTGTCACGCTCAGCCATGCAGTGATCTTTTTCCTGTCTTTGACCTTTTCCAAATGCTGCTTTTCCCATATATCCATAAACACTGCCTGTACAATATCCTCCACATCCTGCTGCATAAACATCATTCCGCTCTTCTGAAGCCTTTTCTTTGCCGAATAATACAAAAGGCCTGAGAAGCGTTCGATAAATTCTTCCCAAGCCCTTTCCTCACGCCTTATACATCGCTCGATCAACCCATGGATATTCCCAGACATACCCCGATGCTATCACGCCCCTCGTCAAAACTCCATAGCCCCAGGGTCAAGATAATATGACTAACTTACCACTCCCGGACCCGGGTCGACCCGTCCCGGGTCCGGGAGTGGTAGAATGCAAAAAAGGCCGGGCTACTTATGGTAGCGCCGGCCTTGGATTTAACAATTATATTTAAACTTATTCGCCTGGAACTGGGACTGCAGGAGCGATTGGACCTACTTCCCGCATCTCCATGGTATCCCTATTTAAGTCATACATCTTGCCGGGATCCATCTTAAAACCAAACTTCTCCTGCATCTGGATATCTATCTGCGACAAATTATTCTACTCCATTGCAAAATACGCCTGTAATACATCCATCCTGCCAAATGTCGCCCGTTTTGCCACATATAGCTGTTCAAACTCTTTCAGCGCGTCTGCATCCTTGAACGTGTGGATCAATTTCTGCTCATCTGCGCTTACCGCTGCCACTTCTTCTGCTTCATCCTTGTCCTTCCTCCCCCACGCAGCAAAACACTCACTATTAGATATAAGAACAAACCCAGCCACAAAAACCAAGAGCACAAATAAGGCTATTAGCTTTTTCACTGCCACACCTCCTTGTTTTCGTATATCATACCATAAAAATTAAAAAATTCAAGTATTCTTCTCGACAAGCTCGAAGAACATTGCCTAACTTTGGCCTGACCCCCTTAAACTGGGCACGTTTGTGCCCTTATCAAATTAGGTACTTTTGTACGGTTTTAACTAGTTCGAAGTATATTACCAAGCTTTTCAATGTCAACATCTTGTGGATAATTTTTTTCAAACCACTACAAATGTAAACGTTTTCAATATGTTGTGGCAAAAAATCTTATTAACACTATTAGGCCAAAAACAGTATAGAAGTCTAAGTAAGTGCCGGTAAATCCCAGCAACTTTACACTCTTGCAATGTTCAAGTGTAAAGTTACGAGATCTGAGGGAAGCTTAGCAGTAAGTTCCATGGGTTTGTTTGTTCCTGGATGGATGAAGTTGATACTGGAGGCGTGCAAGGCTTGTCTTAACAGACCCTCGACTACTGGGCCATTGTACTGGGTATCGCCTAATATTGCATGACCAATGTGGGAAAAGTGTATGCGGATCTGGTGCGTCCGGCCTGTCTTTGGCTGGATTTCTAAAACTGTATACTTCTTATCTTTACTTCGGTTAAGAACTTTGTAATGCGTGATAGACTCTTTACCCTCTTCTTCATTAATAGCCATTTTTCTGCGGTCTTTTTTATCATGTGAAATAGGGGCATTTATGATCCCTTCATCCAGATTCACTATGCCCTTCACAATAGCAAAATATTTTTTAGTAACAGTCCTATTCTTGAACTGGTTTGACAACTTCCTATGAGCCACGCCTGTTTTTGCCACGAGAATTATGCCAGAGGTGTCTTTGTCCAGTCTGTGCACAATGCCAGGCCGCATTATTCGTTGTTCGTCATTCGGCTTCGCTCGTGACTCCTTTTGATCGTTGCTCGTTTTTCGTTCGGGGCTCGGTTCGTTAAACTTAGTCAAGAACCCCGGGTAATCCAAAAGCGCATTCACCAGCGTGCCTGAATAATTCCCGCACGCAGGATGCACCACCATCCCAGCTGGTTTATTGACAGCTAAGATATAATCATCTTCATAAATAATATCCAGCGGCAGTTTCTCAGCCCTTGGTATCTTGCCATCATGCTCTGCCAGGCTCTCCTTCTCTAATTTTTCCAGATCCACCTCGATATTATCATCCCTCTTCACCTTGTGGCCGGCCTTGACCTTGCTCCCGTTAAGCAAGACATCCCCTTCATCTATCATCCTCTGGACCAGGCTCCTGGAGATCTCCAATTCCGGCTTCAATGCAACCATGTGCTTCGTAGTCACATTATCCACTCGCTTGCCGCTATCTTCATTATTCACAATCAATTTAAACATACCAATCTCTTTTTGGGTAGATGCGTAGGCTACCCCTATGGGTAGCCTACGCATCTACCCAGGTTAAGTTAAGCTATGATACCAGCAAATTATACCCCTGTAAAACACTTTCAGCCAAAAATTGTGCTACATAGCCAAACCTGTTTATATCACCCATCTGAAGCGCATGATAGTATCTTTCCATATCCTTGTTTTGAATGGCGCATGGAGGAAAACCCATTGAAAGCAGCTGCGTCACGGCAATAAGCCTGCCTACCCTGCCATTGCCGTCATTAAAAGCATGCATGTGCTCAAACTCGTAGTGATTGATCGCGACCTTTTTTATCGCATTGCCTTCGCACTCATTCACATCCTCTATAAACTCCTTAAAAAGCTGCGGTACAAATTGGAAATGCGGCAATTTCTTTTGCAGGCCTCTTATCGCCACATTTACACGCCGCAATTCCCCAGCGTCCTTGCCAATACCATGCATGATCATGTTATGGAGGGTTAAAATAAAACTCTTGTCGATCTTAAAATTCCTCCCGGCATTTGAGAAAATAAATTCCAGGGCCATCTTATGATTTACCGCCTCTAGCTGTTCCTTCTGACTCTTATCACGCAAAAAGTTTCCATTGATGATTATCGCTTCAGTATCCTTCTCTGTCAAAGTACTTCCTTCTATGGCATTAGAGTTATACGTCAAGCTGACAAGAAATTTATTATAAAGCGTCTTGTCCCCTTTAATTGTCTTCAATGGATTCTTATATTTTTTCTTTATCTTATTGAGCAGCAGTGGCAAGTCTACTTTTTCAAT
>Ga0208902_1000826_pt1 | contig 15558 bp, 34 predicted proteins | sample AntAceMetag02UKH_FD_184767 | JGI IMG/M metagenome (GOLD analysis project Ga0208902, IMG submission 184767) | Saline lake microbial communities from Ace Lake, Antarctica - Antarctic Ace Lake Metagenome 02UKH (SPAdes) (version 2) | ecosystem: Environmental > Aquatic > Non-marine Saline and...
TTATTTTCCCTCCACTATTCCAATAGTACAATGTTGTGCACCACCGTGTGCAAACACACATAGTTCTTTTAATTCAAATCCTCTAACCTTACCAATAAAAGATGAATGATAACCGAAACTTACTATTACTCCGTCTTTACTTAGTATTCTTGGTACTTCATCTGCTATTAGTTTAAACCTACTGTTCCTATGACCGTTGTACATTTCCATGGATTTTCTATATGAATTTCCAGACCAACAACATTTACCATTTCTTCTTATATAAACTATGTGGTTGGGGACATTAACACAATAAACGTTTCCTTCATATCGTATTTTTTTAACATATTTATCTAATTTCTTTTTAGTTATCATAGGAGTCAATCTGTGCTTAGTTATATTTAAAACATGGCCACCTTTTTTGGTTTCATAAAAAGTAGATACCATACCAATTTTTAACACTATTTCTGAAATATCATCAATTAATTGCTTCGAAAAAGAACAATAACTTAAATGGCTATCAATATAAAATTTTTTATACTTTTCATTCCATCTTTTTTCTTTTTTTCTATGACCGTCCCCTAATATTAGTCCTTCTAATAAAAACATAAGGTGTTTAGAAGATGAATTCTTTATTTCTTTTGGTATAAATTTTTCCTTAGTTTTACCAAACTGTCTTAAATAAACACATAGTTGTTTATTATAAATAGTAAATCCATTTTTGTCAATTAAATAATGAAATCCTACATTTTTTATCCAACCCTCTATTATTTTCCTATTTTTCTTCTTTTTCTGAGCAATCCTAACTCTATAATCTGTTCCTACTGGGTCAGTACAACCTTCTGCTAACCATATCCCAAAAAAACGTAGCCAATCATCCATATTTATTTTTTTATCTTTTGCCTCCGTTTCATTATATCTATTATGACCATTAAATTTAACTTCTGGCAAAATAAAATAATTCACTTCTTTCCCTATCCATTTACAATCGCTTTTAGATTCAAATCCAAAATTAATATTATCTGCCCTTACAAAATTAAACTTATTTGTTTTCCATAATTTTCTAATATATAATTCATGATTAGGTGTTACTACTAAACTAACAGAGCCAGATTTTATTTTAATCATCTCTCCATCGTGATAATTTACAATATATTCTTTCGGTTTATGATATTCTAATTCATGGGTAGTTGGGTTTAGGGTGGCTATTTTCTCTTTTTTATTTAAATTTTTAAATAATTTCCACCCCTCATCAGTGAGTATTTCAGTCTTATCATCATAACAATATGGGGGATCACAAATAATAGTATTAAATTTATGTCCTTGCCATTCTCTTACAAAGTCTAAGGCATCCATATGAAAATCTGCGTTCATTGTTTCATCTACATCATTTCTTATCTCATCAAGATTTAGTTTGGTCTTGCCAGCAAACAAATTTAAAACTTTTCCTTTACTGCGCGACTCGACCCATTCTTTAATCTTAGGTGATTTAAATGTGTATCTTCTAAGATTTGTTCTTATTAGTGTTAATTCTGTCATTTACATCTTCTCCTTGAAACATCCTGCTTGTCTTAATGCATCTAGAATAGCAACAACATGGTTCCCAGTTGCTCCACTGTACATCTGACCGCCATCTATAGTTATATCAAATGGCAAACCAACATCCCAGTGTTTAATACAATCCCAAACAGCATTAAACTCAGGAGTATTCAATTCCTCTGGTAAAGGATCTCTCCATTTTTCACTCATATTATTCTCCTTTCAAACAGATAAATGTTCGTACTCTGAAAATAATGAGAAACACCAACCATTACCATCAAACCAATATTCCCCAATAAGAGTATCATCTTTATCCAATTCTGATTTAATAATTTCTGGATAAAAAAGAATTCCTTTTTCTTTTTCTTTAAAATGTTTAATGAGACAGAATTCATTATTCAAAAATTTATTTTTTACATTTCGGACATCTAACATAACCGCCTTCCTTTTTGGTGGTGCCGGCGGTGGAGCTGGCTTATGTTTTATGTTAGGTGGTTTTGGATTTGGTGATTTCTTTCCCATTTATTTACTCCCTTTCATAAAGAAATCAATTATCTTAAATACACATTTAACACTAAATGATGCTTCTTTATAAAGTTGATCCATAGACTTTTTTGGAGTGTAATGATCCATTTTTTTAGAATGTATACAATTATTACAAATAGTCATATATGTATTGGTATCACTATACATATATCTTTTAACTTCACAATCCTTATCACAAATTTCTAAGTTTGTTATCATTTATTTCTCCTCATCAGTATAATAATACATCCATCTGTCTATCCAATGAACATTTTCACTTTCTGGATAAGGATGTTCTGGATCAGTTGGTATCCACATGTGTAAAGGTGGTCCTTGCCATTTTGGTATATCTTCAAACATGTTTTCCATTTATTCTTCCTCCGTTAACATTAATATAATCACTAAATCAAGTTTGTCAAGCCTTCGGCATGCATTTCTCTGAAATGTCAAGCACTTTTTAGTAAAAAAACATATGAAATAACATAAAAAACTTGGTTTCGCGCGGTAAAATAGCTATAGTTTCAACATTACAGTGTGATCTCTAATAGAATAATAGATAATGGGGAAGGAAGGTGAGAGGTGATATTGAACCTATTGATGCAAACTACTATTATTGATGCGAAGCATCACTATTACTATAGGAGACTATTACTATATTATTACTAAGTAAATCATCATGGTTGTCAATAAAAAAACTAGTAAAAATATAGTGACAAGGTCCCGTATATATGAGCCATAAAGATTTATCAATTTATAATAATTATAGGGCCCCCCTTTGTTAACATTTTTTCCTTTCCAAACCCGATTTTAAAACAATTAACCCTAAAGGAGGTCATCATGACTAAAGACGCTACAAGACTGTTTATTACGTTGACTAAAGCACAGCAGGCAGTTTGGGCAACCGCAGTGAAGGCTGGATTCAAACCTGTTGTAGTCCAAGACAAGAAAAGAAAAGTTCTTCGAAGTATGACCTGTACTAATGCTAAATGTGGTAAGAGAGCATTCGTATTTAAGAAGGGTAAGGTTGTCTTCGCGGTCTGCTCAAGCGAACACACCACTCGCTTGTCTAAATAACCATTAACCAATCGGGGTGCGGTTCTTTCCGTACCCCGATTTCAAAAAGGAGGTACTACCATGTGTAATTTCAAAAGATGTATCTATTCTATTACTGACACCATTGACGAGGGAGACATGCGACATGAACTGTTTCTCTTCTGTTCTTTTCACGACTGTCTACCAGAGGACTGTCCAGCAGGTTGTACTTCTAACCCTGATGTACCTGCTGATATTAAAAACTTAAAGTGTGTAGAAGGCGATGACATACCTTTTTAACTTAACCAAGGGGTGCTACTATGAGACACTGTGAGGCTGATTGCGAAGGTTTTAAACTAATGCTTGTATGGGCTGTGCTGGAAACTCTAAACAAGGGGGGATTGCTATGAGTAAACTTGATAAGATTAAACAAAGTGTTGTTAATGTGATTGACCCATTGGGGGAATGCTGCCATGGTATGATGAGGTGCACATGTGGTGTGTGTACCAAGCACCCCATGTCTGTGTCAGTCAAAGGTGGACATGTGGTTGGGTCCTCCAGCAGTAATTCCACAAACATAACAACCATTGGGTGTTGTCATAACCCAAGGGAGCGTAATTACCACCGGTAAACACAAGTCGGGGTGCAGGTCTTTTCCTGTGCCCCGATTTCAAAAAGGAGGCACGCCATGATGAAGCTTAATAAAGACGTTGTTAAAGGAACAGGTGTTATGAACAACTTTGGTACTGGATTAGGAGCACTAACTACAATAGTACTAGTGCTTCTTGCTCTATCTGTTTTTGTTGCTGCATTACCATTTATAATTCCTATGTTGCTTAGTGTTATTGTCATTGCTGCTGGCATAGGTATGATCGTAGGGATGGTGTGTTTGTTAGGTTGGGTAATTAACTTGTTTAAAAAGTAAATAAGGAGGCATATTATGTTTTTTGAAATCTTATTCACTGATGGCAGTACAACACGACTAAGAGTAGGGGACGATCTGTTTAAGGAAGTACTGAATGTATATGGTTATCCCCATAAGGTTGGTATTGAATCAATCGAACTTAACCATGGTGATGGTACGCATAATACGTTTGTACCTAAATAGGAGGTGATACCGATGAATGTTATCGATATAATTAGACTTGGTAAAATTAAAAGTGTTGGTATACCTAAGAAGAACCAGTTCACCATAGGTATACTTATTGGTTTGTGTGTAGTCGCGCCATTCTGGGCAACTGTACTTTACTTCATTTTCCGTTAACCCGTTAGACAACATTAATGATACGTCTGGACACTCGGAAGACGCTACTATGTAGGATTAGATAAACTGAGTGAAAATGTAAAGGAGAGAAGCAATGGCAGGATTAAACAAAGTAATACTGATTGGAAACCTTGGTAAGGACCCCGTACTCAGGTACACCCCTGATGGTACTCCTGTATGCAACTTCAGTATCGCAACTTCTGATAAGTGGAATGATAAGAACACTGGAGAGAAGAGAGAGAAGACTGAATGGCATCGTATTGTTACCTGGAGAAAACTGGCAGAGATATGTGAGCAGTATCTTGCTAAAGGTCGTCAGGTGTGTGTGGAGGGTAAGCTGCAGACACGCTCTTGGGAAAAAGATGGTGTTACCAGGTATACCACTGAGATCGTCGCATCTGATGTACAGTTTCTTGGTAAACGTACAGACGTATATGATGACCCCACCCCACCGGTACCTGAGAAAGCACCGGCTGTCCCAATTGATGATGATGACATTCCATTCTAACCTATAACTGAAGTCGGGGTGCGGTTCTTTCCGTACCCCGATTTCAAAAGGAGGTGATGTCATGGCAAAACTTAATAAGGCCGAGAGGTTTGTTAAAAGATGCAAAGATCAGGGTATGGATTATTGCAGAACCTTTGACAGAGTGGAGAAGAAAACAGGTTGTCAGCAGGTATACGCTGATGTACCTAAGCATGTACCACCGGAGTACCGTCAAGCATTGGAGAAATTCTTTTTCACCAAACAAGTATAAAAGGAGGTGATACTGTGGGTAAAAGAATTACAGTAATATGCTCATGCATACATGGTGAGAAGGACTGCCCATACTGTAAAGGTAAAGGTGTAGTCAAGGTTAAAGTAATTGGTTTTCCATGCCCCGAAGAATAAGGAGGTGTGGTAAGGAAGTTAACTAATAACCCAAAAAGGCCTAATAGTGCCGAATACTTGAAAGGTGGTGGTAGTATGATACATTAATCACACCCCAACCCCCTGAGATGATGGTAATGGTCAGCCTCCTCAGGGGGCTCTTGTAAGAGAGCCTTTAATAGGAGTTAACTAATACAAAAGGAGAATGTTATGTTAAATATCTTAAAGGACTTAGTAGAGGTAAGGATGGCTCTTGAATTGATGGAGGGCGAAGCTATAGCATACAGTAATGGTCCTAACAGCCTTGAGGCTGCTTTACTTGCGTTTAGTAAGTACCTTAAACACAAAGAAAAGTATCCTGATATAGATGATCCCGTATCAGTAGCTATTATCTATGGTAGGTTTGGTGTTCATAGATACTTTCTTAAGCCAGATGGTACGATTAAATTCAGCACCTTCCACATGGGTTGGAAGGATGTTAGGTGGGACGCTGCAAGTCTTGGATTCATTATTGATAACTATTAAAGGAAAGGAGGGTGATGTTTATGCATAAGTTCGGACTTATTATATCGATAACCATTCTTGTTATATTACTACTTGCTACATCCATGTGGTATGACGCGCCAGTTTATGTGCAAGATAACCCATGTACAATCGAACAATTGGTGGATGACCCGTCCCGTATAGATGCAGCTGTTAAGAAGATGGGTCCTTACTATGACTATACCATAACACCTGATGGTAAACTGTATGTGAACAAGGGTGATGGTAAATGGCTAAGACTTAAATACTAAGGAGGTGATACGTATGAATTGGTGCCCCAGCTTTAATGATCTTTGGGAAGATGGTCTCATGAGAGAACATCTACATGATGAGAACCAGACATCTGATGACAGTGATGATCCTTTTAAGGAAGAAGGAGATGAATACTAATGATTAAAGTATTAGAGATTCTCCCTGCATGGGTACTCGTATTGGTGGTGGCCCTATCATGGCTATGTATACGGACCATTCTAACTACAAGGACATTATCCTTGTTAATACTAAAACTGGGGCAAGGTGTAAAATAACCCTTGCATAAGGAGGTGATGCACTGGAATTCATAGGATTACTGTTCTTCATTATATTATTCGGTTCGCTTGGTATAATACCAATAGCCCTGTTGTTTGTTTGTCTTGGGGTAGTTGGTATTTGTGGTCTCGTGCCTAATCAAATCATACCGTTGGTTAGGCGCGCCAGTGGCTGGGCGCTAATACTTATATCATTAATTCTTTTACTTTCATTATAAGGAGGTGTGTTGTGGCAAGAATAAACCTAGAGGCACTTAGACAAGAGGAAGCGGCAAGGAACAAAACCTATGTTTGGGATAAACCATTAATAATTAACAAAAAGGTTATTAAAAGACATAGGAAATCAACCCTTTGTCCAGTCTGTAAGAAACCCATAGACAAGAGAGTTAACTTTGCTTTAATGTGGGATGTGTATGCTGACATAATAGTTATAGCAGATTACGGTGGTGTTGAGGCTCTTACTGAACATGAACAGATGTTGTACCACAGCTTGGTACATGTTGAATGTTTTGAAAAACTACAATAAAGGGGGATACTAACATGGATTATATCGTTACAGGTACACGGGTGTATGGACCAGCAGGTCCTGACAGTGATTTGGATATTGTAGTTAAACTCAATGATGTAGGATATATCGTTAATTACTTAAATAACCATGGTGTTCAAACGTACAGAACACCAAAGCAGGATGAGTATGGTGTACATGGTGGATTTTACTTTGATTTTATTGGCATCAAGGTGAACATCATTGTAGCAGAAAATGAACTTGACTTCACTGAGTGGGCCATCAAAACTGAGAAGATGAAAAGACTTCCAGTTATACCAGACAGGGATCTCAGACTAAAGGTCTTTAACAGCTATCTGGGTGAAGAGGAACTTAAATCTTTAATTGGACCACACACAAAAAGGAGGTGATACCTATGTCAGCCAGGCTACTTGATTTCTTTAATGTTGGTATGAATTCAAATGGTGTTGTTTATTACTCTGTAAATAACAATACCATTAATGCTTTTTCATGTGAGATGCCATTGAATAAGACTGAAGACCCTGATTGTATGGATACAGTGATGGGTATTCTTTTTGGCGCGCACTATTCTTTGACAGCCAGGGGAGTTGATAAAACTGTTATGGCTAAAAGAGGCGCTTTATGATTAGGTGGGACACCGAGCTTCGCACCATCACCAAGCGAGGCTCGGTCAATCACCTCTTTTTATACCTTTGCCCTGTTTACACAGCAGAGCCACCCCGTGTAGTCAGGGGAAGGGTGTGATCTACGGGGCATAGCTTTTCCTGCCCCGATTTGATGAGGACTAGAACGACTTCGTACAACTTACAATTCAATTTCTTAGATATTTGGCTAAGATTCAGAGCCCGGGTAAAGGTTTGTAGATTTTCCAAAACCCGATTTTAAAAAAGGAGGAGATAAACATGGCAAAAAATGATAAGTGTGAGTTCTATCCAACAGATGGTGATTGTGTTTGTGCTTGTGGCTCAGATATAAGTGGTGATTTTATATGCACTAAGGAATATTCCAAAACATGTCAATGGGCAAATAAAAGGAGATCTGAACTACAAGAATGCACAATGTTCAAAGAAATATGTCAAGACATGGAAGAAAGAATAACGGCTCAGTGTGATTCCAGATGTGCATCACCAGATGAAGTTCGTATATGTTGGCTTATCGGAGAGGTTGAACGGCTTAGAGAAATCATTAAAAAGGAGGCAACACATGGCGATTAGAAGAACAACAGCAACACCAAAGGCTATAATCGAACTCATAGTCAAAGGCTATGTATTTACTTTAGTTAACATTCTAACAAAAACACATGTCACCTACAAAACAATTATGAAGAAAGCAGGTGTAGCCAACGTGGATGTCACCATAATAAGTGCCAAAACAACAGGTAATAAATACATAGAAATAGGGAGTTTCTACTACTCCTTCGATTCGTCTGAAACAGAACCGATCTGGTTATTGGCACACAAAAAAGGATTTCACAATGATCCTATGTTTACACTGCTATGTAAATTCTATCTTACACTTATTAAGAACCAAGCACCATCGAACATAGATATTTGGCACCCATGTCGATGTCGAAAATGTAAACGATTGCTTACAGATCCAACAAGCATTGACAGGGGTTTCGGACCAGGCTGTGCGGCAAAAATGAACAAAGAACGTTTTGGAAAAACCATGACATAATGTCGGTGTTAACTAATTTAAAGGAGGTACTATGATAAATGCACAAATGAAACAACTTTTGCTCAACGGTAATTGTCTCAAAGAAGGAGTAGCCAGAGGTGATGTCATTGTATTAATTATAAAGAAACAAAGTAAGAAAAATGACATTTTGATGAAACAACAGTCAGGCATCCTTTATGGTAACACAAAGTTTACTGATGAACAGATCCTTTACTTCTTCAGAAAACACAATGGTAACGTGTCTGCAATAACCAGAGAATTAAGGTGTTGTTATGAAACAGTAAAAGGAAGACTAACAAGACTCGGCTTAAAAGCCAAAGGACGTGGTTATGGCGGCAACCTTGGCAGTAAGAAATACTCTGATAAAGATGTAGCTGATGCAATCAAGAAAGCTGGAGGTAATAAGAAAAAAGCTGCTAAAATACTTGGTTGTAGCATAGCAACAATACACAATAGAACATAACCCGCGCCGCAGCTGCGTGGATTCTCATTAAGTTTGAGTCCACGCAGATGTTCGATGTTAATTAATTTAAAAGGAGGCAAAACATGCAGAGACATTACACAGGTGTTGGTTCACGCTCTACTCCACCCAAAATCTTGAAGTTGATGACTGAAATTGCCAGGCAATTAGGAATAATGGGATACATTCTTCGAAGTGGAGGCGCGCCAGCTGCTGACCTAGCATTTGAAAAAGGTTCAGGGGGAGTGTACAAACAAATTTACAGGGCGCACCACTCAACACCGCAGGCGGAAGCTATGGCGGAGAAATATCATCCTAATTGGAATGCATGTAAAACATATGTTAGAAAACTACATGGTAGAAACGCATTTCAGGTGCTAGGTTCAAACCTAAATGAACCCAGCGTATTTCTGATTTGCTGGACCCCTGATGGATGCATCAATCATAAAAATCGATGCTATGCCACTGGTGGAACAGGCACTGCAATCTCAATAGCAAATGACAATGGCATAAGTATATACAACTTACAACGGAAAGATCATTTCGAAATGTGGTCGAAATGGACAACTCCAACACCCGCTTAGTGAATTCATTGATACATCGACCTGTTGAGTCCACGCAGTCGATGGTCGAAGTTTTCCGAAGCCCGATGGATGAGGATGTCGAAGGCGAAGGAGGTGATGCTAATAACGGCAATCATGATTAATCAACTTAACAATAAAGGAGATACAAATGGAGATTAACTCCGCACAACCGGCAAGAGAGGCAGTTCTGGATACCATAGATGTCAAAGTAAGAGGACATCAGTACATCAGCAAGAAACTATTCGAAGTTGTGACACACATTCTTGTTGATCAGGGTGTTGAAGAACTAAAATGTATCAACGAAATCGAATTCTCTACAGAGGAGCCGTCGGGAAAGTTTGGTACATTTAACATCGAAACACTCAACATTACCATAAATCTGCAAAAGAACTTCGACTTTGCAGTTGAAATGGTAAAGGATGAACGTTCTTCCACATTATCCTTGAGGAGTCATCTCTGGTACAATCTGTTGACAACTGTCATACATGAAATACTACATGGAATGGCATATAAGATTGACCCGGAAAAGATGATTAAGGACAAGCGTGATATTGTAGAAGAAGAGATACAAAAGGAAACAACAGTTTATCTCGAAGAGCTCATCAGAGACTATGAAGTAGAACCTGCAGCAATGGCTGATGAACCGTACTTTGGTGGTCTTTACATGGAGTTCTATGTGAAGAATATCAAAGAAAATGCGGAACAGTGGGCTATCAATCAGGCTATTGTCCATGATGAGGAAGTTATCTGGAAAGACGGTGATTGTGTATGCGACACATTCAGACAGTGGTATCGTATCTCTTATGATCTCGAAAAAGATAAAAGTTGGGATAGAGAGGTAAAACCACCAGAAACCGTCGAAGTGGTTATAGAGGAGGCAAAAGCAGTCATAGCCGAAGCTACTGTCGATGCTCAGCTGCCAGTAATCGTAATTGGTGATACTCCGGATGTTGTAGAGTTGACAGCCAAGGCTAAAGCCAATGTAGAGGCGGTGGTCGAACCTGTAGCACTACCTGAAGGAATAGATCCGGAGATGATGGCACTTATGGATGTCGAAGAGGTGGCCGAGGTCAATATGGAAGAGGCATTCACACCAGCGGCTGTTCAAACACCATTGGCTGAAAACGTGGTGATTGCACAAACAGCTGCTGCCACTCCTCCACTGACTGTCGCTGATCCTTCACTGCCGGAGAAACATTTGGCATGTAAAACCTGTAGTGCTACATTATCCGAAGGAGCGAAGTTCTGCTCTATATGTGGCACAAGCACTGAAACAACAGCCATGCCCAATCTAACCGGCCCTGCACCACAAACACCAGTTGTACAACAACCTGTTTATACACAGGCACCACAGTTCTCGCAAGGTGCGAAACGTCCCATGCGTCATGATCTGCCCAACTATAATCATACGGCAGAGCAGATTCGTGCATGTGTAGGTGAGGTGTTCAACAGGTGTTATCAACACATCTTCAGTAAATGTGGATTTATGCCATCGCAGAATCCCTCGTACGCACCTGAAATACGAAATGCTGTTATGGAACCCATCAGCGTTGTCGGTATACCATTCATTGAACAAATACTGATCGGTATGGACAGCCTTGATCCATTAAACGGTACTTTTACATGGTGCGTACCCCCTGTCAATGGCATGGTCAGGGGTAAGATTACCAAGAATCTTGGGCTTCCTTCATATACATTGTATTTCAACTTCAATGGTCATGAAGCCAAGAGACTTCTTATGCCACAGAATCAGTGGAAAGTCGGTGGGAATGGAACCTATTCAGCACCGGCTCAACGGAGTCAGCAAGGAGCTGCCATAATCTGGATGATGGATGGTGATGACAATGCTCCTGGCCAGAAATGGCGTGCCAAGATAGAAAATGGCGCATTGGAATGGTTGATATGAGACGGTTAAAAGGCGTCGTCTTAAAGACCAAAAAACCGGAAGTCTTGATAGAATTAGACACCGGTCGGCGTGTTTGGACGACGCCACCATTCATCTTAACCATTCAGGATCATGTCCTTGTCTCTTGGGATTATACCAACGACTGTATTGGTACTATTACTACCCAGAAGCGGTTAGCGGGCACCGAGACAGAACGAGACAAGGTGGAATTAGCATCGATGTTCGATGTTTTCCAAAACCCGTTGGATGAAGAATTCGAAGGCGATATGAGCGATACAGTTGAGCTTTCGAATGGTTATAAGATTGCACAACGGAAAGAGGAGGACTCGATGATTGATATTATCGATGTTTTCCAAAGCCCGTTGGGTGAGGACGTCGATTGTGATTCTATAGTAGAGTTGCGATACGACATACATATTTAATTCTTTTATTTTAGGAGGTATTATTATGAGTGGATCGAGTCATGGTTTGGAAAAACACACTTTCATCGGCAGCAGAATTGGAACCGGTGGAAAACAAGGCAAAGAGATCAGAATGCTGTACACTCCGGCACACATTAAACCGGACGGAAAGCCAGTCAGTTCACGGTTGGTAATCCCCATTCTCGTAAATCAGTACGGGAAACAAGATCCCAACAGTCATCGTTTGATTGCGTGGGGACCGTTGGCAGATATGTTTGCCAAAAACCTGTCTCAGGGCAAAGAGATGACCTTTATTTGTGATGGCTCCAGCTACTGGGGAAATGTATTCTATTCGGACGGAACACAGGTCATGCAGAAAGACGGACGTACGCCGCTGCAAACCAGACAGACCAGCTTCGTGATTCGGGAATTTGCATGGGGTGGTGATAGTAATCGCACCATTCAGGAAGAGACCACCGCCGGAATGCAATCGGGTGAAGGATTGCGGCCTGTACAATGGCAGATACCGGGATCACCGGACAATGGCATATGGAAAGCGCTTATGGATCAACGTAAGCAGACTTTTTATCAAGGCGGAGAACGCTTTGGTTATGCTCATGTCGTGGCGCCGAGAACAGCCGGATGTCAGATCCTGCTTGGTGATCAGTCCAAGATTCTCCGAACGAATGCACCTCCTGCAAATGCGGCAGTTAACGCTGCTTTGCCGCCGGTTCCGGGTGCCAATACTCCGTTGGTGAGTCAGGTTCATAATGCACTGCAGTATCCGGTACAGCCGGGTCAGCCGGGTGCATATGTACCACCTATACAGAATCAGCCCATTCAACCGGGAACAGCCCTGCCGGCGTACACAGCGCCTGCATAAGTAGTTGGTCTTGTTATTTGTTTTTCTCCTACCATTGGGGGTGAGCGTCGAAAGGCGCTTGCCCCTAATTTTTTTATATTATTACCCGTATTATTTTTACATTAGGAGATATATATGCCCCGTATTAGTTTGTTGTCGAAGTGGGTGTGCTATAAGACTATTTTTATGAGCGATATGATCTGTCTTTATGGACCGCATTCATTTGTTAACAACGAACTCTTTCCGCGCCGCAAGCGAGCGACTTAATGAACCGAACTATGATTTAATCCTACAACTTTTGAAAAGGAGATTGTTATGCCAAAAGTAGCAGATGACTTTGACAAAACTATGTACAACCACACTAAGATAATGGGATTATTAAAAATGCCTAAAGATGGATATCGTTTGTGCAAATCTGATCTTGTTCTCAGTCTTGATAAAGTGATGAAAGTTGAAGAAGCTGTTGAAAGCCTGACACAAACTAACTATAAACTGATGTCAAAGATAGATAAACTCGAAAAGATTATTAATGGTATGTTGAGGGAAGTCCCAGGAGTAATGTTATCTAATGCTCTTCATGAAGTCGGAAAGAAAATGTAAAGGAGGTTATAATGTCAGAATTACATGTAAAACTTAGCCAGCATGAGAGACACACGTTTTGGATTGTAATAGAAAGCATTGAAGATGAACTATGTGATCTTAAAGGCATACTAAAGAATCCAATGGAGATCACCAAGAGTGACATAGCAGAATTTATGCGCGCGAAAGAAGCCGTAGTTACCAGATTAAATGTGACTATTAGTGCCATTTCAACTACTATATTAAACAAGTTTTAACTGGAGGATAATGGTGAATAACATTGTCGATGTCGAGTGGGAATTTGTTAAGAAAGAGAGTATGGTTAAAGATCACCACATAGTAAATATTATAGTAGCAGTAATAGTATTATTATATCTATTCGGTTATTACCCTTCTAAACTGATCGTAGATTTATTATTATAGTATGATACTATTATTCCTGTCCAGCATTGAAATTGAACCCATCAACAATTAAATCCTCCAGTGCTTCTGTCTGTGTCATTCCATATCTATCCATATGTAGGTATATCATTTTCCAGACCATGGGTTTTAACCGCGCGGAAATAGGCTTGCCTTTGCTTTTACCACTCCGTCCTTCAAGAACACTTAATTCCATTTCTTCAAGTTTTTGTCTTAAAACATTATTCATAACTCATCCCATTTGTATTACGATTAATAGTATAATATAATTTGTCTTATACTATAATATAACCATTAAATATGGTTTGTCAAGTAACAAAACAAAGAAAGTTGAAAATAAGTGTCATACACTTATAGTTGTCATACACTTATAGTTGTCATACACTTATAATTAGTTGTCATACACTTATAATTAGTTGTCATACACTTATAGTTGTCATACACTTATAGTTGTCATACACTTATAGTTGTCATACACTTATAGTTGTCATACACTTATAGTTGTCATACACTTATAATTAGTTGTCATACACTTATAGTTGTCATACACTTATAATTAGTTGTCATACACTTATAATTAGTTGTCATACACTTATAGTTGTCATACACTTATAATAAGCACTATTTCGCATTTGTCAAACATAAAAATGGTAAAATAACCAAATTTTTATTGTTAATATTATCAACACCTTAGTATACTTCCTACACCTATAGAGTATCAAAAAATTGCAATAATATTATCATGGTCATTAGAAATTGTATTTGTAATGATATCAACCTATTGTTACTCAGATACGACCACGACAGAAAGATTTTAATAACTTTTAACAAAAAAAGATATAAAGTCGATGATCACGTATAGAAAGAGCGAAATTAGTAATAGTAGTAGTATAATAAGCAGTTTACCAACAAAACAAAATTATCTCGGAAATGAAGTCGTATACGGGAGCAGTATGGAGAAAATGGATAAAAAACACAGTAAAATGAGGTAGTTTCATGCTAATCGAGAACTATGAAGAAAGGGGTGTAAGGATAGTACATAGAGGTGAAACCCGTGTGGTTTTGATCAGTGGTCGCTATAATCCTGAACCAGCAGAACCAGTGTGGGGTAGTAAATATGAATGTATAGGTACAATCACAGAGCTTCTCGATGAGGTCGATAACTATGATGTTAGAGTCAAATGGGATAATGGTAAAACTAACATCTATGAAATTAAGGACTTACGTGCATATTCTTCAGAAGACACCAGCAATCCAAACACAACTTTCAGGTTAAAGAAAAGGACAATAGATGGACAAAAAGAATCCAAACAAGACTTTTAAAAGACCTGTTGATGATAAAGAGGATGTAGTATTGAGCAAAGGATATTTCCACTTCGAAGTTTCACAAGAAGAAGTAGCACAAGCTGTTAAAGTCATGAAAGAAAGAGATTTTAATAATGATATTCACTGGTTCGATGAAAAAGATGAGGAGGTAGAACCAGAACCAACATGCGGTAATCCTTGTACAAATCCTTGTGCAGAAGCTCCATTGTATGGTAGGGAGACAGAGGAAACAGAATCCACAGAACCCACAGATGAAGAACTAGTGAAGAAATTAGCTAAGAGGTTAACTAAGAAGTACCAGAAGACGGTTAATCCTTGTGCAAATTTTCCACCGTATAATAGGGATGAAGATAAGTTATATGAAGACAAGTTAGAAAGGTATAATGAGGATGAGGAGGATAGGTAGGTGATTATATTACTATTACTATGTTTTTACTATTGCTATTCGACACGAAGCTTCGACCAAAAATTAACTTCGACAGATCGATGTCGAAACATTTCGACGGATATTGTATCGATCGAGCTCCCCATAGCATA
>Ga0208902_1000838_pt1 | contig 15457 bp, 8 predicted proteins | sample AntAceMetag02UKH_FD_184767 | JGI IMG/M metagenome (GOLD analysis project Ga0208902, IMG submission 184767) | Saline lake microbial communities from Ace Lake, Antarctica - Antarctic Ace Lake Metagenome 02UKH (SPAdes) (version 2) | ecosystem: Environmental > Aquatic > Non-marine Saline and Alkaline...
ATATCTCTCCTTTTTTGAGTTGGGAAACCACCGATTCATCAATCTACGCTCTCGTCCAAGCAGTTACGTCAAACATTGCGCAAAAGGTGTATTTTGCGTAATACAATTGTAATGCCCCTGAACTGGTATATTTTTAAGGCGAAAATAAGGATTTGTTCGAAGAATGACATATACATTTCTATCGTGTTAATGTCTGTTATAACGATAGAGAACCTATGTCTTGACGTATGCCAGCAGATCCTCTTGGACAAAAACATACCACCACCTCCTCCCCCCATTCCAACCCCTGACATCCCCTGTACCGGGTCTTAATACGTTGACAATAGCAACCCTTAGACCTCGGGGATTCCTCAAAAACACTTGATTTCAGTCATTTTCCTAATTTTCGGAATCACCAACTCTTCAGTTCTATCTCTTTTTAAATGAATTACGTCAAACACTTCGTAATATAGACATTTTACGAAGTACCTTTTTAAGCTGACCCGTGTATAACTGAGAGAGCCGGGTTGCCACCCCTACACTTCCATAGCGGCCACTGTGTAACGTCAGATCCTCTTGAAAAAAACGGGCTAAAAGCTAAGAGGTGGTCTCAGGTATAATCGCCTGCGAAAGGAGGTGACAGATGTAAAAGAAACCTAAGAGGATGAGAAAATGGGGACGGTTCTCTATTGATTGAACCGTCCGTATAGTCATTAATAGATAAGACTCTGATGCGGCAGCCCAACGTCCCGGTTCAGCGGCGGCGCGCTAGCGCCGGCCGCTGCAACCGGTTGTTAGCTGGCCTTTGGTAGCGGGCCACACTAGCGGACGATTGAGATTGCCCGTCTGGCTCGTGTTCTCATTTGACTGGCACAGCGTTCGGTAGCTTGTAGGTCCCGTCCACAACGCTTGGGCCCGGGCGGTAGATACGCATGAGGAAGTTCCAGCCCTCGGTGACGTCCAGCCGGTTGGGAACATCGCCGCAGGCCTCCTTCGATCCGTAATACACGGTAAACGTGCCGTCGTCGTTCAGTTTCATGTTGGATGAATTGACAACGGCGTTATCGCTTTTCATGTAGCCATCACTGCCATAAACAGTGATGGACCAGAACGCGTTATTGTCAGGAACCTGATAGGTGGCTTGATAGCATTGCTGGTCATCATGGCCGCCGGCGTAGTTTAAGTAAATGGCGTCCTGTTCGGGGAACAGCCCCCAACCAGCCGCCGCGGCGAGATGACGGGACTTCTCTTTAACAAGCTTACCGCGCGGCCCCTGCATACCGTTGTAATTCTCTAACTGGTGCGCCTCTTTTTCATATTGCTCAGTCAGGGTTTTCAGTGATGCCATATCCCACTTGAAGGGGGGGAATGGGTCGGCGCTGTTAGCCGTAATGACGATCTGATCCTGTAACTTGTTGACCAGTTCGATTTCTGCCGGGTCATTCGCATCGAAAATTTGTAGCCGAATGAGTACACACAAATATTTGGTGTCTTGCGGCAGCTTATGGGTGCCTGCGGTATAGATCACGGCGGGCACATAGTGATCGTTGTCAATCAGAAGGACTGAGACGTAGCGACCACCCGACATCTCCGGCACCGTAACCGTTGCGCCACCTTCGGTGTCGACAACAGCTCCTGAGTACAGCGTGTCCTTGTTCATTCGAACGACAGGTTGCTGATCCACCGGCGGGGGAGCACGATGGTGATCAAAAAGATTCACACCGCCAGCTCTTATAGCGCTAGCCGAAAATGTTCGGTCAGTTTCCGCGCGGATGTACGTCTCCGGCGTCACAATGACGGATGAGGTTTCCTGATCTTGCGCCGCGGCCATCAGCGGCGGCTGTTTCCAGGTGCCGTCGAGAGTATCTTGCTTGGGCCAGTAGAGGCGCAGCACCGGATAGAACGGGCCGTTCGGTGCGGGCAACCAGTTGGACTCCTTGTCTTTGCCGGGCGAATCCTTCTGCAAGTAGAGGGTGATGCCGCCATCGGCGTCCTTCTTGAGATCCGGCAGCATCCCCGAATTGATCAGGTAGCGGTTGAGCGGATTCTCCGTGAGCAGGCTTGACGGCAGTTTATACATGGTCAGCGACCAGAACGCATTGACCGGCGGCAACTGGCCCAGCGCGAACCGCATCGAATAGCGGTTCTTCGACGCGTCCATCTTCTGCCCGTCCGCATCCACGTGATAAGCTGGATAGATCGCTTCCGCTGCCGAGTTGCCGTAGATTCCCAGCACAGCTGCGGCCATGCGGTAGAGATAGTTGTTCTTCAAATATTCCCGTGTGCCGAAAGTGTCGCCACTGGCCACTTCACCGGTGTTAATGCGTTCCATCAGCACGCCGAAGTCTTTCCACGCGTCGGCCATGCCGTCCTCGACCGCCTGGCGCATTTCGGGGGATAACGTTGCCGCGTCAAAGGTCTTGCCCGCACCGATGCCCAGTCTGGCAAACCGCGCCATGAGTTCCTCCTCGGAGGGGTGCGTGGGGCAGAACTGCAGGGCGAAGTTCAAGACCTCGAAGAACTCGGGCGATGTGCGCTGCTGCTCGGGCGTGAGCGGATTGATGAAATCAATCGCCGGTGCGGCCTTGGGCGCGGGTTTACCCAGAAACTGTGACAAGGTCTGCACTTTGTAGCCAGCCTGCACTTGCTTCACGTTGTCGATGTCGTCGGGATTGAAGAGTTGCGTTCGATAGACTGCGAAAGCCAGTTCTGTCTCGGACTGGATCACCGCCTTGATCCCGTCCGGCTTTTCACCCTTCCAACCCGGGCCGGCGAGAAGGAAATTGCCGCCGTCGTTGCCGGTGGCGCGACTGCCGATGTAAGCGAAGTTGTGGGTGTAGGCGTCGACCAACTGCACAGAGAAATACCGGCTCTTCTCGATGATCGGCATCGTGAGCACGATCGGCTCAGCCCGCAGGTCCATGCCGATGAAGGAATAAGGCGTGTCCGAGTTGGGGGTCTGGATCGCCACGTCTTCGGGCGTGTAGACACGGGGCTCGTTTCGGATCTGGTTCCAGGGCGCCTTGAACTCGGGGTTGTCGCGATCCACGAAGTAGGCGTGCTGAACGCGATAGTTGTCCACCACGGAGAAGCCGTAGATATAGGCTTCTTTGGCAATAGCTTTAGCCTCTTTTGGACTTAACTTTGGCTCTGTAGCGAAAGCTGAAGTCGCTACGACTAGACTCATCAGAACAATTGAATATATTTTTTTCATTTTCTCTCCTTTCGGTTCTTATCGTAACGGCTTTTAGGCTAATAACGTTATCCACCATGTAATGGGTTGGTTTGTTTCAGCTCTGGCCACACCGTAAAATTACGGTCTGGCCAAAGGCGTTTACTGATCCTTGGAAACCTCGAAGCTTCCTCCCAATGCCAGGCGCAAATCAATTCTCGTGGCAGGGAGTTCGTTCTGGATTCCGAGATGTGGGCTCAAACCCCTTTTACCGTTTTATAGATACTTTTTTAATAACGGGAAACTTCACGTTTTTAACAGGCTCATAGACTCTAAAAACACCATAAAAGTCAATCCCGTTGGATGGAATTGCATTTTCACCTATGCCTTCAGGATTAATACGTATCGTGTATGTTCCATCAGGATTTGGTTTTGCATTGTAAGATGTAATATCATAAATATTCTTTTTATTAGGGATGAGAAATCGGTCTGCAAAGGAATAGATCGTTAAGGTCCAGTATCCCTTTTCATCTTTTAAGAGCCCCTCTTTAGGAACGACAATTTCATACGACTCTTTACCGCTTAAAGATTCTTTATTTTGATCAAAGACCATAGGACCATACTGAACATATCGTGCTTGTGTTCCCAATTGACCTCCAAGTGCACCGGCTGCTCTGTCCAAATCACCTCCACCTTCATAAGGTGATGTAAACATTTTGCCTGTATCAGTTCCTTGGTTAACATACGCATCTATTTTCTTAAATCCTGCATCTTTTACAGCTTGAGAGAAACCGGGAACAATAAATGGAAAATCTCCTCCTCCACCGCTCAGTTTTATTTTTTTTGCAAGATCCATTACCTCTTGTTCATTATTGACAATTACCTGTCGTGTAAAGGCAAGTCCCTGGTATGTTTGTAATACAATTTCATAGGCATCTTTAATAGGGCTTTTCTGATGTGGCAAACGAATAACTACCGGCTTTTTAGGCATCACACGTACTTCCATGAAGTGATTCATATCAAATACCGATACTGAATAGTATTTGTCATACTTAGGCATGGTGATGACCAACGGTTCGTTTGATATATTGAACCAAGAATAACCGTAGTTTACACCTGCTTGAGGGGTTACTACTGTTTTATCCTTTGCGGTAACTGAGCCTGTAAACTGCCACTCTCCCATTTTGTACTCTTTGAGCCAGTTATCTCTCATCTCTACCTGTTTTATAGCGGGGAACCATTTTATGTATTCTGCAAGATCAGCACTGTCAACGGTTTTGGCAGATGTTTCCTGGGCATTAACGAAGCTGTTCATCATCAAAAACAGAAGGGCAGTAAAGTATAAACCTCGTGTATATTGTTTGTTTTTCATATTATTATCTCCAATAGTAATAGTTATTTGTTTTCCAGCACTTCAAAATCCGGCAAAGAGAAGCTTTTGTCAAAGAAAGGTTCAGTTGGTGCATATAATCTGAAATATACAAACCAGCCGTCTTTTCCTGCTGTTTTCAAGAAATTACTTTCCATCCCTTTAGGGGCTTTTGCGCCAATATATAAATCAACCGATCCATCATCATTGTATTGCAACTTTTCCATTCGGCTATTAAGAGCAACATCATCTATATTTACCCCGCCATTGTCATACGGTCTTCTTGTACCTTCACTATATAGAACAACTGACCAAAATTGAGCAACTGGAACATCTTTTGGAACGGTTAGCTTATAGGTTTTGTCTGCACGCAGTAAGTCTCCGTTGTTATCCCGCTTTGTAGTCATATAGACCTGACCTTTACCGGGCACAGGATTAACCATACCTTCTGAACTCGTAATGGCTTCATAAAACCAGGTCGCTCTTTCATCCAGTTCCACTTTATAATCAGTGATTTGGGGGATTGTAAAATCAAAGCTTTTATACCAGTTTGTACCTTTCCAATATACATGTGCAAAACGTGGATTTACTTGAAGGTTCCGGGTCATTAACTCACCCATCGCAGCACCTTCAATAAGGATCTTTGTTTGTCTCACATCAGGATTAAAAGGTTCACCTTTTTTTATGCCTAGGGGTTCAAGCATGGCCATCCAAACCTTGTCCTGTTCTCTTACAGGCTCTTTCTGAATCACATCGTTAAGTGCCTTCCAGTAATCAATCCCACGGTAAGGTGTTCCTGACCACTCTTTATCAATATTTTCATTGAAAGTACAAGATTCCAGCTCTTTACCAAAAGATCCCATTTTGATAGATGCTTTAAAGGTTTTTGCGAATTCAGGGCTTGGGTCTATAAAACGTAAGCCTATCATGATGTTATTTGTTGCTGATTGGGACACGAAAATCCCATCTTTTTCATACTTCTTGATATCATCTTCCGGACCAACAATGATGTACTTTCCTCCTTTACCTTGATCTGGCCCCGTAAGCCCTAGGTCAACAATAGGTCTCTGCCAATAGTCCATAATCCCACCGGCTGTATCACCTGCAGGATAATCAACGACCAATGCGCCTTTTGTAAGATCATAAAATGCTATGATATAAGGTGTAGTCATGTTTCCTGTTACAATGCCGCGTTTTTCTTTAAGAGATACCAATGACGCAAAAACACCCATTTCTCCTGTTCCGTAGTGCTCATCTTGTTCTTTGTGCCAAGTATGCGTTCCTACCAATGGTATAGACCAGATATAGGCTTGAGAGGCACGCTGAAAGTCCATGGCATCAAAAAGCTTCTGTGAACTTTCATCTGTCATAAATGTATGTTGAAGTTCAATCGTCCCATAGATGGTATTGATGATTTCATCACCTACTAATTTTGCATTTTTAAGGTCTGTTGTGTTTGAGTGGCTTTGCGCAGCTGCAAATACTCCGGTAGCCACTACCGAAAAAACGGCAATCCATAATCCGATTTGTTTCATTTTGTTTTTCATTTTCTCTCCTTCGGTTCTTATTTATCTAAAAAAGTTACTTTATGGGCGAACCTTTTGGAAACGTCCAAGTCCATTCGAGTATTTCCTTGTTCATTCTTCCAATCCCTGGAAGTCAGCGAGTGGGTTCCAATCATTGGACCCGTGCGATCGCTCTACTTCACCCGTTCAAAGTCCTCGAAAACATTATTTTCCACTTTGTTGCCCCGCATTCGCGGAGCCTCTTTCGCCTGCGGGCTCAGGTCATAGGACTGCCCCCGGGGCTTTATTGGGCGTCTTCCGGTGCCTTAGACATCATGTTCATAAGGAACTGAAGACCTTCATCATTTTGCCAATCATAGGCGATATCAAACATGCTTAACAGCTCACTTGCCCGGCTTAGTTTGCCAACGGTTATAGTTGCTTCACCTGCTTGTACCATTTGGTCGATAGTGTCCGTGTTATTATATAACTTGGCAAATGCGACATCATGCATCTTGATCACAACTTCAGCATCATCGATAGTATCGCGTGAGTAAGCAACCCCGTTACGAATTTCAATACCGACTATTTCCTTGTCAAACTTGAAACCAATTTTCGTACGCGTATCGCCGGCTCGTTTATGGTTTAAGCGAATTCTGAAGTTATCAGCAAAGTCCGCAGCTTTGACCGCCATTATTTCAGGAGCTACAGGGAATGCGCTAGGCAGAGCAGCATCTCCAATTGAAGTCGTTATTTATTTGTCTAGCACTTTAAAATCCGGCAAAGAAAAACTTTTGTCAAAGTACGCCTCTTCCGGCCCATAAAACCGGAATGACAAGAAGAAGTCCTAGCCTGCTGTCGGTATTCAGTTGACCAACAGTCCGTTACTGGTGTCCCTGAATCAGTGTCGCAGGCGGAATGACGACAGCTTTCTGCGGAGAATACCGATCAAACAGGTTTATCAGACGTGCGGCTTCAACGGAATCACCAGTAACTTTGATGTCTCCGCTCTTGATCATGTCTTCGGGTGTAGAGCGACTCAAGTAAAGCTTGGCCCAGTTTTCACCGGACATCGCAACCGTCACATCAGGCTTGCGGACATGCTTGTCCGGTTCTGCGACAAACTCAGCCACAGCACGTCGAATATGGAGACCACCACTTGTTCCATCGGCAAAGTCGAATTTAATGAAACTGTCTGTCTCGCCACTTTTCAATGGGTCGATACGCACGCGGAAGAAATCCACATACATCGCTGCTGATTCGCTAATGACTTCATCTGAAGGTGGAATAAGGCGTGGAAGGGTAATCTTGCCTTCCAGAGCGAGCGCCTGAGACGTCATGTGTGCGCGGTCATTTCCTCCAGTAGAAATATAGGCCATTTGACGCAAAATTTTAGCCTTGAGTTCACGTACTTCCTGGTCTTGTGGGTCGAGTCGATAAATGTGATTCACCAACTGACCGGCCCATGCCCACTCATTCTTTTCCATGGCTTCTTTGGTAGCAGAAAGTACCTTGTCACGTCCTCCCATGAGAGGCACTAAACGGCGTGATTCTTCGATTGGAGCTAGTATTTTCAGGTTAACTGCGTCGTTGTCGTACCAGCCAACTGCCTGGTAGTAGATGGCAGGGGAATACGCCGTGATCTCACCGTAGGCCTGCAAGTTGTTGGGCACTTTATCCAGGTAGTCTGGAAAGCGGACCGCGTGGCGAAGATCATCGGGACCTAGCCCGCCGAGGATGCCACGTAAGGTCTGATCAAGAACGAAACTGGCACCATCTAGATAGCCCTCAAGATTCTTCCGAACATTTTCCTTGCCTACCACGGGAAGTGCAGCCGCAGAAATCAGGACTTCAGGCTCAAGGTCACGTTGTTCTTTTAAGCCTGCAATCCATTCACGAGGATCACGAAATACGTCGCCACGCACCGAGTAAAGCTGCGGCGGCCCCATCCACAAGAGCGTCGTAAATAGAATTTCGCGTTCTGGCAACCAGACGGCTGTGTGAACTTTGTCGTCGGAACCGTATTTGGTGAAAAACTGCATTTTCACTCCAAGAACCGTCATTTCCTGCCGATCTTCCACAGGTGTGTTAACAGGGATGAATGAGGACTCGACGGTTTCAGGGAAAACTTGTGGGAGTACCCAGGCGTCCGGTCCCTCCGTAGGTGTAAAAGCATTAAACTGGATCAACAGCCGAGCTGTTAGGTAGGGGCCAATTTCCGGGAAGTAAGCTGGCGCGCCGCCAGACCTCAGATTTGCCTCCACGACGTCATTCAACCCTGGATGCCCAATGACAATGACATCCGTGTTTCCTTCTGTCAGCTCACTGGCACCCAAGGCGGTGTGTGAATGACCGTAGATGATTGCTTTGACGGGCTTGTCGCTGAATGTGCGAATCGCCTTAATTAGAATCTCGCCATCATGCTGACTGTCACCGGTGTCGAATGCAATCAGTCCTTCGTCGGTATCAATGATGCTGATGGGAGCGAGTCCATAGCCAGCAAGCGTCCAAATACCTTCTGCTGGTTGCAGGATAGTCGGCTCAAACTTCGCGACATCATCAACGCGGTCCAGTAGCTTTTTGTTGGCAATTGCACCATTCGGTGCTTTTCCAAAGGTGACTGGAGCGCCCATGTAGGGGTTCAACTCTTCAGATGAAACGTTGCTATCGCTTTCCTGAGCGATAGCGGGGCTCCCGAACACGGCAAAGGCGAGCAGTAGCGCAGCGCAGGTGAATACTTGAATTGATTTCATTTTCATCTCCAATTGTAATAGTTATTTATTTTTTCAGCACTTCAAAATCCGGCAAAGAGAAGCTTTTGTCAAAGAAAGGTTCAGTGGGTGCATATAATCTAAAATATACAAACCAGCCGTCTTCTCCTACTGTCTTCAAGAAATTGCTTTCCATGCCCTTAGGGGCTTTTGCGCCAATATATAAATCAATCGAGCCATCATCATTGTATTGCAACTTTTCCATTCTGCTATTAAGTCCAACATCATCTATATTTACCCCACCATTGTCATACGGTCTTCTTGTCGCTTCACTGTAGAGAACAACTGACCAAAATTGAGCAACGGGAACATCTTTTGGAACGGTTAACTTATAGGTTTCGTCTGCACGCAGTAAGTCGCCATTGTTATCGCGCTTAGTCGTCATATAGACCTGACCTTTACCTGGCGTAGGATTAACCATTCCTTCTGAACTTGTAGTAGCTTCATAGAACCAGGTCGCTCTTTCATCCAGCTCCACTTTATAGTCAGTGATTTGAGAGACTGTAAAATCAAAGCTTTTATACCAGCTTGTACCTTTCCAATATACCTCTGCAAAACGTGGATTTACTTGAAGGTTCCTAGCCATTAACTCACCCATCGCAGTACCTTTGATGAGGATCTCTGTTTGTCTCGCATCAGGATTAAAAGGTTCCCCTTTTTTTATGCCCAGTGGTTCAAGCATAGCCATCCAAACCTTGTCTTGTTCTCTTACAGACTCACTTTGAATTACCTCGTTAAGTGTCTTCCAGTAACCAATTCCACGGGAAGATGTTCCTGACCACTCTTTATCAATATTTTCATTGAAAGTACAAGATTTCAGCTCTTTACCAAAAGAGCCCATTTTGATAGATGCTTTAAAGGTTTTTGCGAATTCAGGGCTTGGGTCTATAAGACGTAAGGCCACCATGATGTTATTTGTTGCTGATTGGTATACGAAAACCCCGTCTTTTTTATACTTCTCTATATCATCTTCCGGACCAACAATGATGTACTTTCCGCCCTTACCTTGGTCGGGTCCCGTAAGCCCCATATCAATAACAGGTCTCTGCCAATAGTCCATAACCCCACCAGCTGTATCACCTGCTGGATAATCAATGACCAATGCGCCTTTTGTAAGTTCATACCATGATATGACATAAGGGGTAGTCAGATTACCTGTTAATCCGCCGCGCTTTTCTTTAAGAGTCTCAAATATCGCATAAGCACCAAGCTCTCCTGTTCCGTAGTGCTTATCTGTTTCTTTGCGCCAAGAATGCACTCCTACCAATGGTATAGACCAGATATAGGCTTGAGAGGCACGCTGAAAGTCCATGGCATCAAAAAGCCTCTGTGAACTTTCATCGGTCATAAATGTATGTTGAAGTTCAATCTTCCCATAGGTGGTATTGATGATTTCATCACCTACTAATTTTGCATTTTTAAGGTCTGTTGTGTTTGAGTGGTTTTGCGGAGCTGCAATTACTCCGGTAGCCACTACCGAAAAAACGGCAATCCATAATCCGATTTGTTTCATTTTGTTTTTCATTTTCTCTCCTTCGGGTCTTGTGTTAGTGGTTATCCGACGCCGGACCCAGAATGGGCGGCGCCGGAGTCACGAGTAGATCTAATCCGTATATTTAATATTGATGCTGTTGATCTTGCCATTAAACTTAAATGGTGCTCTGTCATAATAATCCAGTGACACTGGTGAATTTAAATCTGCACCAATATCAAAAGTTTCAGAAACAGTGTGAGTGCCTGGAACTGATCTTTCTATACGCCCTTGAGCCACTTCTTTTCCGTTAACTTTTAAGGTAAGTGTTGCAGGCCCCAAACGCTCTTTAGTGTCATATTTTGTTTCTACTTCGATTTTGACCTTTCCCGTAGGGATAGCCGTTTTAGAAGAAACCTTATAACGATTAAGCGTCATGGCATTGTATTCTGCTTTCAAGAAGCCTTTGTCCATATAAACGGTAAAACCTGAAGAGATACCACCAACGGCAAAAATTACACCTTCGGCATCTTTTTCGATCTCTCCATCAATTACCGCTAGCGTAGAACGCCCACTGGTAAATTTAGGTGCCATTGGTTCTGGAATTCGATCTTGTCCCTCAAACAATGCCCATTCCTTTAATGGTGAAGCAGGCATCTCTTCGTTGTGAAAAACTAATGTGTAAAAAGATGCACCAAGAGGATAAACCTTATTGTCCCTTGCTTCTTTATCAAACACTTTCTTTAATTCAGCCAGTTTCTTCGGGTTCTCTTTGGCAAGATCTTTCGATTGAGAATAGTCATCAGTTAGATTATACAACTCCCACACATCTTCAGATGGATCCCAAGTTGCAAGAGCACTCATGTCTGTTGACCAAGGTTTTCTAGGTCCCGCAACTCCTGCAAACCAACCATCATGGTAAATACCGTAACTACCCAAGATCTCAAAATACTGTGTTTTCTTCTCAGGTTTTGCATCTGGCTTGTCAAATGTATAAGCCATCGAGACACCATCAAGTGGCTCTTGTTCTATACCATTGACTGTTTTGGGAGCTGTGATATCGAGGATATCGTAAATCGTTGCGGCAATATCATTGACATGATGAAACTGAGAACGAACCTTGCCGTCATGTTTGATTTTGTCAGGCCAGGAGATAACCAAGGGTGTTCTGGTTCCACCTAAATGAGCAGCAACAAGTTTGGTGCCTTGGAATGGCGATGCACCAGCATAAGAAAATCCATGGTGATACATGTTATCAAGTTTTGGTCCACCTAATGCATCTAACCCACCATAGTCTTTGTTGAGCACATCAATGTGTTGATCTATAGTAGAGGGCATGCCGTTCTCAGACAGTAATTCAGCTATGGTTCCAGTCCCACCTTCTGCTGATGGACCATTGTCTGAGTTAATGTAGATAATAAGTGTATTGTCTAATTCTCCCATACGCTCTAATTCATCAACAACCTTTCCGTACTGTACATCGGTATGCTCAAGGAAACCTGCATAGATTTCCATCAATCGTGTTTGAAACTCACGCTGAGACTCTGGAATATCTGACCATTTCTGCATGGTTTCAGCCAGTGGGTTAAGTACGGCATCTTGAGGTATCCATCCCAATTCCTTCTGCTTTTCAAGGGTCATGCTTCTCAGTACTTCCCAACCTTCATCAAATTTCCCAGCATATTTGTCTGACCATTCTTTGAAGACCTGGTGAGGTCCATGTACTCCACCTGGAGTAAAGTACACGAAGAAAGGTTTATCTGGGTTAAGTGTTTTACTGGTTCGTATCCACTCAATAGCCTTTTCGGCCAAATCTTCAGTTAGATGATATTTGGGGTCGTGTGGTGCTTCTATAGGGTCGGTATTTTCAAACAATGCTGGTTCATACTGCGAAGTTTCCCCTCCATGAAATCCATAAAAATAGTCAAACCCAAGTCCTGTAGGCCAACGATCGAAGGGTCCGAGTTTGGAAATATCTACTACTGGTGTATTATGCCATTTACCAAAGGCAGCGGTGTTGTATCCATAGTATGAAAGTACCTGAGGAAAGGTTGCTGTTGAATTTGGTATCTTACCAGAGTAACCATCCCAGTCCGAAGCAAGCTCGGCTACAATACCAGCACCAACACGGTGATGGTTTCGTCCTGTCAACAAAGAAGCTCTTGTCGGAGAACACATAGCTGTGGTATGAAAAGCATTGTAACTGATACCTGACTTAGCCAAACGAGCCATAGTCGGCATATGTACAGGGCCTCCAAAGACTTCTGGATTGGAAAACCCGGCATCATCGGTCATGAAGATGACGATGTTAGGGGCATCCGCCGGAAGATGATTTTCCGCTTTTCGCCATTGGTGCGTTGAGTCCGCCAGGGTTTTACCTGCCACACTCGCTGAAGGTGGTTCTGGGAATGGTAACGATTCCTGAGCTGCCAGTGGTAACGCGGTGCCGAGCAAGCCGAGAAGGCCGATTGGAACTATATTCATTTGTGTTTTCATAGGGTCTTCTCCTTTTTGTACTGTTTAGAAATATTTCTGAATGGTGTTTTCATTATTGATTACTCTTTGACGCTTTTTAGCGAGAAAGCGGCTACGATATTTAATATTCCAATTGATTATTATTTATATAAAAAGTTACTTTACGGGCGTTACTTCCGGGAATGACCATTTTCCCTCTAAAATCTCTTTGCGGGGTTGGTAAAAGCGAACGATATAATTCCATCCTTCCGTGAGATGAAGATAGTTCACGCTTTTAGGATCGCCGCCAAAATGGATCGTAAATGAGCCATCTTCGTTGGGCGTGCCAGAGATGTTGTTCACGCTGTAGGCATCGTATTCGTTCTCCTGAAAGAAGCCCTCTTTATTGTATAAACTAACCGACCAAAAGGCATCCACCGGAACATCTTTGACCGTAATCTGATACGCCCCAACCGGAAGGTTTGGCTCCACGTTCACATAGTAGGCCTCTTCCTCAGGCAAACCACCCCAGCCGATAGCTGTACCGATTAGGTGACGAACTTCCGTCACATCCTCTTTCTTGCCAAAGGAACGTTCAAAATTAGTAGTGCCTCTACCCAGTTGAACCAGCGCGTCATACGTCGCTTTATAACTCACTTCATCGTAGGTGGGATGCGTGTAAGGTTTGGCAGAAGCGGCTTTGAGAATAACCTGGTCCTGCAAGGCATTTGCCTTTTTGATGTCCTCAGGATCGGACGCGTTCACGAGCGTGCGTACCGCAATCTGCACATAGGGGGTGTCAAATTGTTTCATCGTTATCTTGTAGGTGCCGGGAGCGTCGTACGCCTTGTTGATGTAATGATCCTCGTTGATCAGCGTAACCGTCATGTAGCGGTCATCAAGATCCGGAATGGTCAGCGTAGCTCCTTCGCTGATGTCTGTGATAGCGCCGCTGTAAATGGTGTCCCGGTTCATTCGAATGACGTTCTGGCTGTCCAACGCTACGGGGTTTCGGTAATGCACAAATGTGTTAATCGCGGCACCAGGTATCTGCAGCACCCGATCAAATTGAGCCGCGGTTTCCGCTTTGGCGAAGTTATCTACGTTAACCAGAACCGCTTCATCATTATCAGCCGCAAAGACGGACAGTTGTAGGGTCAACATGGAAGCTACGCCTGCAATAATCGCAGTATTAGCTAGTTTTATGCCTTTGGAATATTTTTTCATCATAACTTTATCCTCAATGTAATTGGTTGGTTTGTTTAGCTCGACCCTACTCGAAAAGCTTTTTTAAACCACGAAGAACACGAAGTTCACGAAGAAATTTGAAAAAACCAGAAAAAATTCGATAGTTTTCTCTGTTTCTCTTCGTGTTCTTCGTGACCTTCGTGGTGAATATTTAGTTTTTTGAGCACAAAAAGTTGGAAATACCTTTTCGAGTACGGTCTAACTCTGGCCACACCGTAAAATTATGGTCTGACCAAAGGCGCTTACTGCTCATTGGAAACCTCGAAGCTTCCTCCCAATGCCAGGTGCAAATCAATTCTTGTGGCCAGGCGTTCGTTCTGGATTCCAATCAGTGCCGACCGTGCCGCCAGCACTCGACCCTGAATCTGCAGCACATCCAGCACTTCGATTCGTCCCACTTCGTACTGTTTGACGGCCAGTTCATAGGCGCGCTGGTTATCGTCGACAACCATTTCCAACAGCGCCAGCCGTTGTGTAAAGATGCGTTCATTAGCTATGGCATTTTCTACTTCCATGAAAGCCGTAAGGACAGACTGTCCATAGACTGCCATTGCCGCCTTCTGGTCGGCCGTTGCAACTTCCAGCTGACCTTCGAGCGCACCTCCGGCATACAGCGGCGCAAAAATTCCCGCAGTTAGGTTGCCGATAAAATCGGCCAGCGATGTGTAACCAGAAGAAATGCTCAGATCGAAGCTCGGCAACTTGGCGAGCCGTGCCTCTTCCGTCAGGGAAAATGCCGCCCTTACTCGCGCCTCGGCAGCCTGAAGATCAGGTCGTCGCGATATCAGATCAGACGGGACTCCGACGGGGATCGCGGGGGGTAAGGGCAATTGCTCAGAGGCCGCCTCAATATCTGCTCCCGGATAGCGACCCAGCAATACCTCAAGACCACGCAAAATCGAATCACGTGCCGAAGTTGCCTGTTCTACCGCCTCTTCTGCAGCAGAACGATCCGCACTTGTCAGGTAGACACCCTGCATTGTCACTTGGCCGACCCGCTCCTTTGCCGTCACGATCTCCAGTACCTCGCGGAAAATTTCGACGCTCTCTTCGGCAAGACGAAGTTGCTGAGCGATCTGTGTAGCTAAGAACCAGGTTTTGGCCGTGGTCGCGGCAATCGATTGACGAGCGAACTCAAAGTCGGCGGTGGTAGCTGCCAAAGCAGCTTCCCCGGCGGCAGCGCGCTGACGCAACTTGCCCCAAACATCCGCCTCCCAACTCATCGTTAGCGCGGCGTTGTAGGAATTTCCAGAAAGAATATCCTTATCTGAAAAGGTTTCGCCAACATCGCCACCGAGACCCACCATGGGTTTCAGCGATGCACCCGCGAGACGGGCGAGCCCTGCTGCACGATCAACCTGGCTGGCTGCAGCTCTCAGGTTCAGATTGTTGGTGATTGCCTCCTCAACCAGCGCATCAAGACGAGCATCGCCGAATGTTGCGATCCAGCCGTCATCCACCTCACCACTATCCACTTCATCGTTCTGG
>Ga0208902_1000842_pt1 | contig 15374 bp, 12 predicted proteins | sample AntAceMetag02UKH_FD_184767 | JGI IMG/M metagenome (GOLD analysis project Ga0208902, IMG submission 184767) | Saline lake microbial communities from Ace Lake, Antarctica - Antarctic Ace Lake Metagenome 02UKH (SPAdes) (version 2) | ecosystem: Environmental > Aquatic > Non-marine Saline and...
GTCACGTACAGGAACAAGCAGCACAATAAGCGTCTATCCATATTCGTTTACAGTTACCGCAGAAGAAGACAGTTATAAGGTAAGTGAAGATTTTGATTTAACGATTACGGCAAAAAATTCAAGTTCGACAACTACACCGAACTATTCAGGAGATAGCACTCTGACAGAAGATGGCGTAGATGGTGAACTTTCCGATACGGCAATACTTGCTTCGGAATTCTCATCTGGAGTAGTTTCTGTTAGTATGAATTATAACAAATACGGTACGATCAGTATAACCGCAACTGATGATGATAGCGCCTTTTCTGGAACAAGCGATGAGATAAGTTTTATCCCGGAAAGTTTTAGTGTTACTGTTGAAACGCCCCCGGCTGACAGAACGAAGTTTTATATCAAGGAACCTTTTCAGGTTATAGTTTCCGCCCTTGATTACGATTCTCAGGTTATTGATAACTATACTGGTTCTATAACGATTACTGCAACCAACAGTCGTTATTTAATCGGGCTTGATTCAAGCTATACTTTTGTAGCTACGGATGAAGGAAGCCATAATTTTACTGAAGTAAAATCTTTACTTGATGCAAGTTTTACTATTAATGTAGTAGATTCTAGTGATAATACAATTACCGGAAGCGACGCAATAGATACAATGTATGGTAAATTGGTGGCAGTCTCTAAAGCGGGAACAGTCGGTGATATTACTACTGAAATCAAGATGGTTGATAGAGACGGTAATATTATTACTCAAGATAATTCCACAAATTTAAAGATTTGCCTTACTGAAGAAATTGTTGATTCCACTGCTACCTGCGATACCGAGCATGATTACACTACTCTTTTACAAGGAAAAACGGTTATTAAAGTTAAAGATATGATGGCGGAAAAAGTTACGGTGACGCCTCTTCCGGAAATGGACATATTCGATGTAGAAGAAGGTGTGTTGACCTTTGGCGCTATTCAGCCTGGCGGAACGACCATATATCAGTGGAGAGAAGTCAGATAACTCTTCTTAAAAAACAAACTCACCTTTAATTGAATCAGAATGCTTCTAATTAATCCCTGTGATTATAAGCCCTATGTGTTTGTGCCTCCTTTGGCCCTTGGCTACCTGGCCGGGGCATTAAAGAAAAATAACTTTCCTTGCAAGGTAATAGATTGCAATATTGAGCAGGATTATTTAAATAAGATTAGTCTTTCTATAAAGTCTTTTGATTATGTCGGTATAACAGCTACAATTGGCAATATCGAAAGCGCGGTTTCAATTGCCGGTTTTATCAAAGAAAAATTTCCAGATAAAAAAATAATCTTTGGCGGGTCGCAGCCTGCGGCAATTTATAATGAGCTTATTCCTAAATATTGCGATATTGTAGTGTTATCAGAAGGCGAAATAACGCTAATTGAAATATTGCAAGGAAAGGCTCTTTCTGAGATTAAGGGTATTGCGTATAATGATGAAGGCAAAGTTGTTGTTAATCAAAAAAGAGATTTTATCGTTGATATTGATTCAATTAGTTTTCCTGCATGGGAAGATTTCGAGTTAAGCAAATATAGACCTGTTGTAAAAAGAAGAGGTTATATAAAACGGCCATTTGTCATGTTTCTAACCAGTAGAGGGTGTCCTTACGACTGCATATTTTGTACCAAGAATATTCATGGTTATCGCTTAAGGCTAAGAAGTGTAAAAAATATTATTGATGAAATTGATCATCTTGTCAATAGATTTGGGGTAAAGGCAATTTCGATTGCAGACGATAATTTTACTTTTTATCCTGAAAGAACCAAGGAGATATGCTCTAAGATTATCGAACGCGGATATAAAGATGTTTCTTTTTCTGTATTTGCCGGGATACGTTCAGACATCGGCGACGAAGAGATGTTTAACCTGATGAAAAAAGCAGGATTTAGTTTTGTTGCTTTTGGTATTGAATCAGGCAGTCAAAAGGTGTTGGATAAAGTAAATAAAAGATTAGATCTGTCAAAGGTGCACAAAACTATTTCGTTAGCTAAAAAAGCCGGTTTATACACAATAGGATTTTTTATGTTCGGGTTTGTTTGCGATGATTACGATTCCATGAATGAGACGATTAAATTTGCCAAGAGTCTCCCATTGGATATTGCCGGTTTTCATATAGCAACACCTTTACCAGGGACTAAATATTACCAACAATTAAGCTCAAAGGCAACTTTTGCCTACAAAAATAATTTCGAATCTTTAAATTACCATAAGTACCTGATTCCTTTTGAGCTTTCCGGTTACGACGGTAAGATAGTAAAAAAGATGCACGATAAAGCCTATTTTGAATTTTATTCAAGACCAAAGCAAATCTGGCGTTTACTCAAGATGAAATTCAATCATACATTCGGTAGGATATGAGCAGACTTAAATTATCCATAGTTATAGCGCTTTTATTTGTAGCTATTAGCGGATTTTTATTTTTAAGCAAGCCAAAGATTGTTTTTTATGGTTTTGCCGATTTTGAAATCGCCCAATTCAAACAGGCTTGTCAGGAAAAAGATTTGAAAATATCTTCTGCTGAGAAAATCCCAGTGTATTTTAAAGATATTTTCTTCAGGGACGTTTTGTTCATTTCAACCATGGGGCAAAGCATATCTGAAAGAGAAACTAGGAATATAAGATTGCTTAGTTTTCTGGGGGTAAGAATAATTCATGTTAATTCTTATAGAGATATTTTTAGTAATGTAAATATTCAGTCAAGAAATTTTATAAAAAGCGCCTATTATACTGGCGGGGTCAAGAATTACAAGTTAATTTTAGATTATATAAAGAATAATTTTTCACTTAAGAATAAAAATTATTCTTTAAAGGCTAACCCATCATCGGGGATATTTGTTTTGGATGAAAATATTTTCCAAGATACAGGCGAGTATTTAACTTATTTAAAAGGGCTTGATAGAGATTCTTTAGATAAGCCAAGATTAGCTTTGGTTACTACTAATATTGGACCAAAGAATGAAGTGAACAAGGCTCTGCTGAGGTTTTTGATCAATCGCATAGAACAGGAGGGGTTTTTGGTTTTTCCGGTTATGGGATTGTCCAAGGAGACAAGAGTTAGTTTATTAAAGCAAATTAATCCTGATTTGATTGTATGTTCTCCGCACGGAAGAATGTTTGATGATGAGCAGTTAAAAGATTTATTCAGCAAAATCGATGCCCCGGTTTTTTTGGCAGTTAATTTATTGCAGCAGAGTTACCTGGATTGGAAAAATAATTCTAGCCGGATAGCCGCTCCTTTATTGGCTCAATCATTGGTGATGCCTGAGATAGATTCTGGAATCGAGCCTGTAGCAGTTTCAGCGCTTAGTGATAAAGATAAAAGTGGCTTGATTACACTTGTCCCAATAAAGGAAAGGATTGATAAGCTGGCTAAAAGGTTAAAGAAATGGAGCATATTGCGCAATAAGGATAATTCCAAAAAGAAAGTCGCAGTATTCTATTACCGTGATTTTGGTAAATCTTCCATAAATGTCAGCGGGCTTAATTTATCCGAGAGTCTTTACAATCTTTTGTTAAAGCTTCAATCAAGCGGTTTTAATGTCGGTAAACTTCCTTTAAGGGATGAATTTATTTCTCAACTAAAACAGAATAATATATTTTTTGGCCCCTGGCACGAGGTTGATTTTAAGAATCTACCTGAGGAAGATTTTTTAAGTATAGATACTTTAACTTATCAGGATTGGGTAAAGGAAGAGTTTTCTGAAAAACTAAAAGAAGATATTTTAGCTAAAAAGCGCTGGTTAAAAAGTAATTTTATGATTGGAAAAATAAATGATAGGCAATTATTTAAACTGCCGGTTATGCAGTTTGGCAATATTGCTATAACGCCCCAGCCGCCTGTATCAGAATTAGTTGAAGAAGGTATTATTAAACATGATATCGTAGAGACGCCGAGTGATTTTTACTGTTTAAGCTATCTTTGGGCAAAATATGGATTCAATGCTGATAGTTTAATTCATTTTGGTACACACGGCTCCTTGGAATTTTTACACGGCAGGGAAAGTTTTTTGGATGAAAATAGTTATAGTGACGCTTTGATAATGGATCTTCCTCATGCCTATATTTATATTGTTGATGATGTAGCCGAAGCTTTAATCGCTAAAAGAAAAACCCTGGCGGTAATTTTATCTCACTTAGCACCTACACTTATTGAATCTGACTGTCAGTTAGGCATGAAGGATTTAATTGATGATATACATAAATTCCTATTAATAAAAGATGATTTTTTGCAAAAAGGATATTTACGTAAAATTACTGATTCAATTTTAGAAAATAAACTCGATAGTTTATTTGATTTAAATATAGAGAATACTTTGATTACTGCTTCTCAGATTAAACAGATACATGATCGGATTCATCATCTTTCCAGGGAATTTATTCCTGCAGGGCTTCATTCTTATGGTGAACTGCCCGAAAGAGCACTTCAGGAAAAGTTGATTTTCTCCATGATCAGAAACTCACTTGAAGAAAATATTTCCAATTCTTTAAAAAACAGTTCTGAAGAAGAATTGGCTTGTCATAAAGAGCAGGAGATAGAGGAGAATTCGCTTGCGCTTATTTCAAGGCTTTTTGATAAAGAATCATTGGATGATATATTAAAAGACTATCCTAGAGAATGGAATTTAGCAAAACAGGATTTTTTGAATGCAAAAAATTATATTAAAGATCTTGAAGCTTCTAAGGATGAAATTTCATCCTGTGTAAGATTCTTGGAAGGAAAATATATTTTTCCTTCTACAGGCGGGGATGCGGTTTTTAATCCTTCATCGCTTCCTACCGGAAGAAATCTTTATGGCGTAAACCCAATAGAGATACCTACTAAACCTGCCTGGATAGCCTCAAAAATAGCCACTGACAAATTAATAGAAAGATTTCGTCAAGAGCATAATCGATTTCCAAAAAAAATAGCCTTTACTCTTTGGGGAGTTAATACTGTGATGGATCAGGGTATTACTGAGTCACAGATATTGTATTTATTGGGCGTAAGACCAGTCTATAGTAACCAGCGTCAAGTTTTAAGCGTTGAATTGATTCCGGATGAAGAACTTACTCGTCCACGTGTTGATGTTTTAGTTCAGATATCAGGTGAATACAGAGATAATTTTGCTTCTAGAATAGAATTGATTGAGAAGGCAGTCCGTTTGGCCAATCAGGCAAAGATGCATGAGCAGTTTAATTTTGTAAATGAAAATTCAATTAATTTATTTAATCGCTTAATACAGCTAGGATTTGAAGAAGAAAAGGCAAAACAGTTAAGTACAGCAAGAGTATTTGGCCCAAAAGAAGGTTCTTATGGAACAGGACTTTCCGCATTCTTTAAAAATACATCCAGCTGGCAGGAAAGAAGCGAAATCGCAAAAGCGCATTTAAACAATATGTCTTATTTTTATTCATCTTTTGGCTGGGGTGAGAAAAATAGCGATTTGTTGAAAGATTTATTTAGTGAAACAGATATAGTTGTGCATACGCGTTCGACTAAACGTTTTGGTGGGCCGCTTTCTCTTGACCATACATATGAATTCTCAGGAGGGCTGTCTTTGGCAGCTGATCTATTGACCGGAAGTAAGACAAGTGTATTTTTTGTTGATAACCGGAACATAAATAATCCAGATGTATTAAGTCTTAAAGAGGCGCTTACCAATGAAGCTATAACAAGGTTATGGAATCCTGTATTTTTAAAAGCAATGATGAAAGAAAGCTTAGGCGGAGCAGTTGAGATAAAAAAATATGTGGAAAATATCCTTGGTTGGCAAATAACAAACCCAGAATCAGTATCTGAGACCATTTGGGATAAGACTTTTGAGGTTTGTGTTGATGATAGCTTAGATATAGGACTGGATAAATTTTTATCAGAATCAAATCCTTATGTGTATCAAGATGTTACATCAGTCTTGCTTGATGCGGCAAGATTAGGGTTTTGGAATCCGGATAAGGATAAATTAAATAAACTTACCACTGGTTATATTGATTCAGTGGCTAGAAAAGGTATTTCTTGTAATCAGAGGACATGCGCCAATAAAGATATCCATAAATATCTAAAAGATACAATTCAATCGAATAGAATTACGTTTGAGCAAGCGACTTTTGATAGTTTTTTTAAAAATATCCAAGATTCAAAAGTATTAAGGGAGGTTTTTGATCCTGAAGTTATAATCAGTCTTAAGAAAATCCGCGTAATAAAATAACCTTCTTTATCTATATTTTGGTCAAGGATAAAAGCACTAACCTGTTGTAAAAAAAATACTTATAAAAATATTGACATAAATATTATTTATTCTATAATTAGATAAATGACTAAAGAAAGAATTTTATTTATTTTAAGAGATGATGAATTTTTGAAGGATGTAATTGTATCTCTTGATCGTACAAAATATAATATCGAGGTGGAAACTAGTTCTGTGCGCGGATTGGAAAATATAGTTTCCGACCAACCATTCATATTATTTTTGGATATCGCAATGCGTGATATTGTAAGCCATCAAGTTTGCAGATACTTACGCTACATACACAAAACAAAACATTTACCAATCGTTCTTTTAGTAGATGATAAAACACCAAAACAGAATCTATTTTGGGCTATGGAGTTGGGGGCAAGCGACTATCTTACGGAGCCGATAGAAGAATTAGTAATTAATGAGAAAATTAAGAAATTTGCTTAATTATTTTGGGGGGTAATTTTGGTAGAAAGCAAAGCTAAAGCGGGCCAGATAATAGAAAACGATAATTTTACCAATAAATATCTTTCCGAGATCAATTCTATACTTGATAAAGAACTTTTTGAGCTAGTTTTAGTCAATAAGGTTAATTCTTTATTTTCTTCAGTCTATAAGTTTAACGAAATTATCACGTCTCTTTTTAATTTGCTTGAAAAAACTATTGATTTTCAGTTTGCTAGTATTTTAATTACTGAAAATGAAAAGGTGGATTTATTTTTAGAAACACCATTTAATCCTAAGCGGGAGGTTGTTCAAGATATAAGACAGCGTACATTAAATACACTCCCCAGGTCTATCCAGGATTTGATTGATGATGATAAAATTAGCGTTGAGCTTTTTTCAAAAGATAAAGGAATTGAATTAGAAAAGGACAAGTTTGAATTAGGATCATTTTTATCCATTCCTGTAAAGGTGCGCGCTAATTGTTATCTTGTTTTAGCAATCGGTCATATCAATAAAAATGTTTTTGGCGAACAGGTGATGAATATTCTGGAGATTCTTTGTCGCCAGGCCGCAATTGTGATTGATAATGCCAAGCTTTATCGTCAGGTTCAGGAAGAACGTAATATCGTCGATGCAATAGTTCAATCCGCTACTGAAGGAATTCTAGTTACGGATTCAAAGGATAGGATAATTTCTTTAAATATTGCCGCAAAGAGAATCTTTGGTATTAAAGAAGGAATGTTAGAGTTGCCGCAAGGCATAAAGGATTTTGTTTTTACGCCTTTGTTGAAAGAGTTTAGTCAACAGAATAGAAATATGATGGTTAAAGAGATTGATTTATCCGTTCCGTCTAAGATGACTTTACGAATTGAGATGGCGCCACTACGGGATATCTCCGGAGAAAAATTCGGTGTCGTTACCATGATTCACGATATAACCAAGCGCAAGGAAATCGATAGGATGAAGACTGAATTTGTTTCAACTGTTTCGCATGAGTTGCGCACTCCTTTAACGACCATGAAGGAGTTTATTTCTATTATGCTTGATGGAATCCCGGGACCGGTAAACGAAGAACAGCGTAATTACCTGCAGATCGTTAAAAATAACATCACCAGATTAACGCGTATAATAAACAACCTTTTGGATATTTCTAAGATTGAATCCGGTAAGGTGGAATTTAGAAAAGAAAAAACCAGCTTTGCTAAAATTATAAATCAGGAGTTGCCTAATTTTAAAACTCAGGCTGAAACTAAAGGAATTAATTTAGAGGTTAATATTCCTGTGGATCTTCCGGATGTATTTGTGGATACGGACAAGATTATTCAGGTGCTTACTAATCTTGTAGGTAATGCAGTTAAGTTTACACCTTCTGATGGTACGATAAGAATAAACGTGGGAAGAAGAGGGGATTTTATTCAGTCTTCTGTTGAAGATTCAGGCGTGGGTATTAGTAAGGAAAACCTAGATAAAGTATTTGATAAATTTACCCAGCTTGACAGGCAGCCCGGTACAGGAGAAAAAGGTACAGGGTTAGGTCTTACCATTACCCGTAGTATTCTTTTATTGCATAGGGGTAAGATTTGGGTGGAAAGTGAAATTGGCTTGGGAACAAAATTTATCTTTACCCTTCCGGTTTACAAAGAAGAGTTGGGTTATGTGGAACAGCTTGCTGGTCAGATCAGATATGCGCATGATTCTCAAAAAGAACTGTATCTGTTTGCTGTCTGCTGCAATGAATTAACTAGTTTTTGCAATAAGATTGGTAAAAATCCAAAGCAGCTTTCTAATGAGCTTGAAGCTTCTATCCGTAATATAGTACAGGGAAAAGTCAGTCATATGTTTCATTACAGGTTTAAAGATGATGTAGAAATGTGCGTGGTTGTTATTATGGATATGAATGAACAGCAGATATTTAAGTTGAAAGATTCAATAAAAAATTCACTTCTTGCTTTTAAGCAGTCTGATCTTGAATATAAAGATATGAAGCTTGATTTTTCTAAGGTAAGCTATCCGCAGGATGGTATAAAGGCAGAGGATTTGATTGAGAAGGCAAAGGAGTCACTAGAAAGTTTTGTTTAATTTGAGGAGGTGCTACTATGATAGAGATAGCTAAAAAGAAAATTTTGATAATTGATGACGAAGAAGAATTAGCAAATTCACTGGGTGTAAGGTTAAAGGCTTGCGGATATGAAGTGGCTTTGGCTAACTCCGGTTCTGTTGGTCTGCAGAAATTTAAAGAGCTTATACCGGATCTTATTTTGTTGGATGTGATGATGCCGGATATGGATGGAATTGAAACCTTGAAAAGAGTTAGGGAAATAGATGAAAAGGTTCCGGTTATAATCCTTACTGCATATGGTACGATGAAGACGGCGCTTGAGGCCTTTAGTATGAATGTTGTAGACCATATTGCAAAACCTTTTGATACGAAGTTACTTGTTGAAAAAATTGACAGCATACTAAAAAACAAATGAAACCTTTAAGTATTCTTTTAGTTGATGATGAAAAGGCGTTCTTAGATTCTTTAGAGCATTATTTGAGAAAGCAGAATTTTGACGTTGTAAAAGCTTTAAAAGGAAATGATGCTTTAGAGCTTTTAAAAGAGAAAAGATTTGACCTTATGCTTTTGGATTTGGGTTTACCTGATATTGATGGAATTCATGTTTTGCAGCAGGTGCGAATGGAGAATAAAGATATTCTTAAAATGAATAAAAACCTACAGGTAATTATTCTTACTGCTCATGGAAGTACAAAGACAACTCTTGAAGCAATGCAGTTGAATGTTTATGATTATCTGTCTAAACCGTTTGAGCTTAAAGAGCTAGATAAGAAAATTAAAAAACTTTTTAAAAATTGATAGACTATGGAAGAAAAAACCTATAAAATATTGGTAGTTGATGATGAAGAAGTTATCTGTAATTTATTAAAGGATTTTTTAGGTGATAAGGGCTATGAGATGATGTCAGTTAATTGCGGTAAAGATGCACTTGAGGCCTTAAAGACTTTTCAGCCTAATTTGATGTTATTGGATATTGAGCTTCCTGATATGAAAGGGCTTGAGGTTTTGCAGCACGCAAGGACAATCAATAGAACTTTGAAAGTTCTTATGCTTACTGGCCACGGCACAATGGAAACAGCAATAGAATCCATGCAGTTGGGTGCATATGACCATTTAAGCAAGCCTTTTGAACTCAATCTTTTAGAGTCAAAAATAAAAAAGATGATTAAAGATGAGCGATTCTAAAAAAAAGATTTTAGTTATTGATGATGAGATCGAGTTGGGTATGGCGCTTAAGATACGTTTGACTGCAAGTGGTTTTGAAGTTAATACTATTGCTGACGGTATGGGGGGAATTATTCTTGTAGAAAGCTTTAAGCCAGAAATTATACTTTTGGATTACATAATGCCAAAAGTCGATGGATTAGAGATTTGTAAAAGAATAAAGTCAAAGGATGAATTAAAATCGATTCCTATAATAATGTTTACAGCCGCAGGGGATAAAGACATAGAGACAAAAATAAGGAATGCGGGTGCACAAGGTTATATTAATAAACCTTTTGATACGCAGAGTTTACTTAACTTAATAAACAAATGGATTTAAATTATGGCAAAAATTTTAGTTGTTGACGATGAAATAGAATTAGTAGCAGCAATAAAAATAAGATTGCAGGCGCAGGGTTTTGAAGTTATAACGGCAATCGATGGAGATGACGGGTTGAGAAAGGCAAGGCTAACTAACCCCGATTTGATAATTATGGATTTGATGATGCCTAAGCGAGACGGTTATACGGTTTGTAAAATGTTAAAGTTTGATCAGAAATTTAGGAATATTCCGATAATAATTTTATCTGCCAGAAGTCAGGAAAAGGATAAAAAATTAGGTGAAGAAGTAGGATCCAATGCATATATTACAAAACCTTTTGAAACAGAAGCTTTAATAGAAAAGGTAAAGGAGCTACTTAATAAATGAATTCTTTGATTGGTATAGATCTCGGTTCTTACAGTATTAAGGCTGTTGAGATAATCTCTGATAAGAATGAATTAAGAATGGAGAACTTATTTTTAAAAGATATTCCCCAAGAGTTTATTGCTGAGAACAAAAAGGATAAAATTGCAGATTTTAGAAGAGAAGCCTTACGAGAGATTATTTCTAAAAGGATAACTGAGAGCAAGGTTAGCATTAGTTTGCCTTATGATATGGTTATGATGGAGCGTTTGAGCGTTACCTCTGCGCCAAGGGATGAATTAAATTCGATTATGAAATGGGAAATGGCAGATAAATTCAAGTTTCCGGTTAACAATGCAAAGATAGATTATATTTTGTTGGATAAGGCAGGAGATCTACAGGGCAATCGTTTAAATGTGTTGGGTTTAGCTGTTTTAAAAGAAGAAGCAAACAAAATGATAAATGAAATTCAGAATTTTGGAGCTGAGGTTGTAAGTTTGCAGCCTTCTAATATTGGAATTGTTAATTTATTGATTGAACAAAATTCTATTAAAGAAGATGAAGTTGTGGGAATTTTAGATTTAGGAGCAAATCAGAGTTCATTTTCAGTTGTTTTTCAGGGCAATATACATTTTTATCGTAATCTTACAGTGAATGGCAGTATGATTACAAAAGCAATTTCTGATTATTGTGATTTTGCTCCAACTGATGCAGAGAAAGCAAAAAAACGTATTGGTTTGGTGACTAAAGCTAATTACTCAGAGGATAAATCGCTCTATGTTACTTTAGGGATTGATAAACAAAGCGTATATGCTGCAACTACTCAGTTGGAAAGACTTGTAAGTGATGTCGAAAGGTCTTTTAAATATCTTTCTTTTAAGCTTAGTTCTTCCAAAATCCAGAAGTTGAATAAGATTATACTTTTAGGTGGTGGTGCAAATTTAAGAGGTTTAGTTGATTTTATAGCCAGCAGGCTTTATGTGCCTGTGGAGGTTATCAATCCTTTTAAAAAATTAGTTTATGTGATACAGAGATTTGATGCTGATTATTTAAAACAAATAGGCGCAAGCGTTGCTAATAGTATAGGCGCCTGCAGTATGTTAGAAACAGGAGAATAAAATTGCTAAAGAAAATAAAAGTAGATTTGATGCCTGAAGAGAAAAAAGCGATTGGTTTTGATTTAAAAGCTTGGAAATCAAAATTTCCTAAACAGGCCTATTTTTTAGTTGGTGCTTTGGTTTTGTTAATTGTAGTGCAAGTTGCCAATAGTATAAGAATTAATTTTTTTACTCGGCAGGTCAGGCTTCAGACAGAAGAGATTAACCAGGCTTCAAACCAACTGAAGCGTTTAAAGGGAGTAAGTGTGAGTCTGAAATCTCCTCTCGATACTTTAGAGAAGGCAAAAGTAGACCTTGAAGGAAAGATAGTGTTTTTGGAAAATTATTTTTATAGAAAACCTTTATGGGCAAATATGCTTGTTGAGATTAATGCAGTGCTTCCTGAAGGAGTTTGGCTTAATAAAGTGGATTTTAAATCTTCTGGTATAGATATAAAGGCTTCTACGATGGATACAAAAGCAATAGTAAAATTAATGAATGATTTGAATAAGTCAATTTATTTTAAGAATGCTAAAATACTGTCATCCATCAAAGATGATAAGTCAGATATCGTGAATTTTAATTTAAGTTTATTTTTTGATATGGTAAAAATTTAACTGGGAAAAAAATGAATCTTCCAAAAATTAAAAAAAGAGAAAAGATATTATTGATTTCATTGGCAGGGTTATTGTTTTTTGGTTTTTATTTAAAAAAGGTTTATCTACCTTCAGTGAAAAAAACCCAAGGACTTGAATTGCAGCTTCAGCAGCTTGAAGCCCAGGCTAAGGAAATCAAGATACAGTTTCCTGATGTGGAGGTTGATAAAAAACAATATCAGGCTTCACAGGAACAGATTAAGCAGCTTAAAAATAATCTTTATTTTTTAGAAAGAGATTTATTTGATCCTAATCAGCTATTCAAAGCCATAGAAGAAATCATTCAATCGCGTCCTGATGATTATAATATCGAGTTTATTTCCTTAAGGCCTATTGAGCCTGAAGAGATCAAACAGGTCTATGATTCATTTGACTACGAGATAGTTTTCAAAGCGGAATTCTTGGATATTGTTAAGTATTTAAGAAGATTAAAAGATTTATATCCAGCATTAAGGGTTAATTATGTGCAGATGAGCACTCCTTCAGAGGGAGATTTTTTGTACACTCATGTGGTTTTAGGAATTAGTATAATTTTAGGCAAGCCGCAGCTTATAGAGAAGATAAATTTTAGCAGGGGCGTTGATTTTAGTAAGACTGTACAACCATTTGTTTCAGAATCTAAACTTAATATGCTTAAGAATTCTTTGACAGAAAGCATGAAGTTAGAAGGCATTATTTTCAATAAAGATAAAAGTATAGCCGTTATCAATAATACAACTTTGAAAGTAAATGATCTTATAAACGGCAAAAAGGTTTTAAGAATAATGGCTGATAGGGTTCTGTTAGAACAAAGCGGAACCTTATACGAATTAGAATTACAAGATTAATTATTAAAGGAGAAAGCATGAATATTAGAAAAATACATAAGTTTTTTACAGCGGGATTATTTGCTGTTTGTTTTTTATTATCAGCAAGCTCCATGCATGCCCAAGAGCAGGTAGTCCCAGATATCAAGGCGCAGGAGAGTGCCGATAATCAGAATGAGAGCGAAGAGATTTTAGTCACGCTTGATTTTAAAGATACGGAAATAATTTCCGTCTTAAGCGGAATTTCCCAATCTTATAATCTAAATATAATTGCTGGTAAAAATATTCAAGGTAAAGTTACGGTTAATTTTAATGATGTTCCTCTTGAGGAAGCATTAACAGCAATATTGGACATAAACGGTTATAAGTTTGTTAGAAAAGGTAACATCATTTATATCCTCAAAAAGGAAGATGATATAACAAGTGAATATTTTCCTTTAAAATACTCTAAAGCCTCATCAGCTAAAGAGCTTCTTTCTTCAATGCTTTCAGAAAAAGGTTCTATAAAGGTCGATAGCCTCAATAATAGTCTTGTGGTAACGGATACGATTGAAAAGGTATTATCGATAAAAGAGTTCATAAATGAAATCGATATTGTGCCTACTCAGGTTATGATTGAGGCAAAAATAGTCGATGTGACGTTGAAAGACTTACAAAATTTAGGTGTTAGTTGGTCCGGAATTTATCAGGCTGATAAGTTATTTTCCTCAAGAGAAGAAACTTATGATGGCGGTTCTGGCAACGATCAATCTATTACGTCTACACTTACCATGGCTGGGCCTTCTTCAGCTTTAAGTGGAGGTCAGCTTACTTTAGCCACATTATTAGCAGGGGGAAGAAGTATAAATGTTACTTTGGATGCTTTAGTTCAGGACCAGAAAGCAAGAATTCTTGCAACACCTTCTGTTGTAACTTTAAACAACCAAGAGGCAAGAATTATCATTGGTGAAAAGGTTCCCTATAAGGAAAAAACCCAGACTACTACAGGTACAACGGAAACCACCAAATATATAGATGTTGGTACTACTCTTAGGGTTACTCCTCAGGTTAATGATGATAATACAATCACTATGACCATACATCCCGAAGTTAGTTCTGTAAGTGCGCTTTTAGATGCGGGTCCGCGTATAACTACGCGTGAAGCAGATGTTACGGTTATGGTACATAATAATGAAACAATAGTTATAGGAGGATTATTAAAAGAAGAAGATACTATTGTAAGAAATAAAATTCCTATCTTAGGAGATATTCCATTGCTGGGATTATTATTTTCCAGTAAAAGCGTTAATAAAGAGCAGAAAGAGTTGGTTGTATTTATAACTCCGAAGATTATAACTTTTGCTAGCGAGATAATCAAAGAAGAAAAAACAGAAGAAAAGGTTTTAGTTGATGATTTAGCACAGCGTTTGTTTGTCGATCGGATTCTTGATAGGGCAGACAATCTTACGGGTAATAAGGATTTAGAAAGCAGTGAAAAAACTAAGCTTACTCGTCTTAACGAAGCAGTATTTTTATATGATCAAATTATAAATGTCTATCCTGATAGTCCTCTTGCAGCAGAGGTTTTATTTAAGGGCGCACGTGTTGATAGGATACTTGGTAATGATGAAAAGTATGAAGCTAAACTTGATATGCTTATAAATAATTATCCTAATAGTAAATATACGGCGCATTCCTTAGCTCAATTAAAATCTATTGAAAGAAAAAGAAAAATTAAAACTGATAAACAGGCTAAAATAGATAAGGTTGAATTTGAACGTATCCAGGATGAAAAAGAACAGAAACAAAAAGAAGAAGAATTAAATCGTCTTAAAGAACAGCGCATCAAAGAAGCTGAGCAGCTTAAGAAGCAGCGTGAGATAGAACGCGAAAAACTCATTGAACAGAAGCGCATGGAAAAAGAACAGCGCATCAAAGAAGCTGAGCAGCTTAAGAAGCAGCGTGAGATAGAACGCGAAAAACTCATTGAACAGAAGCGCATGGAAAAAGAACAGCGCATCAAAGAAGCTGAAGAACTTAAAGTGAGGCGCGAAGAAGAAGCACAGAGTCTTAAAGACCAAAAACTTAAAGAAGCTGAGCAGCTTAAGAAGCAGCGTGAGATAGAACGCGAAAAACTCATTGAACAGAAGCGCATGGAAAAAGAACAGCGCATCAAAGAAGCTGAAGAACTTAAAGTGAGGCGCGAAGAAGAAG
>Ga0208902_1000845_pt1 | contig 15342 bp, 17 predicted proteins | sample AntAceMetag02UKH_FD_184767 | JGI IMG/M metagenome (GOLD analysis project Ga0208902, IMG submission 184767) | Saline lake microbial communities from Ace Lake, Antarctica - Antarctic Ace Lake Metagenome 02UKH (SPAdes) (version 2) | ecosystem: Environmental > Aquatic > Non-marine Saline and...
GAAAAGCGCAACATGAAAGGGGGCCGGCCGGCCACTTCCATGGCCCTTGCCCTTATTGTAGGTTGTATGACCGGATATCTCCTGGGAAGGAGAACGGCCAGGATGAAACCTGCTGATATCTTGCGGCAACTGTAACATCATGCGCTTTGCATGTGGGCCGATTCCCTCGGAATCGTTTGGAAACGTTGCTGTTGTCGGGCCCTTTCTCCCAACTGTGCAAAGTGTCAATACTTTGTTACCCATATCGTCCAAACACACACTTCGACCGGAAGCACTCCTTTTGTGCAACCCATGGATTTACTCCCCGTCCCTTATTCTATAATTTCTGCCGGCAAGATATTTCCCCAGGAGCATGGAACTGAATATAACCAAAGGGATAGAAAACAAAAGCCGTATTATGGAAAACTTGATACCCATGAAAGAGGCTTCAAAGATGATCATGGGAACGCGGCAGATGGCGGACGCGGCGATGAAAGTGAAAATCACCCCGATATCCGCTCCTTTGCTGTAAAGGGTGTAAGCCACTGGAAATGCCACATAGAGCCCCCCAACGGTTGTGCCGGCCAACAAGATTCCGCCCACATGGCCTCTCAGACCCGATTTGGTGCCAAAATACTTTTCCACGGTTTCCTTCTTGACCCAGACTTCAAAGAGTCCAATCAGTATAAACGCAATCGGCAGGAGCTTTAACATGCCGAGGGAAAAATATCCGAGATTAAGGCCTATTGTCTTCCCCGGCTCGAAGCCTGTTAAAAAGGAATATCCGACAAAAAGCGCATAGGCGACAACCCCGGCTCCTCTGGCGTATTTGGTAACGGTTTTCAACCCCATGAAAAAATTTCTCCATAAAAAATGCCCGTCATAACCGCGACGATGACGGCGATGAGCAGGCTCGCGACATTTCTTATAATAGCCACCCTTACTCCAAAATACTTTTTTTCTATGGGAAATGTCACAAAACCCACCATCATCAAAGTGGTTGTAAATGCCGAAAGGACCGTGTACGTGACTCCTTTACTGAGTAAAATGCCGCAAAGGGGAAAAGCGATAAAGCCGGGCATAAGCGTTATGGAGCCGATGGAAGATGCCAGGATGACGCCTTCAAACATGTTGCTCCCGCCCAGAAGATGTAAAATGACGCTATTGGGCAGGAGGGCAAGGACAATAGATACAAGGATGAGCATGCTCGCAAATGCCGGCAGGATCTTGATGAACTTCCTGAAGGCCACTTTGATCGCCCGGTAAGTCTTGCTGCGATCCGCAAGAAAAGAGACGATGACAGCGATCAATACGAAAACATAGAGGTAATACATCGCTAAGAATCCTCATTCCGGACAAAGTCGCCGGAGTCTAAACCGAAATGCTCATTCCGCCATTCGCGGCACTACGGCGAAGGCCTGTGAAAAACGCCGGCTAAATGCGAGCCGGGGTTACAGCATCTTCGTTCATCCACTTCATCACTTCTTCTTGATCTCACACGGATGTTCCTCTGTGTCCCCATGGCACATCTTGATCTGTTCAGGCGTACATTTCTCCGGCTCTTTCTTAAGCTTTTCCTGCTGCTGACAGCAATCCTTACACATATCTTCTCCCCTCCTTTCGTTAATAACAGCTGCCGCCATCGGCAGGTTTTTCGGGCAGATGCCCTCGAAAATCCGGCCCTGGTCAGACATTTCACTGAGACCGCCTGCAATCTTCTTCAAGATCTTTCTTTGCACCGAATAATGGGTCCAGTAGCTGCGCTTTTCTCCCCTGACCAACCCCGCCCTTCTCAGTATCTGCAAGTGTTGGGACACGGCGGCCTTGGTAATGCCGACGCGGCTCGCCAGGGCGCCCACACACAGATCATGGGTTAAAAGCAGTTTCATGATGCGAAAGCGGTTCTCATCCGCCATGGCCCTTAGAAGCAGAACAAGTTCTTCCATCTATATTATCCATTTAAGTAATCTCTTATCTAAACACTACTTTGCTTAAATATATTCGTCAACAGGAAAATGGCTTGACTGTTTTTTCAGGAAGTCTCTTTGGATATAGCCTGGATTTCTCAGGCCGCAAATAAGGCCGTTCGTTCCAATCTGCATTGAGATCAGATCGGTTGAGCGTGTAGGGCAGAAAGGGATCTAAATGTTTTCTGTCTCGCCCATGGCGTCCTTGATGGTCAGGGCAAAAAGAAATCTTCGCGGAAAACTGGTTTCTCAGGAAAAAAATCGCAGGTTTTTCCACGTTGAGTTGTTTAAATGGATAGAGAGTGAGCAAAATGCGGACTCGGGCGATGTTAGTCAATCGTTTTTCAATCAACAATCAACAGTCAACAATCATAAATCCTATGATGAACTGCCGCAACGTAAAAAAAAGGCTTTCGGCCTATCAGGACAGAGAACTGAGCTCAGATGAGCAGGATCGGATCAAGTCTCACCTTAAAGGCTGTCCGGAATGCAGCGGACTGTATGCGGAACTTCAGCATACGTGGGAGGCTCTCGGTGAGGCGCCGGAAATCCATCCCTCACCGACATTTTATCTGGAGCTCAGGAAAAAAATAGCGGGATTGAATGATCGCCGTTTTATTCCGAGGCTGCGGCAGGTCTTTCAATTTCTTCCCGCCCCTTTGGCGACGGCCACCCTTGTGTTGGCAGGTTTGGTCATCGGCACTTACGCCGGGAACTTTTTCTTTCAAGAAAGCTTAATCTCCCTTAAGGGCCATCAGCCCAGGTTTTCTCAGTTGGATGTAAGTCTGGCTGGCATCAGGACATTTGATTCCATTCCACCGGGCACCCTGGCTCATGGATATGTGAGAATGGCAAGTTACAAAGGGAGTACACAATGATGAGAACGAAATGGTGGACACTGATTCTGATTTTCTCGCTGGCAATCAACGCGGCAGTCCTTGGGGTCTGCGGATATCACTATTACCGCTACACCTGTGGTGCACCATCCGCATATTGCCCTCTATCTCCGGGGGACCAGCATTTTTATCAAGGTTTAGGTCTTTCAGATGCTCAGCTCGAAAGGATGGCGCCCCTTGCTCGTACGTTCCATGCAAAGCTGGACAAACTGAGCCGGGAAACGGAAAGGAAAAGAGAGCTGCTCGTGGATCTATTGAGCCTGAAAGAGGTGGATTCCGGAAGGATAGAGAGCCTGCGGAAAGACATGGCCGGCATCCAGGACCAGATTCAAAAAGAGGTTATCACCCACCTCTTAGATGTGCGCGAAATACTGAACCCCGAACAAAAAGAGGTTTTTTTCACACTCCTGCGCAGGAGTATGAAACAGGAAAACAACTGGTTTTCGAAACAGGGAGGTTAATTGTGCGGTTACGTTACCTGATCAAAGAACTCTATTACCGAAGGCGAAGAACCCTAACGGCAGTCCTCGGGCTTTCGGTGGGGATTGCCCTCCTCATCATCATTAATGCCCTCTCCATGGCCTACCACGAGGCTGCCCGCATGCCCCTTAAGGAAATTGGTGCCGACATAACGGTGCAGCGTGCCGGCGATGTCCCCGAGGAACTCGCAGGCCCGGTCTTTGCGTGCTCAGCCATCACCATCCGAAAACAGGAGATCGAAAAAATCCGGAAAATCAAGGGAATTGAGGGATTCGGCCAGGCCCTCCTGATCTGGGTCTTCGACCCCGACCGTTTTACGATTGTCCTGGGCATTGATACGGAAAATCCCATAGGTCCGGGTATTCTCCGGAATAATGTGACCGGGGGGAAATTCCTGGAAAATGAGAGGGAAGAAGCCCTTGTGGACGTATCTTATGCCCGCCAATTCGGAATCAAAGTGGGGGATTCCATAACGATTGACCGAAAGGCGTACCCTGTGGTGGGGCTTGTGGACGCATCTCGTGCCGCGAAAATCGCAGTGGCCAATGTTTATCTTCCCTTAGAAGTTGCACAAAAAATAGCGACTTCCGCCAAACAGGTCCAAAAGGTCTCTCCATTCTACAAGGGAGACGCAAATCTCTTATTTATTCGAGCAGACCAGAGAGATACCCGCCATATAGTCGCCGCCTTGAAAAGCATCTTAGGTAAGGGCGTCAATGTGGCCACCCCCGACTCCTTTTTGAAGCTCCTTGGGGACCTTTTTGCCTTATCAGACAAATTCTCATTGGCCACGTCCCTGATTGCGATTCTGGTCGCCATCCTGATCGTCTTTAAGACCATGGCGGGAAACATTTCTGAACGGGCCAAAGAGATAGGAACCCTCAAGGCGGTGGGGTGGACCAATCGCAATGTGGTATTTCAGCTCACGGGAGAGTCCGTCCTGCAATGTCTTGCGGGGGGAATTTTGGGCCTCTTAATAGCGCTTCTGGCCACATTCGCATTAGGGTTCATGCAAGTGAATATCCCCATTCCGTGGGAGATGAGTCCCACCCCTCATTTCCTCCCGGGCGGCGGAGACCCTGTTTTCAAAACACTGCGGCTTCCCGTAAAGATCCCCTGGGCATTGGGGTCTTTCAGCATCATTCTTTCCATGCTCATAGGTGGCATTACGGGTGGAATTTTGAGCAGGCGTATTTCACGAATCAAACCATCGGAGGTGCTCAGATATGAGTAAAGAGGCTATTCTTAAAGCAACGGATCTTGGAAAGGAATATGGCGAACTTTGTGTGCTCAAAGATGTCTCCATGACCATGGAAAGGGGAGAGTTCATTGCCATTGTGGGGAAGTCAGGCAGTGGCAAAACCACCCTCCTTTCTCTTGTTTCAGGGCTTGAACGTCCCACAAACGGACGCGTTGTCCTCAATAACAAGGACATTACCGCTACATCGGAGAATGATCTGGCCCTCTTTCGCCGTGAAAACGTGGGGTTTATTTTCCAGTCATTCAATCTGATCCCGACCCTCTCTGCATGGGAGAATGTGGCTCTTCCTCTTTTCCCTGAAAAGATGCCGGCGCAGGATCGCCGAGACCGGGCCCTGGATCTGCTTCAGCAGATGGAGTTGGATCACCGGGTGGATCATCTTCCCTCTACCCTGTCAGGAGGGGAAAAGCAGCGGGTTGCCATTGCAAGGGCGCTGGTAAACAACCCGAAAATCGTCTTTGCCGATGAACCCACCGGCAATCTGGATTCAGAGACAGGGGAATCCATTATGAACATTTTAAAGGATCTTCATGCGGAAAATGGGATGTCCCTCTTGATGGTCACCCATGATCTCGATCTGGCTAAGGCAGCGGATCGAATAGTCCGCATGCAGGATGGGGAGGTTGTTTTATGAAAAAATTGACTCTTTTGTCTTTCATGGCTTTGTTTCTTTTCGGTACCCCTTTTGGTGTTTTTTCTGAGGAACCTGTACGAATTGAGGTCCTCTATCTGAATCATGGCCCTCTCAAGCCGACTCTGAGAGAGCTGGACAAACTCTTTACCGGATATGGCGACAGGATAGCCGTCTATAGGTATGATTTTGAAACTGAGGCGGGAGAACAGTTCAAGACCGAAAAGGGGATAAAGAGGCATGTTCCTTTGGTCTTATGGATTGACGGCCAGTCCACTTTAAAGGTGAACGGCACGCCGGTCCAGTTCAGAGGGTTTCCAACAGGGTCAGGACCGGCCTTTTTTCAGGGGAAGTGGAACATGGATGTCCTGAAAGAGGCCCTTGATCAAATAACCCATAAAAATTGAGGTTTAATTTGTATTACCCATATATTATTAAAGAGCTTCGCCATCGTCACAACAGGACCCTGGTGAATATATTGGGCATAGCGGTTGGAATCGCCCTTTTCGTCTCCATCAACGCCACGTCTACAGCATATAAAAAGGCGGTGAGCCGGCCTTTCAAGAATCTGGGGGCCGACCTTGTTGTTCAACGGGCGGAAGAGCGCAACATGAAAGGGGCCCGGCCGCCCGCATCCATGAGAGGGATACGCCTCCCCTTTTCAAACCAGCTCCTTTCCCCCCGGGACTTGAAGGCAATAACTCGGATTGAAGGAATTGACATAGGGTCCTCAGCGCTTTTGTTGTGGGAGTTTGAGAAGCGAGGTTTCCGAACCATAATGGGTGTGGACCTTGAACATCCGGGCTTGGGGCCGGTCAAGGTAAAAGAGTGGCTTAAAGAGGGTCGTTTTCCTGAAAAACAGGGGGAAGCGGTGCTGGAAAAACACTATGCAAAATTCCGGGCAATCCACTTGGGAGACACGTTTAAAATCAGCGGAAGTCCCTTCGTGGTGGTAGGAATTCTGGAAATCAAAGAAGGCGCTCAAGTCGCAGCAGCCAACATCTACCTGCCCCTTGCAGATGCTCAGGCCCTGATCAAAGAAGGGCCGGATGCAGTGAACATCCTCTACCTTCGATTACAGAATCCGTCCATGTTGAATCAAGTCAAGAAACAGATCTCCAAAGAGGTAAGAGGTGTATCTGTCAGCAGTTCTGATTCATTTCTTGAATTGATGGGGGGTGTCTCGATGATCTCCGGGCGCTTTTCCATGATTGCCTCTGTGGTCGCCTTGTTGGGGGCCGTGCTCCTGATCATGAAAACCATGCTTTCCAATCTTGTGGAACGCTCAAGGGAGATTGGCATTCTGAAAGCGGTGGGCTGGACTCACGGGGAGATACAAAAACAACTCATGGGTGAAGCTTTTCTGCAAGCCCTTATCGGGGGGATATTGGGCATTCTCATGGGCTATGTGATCTCTTATGGCATGGGATTTCTCTCCATTTCCATCCCGGTTCCCTGGGAGCTAAACCCCGTGCCTGCCATGGCAAAGGCAGAAGCGGTCACACAAGCCGTCAGGCTTCCGGTGAGTGTCTCCATCGGGCTGGCCGCCACTTCCATGGCCCTGTCCCTTATTGTGGGTTGTGTGACCGGATATCTCCTGGGAAGACGAACCAGCAAAATGAAGCCCGCCGATATCCTGCGGCAACTGTAAGGATACTCAATAATGAAAGGAGAATTTATTGTGATCCAAAAAAAACTCTTAATAACCCTAATCCTGTGCCTGTTGCTCTCTTCTGCGTCATTTCTGCAGGCAGCGGAGCCTTTCAATCTTCGCCACTATGGCAACTTCAAAAAAATGGAGCACATGAAAAAGGTGGATGGGGTCGTGGACCTGGACACGGCTTTAGCTGGCCCTCATGTTTATGCAGTGGGCGCCATAAAGGGAGGTAAAGGAGAGATTACGGTCATTGATAGTGAAATATGGCTCGCCTATGGCAAGGATGGTCTTGGTAGAACCCAACGCAGAATACCCGAGGGAGAGCAGGCGGCACTGCTCGTTACTGCAGAAGCGAGGAACTGGAAGAAATTTGTCGTACCGAAAAAAATGTCTGAATCGGGATTATATGACTTCATCCTCGATCAAGCTGAGAGATACGGGTTGAATACCAAGAAACCGTTCCCTTTTCTTATTGAAGGACCCCTGCAGGACGTGAGGTGGCATGTGATTAATGGTCCCAACCCGGAATTCTCGGGGCATTTCAAAGGTCACGGGGGAAAGCCGTCTTTCATTCAACTCAAGGAGCATATAGAGCAGACCTCGGGAGTCATCATCGGGTTCTACTCTGCCAATGTTCAGGGGGTGTTCACACATCCCGGAGAGTCATGGCACCTTCACATCCTGATTAGGGATAAAGAAAAGGCCGGCCACGTGGATGAAGTTGTGGTAGGAAAAGGAGCAGTTCTAAAATTACCGGAAATCTGAAAAACCCTTCAACACGCTCTTACCAATCTCCCCTTTCGGGCTTATTCAACATGGTAAATGGGGTCACACCTATTTTTCTTCATTGAATACATCCCAGCGGTTGTTTTCCCGCTGGATGGCATGGTGGCAAATATTGTAATAAGACGGACGCTCTTCGGCATGGAGGAAACATAGCAATTAAATAGGTCTGACCCCTTTTTCTATGCAATATCGTGACCAGCAGGTGGCCAAAAAAACATCTAACCCGCTTTCACGTCCCATCTGGGATGTGATTAAGCAGGGTGTTCAGGTAGAGCTCATGAGTACAAAGGAGGTACTCACTAAGCTTGCCTTTTTCGGAATGCGACCCTTACGAAGGATCGCAAAAATCAACCAGGAGGTGTGGGGGAATTAGGACCTTTTCTTGTCCGTTTTTTTAAGAGGGTGTGACGGGAAAAATGAACGCCCGCATGTCGACGAAATTGTCGACGGCAACCTGTATTGTCGAAATTCCGAACGAACGACAGTCTATAACCGTTTGATTTAAAATAGATTTTAATTTGGCATGCTTCTTGCTTTATAATTCCTCAATGTGGGTTTCGGAAAAGCCGAAATCTAAAAACCAAAATTTTTGGAACAAGGAGGAACAACAGATGAAAAAGATATTAACGGGTACAATGGCGGCACTTCTGGTATTGTTTGTGGGAATGGGACTCGGTTTTGCGGGGAATGGCCAAGGTGCGGGGGATGGAACCGGACCCATTCATGATATCCTGAGCGGCACAGAGTTTACTTACACCGGAACAGTGGTGGGCATTGTTCCGGGTCAAGGAATGGAAGTGGCCCTGGAGAGTGAAAATGTGACCCTCTACGGCATCGGCCCCATCTGGTACTGGGAAGCCCAGGAGGTGGATCGCCCCATTGCAGGTGAAGTCATTACAGCCACTGGTTACACCGTCGATTTCAATGGGGAATTAAGAAATATCGTCATGACCATGACCGTTGATGACATAACCATACAACTTCGCGACGCTGAAACGGGGGTGCCACTCTGGCGCGGTGGCCGAAACCGTTAGGAAGGGTTTTTGTTTGACATTGGTTTTATGAAAAAGGTCCCGGTACAGGGGCCTTTTTTCTTTGACACAAGCCGTTCGGAACAGCAATATGGAGGAACTTTAATGATTGGGTGCTCGACCAAATCCCTTTTCAGACGATTCGTTTGACGCCCCCATATTTCCCGGAACTTCGCATGCCGTTAAAATATCGACCGGTACATGGGCCAACAGCTTTTTATATTTTCCAGATTTTTCTGGTTGCTCTTTTCTGGTTTCAAGTCCCGGGACTTCATCAGGTAGAGGCCCTGGACGTTCTGGATATTTCCGTGGAAGGAACAACCGGGTATGATTCCAACCCGGCCCTTGAAGCTGATTCTGAAGGTTCGGGTTTTGCCGTGTACGCTGCCGGCTTGGGAAAACAGTTTCGTTTCACAAACCCATTCATTCTGGATACATTCTTAAATGCCCGTTATCAGGACTACTGGCAGGTGGAAGACAATTATGATGTGCGCGGCGGCGGCGCCCTCTCATATCCGTTGGCAAATGGGCGTTTTACGCCGGCTCTTTTGCTGGAAGCGGCAGCTTACCGGGATCATCTGGTGACGGCGGCGGAGAGAAATGAGGTGATAGTGGGCCTTAGGGCGGACCTGATTGTCAATAGCCGCATGAACCTGTCTTTGGAGAGTACCTGGAACCGGCAGAATTATCTGAACTGGGCACAACCCTTTTCAGGGCGGGGCCAGGGCCGTCCGATCCAGGGAAAAGGCGGCGCCGGTGCGTCAGGGTCGCCATCCCATGGGACCGCCAATGTTGGAATCCCCTTAAAAGGGAAGGGGCCGGGGGGGGGATACGGGTGTGGCCGAAAGAGTATCCTCAATGAATACCTGCCTCCCAGGGACAACCGTTTAATGCGTTCGGTTTTGACCATGGACCTCTTTTTCATGCCGTCCCTTTCCGGTTCTTTCTATGGCGGATACACGGATCTTAAGTCGTCCGTGAATCTGGAATCCTATGGGCAGATTGAAACAGGGATTGCGCTTTTTTGGGAACCCTTTGAAGAATGGCAAGTCATGGGAGAAGCCAAGGGGTATCGTGAGGATTACCATGATGTGCCTGACAGCATGCAAAAATGCGTCAGGAGCACAAACACCATTTATACCCTGGGGTTGCAGGTGAGTCGTTTTTGGGGCCCCTTTGAAATTTTCGCAGCCGCGGCCATTACCAACGGCGAGGCGCCCCTGGATTATGAATCTTATTCACAGACGGTGATGCAATGCGGACTTTCATACTCTTTCTAATGGGGTTTCTCATTCACGCGTCCTTTTCCATGGCTTTTGGGGAGGAACCCCTGCTGGTGCGCGTACTGAGCCTGGATCAGGCATCCGGAAAAATATCGGCCCGGATGTTGGAAGGGTCCCGTGAGGGGGTTGAGAATAAAGAGACAACGGAAATTATCGTCAAAATGACCTCCGATACCTTTCCCAAAGGGCTCCGTTCAGGAGACATCATCCGGGTTTGGGGTGGGTTTTCCGGGAATTCTCAGATTTTTTTGGCTTCCGATATGTCATCGGCGGTCACGGGAGGCAAAAAAGATCCCACAGGGGTGCGCCGACGGCTGGGAAAGGGGCGTGGAATGTCTGGAACAAAGGGGAGCGGACGTGGTCATGGCCGAAAATAGACGGGGGCTTCCCCTTTGGTTAACCAACCTTCTTCTTTTCACCCTGCTGACCCTATCCGCCGTGGTCTATTTTTTCTGGCAGATCCATCAGGCCCGGGAGGATTTCCTGACCCATGTGCGCGCCCACGTGCAGCAGGTGGCGCGGGTTATCCAATCCAGCGCGGGGAACGCCATGGCCTCCCAAATGGCGGCCGAAACCCTCCTCGAAATCCTTTTGGGCAATACGGCTCGCTTTGTGAATTACCTAAACGATATTGAACCCTTCACCCCGGAAGAGTTGTCCGCTTTTGCCAGAGAATCGGGACTGGTGGGAATTCTGATTTCAGGCTCTAAAGGGACCGTGGTGGACGGCTTTCCCCGACCCCGGTCGATTAGAGCGTCAATCTGCAAAAAGAGACCCAGCTTGGAACATCTCATCGCGGGTGGCATGTATCTGTTTTCATGGCCCAGGCCGGAAGACGCCGGATGCGTGCTGCTGGGGATAGGAGACAAAATGATTGGGGCCCTTTATGAGAATCTGGGGCCGGGTCATGTCATGAAAACAGTATCCGAACTGCCGGGCATCCATTCGGTGCGCATGGAAAGCCCGGATCCGGGGGAAAAGCCATTGCCCGAAAATCCTTCCGTGGCATTCAAGACCCTCGGGAACAAGGATGTGGCCATTGCCCGACTCCCTTTTCAGTCCGGCATTCTTTCCGTAGGTGTAAACACCGGACATCTGGATCAATCCATCCACCGCTTGTGGCGTGATTTTTTTATTTTCGGCGCGGCTTTCGCGCTTTTGGGAATCTGTATCTCGTATATTCTCTATCGAAACCAGTCATCACACCTAGGCCAGGTTAAATCCTATGAAAGACGGATTTCCAAGGAACGGGAAGACGCCTCTCTGGGACGGGCCGCCGCGGCCATTGCCCACGAAATCAGAAACCCCTTGAACGCATTGGGAATGGGGCTTCAGCGACTTCAACTGGAAGGAAAGGAATTGACGCCGGATCACCAACACCTGCTGATGCTCCTGACGGATGCGGTGGCTCGCGCCGACGCCAGCGTCAGTGGGCTGCTCAATTATGCGCGCCCGCCCATGCCCAATCGGGAGCCTGTCCGCCTGGATCGGTTATTCCAAAAGATTCTGGCGCTCTACCGATACCGGTTGACGGAATTGAAGATTTTGGTTGAGCAGGACTTGGATTTCAAAGAAACTATTTCCGGAGATCCCGAACTGTTGGGTCAGGTGATTGAAAACCTGTTGCTAAACGCCATGGAAGCGCAGCCCCATGGGGGATTTATCCATGTAACAGTGGGCATGAACCGTAAAGAGGTCTACTTGAGAATTCGAAATGGCGGTTTAGCTTTGTCCGAAGAGAAAGTGACTCGAATTCTGGAGCCCTATTTCACCACCAAAGCACGCGGAACGGGCCTGGGGTTAGCCATTGTACAACGGATCATCCAGGCCCACAAGGGTCGCATTGAAACGGCGGTTCCGGAACCGGGCGCCTTGGAAATAACCGTTTCTCTACCTGCGGAAGATAACCCGGAACCTTATATAGACTTGAAGAAAGGCGACCAGCCATGAAAATTCTTATCGCCGATGACGACACTCTCCAGCGGGAATTGCTGAAAGGCTTCCTGGAAAATCAGGGGCACCTGATCCTGGCGGCCTCCGACGGACATGAAGCGCTGAAACTTTTTGAAACCGCACCGGTTCAGCTGGTGCTCCTGGATCAACGCATGCCCGGCATGATGGGGGATGAGGTCCTTAAAAAGATGAAAGCCATCAATCCCACGGTTCAGGCCATTATGATCACTGCCTACAGCGAGGTGGAAACGGCAGTCAAGGTCATGAAACTGGGCGCCGGCGATTTTCTGGAAAAGCCCGTGGACCTGTCCCGGTTGCTTGAAAAAATTGAAGAAATCGAGCAGCGGATAGCCGTGGATGAAGATGTGGCTCAGGTGGAAAAGGTGGTTGAAGAAGGGCCGCTTCCCCTGAAAATGATCGCACAGAGCACCGAAATGAAAGATGTGATTTCCTTCATTCGGCGAGTGGCCCCATCCCCATGGCCGGTGCTCATATTCGGCGAAACCGGGACCGGGAAGGAACTGGTGGCCCAGCTCATTCACCTGCTGAGTCCCCGGGGTGATTCAGGCCCTTTTACGGACGTCAACTGCGCGGCCATACCCGAGAATCTCTTTGAAAGTGAACTCTTCGGGCATATGAAAGGCGCTTTTACCGGGGCCGTGAAAAACCGGCGGGGCCGCTTTGAACTGGCCCATGGTGGAAGCCTGCTGCTGGATGAAATCGGGGAGATGCCCCTGCTCCTGCAATCCAAGTTGCTGGGGGCCCTTCAACAGGGCCGGATTACCCGGGTGGGCGGCGAGGAAGATATTCAGGTGGATGTGCGTCTCATCACCGCCACCAACCGAAATCTTAAAGGAATGGTGAAGGACGGCCGTTTTCGCGAGGACCTGTATTACCGCATCAAGGTCTTTGAAATTGAGATCCCGCCACTCAGACATCGCAAAGAAGATATCCCCCCCCTCGCTGCTTTTTTTCTGCACCGATACGCCTTATCCCCCATAACCTTTTCCACGGATGCCATGGATATACTCATCAAGTACCCTTTTCCGGGAAACGTTCGGGAACTGGAACATATCGTGCAGAGAACTGTCACACTGGCAAGGGGAAAGACCATCGGTCCAAAAGATCTTCCCGAAGAAATTCGGCATCACCGGGCCGCCGCCCGGGGAACGCTTTCCGAGCGGCTGTCCACTGTGGAACAGGAGATGATTCTGTCGGCGCTGGAAAAAAGCGGCTGGGTGCAGACCCGTGCCGCCGAAATGCTGGGCATCAGTGAACGGGTGTTGCGGTACAAAATGAAAAAAGGGGGGATTAAAAACGCTGGTTTCAGATGAACCCGGTTGTGAGGATTTTCTTCCGGATTGCCCCAAACCGGATCATGCGCTTGAGGTCAAGTGACAGTACCTGAGCCATTTTTTTAGGCACCGTGCGGGTTGTTTGGAATCGATCTTTTTTCTAAAGATCCTTCAAATCGGGCCTGTAATCGGGGAGGAATCGCCGGCATAATAAACCTCCTCTTCTGCATATCATTCAAATTTTCATGCTATGTATAAATTGAAATATCTAGTTGTAAAAAACTTGTCAGGAGTTTATAGTTATTTTTTAAAAATTGGGTCATGCCATTAAATCCCTAAATCTATCCTTAATGTTTTGAATTTTGGAGTTATTCGGATGGATATTAATCTTATAAAATTAGCCGTTTGCATATCTAATCTTCAATTTCAAATCATCAATAAATACTTTTTTAATCTAGGTTGGGGAAGGAATTCAGGAGCTTGAAGACCTGAAAACCATAAACATTATAAATAACGGATTTAAAATATTTTTTTGTGTACTTTCATGAAAAGCTTGGTTGTATTCTTCTGCATATTATTCAAAAATAGATGATACGTAGTTCTACTCAATAACTTGTTAGCACCTCAATAGGACAAAAATAATGAATGGATTTGATAGAGAAAATCTGATTAAAAACCTCAATAGTATCCATAAACAAGGAGTTGCGTATTTTCGCAAGGCATCTGATTTGCTTGAAGGGGCAACTTGGTCTTCCGATCCTTGGGGAAAAGTAGACAGAGAAGAATTTTGGAATATGTTGGATTCACCATTACAAAAGAAAGCCAAGTCAATAGTTACAAAGATCATAAGTATAGCACCATTAATATCTGAGTCAGCACGCCTTACAACATACCTTTCCAAAACAGATCAAATTGATCTCGGTCATGCAATAAAAGGATTTAGGTCATCCGTCCTCCTTTGTCGCTATCGGTACTGGGGGCCAGAAGTTCTTCATGATGAAGGAGATGTGCTCGGAGTAACTCCAGCCGGTCAGACTGATGATGAAGGTATTCTTTCTTACGAGGCGTTGCCGATTTTCGAGGAATGCTACAGGCGTATTGTTGGTGTTGTTGAGCTTGTGAATCCATTAACAGTCGAAATCGCAGAAAAAAACATTATTACTACTGGTCAAAAATCAGCGGCTATTCAGCCAGACACCGCGTTTATTATGATGTGGATGGACCCGAAAAAACCCGAATTGGAAGACGTCTACATGACCATAAAAAGGAGTTTTAATAATTTCGGTATTTCTGCTGAACGTGCAGATGACATAGAACACAGTGGTAAGATAACTGAGGAAATTATAAATAAAATCAGAACGTCAGAGTTTTTATATGCTGATCTTACAGGGGCAAGGCCAAATGTGTATTATGAAGTAGGTTTTGCACATGCCCTAAGTAAAAAGGTTATTCTTTATAGGAAATCAGATGAATCTTTGCATTTTGACTTGGCAGGCTATAATTGCCCAGAATACAAAAACCTCGCCGATTTAGAAAATAAGCTTATTCGCAGATTGGAAAGTATGACTGGAAGGAAAAGAAGGAAAAGAAAATAGTGCTAACCACGTTCTTTCAGCGGATCGCAAAAAACCGCGGCCGCTGAAGAGCCCGTTCGGTAAGAAGAATGAGTAACCTTACACATATCGAAAAGCAAAAACTTGAGCGCGAATTAGGGATGAGTAGCGGTTATGTGCTCGGTTTTTCAAATCGCACATTCGAGGAGTTCTTTCGCGAGGTTGTAGGCGTTGAAATTTATAATCCGCGTTTCGATTTGGGTTCAGGGTCTAAGGCAAACCGAATGCGAGCGTTCTGGCGGTTCGCTACGGACGAGCAACTCCGACTTTTCCTAAATGGGCTTCTTGAGGGATGGGACGTTTACTCGGGCGAATCGATCACACAGTCTACGCGTGAATTGCTGGTTTGCATCCTAAAAAGACTTGGGGGAAGTAGCATTTCTGATGTCAAGCAAGAGGTTCAATCCATGCTTATCCGGTTGACACATATAGGCCGAAGAGTTAGTCTTCCATCCTGCACGACCGACGGTATTTCGAGATTGGGTCATCGACAGATGGAGAGGGAGACGG
>Ga0208902_1000848_pt1 | contig 15300 bp, 10 predicted proteins | sample AntAceMetag02UKH_FD_184767 | JGI IMG/M metagenome (GOLD analysis project Ga0208902, IMG submission 184767) | Saline lake microbial communities from Ace Lake, Antarctica - Antarctic Ace Lake Metagenome 02UKH (SPAdes) (version 2) | ecosystem: Environmental > Aquatic > Non-marine Saline and...
GTCAAGATCTATTATGATGGTAGGTAATGCTATTCTGGACGGTGTGAAACAGTTGATCCCCCGCCTGGTCTCTCTCGGCGCGGAACTCCTGGGGGTACCGGAGGAAGAGGTGGACTATAGCGGGGGCCGGGTCTTCCTGAAGGATGATCCCGGCCGAGCGGTCACTATCACCGAGCTGGCCGATGCCGCGCGCCGCCGGAAGGAGCCCTTGAAATTCACCGGGACCTCTCACATGCCCGAATCGGAGAAAGATTTCGGGGATGGCCTCCCCCATATCTGTTATACCTATAACACCCAGTTGGCCCTGGTCGGGGTGGACCCGGAAACTGGTGAAGTGGAAGTCCGGGATACCATCTCACTGCCGCAGATTGGAAACGCCATCAACCCGGCCGGGGTGGAGGGGCAGTGTGAAGGAGCGACGGTAATGGGTCAGGGATATGCCCTTTACGAAGATGTAATAGTGAAAAAAGGGGAGTTCCAGAATACCGGTTTCTCCACTTACATCATCCCAACCGCTCTCGATGCCGCCGATCACGAGACGGTGGTCGTTGATCTTCCGGAGGATGAAGGCCCCTTCGGCGCCAAGGGAATCGGCGAAGCCTCCACCTGCGCTATTGCCCCGGCCATTGCCAACGCCATCTATGACGCCGTGGGCGTCCGGTTTGATTCCCTGCCGATTACCCCGGAGAAAGTGTGGAAAGAGATTAATAGGGAATAGGGAATGGGGGATAAAAAGTTTAAAGTGCCTAAAGTTGTTCGCCTTCGCCTAGCATTTTAATGTTTCAAATTCTCTTAAATTCGCGAAATCCGTGGACTGCAAAAGGTGCCGAGGGAAAAGAAGGTTGTCAGTTGATAGTTGTCGGTTCACGGCAGAAAAATTAGCTAAGTTTGGATCGTTTGTTTACAGTTTTTAAATTCGTGAAATTCGTGTAATCCGTGGACAAAAAGGGGGGGAGGTTGGGGTGGTGCAATCAGAAAAAGTGACAACTTAAAATCAGGACGTGACTGATATAAGATACAAGATGCAGGATGCACAATGAGTTTTGAAATTGAAAGGTTCATAATGATCTCCGGATCGTGGCCGACTATTCCCCATGTTGATGGGTTCCTATTCCCCAAATTAGCGCCGAAGGCGATAATTTATGTCTAAAGCAGAAATAAAACCAGGGATCTGTGGTTTTACCACTACGGTAGAGGTAAGTAAGACCGGGATGCGTTCTTGTTCGCTGACGATTACAAGCGACTGCTCTCATATCCGGGATCTGGCCGCGCAACTGACCGAGATTGACCCCTTCCAGGAGATATCTTTTCGCGGGGAAGGTCCGGCGGTCTTCCAGGCGGCGGCAAAAACTCTTCCTCACCCTGCCTGCCCGGTTCCGGTCGGGATCATCAAAGCGATCGAGATAGAAGCCGGACTGGCCCTTCCCCGGGAGGTGGAAATCAGGTTAAGTAAGTGATCAGGTAACGACTTCAAATAAAATTCTGCATTGTTGCTATAATTTATACCGACTTTCTTCAAAATTAACTTGATCTGTTCCAGATCAAGTTATGGATATAATAAATGAATCTTCAGTACCTTGGAAATGATCTTCCCCGACCCGACGCGTTTGATAAAATAACCGGGGCGGCCACTTATCTTGATGATATCCGCCTTCCCGGTCTTCTTCATATGGCGGTTCTCCTTCCCGAGCACGCGCACGCGAAAATCCGTTCAATCGATGTAACCGAGGCTGAAAAGTCCCCGGGGGTGGCGCGGGTGGTTACCGGCCGTGATTGTCCTTCCCGTCATGGGATTGATTTTCAGGATCGTCGGCCGCTGGCCGTTGACCGGGTTTGTCATGCCGGTGAACCGGTAGCGGCGGTTATCGCCGAAGATACCCGTCAGGCGCGTCTCGCGGTTGGTAAGATCCGGGTTGAGTATGAACCATTGCCGGTTTACACTGACGCACGCCTGGCAATGGCGGAAGGAGCCATTCTGATTCACCCGGAGATTAGCTCGGAAGAGTATCCCGCCAGCTGGAATCATCTTCCCGGAACCAACGTTGTTAATCATCAGGTGCTGAAGAGGGGAAACCTCGATCAGGGGGTTGCCGATTCCGATATTACTGTCGAAGGTGAATTTAATTATCCGTTTTCCGTCCCCGGAGCGATTGAACCGCATGGAGCAATTGTCTGGTTTAAAGGTAATGGGATAATTGAAGCCTGGCTCTCCTGTATTCGACCATTTATGGTGAGAAAGATGCTGTCCGAGATTTACCACCGATCGGTTAGCACGGTTCGGGTGCACGTTCCGGAGGTGGGAGGATGTTTTGGGGATAAGTCCGGGACTCACTTTGTCTTTACGGTGGCGGCAGCGGCCAGCCGGATACCCGGCCGGCCAGTTAAATGGTTTGCTACCCGCAAAGAATCTTTTCTCTGCGCTTCGATCGGAAATGGCGTCAGAACGAATTTGAAGATCGGGGCTGATTCCCAGGGAAAGATCACATTCTTTAAAGGAGTCGTTCATCACTCGGTGGGGGCATATTCCGACATAGGGAATGGTGTGATGACCGCGGCCCTGGCAAATATCCCCGGTCCGTATAATATTCCCAATTACCAATTGGAAGGGTTTTGTGTCTATACCAATACGCCACCGGTAGGGGCTCTCCGCGGATTCGGGAATCAGTCGGCATTTTTCGCCACTGAAAGGCTGATGGATATGCTGGCAAAAAAGTTGAAGATGAATACGGTGCGATTGCGGGAGATCAATTTATCCCAGGCCGGCCAGGGGAATCATCCCGGTGACCTGGGCGATATTGCCGGTTGTGGAGCAATCGTTGCCGGGAAACTATATTCCCGGCCGAAGCCGGCCGAGGATAAACTCTATTATTACGGGCGGGGGTTTTCCGTTCTTAGAAAAACCCCGGGTTCGACCGGCTTCCACGGCCGGAGCTGTTATCTGAAATTCAATGGAGATGGGTCCGTAACGGTTAATTTTGGAACGGTGGATATGGGAGGGGGGCATCGCAATGCCATGCGCCAGATCGCGGCCCAAGCGCTGCGGATCTCTCCGGAAATGATTACGGTCTCATCTGAGATAGATACCCAGACATCTCCCTGGGAGTGGCAGACGGTGGGATCGCTTTCGGTTTTGCTCTGTGGTAGGGCGGTGGTTGAGGCAGCCGTGAAGGCGATTGAACTATTAAAAGAAACCGCTGGCCGGATTCTTGAATGTCCCTCCGACCAGCTCAGTTACGACGGCAAGCAGGTCTACAAAACGTCCGATCCCACGGTCCGGTTTTCAGTCGCCGGTTTGGCGCACGGCTTTCGGGATGAGTCGGGGCGGATGATCGGCGGTGAAATCCAGACCACTTCAAATGTCCATCTGGACAACCGGTTTCTCCCCGATCAGGAGGGAGGAGGCCAGTTTGAATCAGTATTTATCTTCGGCGCTCAGGGGTGTGAACTGCGGATTCATAAGAAGACCGGTCGTATAATCATCGATCACTTTATTTCGTCTTTTGATGTGGGGCAGGTTATCAATCCTCAACAGATCCGGGGACAGGTAACCGGCGGGGTGGTGATGGCGCTTGGCGCGGCGTTGAACGAAGAACTGAAATTCACTCGACTGGGGAGACCAATCAATCCGTCCTTCGGTCGGTATCGATTGCCGACTATTCACGACGCACCGCTTCGTCAAACAATTGAGTTTCTGGAAACCCCGTTAGAGATCGGCCCTTTCGGAGCCCGCCCGATTGGAGAAGGGGCAGGGGTGGGAGTGGCTCCGGCGATTTTGAACGCCATCGCCGACGCGACCGGAGTCCAGTTCTTCGATCTCCCGGTTACCCCCGACCGTATCAAGGCGGCCTTAAAAAATGCATCGGGTCAACAAACCGCGGATTACGCGGATTAGGCGGATTTACTTATGATTCAATGCTTGCATGTTCTTATTTTTCTCCAGAAAAATAAGATTATTGAAATACCAACCAAAAGGAGCTGGATTTAAATATGAAAGACAGGCGATTCATACTGGCCCGGACCAGACTTCTGGTTCCGTTGAGTGACGAGCTGGGAGATGATACCCGGATTAACGACGGATACGTCTTGACCGATGGTCCCCGGATTAAAGCGGTGGGGCACTACTCTCCCGAACGGGGGAGAGAGATTGTCACGGAGTGTGGAAATGAGCTTCTGGTCCTGGGAACGGAACCGAAGGACTTATATTCCGAGGATGATATTCCGATGCTTGACGGGGTGGCCCTGCCCGGATTCATCAAGTGTCACGGGCACGATCACGAGTCGCCGATCATCGGTATCTCCAAGGATGAGCCGCTGGTGGACTGGCTCGATCATACCGTCAATATGTTTACCGGCTTTATGAACACCCGCCGGGATGAACTGACCGAGCGCTTTGGAAAATCCCCTAATCTTATCCCCTATTTTAAAGCCCGTATCGACGATCTACATTACGGCATTACTTCCTGCCTTGTCAATCATACCAGCTTCAACAAATACCGGGTTGATGACCTGGTCGCCGCCAATCTGGAAGCCGGCGGCAAGATGACCATCGCGGTGGGCAGCGCTGATCAGAACTATGAACCGCGGGTACTGGAGACAATCGAGCAGGCGGTGGATCGTCTGGAGAAATATCAGGATGAGTTTGGCGCCGCCGAACGGACCGAGATCATCCCCGGTCCGGACCAGATATTTTCCAACAGCTCCGGGATGCTCTCCGCCCTGAAGAAGTGGGCCGACCGTTACGGGAAACTGGTCCATGTGCATAGCTCCGAGGAGCCGGAGACTACCCGGTGGTTTACCGAGCAGTATGGTAAGACCCCGATTGAGATGGCCGAGAGTGCGGGTTTTCTGGATTCACGCACCCTGCTGGCTCACCAGTGCAACAGCACCGATCGGGATCTGGAGATCATCCGCGATTCCGGCGCGACCGTGGTCCATAACCCGCTGGCTAATACCATCATCGGTGACGGGATGCCCCCGATCATCCGGATGATGGAGATGGGGATTCCGGTGGTGATTTCAACCGATGGCGCCGGCGCGGCTGACAATCAGAATATAATCAATGCCGCCCGCCTGGCCGCTCAGTATCAGAAAGCCTATCACCGCGACGCCACACTTCTCCCCTCGCTGACACTTCTGAAGATGATCACCGTCGACGCGGCCCGGGCCCTGCGCTTAAACGCCGGCTGCCTGGAAGCGAGCAAGGACGCCGATTTCATCATCCTTGATCTCACTCCTTCGAACCTGGTCCCCACCCGGGCGGATAACGTGATTGAAAATATTATTTGGGCCGCGGATGGCAATGAAGTACAATGGATGGTGGCTAACGGACTGCTGCTCCGGGATGACTACCGGGCAGTCCGTCTGGACGAAAAGAAGATCAAGCAGGAAACCCAGGAACTCTCAGAGCTGATGATTGAATTCAGGGCCAGCACCGAAGAGATCGTCGCTACCGGGACAAGGGGAGAGCAGATCTGAAAACCCGTTTCCAACTCGGCAAGGCTATTGCCAACCTCACACCAGTGGGGGCGCTTATTCTGGCTCTGCTGGTCGGGGTGGTGATGCTGCTCTTTATGGGGGTCAACCCGATCGACGCCTTTGGAGCTCTCCTTAACGGAGCCTTCGGGAATAAGTTCGCCCTGGCCAATACGGTGGTAAAAGCGACGCCGATTCTCTTTGTCGGTCTGGGGATCTGCATATCATTCCGGGCCGGAGTTCTGAATATCGGCGGGGAAGGACAGCTGGTGGTCGGAGGCCTGGCGGCTGTCTCCATCGCCCTGGCAATACCGACATGGCCCGGCTGGATCGTGATAATTCTGGCATGCCTGGGCGGAGCGATAGCCGGGGCGATCTGGGGTGGAATTGCCGGGGTGCTCAAGGCCTATTTTAGAGTCAATGAAGTCCTCTCCACGATCATGCTCAACTATATCGCCGTCTATCTGATGACCTTTATAATTCACGGCCCATTGATGGACCCGAAACAGCAGGAGAGCGGATCTTTTATCCCGGAGACCGCCCGGATCGCCCGCTCCTGTGATCTACCCCGTCTCATCCCGACCCGTGCTCACTTGGGTATTGTGATCGCGATCGTCCTGGCCGTGCTGGTTTATATATTCCTCTGGCGGACCACGATCGGATTTCGTCTTCGCATGATAGGCAAGAACCAGAGGGCTTCTCTCAACGCCGGAATTAATGTAAAGAGCTATACGATTCTGGCTCTCCTGCTGGGGGGAGCTTTCGCCGGGTTGGGCGGCGCGGTGGAGATTCTGGGAGTTCGCTATAATATGTTCACCGACAGTTCGATGTCCTGTTTCACCTCCAGTGCCGGTTTTAACGGGATTGTGGCGGCTCTCTTCGGCCAACTCCACCCGATTGGGGCTATCCCGGCCTCTTTTCTGCTGGGGGCGCTCCTCTCCGGAGCCCAGAAGATGCAGCGGGTGGTTCAGGTTCCTTCCGCCCTGATCGGGACCCTGAACGGTTTAATTGTCCTCTTCGTGGTAGGAAGCGAGGTTATCCGCCGTCGTCTGTCGGCGCGGGCCGAGCTGACGGAAGAGAAGGCCGCCGATTTTAAACGGGAGCAGGATTCGGATCTGGAAGAGTCCAGTCAGGCAGAGGAGCCTTCGGAGTTAGGAGACATTGATAAAATTGATTGAAACCACGAAGGACACGAAGATCACGAAGGTTTTTAAAAAAATGAACTGCAGCTTACTTTTTTTCAACGATTCTTCTTCTACTTCGTGATCTTCGTGGTGAATTAATTCATTTAGAATTTAGAGAATTAGAATTTAGGATTTTTCTTTTAGCACCATGATAAGGGATAATATAATCGGGATTGCCGGATCGGGGATCCGCTTGGCCACCCCCTACCTCTACGCCGCGATTGGGGAGGCCTTCGGGCAGCTCTCCGGGGTGCTCAACTTAGGCGTGGATGGGATCATGCTGATGGGCTCCTTTGCCGCCTTCTTCGTCGCTTTCAAGACCGGGAGTCTGCTCCTGGGGCTTCTGGCGGCGGTCATCGTGGGCGGCCTGATGGGGCTATTCATGGCCTTTATCAGTGTAACCATGCAGGCGGAACAGGGGATCAGCGGAATCGGGCTCTATCTCTTCGGCTTGGGGATGAGCGAGCTTCTCTTCAAGAAGATGCTGGGGACGGTGCAGACGGTGAACGGATTCGCTCCGGTTCCAATCCCTCTGCTATCGGAGATACCGATTCTGGGTGAGATCTTATTCCAGCAGAATGTCCTGGTTTACGGGGCGTTTCTTCTGGTGCCGGTGGCCTGGTTTGTTATCAACAAAACACCATTGGGACTCAAGGTGCGGGCGGCGGGCCAGAACCCGCAGGCGGCGGACTCCCTGGGGGTGAATATCAATCGGGTCCGCTACCTGACGGTGACGGTGGGGGGAATGCTCGCGGGGATAGCCGGGGCATCGCTCTCGATCGCTCTGCTCAATCTCTTCCAGCAGAATATCACCAACGGGATGGGATTTATCGCGGTAGCGTTGGTCTATTTCGGACGCTGGCGCCCGATGGGGATACTGATAGGGGCGCTTCTCTTCAGCATGGTCAATGCCTTTCAGATCTGGGCCCAGGTCCAGGGGATAGGGATACCGCCCGATTTCATGCTGATGATCCCCTATATCATCACCATTGTGGTCCTGGCGGCGATGGTAAAGCAGCGGGTCCGGGGACCGGCGGCGTTGAATAAGCCATTTGAGAGAGGAAAATGAGGTGGGCAGTGGGGAGTGGATGTGGACCTTGGATATTCAAAGGGGCTGAGGTGGGGGGGGAAAGATGAACATCGAACGTCGAACGTTCAACTTCGAACATCGAACGACAAGGCCGAGGTCGAGGGACTTTTGTGAATTTTGCGTTTTTTTGCGGCTAAAAAAGGGGGGGAGGTAGGGGGAGCCTTTAAAATAGCATTGTTTTTTCCGGCTAAAAAAAGGGGCGGGGTAGAGGGGATTTTACAATTAAGGCTCCTTTTTCGGCAAAAAGTAGTTCGATAAGGAGAAATTGAGGAATATTGTCAGAAATAATAATTCCGCGGCTGCCGCGAAGATGCCCATTGGGAGGTGATGATCAGGCAGCAAATAAGAGCAGGAATTGCTATTAATAGTTAAAAAATATTGTCGAGGGATATCTTGAAAGATTCCTTCGGCGAAAAGGAGGAGAGGAACGATGAGATTAAAAGGTTTTATGGCGGTATTGATCGCGCTGGCGTTAGTCACGACCGGATTTATCTCAGTGGCGGAGGCTAAGCCATTCCGGGTGGCCTGGGTTATGCCCAGCACTATCAACGATTATGGCTGGTGCCAGTCTTTCTATGAAGCCCTGGTTGATATTCAGAAGGAGATGGGTGGAAAAAAGAATTTTGATTTCACATATTCGGAACTTCTCTTTATGCTGGATGACGCTGATGCCGCGATCCGCGACTATGCCAGCCAGGGATACGACCTGATCGTCGCTCATGGATCCCAGTATGGCAGTCTCCTCAAAAATATCGCGCCGGACTTCCCCAAGATCAGCTTCTGCTGGGGAACCGGGGGTGATCCCTTCACCGATCAGGGAATTAAGAATGTCTTTGGCTACAGTTGTCTGGCCGATCAGTCAGGTTTTGCTATGGGCGCCCTAGCGGGCAAACTGACCACCACCGGTATCATCGGCTGGGTGGGTCCGGTTGAGGCCAGTTCGACCAAATCATTCTGTGATGGATTCAAAGCCGGTGTAAAGTATGCTAATCCCAAGGCCAAGGTAAATGCCACCTGGACCGGTTCCTACTCCGACCTGGCCTTGGCCTCCGAGGCGGCCCAGGCCCATATCAGTGCCGGTGCCGATGTCCTGGCTGGCCATGCCCAGATCCAGGTAGCCATCATCAATGCCTGTGCTCAGCGGGGGGTATATTTCCTCGGCGCTCAGACTAACCAGATTCCCTTCAATCCCGGGACCGTCTTGGCCAGTCAGGTCAATATGTGGAAGGTAGCTTTAATGCCGATGATTAAGACGATTAAAAGCGGAACACTGGGTGGGACAAAGTTTGAACTGACCTTGGAGAATGGCGGTCAGGTGATCGTAGTCAACGATCCGCTCTTGCAGAAGGCTTTTATCGGCGATAACATTCAAAAGATTATCGAAGGTGAGATCAAGACTAAATAATTGGGAGTGGGCAGTAGGCAGTAGTGGCTGAATATCTAATAACCAACTTCCAATTTCCAATGATCAAATTGCCAAGTCTAAAGGCCACTTAAAAATCAGCCTTCGCTAAAGCTATGGCGGACAGGTTGGCAGTTGGGAGTTGGTTATTGGATATTCAAAGGGGCCGAGGGAAAGGATGGTTGACAGTTGTCAGTTGTCAGTTGACGGTTGATAGAAAAAACAATCAGAGTAATCATTGGACTGCAAAGGGGGTGAGGTAGAGGGACTTTTGCAATTTTGCGTATTTTTTCGGCTAAAAAAGGGGGGAGGTAGGGGAGAAAAGATGAACATCGAACTAGCCTTCGCTAAAGCTTCGGCGGGCAGTGTGTTCAACTTCCAACTTCGAATGACAAGGCCGAGGTAGAGGGACTTTTGCGAATTTTGCGCGTTTTTGCGGCTACAAAAAGGGGGGGAGGCAGGGGGAGCCTTTAAAATAGCATAGTTTTTTTGCGGCTGAAATAAACAGTCGGTAAAACCAATATGACTACCAACCAGAGACCAACCAATTTAATTAAGGTCGAATCGCTGGAGGCCCGGGGGATCGTGAAGCGATTTCCCGGTGTTCTGGCCAACGATCGCATCGATTTTGATGTCCGAGCCGGAGAGGTACATTCGCTTCTGGGGGAGAACGGGGCGGGCAAATCCACCCTGATGAAGATTCTCTACGGAATGTATCAGCCCGATAGGGGAGAGATCCTGGTCGACGGCAAAGTGGTCCGGATCCGGTCGCCGCTCGACGCGATGAGCCACGGCATCGGAATGGTCCACCAGCACTTCATGCTGGTCCCGACTCTTACGGTGACCGAGAACGTAGCTTTGGGGCTGCCATCCTCGCGGAAAGTCCTGCTGGACCTGGATGTGGTCGCCCGGCGGATCGAGAAGCTGGCTGAACTATACCACCTTCAGATAGATCCCAAAGCTCCGGTCTGGCAGCTCTCGGTGGGTGAGCAGCAGCGGGTGGAGATTCTGAAGGTTCTTTACCGGGGTGCGTCGGTCCTGATCCTGGACGAGCCGACCGCGGTTCTGACCCCCCAGGAGGTGGATGGTCTCTTCAAGACGCTCCACAAGATGGTGGATGAGGGGCATGCCCTGGTATTTATCAGCCACAAGCTCTGGGAAGTGATGGCGCTCTCCAACCGGGTAACAGTACTGCATACCGGGCGGGTGGTGGGGAAGCTGCCGATTGAGGAGGCGGACGAAAAGAAACTGGCCAGTATGATGGTGGGGCGTGAGTTTCTGATGAGGGTGGACCATCCGAAGGTGGAGCTGGGGGAGGTTCATCTGGAGCTGAAAGGGATTCGGGCTCTGGGGGAGAGCGGGCTTGAATCGCTCAAGGGAGTTGATCTCCGGATCCGGTCCGGGGAGATCCTGGGGCTGGCCGGGGTCTCGGGCAACGGGCAACGGGACCTGGCTGAGGTGGTCGCCGGGTTACGTCCCCCGACCGCCGGTGAAGTCTTCATGGAGGGGGTTGATGTGACCGGCTGGAGACCGGCGCAACTGCTGGAGCAGGGACTCTCCTATATTCCGGAGGCACGGATGGCCGACGGGACGGTGGGAGACTTTTCCGTCTCGGAGAATCTGATCATGAAGGACCATATCTATCCCCCCTATGCCGATGGGATATTTATGAACTTCAAAAATATCGCGAAGGAGAGCGAACGGCTGGTGGAGACATTCGATATCAAGACCCCTTCTATCTCTACCCCGATCAAGAACCTCTCCGGAGGAAATATCCAGAAGCTGATCCTGGCCCGGGAGATATCGAGAGGACCGCGGGTGCTGGTGGCATCTCAGCCGACCCGGGGACTGGATATCCGGGCGACCGAGTATGTGCGGCGGCGGATCACCGAGCAGCGGGAGAGGGGAGTAACCACGCTCCTGATCTCGGAGGACCTCGATGAGATCTTATCGCTCTCCGATCGGATTGCGGTGATCTTCGAGGGGGAGATCATGGGGGTGGTGGATCGAGATGATGCCACGTTTGAGAATTTGGGATTGATGATGGGGGGAAGGAAAGTTGAAAGTTGACAGTTGACGGTTGACGGAGAAGGCCCCCGATCTGTAGCCGCGGTCGTCGACCGCGGAAAAAAAAGAGAAACTTCGAACCTGCCTTCGCCAAGGCTTCCACCATCGTTGAAACTATGGCGGATGAAATAAACGCAGACGCATTAATAAATTCGAACGAGTATTTTTGCAACCTAATGTCGTAGCGTAGCGGAGATCCCGCATACTTGCGGGGCAGACCATAAGATCGGTGCAGTTCGCCGCATAGAATCGCTCAATTTAGGTATTAATTATCTGGAGATTTTTTGATGTCCATTTCCAATCGTACGCGCGGAACCCTGATGGTGGTAGTCGGGGCGATTATAATGAGCTTTGAAGGCCTGTTGATTCGGCAGGTCTCCGTCGACCGCTGGACTATGATCTGCTGGCGTGGTTTTTTTGTCTTCTCCACCCTTTCGATCGGGATGATCGTCTGCTGGCGTCGGCGGTTCTTATCCCGGTTTTTCGCCATTGGCTGGACCGGGGTGATCGCGGCGGTCATTATGGCCATCGGCAATATTTGTTTCGTAACCGCGTTCACCCTCACCTCGATCTCCAATACACTGGTTATCACCAACGCCGCTCCATTGATAGTAGCATTATTTAGCTGGCTGCTCCTCCGGGAAAGAGTCCCGGGACGGACCTGGATCGCTATCCTGGTGGGGTTGGGCGGTATCGTGGTGATCTTCCATGGAGGCTTGATGGGGGGATCGTGGGCCGGGGACCTCTGCGCCTTTGGGGCTGCTATCTGTTTAGCTGCCTACATTATCTTTATGCGATATGCCCGAGAGATTAATATGCTTCCATCCCTGGCCTTAACAGGCCTTCTTTTTACCCTCTTCGTCTTCCCGGCGGCGAGACCTTTTCCTGTCAGCGGGTCTGATCTGGGACTATTCTTCTTGATCGGAGGAATATCCTGCGCTGGTGGCATGGGGTTGGTCACCCTTGCTCCCCGCTATATCCCGGCAACTGAGGTTGGTCTGCTCAAGCTGCTGGAAGCTGTGCTGGGAGCGACCTGGGCCTGGATGATCATCTCGGAATACCCCGGGCTGGAATCACTTTTGGGGGGAGCTATGGTGATCGGAGCTCTGGTCTTCAATTCACTGGTCGGATGGAAGAAGGGGTAGAACCTACTCGAAACACTTTTTACCGCGAAGAACACGAAGTTCAGGAAGGAATGTGAAAAAATTAGAAATATTTCTAAAGTGTTCTTGTTGTTTTCTTCGTGAACTTCGTGTTCTTCGTGGTGAATATATAGTTTTCTAATATTTTTGAGTGTAGTTATATGATAAAGTTCTCAGTTGTTTTGTGTGGGTAATAGAGCGTTCTTTAATGTCTCAATCAAATATGCGGACAATATCGGTAATGGAGGAGTGGAGTATTGGATTTTCATACATACCGAGCAATCGGTTTATTTCAGGCCTTAACAAGTCCTATATCCAACCGCTCCGGCGAGCCGAATTCGCCCTGGCAGCCTCTGGCTGTAAAGGCCGGATAAGCGACCATGGCGAGCGATGCCGGAGGTGGGTTGGCCGCGAGTGCCACCCAACATTCCATCACTCCATTACCCCAACTCTCCAATACCCGTACAAAATGAATCAATAAATATTGTTTTCACATTAATTTGCTACCCACATAAAATGACTGAGAACCTATGATTATTATCTCCAACCGAATGCGGGGAACCTTGATGGTGGTCGCCGGGGTGCTTTTATTGAGTGTCCAGGGTCTGTTAATTCGGCATGTTGCCGCCAACCGCTGGACACTGATCTGCTGCCGCGGTTTCTTAATGTTTGTCAGCCTCTCGATCGGGCTGATCGTCTGCTGGCGTCGTCGGTCCTTATCCCGGTTTCTCGCGATCGGATGGACCGGTGTGATCGCGGCGGTTATTCTGGCCGTCAGCAATATTCTTTTCGTAAGCGCCTTCACCCTCACCTCCATTGCCAACACTCTGGTTCTTGCCGACTCCGCTCCGCTGCTGGTGGCCTTGTTAAGTTGGGTAATCCTCCGGGAGAAAGTTCCGGGATATACCTGGGTCGCCATCCTGGTGGGGGTGGTCGGGATAGCGGTGATCTTCCATGGCAGCCTGACTGGGGTATTATCTTCGGTCGGGGACCTCTGCGCCTTCGGGGCGGCCATTACCTTCGCCGGATATCTGATCTTTCTGCGGCATGCTAAAGATATCAACATGATCCCCTCCCTGGCCCTCTCCGGATTACTGATCACCTTCTTCGTCCTTCCGGGGGCGAGACCGTTCTCCATCAGCGGGGCGGATTTTGGTCTATTCCTGCTGATCGGGGGGGTATCTCTTTCGGGCGGCATGGCCCTGGTCACCCTTTCTCCCCGCTACATCCCGGCCACCGAGGTCGGCCTGATCATGCTGCTGGAAGCAGTACTGGGAGCGACCTGGGCCTGGATGATCCTGTCGGAAATCCCCGGGCTGGAATCACTGCTTGGCGGCGCGATGGTTATCGGAGCGTTGGTCTTCAATGCGCTGGCTGGATGGAAGAACAGTCAGGCTACCAAGTCTATTGAAAATTATCGGGAGATTATTTGATGACGCTCTCTAACCAGACGCGCGGAACTCTGATGGTGGTAGTCGCGGTGTTTGTGCTCAGTATTGAGGGTCTGTTGATCCGGTATGTTAGCGCTGATCGCTGGACCTTGATCTGTTGGCGCGGATTATTAGTGTTTATCAGTCTCTCAATCGGGCTGATCGTCTGCTGGCGGCGTCGGTCATTATCCCGGTTTCTCGCGATTGGTTGGAACGGGGTGATCGCGGCGGTTATACTGGCGGTCTGCAATATGCTTTTTGTAATCGCTTTCACGCTCACCTCAGTCGCCAATACTCTGGTCCTCGCCAACTCCACTCCTTTGCTGGTGGCTTTGTTGAGCTGGTTGATCCTCCGGGAAAAAGTATCGGGACGGACCTGGATCGCCATTCTGGCGGGATTGGGCGGAATCGGGATAATCTTCCATGGCAGCCTGATCAGGGCATCGTGGGCCGGGGATATCTGCGCTCTTGGTGCCGCCGCTGCCTTCGCTGTCTACCTGGTTTTTCTGCGGCATGCTCGGGAGATCAACATGATCCCATCTCTGGCCTTGTCCGGACTTCTGAACGTCCTCTTCGTCCTCCCGTGGTCAAATCCGCTCTCCGTCAGCGGTTCCGATCTGGTCCTATTCTTACTGATGGGGGGGATATTGTTTCCGATTGGCATGGGTCTGATCACCCTTGCTCCCCGCTACATCCCGGCTACGGAGGTTGGACTGATCATGCTGCTGGAAGCCGTGATGGGAGCGACCTGGGTCTGGATACTCCTGGCGGAGAACCCCGGGCGGGAATCCCTGTTAGGGGGAGCAGTGGTGATCGGCGCGCTGGCATTCAATTCACTGGCCGGATGGAAAAGCAGTCGTCTTATGCAAGTATCCCGCAATTAAAATATTTTATTCGTTGGTTGAAAATTGGGGTCAGACCTTGCTTTATGCGCAAGAATTGGGGTCAGACCTTGCTTTATGCGCAAGAATTGGGGTCAGACCTTGCTTTATGCGTATAAATGTAATAAATAAGGTCTAATCCCAAATTACGCGCATAAAGCAAGGTCTGACCCCAATTTCCCCGGCGGCAAGATAAATATTCATTTATTTTGTTTTTTTCTTCCCTCTTCCAGATAGTTGTGGTAAGTTGTTTTTATCACATAAAAAAATAGTTAAAAAACGGGCAAAATGAGCTGTATCCCTATTTTGTCCGGCCCTGAGTTTACGTGACACCCAATAGGTAAGTAATAGGTATTTTGAAGTAAGGTTGAAACCCGGATTCTGTGTTTGTTGCAACAATTATAACCATAAACCCTGATTATAATATTGGCGCAGGAATGTCCGCAACAGACGTGCTGTCTGGGTTATTTCTTTCTGAACTAATAACCAATGAGAATCCCAATGATGAACTTTATGTATGGTGAGCATAAGAAAGAGTCCGGCAGCGTAGTCTGCCCGGATGATAGTTGCCGGATTGATCCGGAGAAATTGCGGGCGGCCCAGGCCCGCTTTGGAACCAGGATTACCCGGGT
>Ga0208902_1000852_pt1 | contig 15274 bp, 12 predicted proteins | sample AntAceMetag02UKH_FD_184767 | JGI IMG/M metagenome (GOLD analysis project Ga0208902, IMG submission 184767) | Saline lake microbial communities from Ace Lake, Antarctica - Antarctic Ace Lake Metagenome 02UKH (SPAdes) (version 2) | ecosystem: Environmental > Aquatic > Non-marine Saline and...
GGTCAAGGCCATAGAAACGGAATTTACTGGTGCCTGCTGCAATCAGGGATCCATCGTCAGCAACAGAGACATCGTAGATTGTACCTCCTACATAGTACCGCCACAGTTCGCTGCCGGTACTATCAAAGAGGTATACATTTCCATCATTGCAGGCAACTGCGAGAAACGCTGCGTCACCAGTGATAGAAACAGCATTCACCACATCAGGAAGCGGAATCCTCCAGAGAAGCTGAGCATCCTGATTATAGAGAGCAAGGGATCCACTTGGAGACGAAGGAGCATTGGTGCCAACGGCAATCGTCGTTGCACCTTCGGCAAGTGATACTCCCCGAATCGGGCCATCCATAGAAAGATTCCAGATTTCAGTGCCGTTTGTGGCATACAGATAAACTGTTCTTCCCTGCCCGCCGACTGCTACATACTCAGAGTCTGGAGAAATATCCGTGCAGTAAAAGTTCTGTTGTTTGCTGATCTTCCAGTCCTGTAGTTCATCATTGGTATACGCAGCGGCAATTCCAACACACAACATCAGCAGGATGCTTGCCAAAAGAGCCGTTCGTACACACAGAATTAAGTGATTCTGAGACACAAACTCCACCTAATTGGTATTTGTGTGGCGAAGTATTTATATTCCCTCTCTCAAAAGAACGAGCTGAACTTCAATTATTCAGCAAGACGAACAATTTTGCCTTTTCTTATTAAAAATCCTTCATCTTCCAGTGTACCCAATATATTTCGTACACGTGCTGGATCACCACTGATCTGAGTAATTAGATTTTTCATGCTAAGAGATCCCTCCGAGAGTAAAACATTAAGAATCTGTCCCCGAATCTGACGATCCGACCCTTCAAACGGTGACTGGCGTGTATATAAGGTACTTTTGCAGTTGGGATTCGCAACTGTCTTTGCAAGCATCGTGCCATAGTCCATAAGAGCAGAGTAAAACCGACGGGGATTTTCCAGGTCCAGTGCTGCCTGAACGAGTGGGAATATATCACGGTCATGCACTTCATCATCTCCCTGAAAGAAGAAATGAATGAAAACCCGACGGATGTTGGTCTCGATAAAGACAACTGGGGCGTTAAATCCAAATGCCCGAATTGACGAGGCTGTTGCAGGCCCGATGCCCGAAAGAGCCTGGAGTTTTGCCTCATCATTCGGGATCTGCCCTTTATAATTTTGTGAGACAATAATCGCACTCTCCCGCAGATAACGAGCCCGCCGGTTGTAGCCCATGCCCTGCCAGGCGGCAATTACGTCTTTAAGAGGTGCGGCGGCAAGCGTTGTTACATCAGGAAAACGTTCCAAAAATTTTGGATAGAGAACAGCTACCCGGGGAACCTGCGTCTGTTGGAGCATCACTTCTGAAATATAAATCTCATAGGGATCCTGGGTTTTTCGCCAAGGGAGGTCATGTCGTCCAAAGGAATCATAATATTCGTAGAGAATTGAGCGAAACAGCTTCATTGTTTCAGGACAGACGCCATGTTCATCCAAAAATGTATGAAATGCTCTATCATGAACTGAATCAACATGAAGTGTGAGATTGTCAGTCGGTGCACTTTTGTGGCCGGCCATAAAAAAAGGGATCTAGTTGTGGTAGTGACTGAGAGGTTCGATAGTGATGTCTTTTCTATGTATGGCCTGAATAGCCTGCGCAGCTGCCTGCGCTGCCTGAATTGTGGTAATATATGGGATATTAAAGTCAATTGCCGTGCGCATAATCTGGACATGATCCTGCCGGGAATGCTTACCCAGCGGCGTATTAATGATCAGACTAATGTCACCACGCCGTATCAGATCCAACACATTGGGAGAACCCTCGGAGACTTTACGCACCAGATGGGCATCAATACCATGTTCCTGTAGATATTTCATCGTGCCATTTGTTCCAGAAAGAACAAGTCCCTCCTCAGTCAGAATCTTAGCAATACTCACAAGACGCTCGTCACGTTCTTTCACCGAGATAAACACCGTCCCTTCAGTAGGCAATGGGTTTTCTGCAGCCAGACAAGCCTTGTAATAAGCCCGCCCATAGTCGTAGTCAATGCCCATGACTTCACCAGTGCTCTTCATCTCCGGGCCAAGTACCGTGTCAACGCCAGGGAGTTTGTTGAAAGGCAGGACCACTTCCTTCACCGCAACATGACCCCCGGATGCCGGTTCGCGCACACCGAGATCTTTGATCTTACTTCCTACCATCACCCGGGCAGCAATCTTTGCAAGCGGAATGCCGGTCGCTTTCGAGACGAAAGGCACGGTCCGTGAAGCCCGGGGGTTTGCTTCAAGCACATAGACCACCGCGTCCTTTACGGCATACTGGATGTTAATGAGACCTACAACCCCAAGACCAAGAGCAATTCTCTTCGTATAGTCTTTCACGGTCGCAATCACATCGTCAGAGAGGGACTGTGGTGGAATAACACAGGCTGAATCGCCGCTGTGTACACCTGCCTCTTCGATATGTTCCATGATACCACCTATCAGAACATCTTCCCCGTCACAAACTGCATCGACATCAATCTCTACAGCATTCTGCAGGAATAAGTCAAGGAGAACAGGGTGAGTGCGACTTACCCGAACTGCTTCAGTAATGTACGTTGAGAGTTCAACATCGTCGTGAACCAGTTCCATCGCACGTCCACCAAGAACGTAGGAAGGCCGGACGAGTAGCGGGTAACCAATCCGTCCTGCAATAGCAAAGGCTTCCTCTTCTGAGTACGCACTACCATTGGCCGGAGACGGAATTCCAAGATCTTCAAGCAGGGTGCTGAAACGATCCCGGTCCTCTGCCATATCCATCGCCTCAGGTGAGGTTCCAAGGATTTTAGTACCGGAACCTGCCTGATGAAATGCTTCATCGAGAGGCATGGCAAGGTTCACTGAATTTTGGCCACCAAACTGAACCATGACACCCTTATAGGTATCCGTATTGATGATGTTAAGCACATCCTCAAGCGTCATCGGCTCGAAGAACAACCTGTCTGAGGTGTCAAAATCAGTTGAGACTGTTTCGGGGTTATTATTAAGGATATGAACTTCAATGCCCTGCTCACGAAGTGCCATCACTGCGTGCACGGTACAATAGTCAAATTCGATGCCCTGACCGATACGGATTGGACCAGACCCGAGGATCAGTACCTTCTCTCTGGTGTCCGGTACAATCTCACAGGTATCACCACGGGTAGAGTAAAAATAGGGCGTATTTGCCGGGAACTCTGCGGCACAGGTGTCCACCATCTTATAGACAGGACTGCCACAGACCTCGTCAATTGCTGCTGGCTCCATCCCGCTGATCTCTGCTATCTCAGTTGTGGAAAAACCATAATCTTTGGCGAGAAACAGGTCTTCTGATGTTGCACCAACTTTCAGGCGCTTTTCACAGGAGACAATGTTTGCGATCTTCTCTAAAAAGAACGGGGATATCTGGGTCAGTTCTGCAACTTCCTCGACGGAAAATCCCACCCGGAAGGCATCAAAAATACATCCGAACCGCTCATCAGTTGGGTTACGCAGAAGCATACGGATCTCACTCTCTTCGGTTTTGTGAGTGACATCCGTATCCAATGAACGGAGCGCCTTTAAAAATGCCTCCTCAAGCGTCCGTCCGATAGACATAACCTCACCAGTGCTTTTCATTGCAGTAGTGAGCGTACGATCTGCGGTTTTAAACTTATCAAACGGCCAGCGCGGCACTTTGACAACCACATAATCAATAGACGGCTCAAAAGACGCCGGGGTGCACCCTGTTACCGTATTGGTGATCTCGTCAAGATGTAAACCGATGGCAATCTTGGACGCCACCCGCGCAATAGGATAACCGGTTGCCTTGGAAGCGAGAGCAGATGAACGTGAAACCCGTGGGTTGACCTCGATAACCCGATAATCCCCTTCCTTATAGGCAAACTGAATATTACAGCCACCCTGCACATCGAGTGCCCTAATAATTTTAATGGTTGCACTACGCATCATCTGGAATTCGTCGTCACGTAAGGTCAGAATGGGTGCGACGACCACACTTTCACCGGTGTGAATACCCATCGGGTCCACATTTTCCATCCCACAAATGATGATGCAGGTGTCACAGGCATCCCGCATGACCTCAAACTCGATCTCTTTCCAGCCCATCACACTCTCTTCGATGAGTACCTGGTGGATACGTGAACGCTGTAAGCCCAGTTCAACAATCCGACGCAGTTCTTCAGGAGTATGAGCAACACCGCCACCAGCACCACCCAAAGTGTAGGCAGGGCGGACAATCACCGGAAGACCAACAATCTCCAGTGCCTCGTCAATTTGGGAGAACTTCTCAAGAATAATACTTCTGGGAACGGGTTCACCGATTTCTTCCATCAGATTTTTGAACTGCTCCCGGTCTTCTCCCTTATAGATAGCTTCCAGCGGAGTCCCAAGGATCTCAACACCTTCCAGAGCACCAATCTCTGCCAGTTCAGCGGTGAGATTCAGACCAGTCTGGCCACCCATACCACTTAGGATACCATCCGGTTTTTCCTTCTCAATAATCCGGGCGATAATATCTGCTCTCAGCGGTTCAACATAGACAGCATCTGCCGTTTCAGGATCTGTCTGAATGGTTGCCGGGTTGGAGTTCACCAGCACTACTTTGATGCCCTCTTCTTTGAGCGCCCGGCATGCCTGTGTTCCTGAGAAATCAAACTCGGCCGCCTGCCCAATCTGGATGGGGCCAGAACCAATGATGAGCACTTTTTTGAGATCAGTTCGAAGCGGCATTATGGAATCCTCCGATACATCAGGTCAAATATTGGTTGCTCAGTATCGCGTGGACCCCCGTGTGCCTCCGGGTGAAACTGCACACAGAACACATCAAGATCATCAGAACAGAATCCCTCAAGAGTCCCGTCATTTACGTTCTCAAAGAATATTTCACAATCTTCCGGCAGAGTGTTACCATCAACAGCAAATCCATGATTCTGAGTTGAAATATAGATAGAACCATCCCGGTGTCTCACCGGCTGGTTTGAACCACGGTGCCCAAATTTCATCTTATAAGTCTCTGCTCCAAAGGCCAGTCCAATGACCTGATTGCCCATGCAGATACCAAAAACAGGAATTTTGCCGATATAATATTGTGCTGCCGCAACGGCTGCGGTTGCCTGTGCAGGATCTCCCGGCCCGTTTGTGATAAAGAGCGCCTCAGGGTTGCAGGCTCCAATCTCCTCTGGTGTGGCATTGTATGGATAGAGATAGAGATCCGCTCCCCGGGAATTGAGACTATGTGCAATATTTTTCTTGATGCCGAGATCGATCACCGCAATTCGTTTACCTTTCCCCGGAATTCTCCAAGGTTTTTTGCAGGAAACCTGCTCAAGGAGATTTTGTTCAGCGATGGGCACAACCTTGCGGGCGCAATCAATCGCGTATTCAGCGTTGTCGTCACCTACAATGAGCGATGCCCTCATCGTTCCACCAACCCGTGTTGCGATCGTTAGGCGGCGGGTGTCAACTCCCTGAATCCCCAGAAGTCCCTGTTCTTCGTAGAACGTTCTGACGGATTTTCCCGTTTCAGGTTTTTCGCATACTTCACGGACCACTGCCGCCATAGCATGCACATCAGGACTTTGAAAGTTCTGAGGATCCACGCCATAATTGCCAATTAGTGGATAGGTAAACATCAGCATCTGACCCTGGTAGCTCGGGTCAGTGAGTGCTTCCATATAACCGCTCATCTGGGTTGTAAAAACAAGTTCCCCGGCGCAGGAACCTTCAACACCAAAACCGCTCCCAATTACATATTCGCCGTTTTCCAGACCAAGGACTGCCTTCATCAGATTACCATAATACATGGGTTTGCCAGAGTATTAAAAAGAAGGGAACGATGAAAAAAGGATCTGATTTCTGGTGGTGTTCCAGAGGATCAATATTCAGGACGGACAAAACGCCAGACCGGCTCGCCCTGATCTCCCAGATTCAATTTGAGAAACAGGTCTCTTGCCAGCACATTATCAGGAACTTTGAAGATCAGGGTCCCTTCGCGGTTTTCTGGTGCCTGAAGAGTCTCCTGATGATAGGGATCCCCTAGAGGCTGCATATAACCAACCGGTGTTGAGTCCTTATAGAGCTGTACACCGGCAATCAGCGTGAAATAACTATTCTTTGGTGAGGTCGAGTTGGCATCCCCTCCTTTGTTCCAGAGATTAGTCATGTCAATCAGTGGCGCGATGAATTTGTATCCTCGCCCTGAAGTCACAGTCTCCAGATTCCCCCAGCGGTCATTCACGGTGAAACTTCTCAGCACATGATAATCTTCCATCGTGATGGAGAGCTCGTTTGTGTTAACAGTATCCTGATAGACAAACTGCTCATCTATGTATAGGGCGTGAGGGAAAGCATCCCGTGGTGCCTTTGCGTTCGCTGATTTCTCAATCAGGGTCAAATCAGCCTGTGAAAGTGCCTTGTTCAGGAATTCTTTACCTTCCTGCACGGCTTCATACCCTTCACGATAATCGTTGTTTGAGCCAAACAGACCCCCATACCAGTAGTAAGACCCTGCAGCATTCATAACATCAATCCCTTCGACGTAGACCCGTCTGATATCATCCATTTCATCAGAGACCGGAACGTCCAGCACAAAGGCCTTTGCCTGCGCCGTGTAGATGATGAGATCATTTGCAGCGTCAGCAACGCCGACTTCATCCTCCTCGTCGTTTGCTTCAGCAATGTCAGCGATTTTTGCCATGATCTCGCTTGTTGAGGTGTCGATAAACTGCCGCATTCCGGCGTCGATATCCTCTTTCCACGCATCATAAAATGCTGCTCCTGCAGGCAAAACCGGCCGGTACGCGGGATTCATCCGGGTGTCGGGGTCTGCATAATCGGCAATCTCCAGCTTTGGATCACGCTGAAGATCAGACCAGTCTTCAGTTGCAATAAACCAACCAGTTCGCCATTTTCCCCGGAAACTCTCAGCATCCGCTGCGGTTAAGGTAAAGGTCAGTTCTTCTTCTGCCGCAAGATTTGGCTTAAAGGTGACAATGAGTATGCCAAGATCTGCTGATGAGGGGCCGGTATAATAATCCCGGGCAATTTTTGTGGCGTCAATAGCATAACCCCACAGGGTATTATCCATGAGTTCATCACTGTCAGTATGGAGCAGGGTGAGTTTTACTCCTGCAGATCGTTTGAGATAATCAGGATTTATCACCGTGTCATCCGGTGTTAGGACGTAGACTTTGGTGTGGTAACTGTAGAGCCCCCGTGCTATACCCGAAAAGTTTTCCGGCTGAGGTTTATACGATTCAAGCCACTCAAGTGATTCCTGACTAATTGTACCAGCTACTTCCGTCGTCGTTGGCAGATAGACCTCATCATTCCAGGGATTTTCCGGTGCCAATACCCCCAAAACAGTTGTCAGAATCTGTGACGGAATCGCAAGAATATTGAAGGTTCCCCCAGATTGATTTCCAACAGGAGCAGTATTCAACGCACCTGAAAATGTGTCAGATAGACTTGCTGAAAATGCTACTAAGTGTTCCGGTGCATTCCCAAAAGCTGCAACATTCGGGGTCTGGACGGAAACAGTCGGCATCAATCCTGAGGATGATAGAACCTGCACCTGAAACAAGACAATAACGCATATAAACAGGCAGAGCGCGATAATCAGTCCGGCAAGTGTGAATTTCCACCGTCCCAATGACTTTTTCTGATTAATATTATCGATATCAGGAATCTCTTCCTGCCGTTCAGACTCATCCATACATGTTCATAACATACTGGATTTTTTGTGCCTTATCTCTTCTTGTTCACGATGTATTACGAATTCCCCGGATGAAAAAGGAACGATACATGAATTAGCGAATAATTGAACTGACCCGTACCTTCATATGCAGTTTCGGATCTCTTTTTCCGAACGTGATTTTTTAAGATAGTCTCTCTTTGAAAAATGAACTCAGCCAGAAACCAGATTTCAACGCATTTTAAGAACGAGAAAAAACAAGATGTACGTATGAATAACCCAATTATCATTGAAGTAATCGGATTTTCAGATTCTACCTGTGGGCCATTCCCCTGCGACAGCGACCGAACCTGTGAACTCCAGAACTGTTATCCAACCGAACAGCTTGTTCCGGCATTTGAAGCGTTAAAAGAGAAACTTACCCGAAAATACGGGGATTCGATCGTGATGAAACTAACGCTGATTGACGACGGAGTCCCGGATTATGTGCAACAGATTGTTGAGGAAAACCATCCACCAATCCCTATTGTGTTAATAGGAGGACAGGTAACCCCACTTGGTCGGATCTCATACCCCCTCTTTGTGCAGGAAATTGAAAAAATCTGTAGCACAGTCTGAATTGAGAGAATATGATAACCGGCGCTCTTGATATCGGGGGGACTCACATCCGGGCAGCACTTCTTGCCCCGGACGGACACTTGTTGACAGAAGAAAAACAGGAAACGCCCCAAAGCGGATCGAATGGTCAGGTAGTTACCGAAGCAGTGGGAGATCTGCTGGCAAACCTTTTATCGAACACTGATGCAGCACTTTTGGCTCTGGGTATCAGTGCTGCCGGACCACTGGATTTAAGCACTGGGGCGATGGTGTGTTCCCCCAATATGGCATTTGCCCGGGTGCCCCTTCGGGACTTGCTGGCAAAGCGGTTTTCATGCCCGGTTTTGATAATGAATGATTGTCTAGCCGGAGCATATGCCGAGTATACTATCCGAAAACAGGAAAATATTCAGAACCTCGTGTATATCACGATGTCCACCGGACTTGGCGGAGGTGTGGTGGGGGACGGCAGACCTATCTTTGGCTTTCAGGGCAATGCTGCAGAGATTGGCCATTTCACCGTCGATGAACAATATCAGCTTCAATGTTCCTGTGGCCATACAGGACACTGGGAAGCGTATGCTTCCGGCACCGGGATTCCCCATTTTTTCAAGAGATGGTGCAATAAATCGGGAAGAAACTCACAGGAGGTCAATTCTGCTGCTGAACTTTTTGAACGTGCAAACCGTGGAGATGAGGACGCTGTTGACTTTTTTGGAGAACTGGCCCGGATCAATGGACGAGGTATCTCTGATGTTATTGTTGCATATGCACCGGAAGTCATCGTTTTTGACGGTCCCGTGGTACAGAAACATCAGGACTGGATTCTTCAGCCAGTCAGGAAACATATTGAAACCTACCTTCCTATGCCGGAGCTGGTCTGCTCAGCATTATTAGGACGGGCACCGCTCCTTGGAGCAGGTTGGTATGCGGCAGTGAACTCAAAGAAATAAAAAAATCAAATAAAATCAAATCAGAAAAAAAGTTAACAGAGATTAGTCAGGATACACCATCCCGATTTCTTCCTTATACAGACTCACCACTTCTCCAATCACCGTAATCGCTGGAGGTTTTACGCCGATTCCCTGTGCTTTTGTGGCAATCTCACCAAGCGGTGCCACGGTCACCCGCTGATCTGGCCGGTACCCACGCTCAATAATCGCAACCGGCGTTTTCGCATCCTTCCCGTGGGCGATCAGCGATTCTGCAATCTCCGGGAGATTCTTCACACCCATCAGGATCACAATTGTGCCCGGCGCATCAGCAAGCCATTGCCAGTTCATGGCAGAGGTCTCTTTTGTCGGGTCTTCGTGGCCGGTCAGAAACGTGACCTGTGAGGCAAAACTCCGGTGCGTAACCGGAATACCCACCGATTCAGGCACGGCGATCGCACTCGTGATACCAGGCACAACTCTTACCTCGATACCTGCTGCCTGAAGGGTTTCCATCTCCTCGCCGCCACGACCGAAGAGAAACGGGTCACCGCCTTTGAGCCGGACGACGTTCTTACCCTCACGGGCACAGGCAATCATCAGGTTCTCAATCTCGCCCTGTTCTTTGATGTGCTTCCCGCCAAATTTCCCCACATCAACTTTTTCGGCAGACTCCGGCAGCGAACCAATAATCTCCTCACCCGGAAGCTGATCATAGAAAATAACATCAGCAGAAGCGATCACCTGCGCTGCTTTTGGTGCCATTAAATCCAGCCCGCCGGGACCAGACCCAACCAGAAAAACCGTTCCGGGCTTCATATTCAGATTAATATTCGTATTTGCACTCGGATCCATCGTTAGTTTCCCTTTATTCCCAGTGTTTTCTGTGCTTCAAGAATCAGATCACCGGCAATCATGCGCATCTTCTCTCCGAGAATACGCCCTTCGGCCTCATCCAGACACTGATCTTCAATCCGCTCATAGCGACTGCCATCCAGGGCCAGTACCTCAGCAATCAGAAACCCGTCCTCACAGAAGACACCCTGCGGTGTAAAACAACCGCCTTTGATCTCTTCCATAACAGCCCGTTCTGCCATCGTATCAGCCCGGCTCTGAGGATCGTCAAGCACGGCAAGAGTTGCAACAAGATCCGGGTCATTACGGCAGACGACAGCAACCGTGCCCTGATTCGGAGAGGGCACATACCACTGTTCCCGAAGCCGGGTGCCCGGCAGTTCAAGACCAAGGCGCTGCATCCCCGCTTCAGCAAGCACAATCGCGTCATACTCACCCTCACGGAGTTTTTTAAGGCGGGTATCCACATTGCCCCGCAGATCCCGGATATCAAAGTCCTGCCCGCAGCGCCGCAACTGTGCCCGGCGCCGGGTGCTTGAGGTTCCGATAATCCTGACATCTTCAAGAGGGCAGTAATGCACCAGAAAATCTGCAGGAGAGTCGCGTTTCAATACTGCACAGGTTGTCACATCCTCCGGACGGTCTGCCGGAATATCCTTCATCGAGTGCACAGCGCAGTCGATAGTCCCGGCAGCGATCGCTTCATCCAGTGCCCGCACAAAAAGACCCTGACCACCGACTTTGTGAAGGGGTACTCCGGTCTTTTTGTCGCCCTCGGTTTTAATGATGACAATCTCAGTTGCGACGTCCCGGGCCCCAAGCAGTGCGCAGACCTTCTCAGTCTGTACAAGAGCCAGCTTTGAGCCCCGTGTACCGACCCGGATCACAGACATTCCTGGTAAGCTCCGGCGATCGTAGCCACATCCTCATCGCTGTGTGCCACTGAGAGGAAGTTTGTCTCAAACTGTGAAGGCGGAAGGAAGACACCCTTATGCAGCATCTTCTTCCAGAAAACGCCATATGCACCGGTATCACTCTCTTTTGCCTCAGTAAAGCTCTCCGGAGCCGTCTCCCTGAAGAAGAGCTTAAACATCGAGCCCTTCGAAACAAATGAGTCATGATACGCCGCCGGGAGACTCTCTTTTATAGTCCGGACTCGCTCTTCCAGTGTAGGGTAGAGTTCCTTGTGTTCATGAATCCATGAGAGCGCAGCGTATCCGGCCGTCATCGAGAGCGGATTGCCCGAGAACGTCCCGGCCTGATAGACAGGACCTGACGGGGCCACCTGCTGCATAATGTCACGCCGGCCACCAAAGGCGCCTATCGGAAGACCGCCACCGATAATCTTTCCGAAGGTTGAGAGATCCGGTGTGATACCGTAGGCAACCTGAGCACCGCCAATTCCTAAACGGTATCCACAGATAACCTCGTCAAAGATCAGCAGCACATCATGCTCCCGGGTAATCTTCCGCACCTCAGAGAGATAATCCTCCCGGGGCAGCACCAGTCCGCAGTTGCCCATCACCGGCTCGATGATAAACGCCGCAATATTTTCGTTCTTCTCCAGTAAATCACTGAGAGCCTGAACATCATTATATGCAACCTGTCGGGTATGTTTCGCGAGATCAGGAATCACACCCAAAGAGTCCGGCACTCCCATCGTAAGAGCTCCGGATCCTGCTTTAATCAGCACCGCATCGTGGGCTCCGTGAAATCCACCTTCAAGTTTAATAATGTCGTCTTTGCCGGTAAAACCACGAGCAAGACGAATCGCGGCCATCGTGGCTTCAGACCCTGTAGAGACGAACCGAATCATATCCAGAGACGGATGATCAGCGACAATCTGTTCGGCGAGTTTTACTTCATGTTCCGATGGCGTCCCGTAAATCCAGCCGTCAGCCAATTGCTTTGTGATAGCATCCCGTACTACCGAATGTGAATGACCTAAGAGAAGTGGGCCATAAGCACAGCAGCAGTCAATAAGCTCTGCACCATCTTCGGTCAGAATTTTTGAGCCTGCCCCTGATTTCGTGTAAAACGGATACGGCTGAATGGCCCGCACCGGACTACTCACACCACCAGGCATGATTTTTTTTGCTCTCGCAAAAAGTTCACTGCTGTTCATCACACCACCGTGCTACATCTAGAGCGAAATATGTAATAATAAGATCAGCCCCTGCCCGCTTAATGCAAGTCAGGGATTCCATCACTGCCGCTTTTTCATCTATCCAGCCGCGCTCTGCTGCTGCTTTAATCATTGAGTACTCTCCTGAAACCTGATAGGCAGCAACCGGCACCCCAAGAGCTGCAATATCGATGAGCACATCCAGATACAGGGAGGCTGGCTTGACCATAATAATGTCAGCTCCTTCCTGCACATCCATCTCTGATTCCTGAAAAGCTTCCCGACCGTTTGCCGGGTTCATCTGATAGGTGGAACGATCACCGAAGGAATAGCCTGAATCTGCCGCCTCCCTGAAGGGCCCATAGAAGGCACTAGCAAATTTGGTTGAGTAGGACATAATCGAGATATCGCCAAACCCTTCGTCGTCAAGAGCTTCCCGGATGGCAGCAACCTGTCCATCAAGCATGCAGGACGGCGCGACCATATCTGCTCCGGCAACGGCATGACTAACAGCAATACGTCCCATGAGTTCAAGAGAGGGATCGTTTAAGAGGTCCATGCCACACCGTGTCTCACCGATGATGCCACAGTGCCCATGGTCAGTATATCCACAGGCACAGACATCAGTAATAATCATCAGATCCGGTGCAGCAACTTTCATTGCCCGCACTACGCTCTGAATGATGGCATGGTCGAGAAACGCCTGTGTTGCGATGGCATCTTTTTCAGCTGGAATACCAAAAAGGAGAACTGCGCGGATTCCTGCTTCACGCACCTCTTCTGCCAGTCGGCCCGCCATCACAAGCGGGAACCGGTACTGCCCCGGCATCGAGCTGATGGCCACGGGTTGTTCGATGGTCTCATCAAAGAAGAGCGGCAGGATCAGATCATCCTTTGTTACCCGGTTCTCCTTCAGAAGCGGCTGTATTGTTCGCTTCCTGAGTCTTCTTAATCGTCTTTGTGGAAACATAATCGTGTACCTTCGGTTAATGCTGTTACCAGTGATTCCGCTCCTTCAAGTTCGCCGCACTCCGCACTGGACCGCACGGAGAACGTCACATCGGTGAGTAATTTTTTAGAGAGCACCCGGGTAAGGTCATCGATAATTTCGCGGAGGGCTTCTTCATCGTTGCCTTTTCCAATCCGTGAAAGAGCTCTGTCCCGTTCACGCATCCGTATCGCTTCGGCCCAGGTATGCAGCCGTGCCAGCATATTGTTTGCCTGAGTCCGGTTGACGAGACTTATGAACTGCTCGATCTCTTCATCAAGGATCTCTCCTGCTGCCTCTGCCTCACGTCGCCGGGCATTATGATTCTCTTCACTGACGGATCGCAGGTCGTCAATCGTATAGAGCTGTAAGCCTTCAATCTCACAAACACATTCTTCAACGTCTCGGGGCTGAGCAATGTCGATGACAATCAGAGGTCCCGGTTCCTCGTCTTGGGGCCACTGCCGTCGTTCAAGCGCACCGCAGAGTGGTTCACATTTGATGACCGGATGCGGCGCTGCTGTGCAGGTGATAATCACGTCAGACAGCGCGATGTAATTATAAAGTTCATCGAACTTTACCGCTTTCCCGTCAATCTCTTCGGCAAGTTCAAGCGCACGGTCAAAGGACCGGTTGGTCACATAAATGGCAGTCAGGTGTTTGGCTGCAAGCGCCTGAGTGACAAGTTTTCCCATCTCCCCGGCGCCAACCACTAGAATATGTTTCCCGGCAAGTGACCCCAGCATACCCTCGGCAAGCTGTACGGCTGCCGAGCCAATTGAGACGGCTCCTTTGTTGATCTGAGTCTTTTTTCGAACTTCAACCCCAGCATGGGCTGCCTTTGTAACACAGAGTTCAATAAGGGGTGAGCAGGTGCCGTTCTCCTGTGAGAGAGCAAGGCTCTTTTTGAGCTGACCTAGGATTTGGTCCTCACCCATAATCATCGAGTCCATGCCAGCAGCAAGCTCAAGGAGATGGCGGAGCACTGCCGTCCCCTCACAGATAGTATAGCCTTCCCGACTGCTTTCTTCCAGAAAAGTATTCAGTTCGTTCCCGGTTCCCTGCACAAAGATCTCTATACGGTTACAGGTCTGGAGCAAAACCACTCCTTTGAACCGTTCCCGTGCAGATAGCAGAAATGCTGGTTCGTCGTCATACCGAAATGTTTCAAGTGCCTGAACATCGGCGCTGTGATGGCTAATCCCTGCACAGGCAATCGGGGTAAAGAGTCGGTTTGTCACAATTGGTAGGCCTCCATGACATACGCGAGGGCGGCGGCGGTGCCTTCGTTAAGTTTTTTGTGTACTGCGGGGTCCTGCACAATTTTCCACAGGACGGCAGCACGCCTTTTCTGATTAGGTTCGGTCTCTTTCAGGTGCGCACGAACAGATTCCTGCAGGGTGATCATACCCGGAATATCGGGGCAGGCTTGTGCCAGTACTTCCTCAAGAACAAGCCGCATCCAGTGGGTGACAGCCGGACTTTTGGCGCCGGTCGAGAGAGCAATCGTGTAGCTTTCGCCATGTATCACCGAGGGAATCGTCGTGTCACCCGCTTCTCCACTGGCGTTGTTGAAATGCACACCACAGGATCTGGCAATGGCGCCAATCCGGTCGTTTAAGGCTGTATCAGAGGTTGCTGCCACACAGACAGCGGCACCGGACATCTGTCCTTCAAGATCCAGATCTGTCAGCGTTTCAATATCGCAGATTATTTTCTGAATGGAACAGCTACTCTGAATTGCATCAAAACCCACATCAAAGGATCTACTGAGCACGGTAACTGCTGCTTCGCGTGCAAAGAATTTTGCCTTCCGCAGTCCGACACGCCCTCCTCCGAATATGACGACTGGTAATTCCCGAAGGTCCAGAAAAAGGGGTATCATGCTATATACAGTTACTACGTCCGGCCAATAAATACAATTGCTTCAATCCTAAGAGATGGCACGATATCCTGCCCGTTTTTGCCTCATTTCTCCAGGCACGCAGTCACATTTCGACAGATTTATATCATTCTCAGACCTATCTTAGGAAGCACAAGAGTGTGAAATTGTGTCGATAGTG
>Ga0208902_1000853_pt1 | contig 15269 bp, 11 predicted proteins | sample AntAceMetag02UKH_FD_184767 | JGI IMG/M metagenome (GOLD analysis project Ga0208902, IMG submission 184767) | Saline lake microbial communities from Ace Lake, Antarctica - Antarctic Ace Lake Metagenome 02UKH (SPAdes) (version 2) | ecosystem: Environmental > Aquatic > Non-marine Saline and...
GGGCAAAGCCCAGGAAGGTAATTAGTCCAAAACCGGCAGACCAGATCAGCCCCCTTTTAAGACCCGGGAGTGTCTTGGTCAGGGATAATCCAATGGAAGAGAGACCTTTTTCCCGGATTAAGACAATCATTACGATCATCCCGGTCTCGAGAAGCCGCACCGCTCCCAATACAATTATCGGGTTGTAAGCCCCCGGCCGTAAACCTGCTCTCAACGCAACTTCCACTGCGATGATCGCTGCAAGGCATATGGCCAGAGTCTTTATCTGGATTCTGTCTGCTTCCATCCCAACACCTTCAGGGCCTTGTAGGCATACCACTGGGTGTACCAGTGGTCTGACGATTCGATCCTTTTCAGGATCTCTTTTACAGCGCGTTTGTCGCCTCTCCGGCCCAATGTCTGAAAGGCCATGGATACCACAGAAGGGGAGGGGTCATCGAGGAGAGCCGACAGGTCTTTTCGGGTTTCAGCGTTCCTGCTGACAGCGAGGGCCTTTGTCAGCCAGTACCGCTCCGGTATGTGTGGGCTTGACAGCATTCTCTTATAGGAAGGAAAACCGGCCACATCCACCCAGTGCTGTCGGATAATCTTCAGAGCGGCTACCCGGTCCTGCCAGCGAGCGGATTCCAGGAATTTATCCAGATGGTTCTTGTCGATGTTTCCTGCATTGCCAAGCCAGACAGGTATCAGCAATAAAATGCCTGATAAAAAACAGAGGATAGCGGCCGTCACAGAAGAGGCCCTCAGATCAAGGAACCGGCTTAACAAAAAGAGGATGATAATGTAGAGGAAAAGATAGAGGGTTATCGGAAATCCTATCAAGAGCGAAAGAAAGGTGAATTGACGGAACAAGGGATATCTGTCCATTTCTGAAGAAAACTGTTTCAGGATATTAGCCGGGGCTGAAAGGAAATCATTGGCAGTAGTCCTCAGAATCACCTCCCCTCCATTTTCAAATATCAGGGTCTTCCCCTCTTTCCTTATCGTCAGGTTAACCTCCCCATCTTCCCCTGTATTGAGATAATCGTAGTTGAGCAATTTCCCTTCCAACAGTCTTTTAAAGGATCTCTTCTTGATCTGTTCAAGATTGCAGGTCTTGATGGTCTTCTGATCCAAAGGCTTGAAGACCTCTGCAGGGTAGAGGGTATATTTATAATAAAAATCCGTTATCCTTGTTCCCAAAGGATTGGACAAGAGGAGTTTGTCCCTGAGGTTTATAAATAGATGGCCGTCCATTTGAGTCCCCCACAAACAGGCCAACAGGGCAATCGGGATCAGAGGAATAAGCCTGTAGAACCAGGGGCCCGGTTTTGTCTGCGGGGGCATCAATCTCAATGTGACCCAAAAGACCACAGCAGGTATCACAAAAAAATAGGCGCTGACGAGAGGGGAGAATCCCTTGAAGTTTGCTGCCGCAAGAAATCCGGCCCACAGGAAAAGGAGGAAAATCAGGGGGATGGTGTTGCGGGAGAAAAGGCGATCCCAGACCCAGGCAGCGGCAAAGGAGAGTAGAGAGAGACCGGCCCCCACACTCAGGGTAAACAAAAGCCCTCCATAAAGGGCCGGGCCAAATTCCTGCAGGCGATTCATGATCTGCAGGTTCGGCACTGCAAGATATCCGGCGTCATTTATGGCTGTAAGGGTGCGGTAAAGGACTTTATTAGAGAGATAGACCTGCAGGGTGCTTAGGCCTTGAGCGGCAAACAACCCCGCAAGGAGGGCCGCGGCAGGATAGCAGATGGTTCGTGTTTGATCCCTATTGATAGGTAACCCTGAAGACCTCTTCAATGGTCGTGATCCCGCTTAATACCTTCTGTGCCCCGTCCTGGCGCAGGGTAGACATCCCCTGCTCAACCGCCTTCTGTTTTATGGCATTGGCATCAGAGGTTTTTAGTATCAGATTTCTGACCGGTTCATCCAAGAGCATCAGTTCGAACATGCCGGTCCTCCCCTTGAATCCAGTATCAAGACACGAAGGGCACCCCCGGCCCCTGTAGATCTTCCTCCCGGCAACCATCTCGGGGGTAATACCAATGCTCTCTAAGGATTCCCTGTCTGGCGCATATTCCTCTTTGCAATCTATGCAAATAACGCGGACCAGTCTCTGGGCCAAAATGGCATTCACTGAGGATGTGACGAGAAAAGGCTCTATTCCCATGTCAATAAGCCGGGTCGTGGCACTGGCAGCATCATTGGTGTGCAGGGTGGAAAACACCAAATGCCCGGTCAGGGCCGACTGAATGGCAATCTCGGCGGTTTCCAGGTCACGTATTTCACCCACAAGTATGACGTCAGGGTCCTGACGGACGATGGATCGAAGCCCCTTCGCAAAGGTGAGGTCTATCTTTGGATTGACCTGAATCTGGCCGATCCCTTCCATCTGGTACTCAATGGGGTCTTCTATGGTAATGATGTTGATGTCGGTCTTGTTAATGGTGGAAAGGGCTGCATAGAGGGTGGTGGTCTTCCCGCTTCCGGTTGGCCCTGTAACGAGAATAATCCCGTGCGGGGATCGAATGAGCCTGTCAAATTCTCCCAGGCGGTCGGTTGGCATCCCAAGGTCAGAGACATCTAACAGGACATTGGTCTTGTCTAACAGTCGAAGCACGACTCTCTCGCCAAAGGCCACAGGAATGGTTGAAACCCGGATGTCGATGTTTTTGTCAGCAATCCTGATCTCGATCCGGCCGTCCTGGGGCAGTCTTTTCTCTGCTATGTTCATCTTGGCCATGATCTTTATGCGGGAGATCAAGGCCGATTGAATATGTTTAGGCGGCGAGAGCATATCGTAAAGTATCCCGTCCACCCGGTTACGAATCTTGAGCGTGTGCTGGGAGTGCTCGATGTGAATATCGCTGGCCCTCGCCTTCACTGCCTGGGAAAGCATCAGGTTGACCAGCCTTATAACCGGGGCATCGCTGGTGTCCTCGAGGAGGTCTCCCGTCTCTTCAATCTCGGAGAGGATCTGACTGGTTTCCGCATCGTGCATATCCTCGATGACCTGCTCGGCTGAATCGCGGCTCACGTCGTAGGCAAAGTTGATGACAGAGAGAATACTCCCATAGGGAGCTAAGACTACCCCGGCCTCTTTCAGGCCGGTAAGAAGCCTGAGATCATCTAAGGGTTGAAATTGGAGTGGATCATTGATGGCAAGGTTAGCACCGCTGGAAGTAACAACGGGCGCCATTCTATGTTTTTTGAGAAACTGAATCGGGATCTCTTCAGCAAAGGATGTGTCTATGTCTCGTGTGGAGAGGGTTGTCAAGACCGGCAGATTGAACTGGATGCCGAGGGCATTTAAGAACTCTGTCTCTGTCACAGCCCCCTGCCGGATAAGGATTTCCCCTATTCGGCCTCCCTTTTCCTCCTGGATCTTGAGGGAATCCTCAAGGCCCTTTTCGGAAAGACCGGATGTCTCTAATAATATTTCGCCGATTTGCCGGTGCCGCATGGGGAACCCTTTGGATTGATGATTTATGATTGTTGATTGTTGATTGAAAAGCAACCGGGTTACGGGTTGCGAGTTACGGGTTTTTCCAGCATCCAGTATCCAGCCCGCCATACTACCTGCGGGTAAATATCCAGTATCGTGTATCATTCATCCGTTATAGTTCATCTTTTCCCATTCAATATTGACAACCTCGCAAAAAGTCAGAAATGATCCCTTTTCGTCATTCCCGCGAACGCGGGAATCCAGGGAAATCAGCCACTTCTGGACTCCCGCGTTCGCGGGAGTGACAGCCTTGGAGACTTTTTACGAGACTATCGAAATTGATGAATTCGCAAAAAGTCAGAAAACACCCCTTTTCGTCATTCCCGCGAACGCGGGAATCCAGGAAAATCAATCACTTCTGGACTCCCGCGTTCGCGGGAGTGACAGCCTTAGAGACTTTTTACGAGACCATCAATATTCGATGTTCAATGTTCGATGTCGGAGTCTTCGCTTACCTGGAGTCTTCGCTTACCTGGAGTCTTCGCTTACCTGGACGTTCATCTCTTACTGTTTATTTCAGTCCATCCTGCATCCAGTATCAAGCATCCTGCATCCAGTATCAAGCATCAAGTATCCAGTATCCAGTACCCAGTTCCGTTAATCCCTTTCTTCGGGCGCAGGAGCCTTCCCCCCTCTTTTATACATCTTTATAACCCCTTCCTTGATCGTCTCGATCTGGTCCTTTTTCTCCTCATAGATCATTTTTGCCTCTGCAGGGTTTTGGATGATATGGGGGGTCAGAAAAACAAAGAGATTGGTTTTTTCTATCCTCTTGGAAGTGCCCTTGAACAACCAGCTAATCAAGGGGATATTTCCGAGGCAGGGCACCTTATAATCGATATGGGTGGTGTCATCACCGATCAGACCTCCAATGACGACAGTATGGGCATCCTTTACAATAACGGTGGTCTGGGCTAAACGCTTGTAGGTGGTGGGATGACCCTTTTCAAGCCCTGCGGTGAGGATCAATCTGGTAACTTCCTGAAAGATTTTGAGGCGGACAGACCGCTCCTGGCTGATCTGGGGCGTTACCTTCAGGGTCACCCCTACGTCTTTGTATTCGTATTGGGTGTAGTCAATATCTGCCGTTGTTCTCCCTGTGGTGGTGATATAAGGGACATTTTTTCCCACTGTGATCTCGGCCTCTTCATTGTCCGTGGTCAGGATCTGCGGGGTTGAGAGGATATGAACTTCCGTATCCTGCTGGTATGCATGGGCAACTGCGGCCAGATTGGGGAACTTGATGCCTCCTATCTCAATAACGTCACTGATAATACCCAGGGAAAACCCTCGGGTCAGGGCACCTCCCAGCGCAGACCCGATCTTCGTAAAATTACCGCTACTCGACCCGGCGAAAACCGCCGCGTCTTTTCCATCGTATGAAAATGTCTTAATCCCCTGCCATTCCACTCCGAGGCTGAAATCCTTGTCCACGTTCACTTCCATGATCAGGGCCTCGATATAGACCATCAACCTTGGGATATCTAATTTTGTTATGACCTCTTCAAGGACGCGGTAGTCATCCTTGGTGGCCATAATGACCAAGGAGTTGGTTGCCTTATCGGCAACGATCCGGGCCTCCTTGGAAATCACAGGGGTCTTACCTTTTTTTGCCCCGGCAGTCTGTTTTGAGGGAAGAGATGTCAGGACTTTGGTAAGGTCTTCTGCATTGGCGTGCTGCAGATAGTAAACGCGAATGTCCCCCTCACCCCGGGGCGGTTCCCTGTCTAAGAGTTTCACCAACTGTTTGATCTTCACGGTATCATCTTCGGATGCCAACAGTATCAACGCATTGGTCCTCTCATCCGGTACGATCTTGATAACCACCTGACCACGGAGGGAGCTTTTTGTCCTTATCGCCCTCTTCTGGAAGACTGTGCCTAAGGACTTGGCAAGGACAGTTGCCGTTGCGTACTCAAGCGGTATCACCGATATCTCTTCGCCAACGCCCTCCACATCGATCGCCTTTGTAATGAGGAGCAGTCGTTTGATATTAGAGAGGACATCGGTGACGATCAGGGTTCGTGTGGGGGAGTAGGAGACAATTACGCTGCTCTTGGATATCAGGGGCGTAAAGAGTTTTTTCAGTTCGTTTGGATCGGCATATCTCAGGGGGATCAGTTGGGTTATCACCTTGTCTTCAGGTCCGATAGCACCCTCCAGCAGGCGTGTCTCGACGCTCTTGGACCTGGCGCTCACCGCCGGAACGATTTTTGTTATGCTCCCGGCAGGCACGGTGGTGTAACCGTGAACCTCCAGCACCGATTCAAACACCTTGTACGCCTCATCCTTTGAGATCTTGGTGGGGGAAACAATGGTCACCTTCCCTCTTACCGCCTTGTCTATCACAAAGTTCTTTCCGGTCAGTTCACTTATGAACTTGATAAATACGGGAATATCCACATTGTCAAAGTCGATGGTGACATAGGGGTCGGCCGGTTTTGCCGTATCGGCCTTTCTTTCAAGATGTGTTTTCTCCTGAGGGGGAGGCGTCACCGGTACTTCCTGTGGAGGTTTGGCCGTATTTTCCTCCGGAGCGGAGGTCCCTCGTGGTCGAAGCGCCGGTGGGGTCGTTGTTTTCGCAGGGGTGGGCACAGGGGTTTTGGGAGAGACGGCTTCCTTGGCTTTTTGCGCGGTTTCAGGAACCGCAGGCGTCACCCCCTCTTCTCCTGCAATTCGCGCCGCCCCAGCCGGCAAGACGGTCATCATGACGCAGACTGCCACCCACAATAAATATTGAACATATTTTGTTTTTAAATAGTCCATGATTCGGTACTGGGTCATAGGAGCTACGTTGTTTTTAAAGATGAACGTCCAGGTAAGCGAAGACTCCGACATCGAATGAAACACCAAACATCCAATACTGAATATTCAACTACGCCAAGGCGTGGCTTCTTTTCAGTCGTTTTGATACTCGTAATGAAAATCTTAATTATTTCTTCTGGTTCCTCTAAAATATTATCTAATAGTTCAGGCTTTTAATCTCTGTTTCTTCATCTTTTCCCATTCAAAATTGATGAATTCGTAAAAAGTCGGAAAGCACCCGTTTTCGTCATTCCCGTGAAAACGGGAATCCAGTAAAATCAAACAGTTCTGGACTCCCGCTCCCCGATCAGGTCGAGGACAAGCTTCGCGGGAGTGACGGGCCTGGAGACTTTTTACGAGACCATCAATTTTCAATATTCAATATTCAATTTACAATATCCTTAAACCCTGCCAAATTATGTAACTTCCCGAGATCCGTATCCTTTTTCGCCCATTCCTTGACCTGCGGGTCTATGGTAACCGCCCTCTTGAGATATCTGAGGGCCTGTTCCGGTTGGTCCGTTAGGGCGAAGAGACAGGCGAGGTTGTAATAGGGATCCACATATCCCGGCTTCAAACGAATTGCTTTCTCAAATCTGCCCCGGGCCGCAGGATAGTTCTTACCCTTAATAAGCAGCACACCGAGGTTGTTCAATGCAACGACGCAGCCGGGATCGGCCATGAGCGCCTTTTCATACCACATTCTTGCCTTGTTCAGGCGACCGCTCTTATGGTGCTCCTTCCCGCGTTTATAAATCTCCATTGCATCCGCGGTCTTATTTTTATGTATCTCGAGTTGGACCGGTTCCTTCGGTTTCGGCACAGTATTTGTCTCAACTCGAGGACCGCTGAAATCCAACCACGAATAGGACACAAAAGCAAGAAAAAGGATTACAAAGGATACAATAATCAGCAGGATCGCTTTTTTGCCAAGGCCTGATTTTTTTGAACGGGATGATATTATTCCGCCATATTTTCCATGACGGTCATCCCTCTCTACCTGGGCCTTCTTCAAGGCCTGATTGATGTAACTCATAAATATGCCTGAAATTGAGGAACTGCGAATTCAGGAATTTAGAAATTGAATGTAATATTCTTTTTAAAGCCTATCCGCAGATTATTCAAACGGAACCAAAAAGGTCTCTCGCAAAGGCGCAAAGGCGCAAAGGCGCAAAGAAAAACAAAGGGAAAAATTTCATGCTTTCCAATCATCCGGTCACCAGCATCTCACACCCTGCATCGTCCATTCCCTGCAACCCGTTGGCTTTTCAATCAACAATCAACAATCGACAATCATCAATCCCAATCACTCCGTCATCTGAAAGAGCAACGCCATGGTCCTTCGGCCGACAATTCCGTCTGCATTTAGCCCGAAGTCTCTCTGGAATCTTATCACTTCCTTGAACGTCTGCTCGTCAAAAAACCCGTCCGGTTCAAGCGAGTATCCTATTCTGTTTAACACCCTTTGAACCTTTAACACCTCGGGGGAGTTCATCCCTTTGCTCAAATATGTCTCTCTCTCTCCATAGGGATAAACCGATGAAACCTTTCCACCCCAGTGTGCTAAAATAAAATCTCTGCTTACAGCCCGTCGGTTTCCTTCACCGTCTAAAGCAATGACGCTATTGTAGGTGACTTCACATATCAAAAGATAGCATGATTGAGGTACGGAGAGAGGTAGAAGCCCGGAGAGCTTCACACGAAAAGGCTTTTTAAACAGTGTAAAGTATTCCGGCGCCACACTGAAAGAGACCAACCCTAAATCGAAATTATCTGTATTAAGAACCTCCTTCCCCTCCTCCCCCGGCTGGAGCCCGGTTGTGGCCCGGTAAAGATCGAAGAGTCCTGCGAGGCTTGATCTTTCATCTAAGAACAGGTCCTCCGGGCCCTTTTCGCGCTGTCTATAAATTGCGGGTCTCTTTTCAGACTCAGGTGGCGGGGATATCTCTGTTTTCAAAAATACTTCCAGGATATGACTTCTGAGGTTCCATCCGGCAAAGGCCGCCGTAATCATCAGCAATATGAGCAGCGTAATCGTAATCGGTGTTACGCCCCTTGATCGCCCCTCCAATGTCTGACTAGACCCTGTGCCCCCTCTCAGGTCTTTTATGGCATTTTTGATCATTCTCTTTGTTATAATATGTTTTTCACCGGTATATGCGATCAGGAGCGCCCTGTCGCAGACCGCATTGATCCTCCTCGGGTTCCCGCGGGTGTGGTCATAGAGCCTCCTGAAGGCCCCTTTTGTAAAGTTCAGATTCCCGCTCCCTCCTGCCACTGAAAGACGATGGCTCACATATGCCCTCAGATCAGCAGGGTCCAAAGGTTTCAGGTCGTAACGCACGGTAATCCGCTCATTCAACTGCCTTAACGATGGTGCCGCCAAGACCCCTTTCAGCTCTGACTGGCCAACGAGCACAATCTGGATCAGCTTATCCTTTTCTGTCTCCAAATTTGAAAGCATCCGTATCTGCTCTAACACGGTATGAGAGAGGTTTTGGGCTTCGTCAATTAGGAGGAGCGCATTACCGCCATTGCTGAAGTTATCTAAGAGGAACTGGTTGAGCGCATCGAGATAATCCTTCTTTGTCTCTGCCCCGGGCTCCATTTCAATACCGAATTCATGGTTAATTGTCTCTAAGATCTCCATATCAGAGATAAAGGAGCTGAATATCAGGGCGCTCTTTGTGTTTTCATCTAAATGGTCCAGGAGGGCCCGGCAGAGAGTGGTCTTGCCCGTGCCGATCCCCCCTGTTATGGCGATAAACCCCCTCCGCTCATTAATACCATAAAGCAGATGGTCGAGGGCCTCCCTGTGATACCGACTCAGATAGAGATATCTCGGGTCTGGTGTCAGATTGAATGGATTTTCCTTGAAACCAAAAAAGGCTGTGTACATGTTTCCTATTTAAAACGATAATTTATGGTTTTAGGGTTACCCCCTCGGCTTATTTCCATTGAAAGAGGCGCCCCTGATTCCAAGGCCTGATAAAAGGAAAAAGCATCTTCCGGTGTATTTATCTGTTTGCCGTTTATGCTCTTGACAATATCACCTCTCTTGAGCCCTAATTTAGTAAAAAACGAATTTGCCTTAATATAGCTGAGAGCAAAGCCGTCAGGCTTCCCATCCTTCAAATGGGGGCGAATCCGGGCCTGGGTCAACAGCTTATTGATATTCTTGAGAGAGTTCTGAATGTCTGATCGGGCTAACGTTACAGTGTCTCCACTATAAACCGGCTTGATAGAGTGATCCGGGCGACCCCCTTTCACTGATTCAGGCACCTCCATCGAGAGGATCTCATCTTTATCACCAACCCGCAGGACCACCTTACCCCACAAGATTTTCTTGACAACCGCATTCTGAACAGCGTCTCCCACCCTGTAGAGGCCCTGTGTTTTCCTGCCGGTTTCCTCAATAACCGCACAGGCGTTTTCCTCGGAACCGGTAACAGTCCCTAACAGAGAGATCTTGAGAGAGGTAGGCTCAAGGGCCTCAATCTCGTTTGCCTCGATATCTCGGGGCTCCACCACATCGCTGGAGGCCTCGCCCGACGAGCCAAATATATTTCGATCGACTATCACGTCGAAGCTGTTCAAGGGTTGGGGAACATAATGAGCAATATTTGGGGCCCTGACCTCTGCCATCTCAACAGAACTGATCTCTGTGAGTTGGAAACAGATGGTTCTGTAAAAGATATCTACACCGATATATATGAGGATAGATAGGGCAAAAAGATTAAATATGGTGTGGTAAAGATTTCTTTTCATATCTATATAAACTTAAATTCAGGATCCCTAAAGGTCCCCCGGATAACAAAGGATCGTTTTAGGCTTTTTAGACTCTTTCTCAGAAATTTGAGAGAATTGGAATCTCCTTTCAAATTCCCAAACAAGCCTCCAAGCGGCTCGAGGGTTCCTCTCAAATCAAGTCTGCTTGCCGGGATATCATTGTTCAGGATGATGATTCCTGATAATTGGCCCTTAACAGCGCGGCCCTCGAGTCCAACATCAGACAGGGCCACTTTCTTGTTCTTGAGCGTTATTTTCATAGAAAGCCGATCAAACTGCAGGGATTCAAGCCCTAAAATGGGCTGCAGGAGTTTCACCCTCCCCTCCGAAATGCTAAGGATCGCCTCTCCAACGCCCTCAATTAAATTAGTATATTGTCCGGTGTAGACAATGTCGCCCCCCAAAATCCCTGATACATCCCGGCCGATAAGAGGGGAAAGATAAGGATGACGACCAATATGGAGATCCTTCAATTTCATTGTGGTTGTGAAGGGGGCCATGAGCTCCTGGTTCTCAAACCGAACATCGCCCTTTATATTTCCGGCGTAGGCGTAGACGTCAAAATGATATACAGGGGTCCCATGTAAGAATGCCCATGCTTCTGGTCTTAAAGAAACATTCTTCACTCTCAGCAGAGGCTTTCGAGGCGCCTTCTTGAGGGAAATCTTTGCGTCAATAAGATCTACACTCAGGGGAAAACCAGGACGCAGACTCTCTAATGAGAGAATGATGCGAGGATTTGCCTTAGCAACAACCGACTCCAAGTAATCAGCAATACTTTCTGAGGGAAACCGGTAATATAAAAGCGCGGCTGTCAGAAGAACACAGTAAAGCAGATATCCAATCCATTTCCCTTTTTTCCGGATGGTTTTTTTCACGCCATCAATCCCTCAATCCCTTAATTCCTCAATTCCTCAATTCAGTTTTGACAAAATCGTAAAAAGTCTCCAAGGCCGTCACTCCCGCGAAAGCGGGAGTCCATAAGCAGTTGAATTTCCTGGATTCCCGTTCCCCGATCAGGTCGAGGACAAGCTTCACGGGAATGACAATAACGGGTGCTTTCTGACTTTTTACGAGACCATCAGTTTTCAATCGTAAGCACCTGCATGACTGAATCTAAATATCCTGGGGCGCTCTTGCTATCCTTTATGGAAATTCTCTTTATGCTTACAACATTTTCCGGGGATTCGATAAGATAAAGATAATCCACGAGCTGCTTTAAACTTATCTTGTCTAATTTCATCTCAACCATCGATTCTTTAAATCGACCATTGCTGCGGGAGGCCGAGGGCTTCATATATTTTATATGACCTTTCACCCTTGCCTTGCCTGCCGCCTGCTCAAGAAAGGAAAACAGGGTAAAGCCCTTAATGCGACTCCTGAGATATCTTTGTATCCCGTCAGCCCCCTTCTTGTAAGATTCATATTCGCTTCGCAGTTTCACGATCTCTTTCAGCCCATCCCTTTTTGCGTCTATCCCTCTCCCTATAACTTCGCGTTTATCAAAAAAGGGGAAGATGATGAACTGAAACAGAACAAAAACCGCTATGCCGCACACGGCTAAGGATACAAGAATTTTTTCTCTTCTTCCGAGTTTCATCGTTTAAGCTCTATTCTTATCTCAAATCGGACACCTTTTCCTGTACGGTCAAGGTTGGCGGAACTGATAGTAACCCCGCTGAAGTGAATAGAAGTTTCCAGATTATTTTTTATCTTGTCAACCTCGTTGAACGCATCGGTCTTACCACTGATCCTCACTGTCTCCGTATCAATAACCATACGATTGATATGAACATTCAGGGACTTAGGGATGCGCTGGGAGATCTCCTTCAACAGGTCGAGAACCCTTTTGTTTGTGCCGGTTTCAGGTCTTGATACGTTCGACTGTTTCAGCTCCTTTATCTTTACCCGCAATTGCTGGACCGGATCAACGATTCTACTCACTTCCGGGAGGGTTTGCTTGAATACAGAAGTTATTTCCCGGGTCAAGATCTTGTATTCCTTTTTCAAGGTATAAAAATCGATAACCATATCGGCCGCCAAAAAGGACAAAATTAGAAAAAGAAAAACTGCAACCTTTGGCGCCGCTTTCTTAAGCCCAAAATAACGTTTTTTGCGCTCAAACTCCTCTCTCCTGAAATTGAAACCTTCCTCTTTCCTGGTATTCCTGAGCGCTAAGGAAAGCGCGCCATTCATCAGGGCAGGAGACCAGTCCTTAACAATATCAGCACCCATCCTGATCCTGTTATCGTTACTCATATCAATCCGTTCTGCCGGCATGTCAAGAGATTGGCTCAGAACTTCCTCTGCCTTTGGGTAAAGAGCCCCTATTCCGGTAAAAAAGAGCTTGTCCGGGTCTGGGAGAGTATTCCTCTCGGAAGCAAAGGCGTGTACCGTATTCCGAATGGTTGCGCAGAGGAGATTGAAGCATGCATCAACCTCTTCGGGGGGAGGCCCTTCCAATGCACTGGTTTCGTTGTCCTTTGGGATCGATTGAACGATGGAGGCATTGTTGGCACTGAAAACACGAATCAAGGCAATACGCCTGTTCAGGCATAGAACCATGGTGTTGTCTTTCTCGCCGATCTCTAACAAAAGGATGTGGTCAGGTGTTCCTGGCTGCCTCAATAACCAGGAGGCCAAAGACGAGCACTTGATCTCTAACACATCCGGATCAAACCCGTTTTGTTGCAGTGTCCCTAAATATTCTGAAATAAACCCCCTGTTGCAAGAAGCAGCTAAGACCTCACCCCGGGACGGGCTATCGGTCATAATGAAATCTATCAGCAGATCCTCCACCTGGAATGGTAGCAGGCTCTCCATTTCAAAGGGGAGGGCCTGCCTGATTTTCTTCACGTCCTTAAAGGGCATTGAGAGGTTTCTGAATGAGACGCGATCTCCAGGGATTGTGGCCAAATATGTGTCGCTCTTCAGGACAATAGACCCGGACAGGGATTCCAGCGCCTCATCAATCCCCCCATCTTCAACAGAGACTCTGGCACAGGCAAGGACCTGGTACCCCTTTAGCCCAGTCTTGACCTGGACAGCAGTAATCTGATTCTTGGTTATGTCAATTCCTGTGATTTTCCCCTGCATTATTCAACTTTCCAGGCTAATACCTGAATCGACTTTTCGCCTTCCCTTTTGATTATAGCTGCCACCCTTTTATTCATCGGCCCCGAAATACCCGCTGATTCTATCTCAAAATAAGGGCTTGCGGTCTTGATAAGACCAGATTCGATTGCCGCATCGCCCACCCCCGCGACCTTCCGGTACCAACCGGGATCTTTCAGGTCATTCCCTTCATCGAGTCGATATTCGATCATATCATTGACCATCTTCGTATCTAAGTCATCGGAAAGAGATCTCAGGACCAGGGGATCGGCCGTATTAATATTTATCTTACCATCGCCATAGACAGTCAAGTAGTTCGAAATGCCGGGTCCATGTTCATTGCCGTAAAAAAGGTCCTTGGTTACACCTTTTATAAGGAGCATCTGGCCTAAGGATTCTATAGGCCCGTTCTTGCAGGAGTAAGGATTTTCTAAGGATTGATAATAGCCGTTTTCCGCCCCAAATCGAGTCACATCATCGTCCGGGTCAATCCAGTCCTTTATGGCATCTATCAGATTTCCGACCTCCCCGGAATCAAGCTGGAATTGTTCAGAGCTCAGGAGCCTCATAAGGAGCTTTTTCTGTGTTTCATTATATTTTCCATCCTGATTAATCAGCCGATTAACCTGGATTTTTCCGCAAAGATCTGAAATTTCTACCTGAAAATGTCCGTTTTCAAACATGGTAACGGAATTCAGAGATAGCTCTTTTGAATTGGCCCAGGTCTCTTTCAGAGAATCAAAGTCGCTTGAAGAGGAATCTTCAGAAAGGACTGCGAGGGCGCAATCAACGCCTGATCGGGCAATAAACCTAAGCCTGATGCCATCACGGAGGTTTGCCGATGAATAGAGGTCAGACCACATGGAGTTGTTAAACTGTAGTGTCAGCACGACCACTAAGCTGACGATCAGGATCGTGAGGATCAAGGCAAAACCCCTGTTGTTTTTGAGTATGTGTTTATAGGACATTGGGATTATTATAGCCGCAAAAAGGCGCAAAATACGCAAAAATAAAAAATGAATCCCTGGCCATTGGATTGATGATTGTTGATTGAAAAGAACTAAGGTTACGAGTTGCGGGTTGCGGGTTTTTCCAGCAGCCTCTATCCTGCATCGAGTATCCAGTATCCAGTATCGAGCATCCAGTATCCCCGCTTAAAAACGGGATCTTCGACAATCAACAATCATCAATCAACAATCCTACGCCCCCCCCATTGGAAGCGCGACACCTGTCATGAATTTATAAGGCGTGTCCGGGTTCGTGCTGTCTGCAAATTCCATCGAGATGGAAATCCTTAAAGGGAGCTTCCCCTTTGACTCTCCTTCCTCGGAATCCCAGGTTTCGTGGGGCTCGCCATCAGAATCATAATAGGTAAAATCGATAGATAAAAGCCCCTCGCAAAGGAGCAACCCGCCACTCTCTGAATCCGGTCTTTCGTGTCCCAAGGGCGTGTCAGAACGATAAAGTTCCAGGAGGCCCTCCTCGCCTTTTGTTGCCACATAATAGACTATTTCAGTTGGTTTGGCGACCGGTTCTTCTTCTGAGAAGGTAAGATGTGCAAGGGATAAAAACCTTAAAGACCCACAACTCCGGCCCATTAGCTCTTTTTTCTCTCCCACAAACAAGACTATTGCGGGATTAGCCTTATCAGATCCCGGGGTTTGCGCCATATTGGAGAAATACGCAGATTCCAGATCCTCAGAGATCCTTTCTAAGGCAATGCCGGCCATTTCATAAATATCTGCCCGGGATTCGGACTCATCTATTATCCTGAAAGTTCCTGTATAGGCAGTAAATATTGCCGAGGCAACAAGTGCAAATATAAATGTGGCAATAAGGACCTCGAGAAGGGTGAAGCCGGGGGAAACGCGAAATTTGAAATTTGAAATTTGAAACTTGGAGTTCATCAAGGACAAAAAATCCCCCAATCCCATCCGCAGATTACGCAGATTTTCTCAAATTATTCAAACCCCCAATACCGAGTTACAAATACCCAGTACCTAATACCCCCACTAAAGACCAGATTTCCGCTTCGCTACAACAAATATCGAGCATCCAGTATCCTGCT
>Ga0208902_1000859_pt1 | contig 15220 bp, 13 predicted proteins | sample AntAceMetag02UKH_FD_184767 | JGI IMG/M metagenome (GOLD analysis project Ga0208902, IMG submission 184767) | Saline lake microbial communities from Ace Lake, Antarctica - Antarctic Ace Lake Metagenome 02UKH (SPAdes) (version 2) | ecosystem: Environmental > Aquatic > Non-marine Saline and...
TGTCAGAGAGGGAAAAAACCGCTAAATCATTTGAATGACAAAAAGAACTTGAATAAAATAAGAATAGAGATGAAAGCAAAGTCTTATTTATATTAAATTCTTCTTATTATTTATTATAACTGATTTACAATCCTCTATGGAATCTGAAAAAAAAATAAAAGAGGAGTTAACCGAGCTATTAAAAACGAAAACTGCTGTTTTAATGGTGGGTTCTGGCAGCAGTTCTATGGTTGGATATCCCGGGTGGGAACAACTAGTAATTAAATTAAGAGATAAATTCTATTCCGAGTTTCAAGATCTTGGAACATCCGGTCTTGGGTTAGCTTATTCTGCTCAAATAATTAAAAAAAAAGCCTTCGATGACGAAAAGATAGATCAATATCACCGGTTTCTGTCTAATTTATTTCAACCAGACGTGAACAGTCAAAATTGTGAAAATTTTCATATATCTTTAGTTAAGTTAGGATTTTGCGGAATAGTAACAACCAACTATGATTTAGTATTAGAAATAGCATTAAAATCTGCTTTCCCTAATTTAGATCATTGTCGTCATATTGATTTATGCAGCGAAAGATCTTATTTAGTTCTCCCATTTTTAAGATCATTAACCCCAGAAAACAAACACCATCTCCTTTTACATCTGCATGGATGTTTTGATGCTCCAGAAAATTTGATCCTTACTCATGATGACTATCGTCGTAAATATGGGTTATTAGGTGAAAAAGATGATGGCAAACAGAACAATAAAGGATTAGACTCACTTCATCGGAAAATTATTTGGGGATTATTATCTTTTCACCCTTTGGTATTCGTTGGATTCAGTCTGAAAGATCCTTTCTTTCTAGAAATGATTAGATTAGTCCAAGCGGATTTTAAGATGGAAGGAGAAAATATTCATTATGCTATTATGGGGTACTTATTAGATGAAGACAAGAGAGAAACACAAGATATCCTAATGGATCTTGGTATTTCTCCTTTATTTTACCAAATAATCGAAAATCCTGATCAAACACGCGATTACGGGAGACTTAAGGATTTAATTCGTCAAATTGAAAACGATCTAATACAATTCTCTCCAGATCAACTACCACCCGAGGATACTTCAGGGCACAGTGAATCTGATACAAATGTAACTGATATTGTTGCACCTTTTCTTACGTTAGACAAAATGAATGAAATTACTGGAGGTGATTAGTGATGAATATTAATCGGAAAAAATTAGAAGATTCGCTATATGATTTCATTCATTCTGACAATGGCATTATAATTGGACCCCCTGGCATTGGTAAAACATTCCTTCTTAAAAAGATTCACTCAAGATTTAAGGAACAAAATGTTCCTTATCTTTATTTGCCCATTGATAAATTTGACATCGAAAGTAATCAAGAATTAGAAAATATGTTCGGTTTTAAAGGCGATTTCATTGATTTATTATCAAACCTCTCTGAAATACGGGGTAACAAAGGATTTCTCCTAGTTGATTCATTTGATTCTGCAAAATCAGAAAAGTCCATAAAATATTTCCTGAATCTCATTGAGAGAGTTAAAAAACAGTTGAGTGACAAATGGCAAATTATTGTCAGTGTCCGGACTTTTGATGCAAAAAAATCTCAAAAATTGTTGGAATTATTTCCATTATCTCCAGAGGAAAAATCTGAGTATCATTCAGATGACATTTGTTGTCGCCATTTCCTCATTCCAGAATTAACTGATCTTGAGTTAACTGGTACACTGGAGGAGATTATTGGCCAGCCCAATATACCTATTACACCCAACTCAGATATTTGGAATCTTCTTAGAATTCCGTTCAACATATGGTTATTTGAGCAATTATTGGTTTCAGACGATTCAATTAATGAGCTTCAAAATATCAGTTCTCAGATAGAATTATTGGACCTGTTTTGGAAAAAACGGGTTCATGATACTTCCTCATATGAAGAAAAAGAGATAATTCTTAAGAATGCAACTAAAAAAATGGTTAAGTCAAAAAAATTATTTGTACATATCGAAGATATCTATCAAAGCGATAAAAAGGACGCATGGAGATCTCTATTAAGTGAGCAAATTTTTGTTGAAACCTCAGAGACCGGTCAGAATTATGCATTCTCTCACAATATCTTATTTGATTATGCAGTAAGTATATTATTACTTGGAGAAAGTGAAGATTCATTTATCTCCTTTATATCTGAAGACATTAGTAGACAATTGTTTTTACGTCCGAGTCTTGATTTCTATTTCATTCGTCTTTGGAAAAAGGATCGCGATTTATTCTGGAAAATTTTCTGGAAAATTTTACAATCAGAAGACGTTCATTTGAAACTCCTTGTTCGATTAACTCAAACAAATGTGATAATCCGAGAGATAAATGATGCTAATAGCTTTCTTCCAATTATCACTCGACTCAAAGAAGGAAACAGGGAAGGAACCAGTGCCGTAAAATTTTTGTTACAAGCTCAGAATGCGATAAATGTTGAGAACGATAAAATCTGGGTGGAATTTTTAGACCAGATTGAAAAACATAAGGATCAAGAATTTGTTTGGAACTTAATCTGGACACTATTCAGGATCGTTGATAGAGCATTGAATAATCAAGATCTGGAGATCTTAGGGCAATGTGGTAAAATTGGCAGAAAACTTTTGGAATGGACACTCGTTGAAAGATCTAGAAATAATAAGGATTTTATTGACAGAATTGGACCGAATCTGATAGTTCCCATCGTCGCAAAGACCTTCAGATCCAATCCCGCAGACTCTGCCATCCTACTCAGAGATGTTTTGGAGGTCATTAACGAACCAAATTTTCCCATTATGTATATTTATCGATTGGTCGAAGAACTGGATCATATTTGGCCATATGACACTGATTTCGTTGAACTGGTATATTGTACAGTTTTAGGGCATACTGAAACAAGTAAAAATAAAACGTCAATGGGTTCACCTGTTCTTCCATTATCGAGCACCCGCCGTCAGGATTATGAAATGTGCTATCATTTCCTTTTAAAGCAATATCCTAAATTCTTAAATGAGAATCCTTTGGCGGCCATCAAAATCGCAATTATTTCACTGAACGAATACATTATCCAGAACCACATACTCCCATTCATAAATGAAGGATATGGCTTGAATGATCTAAATAAAAAATTCAAATTAAACCAAACAGAAATATCACTATATTCAGATTCTTGCTACGTGTGGGATACGAGCGGGTATAGAGAAGAACCATTAAAGATTGCAGATAAATTATTCGAATATATAGATGAAAAAGCGGAGCAAAAAGATGAAATATTCTTAGATAATCTATTCGAAATTTTTTATGATAATGTAAAGGTCACATTTTTTTGGAGACGACTTTTGATATCTGCTGAAAAAGACCCTAGCTTTTTTGCACCCAAACTGTTTGAATTATGTACTATAGAATCTTTCATTTCTAACACCAATATAATACAAGAAATGGCTGATTTCATCGAGAAATCACATCAATTTTTTGAAGATAAACAGCTTCTCCAGATAGAAAAATCAATCCTTAATGTCCCGAATCAGTTTAAACTCGAAAATGGATCCTTGGAGTATTCCGAGCGTAAAAGAAATCGTCTACTGACTAGAATTCCAAAAAATCGTTTGAAGACAGCAGAAGGTCGTGAAATCAGAATTGAAATGGAAAAAAGTAATACAGTTCCTAAAAATGAACCTCTTATAAAATGGGGAGATGAAGGGATTAAGGAATTAACTGAAGAAGACTTCCTTAAATTTGAAGACATTGATCTTTCTAAAAAACCAAACAAGGCACTTTACCAATTATTCGGTCCATTCAAAGAATTTTCATCGAAATGGCTAAACGAAGTACCAGATGGCGAATCGATCATTAAAATCCTACCAATGCTCAAAAACTTATGTCAGGTCTTAAGTGAACAAGAATCAGCTGACATTAAAGTAAAAAATATTGCTTGTACACATCTTGCATCTTGTGTTTCTATAGTATGTAGAGGTCTTGATCCCTCTGATATTGACTCATTGGATTTCTGTAAAAAAGTTCTTCTGAAATGTGCAAGTCATCCTGAACCTATTTATCATCCGGAATATGATGAAACATTTGACTCTCCCTCATGGTCTTCAGCTCCACGGAATGAGGCTGCGATTGGATTGCTAAATTTGGCTAGTAAAAAACCAGACGATTCACTTCTCGAAAAGATAAAATTATTGGCTGTTGAAGATCAAGTTCCCTCAGTACGATATCTTACCGTCTCTCGTCTTTTATTGTTATGGGAATCTAGTCCTGAGTTTGTTTGGGAAATATTAGGGGAGGTTATTCAAAATGAACACTTCCAAGTAATCTTAAATGCAGCCTGTCGAGTTGTATTTAAAATTAGTCCAATATGCGAAGAACGAGCTAATCCACTTCTAGAGATATTGTTTGAAAAAACACTTGTTGAAGGCAAACCCGATCAATCAAATCCGTTACCCTCAATAATTGTAGGGCTGGCAATATTCCGTAAAAACAGCTGGGCAATAACAAAATATAAAGAAATTATTGATACACCTGAAAAATATTCAAAATATTATGGCTATTTTGTCCTTAATCTATCAAAATATATTAACCCAAAATTCCCGAAGTATTCTTCAGATATAGAGAATAGAGTTCAAGCCATTAAAATGCTCGATGATATGGTTGAAGCAATTCAATCGAGGATTAAGATACTAATCTCGGATTATGAGGATGAGGACAGTGAGGATATTCAGAAAGAGTTTGATAATTTATATTCGATTATTCATGAGGTTGTTATCAGGATTTTCTTTGCTATAGAGGAAAAAGAAACGAACGTTGATAATGGGATAACTTTGAGATCAAAAAAAGAACGGAATGAGCTATATATATCTCTCAAACCACTAATTGAGAAAATTATAAAATTTTCAAACAGTCAAAATTCCTTTAGATTCAATGCTAGAACATTACATTATATTGTTAATATTTTAGATGAAGTTGTTGAGTTTGATCCAAAATATGTAATTCACACAATCGCCAGTTTGATCGAAAATTGTGAAAGATCAGAATATTCACTTGATCCACTGGCAACAGACCAAATATTAAAATTTGGAGAAAAAATCATTGCAGATTATAAGGATGTTTTACAGGAAAAGGACATATTAAGGGATTTTATAATAATTTTTGACAGTTTCATAAAAAGTGGTGATGATAAAATGATGAATTTTGTATGGCGTTTAGATGAGATTTATCGATAATTAAATCTAACCCGAGAGAACCTGCTCAAATATGTTAACTCTCTTCTTTGAGAGAGAATCGGAATCTTGAAAAAAGATCACAAATTTTAGCTGGATTGTTGTCGTTAAAAAATAGTATTGGTTCTCAATCTTCCCCATCACAGGCAGGCTTTAGAGTGTAAACCCCCTCAAATAACTCCCCTCTCCTTCAGCTCAAAATAACACCGTGCCGTGGCCCGGACATCTGCACGGGCGTCATGAGCGTTCTCAAAATCCTCGTCAAAGAGGATGCGGTGGAGCTCTGCCAGTTTGGGCCACTTCAGCCCGCCCCGGCTCTTGGGAAGATTGCAGAACTGGATAATCTCGCGGGACTTCATCGTGCAAAATCCCTGCATCTCCGCGAAGTCACAGGAAATATTGTGGCGAAGAAGAGCCGCAGCAACAATCGGGTGATCAAAACTGATATTGTGGGCGACGAGGAGGGACGAACGCCCGGTGTCTGCGGCAAATTCGTCCAGCGCCGCCGATGCCGGAATGCCTTCCCGTAACGCCCGTGCCTGCGTAATGCCGTGGATAGCGGCGACATGATCCGGAATCACAAAATCATCTGGCCGGATAATGGCATCGTCAGCAAAGTGTTCCGTTCCATCCGGCGAAAACCCGGCCCACGCAATCTGAACAATACGGGGCCAGTTCTCGAGCACATGGTAGGGAACGTTATAGCGTTTCGGGAGACCGGTTGTTTCAACATCAAAGAAAAGAAGCATGGGAATCAAATCTGGGGAACGGGTATTCTGTTTGGGTGCTAAACGTTTCCCCTTTTTCTTTGTCGTGGGAATAAAAGTAGTGATGGATTTTAAGATATTATTAGTTCAGGAAAAGTGTTGCTGTAAAAAAAATGATTAGAGTTTTAGTAATCCCTTTTCGCGCAGATAATTTCCTGGCCCTGTTGCAGCATACATAGCCTTCAACATCTGTTCTAGCGGAACAAGAATTGAATCTCTTGATTCAAAGGCTTCTGCAAGCATTATCAGCCCCTCTTGAATCCGTTCAAAATGAATTGGCTCAAGTTCTACGACAGTCTCTCCTGAACGAATAAGTTTGAACTGGTTCATCAGCCCGTTATAACAAGAATTAAGGACAAAATCTGCCATAAGGTAGTCCTCATGAAATGAATATCTGAGAGTACGGCTAGTAATCCCATAGGCTGCGGAAAAGTAGTAGATCTTCTTTTCCAACCTGTCCTCTTTTTTCATAGATACGACAACACGCCGCAATTCTGCGACCAGTTCTTTTCTGAAGAAATCTTCCTTTGACATGAATTGTACTACCTCCTATTGGAAATACTGGGGGAAACCGCTATCATATGCCTCTGCCGTTGTAGAAGGAACGGGGGGGAAATAATTGCCCGAATCATTGGCAACAACCTCTCCTGTCTCCCACCCGGCGTTTGCATCTGATGGTGCTGCAACCTGAGGCCATACTTGTTCTTTTTGGGTATCTGTTTTCGTATGGTGGTTCGCTGGGATCTTTGCACGGACATAATCTCGCATCTCCCTTACTTTTTCATCACCTAGCATCTGGCCTATCAACGAATTGTTTACGATCTCAAGTGACCGGACAATTGAGGATGCCGGATTAATGGAATATTGGGGGATCCGGTCATTGGTGGCGATGAGGATATCCCATTTGACAAACTTCCTGACCACCCTCCCAACTGTGACCCGGCTCACTTCTGCCTCTTCTGAGAGTTCAGTGATGTTGAACTCCATGTCATCAAGTGCTAATAGGAATTCAAGAAGTCGTAATTCACAGGTGTTTCCAAACACTCCTTCAAAGGGACGGGGTCGAGTCATATTCATTACCACCTTAGATTTCACTTAATTTGTATTCAGTCGTCTGAACGTAGGGCCACTGGACTGATATATGGAAATCTAGTGATAACTTAATTTATCGCTACTGATAAAAATAGTTTGCACTGTTTGCCTAATGGTTAGAACAGACCGTTGTTGGTAATATATCCATGAGTAATAAGTGCCAGATTCGCCTTTTTTATGTCAGAAATGTAGTATTTATCTTCTTTTTTCCGGATTTTTGTAATGTATCCCTGATTAAGCAATGTTTGAATTGTGCTTTTAAAAGAGAGATGTCCTTTGTGGGGATACTTTTTTTGGTATAATTTGTTTAATTTCTCCGAATGATATCCTCGATTTGAACTTAAACATCTCCCCATATATAGGATTTTAAGAATAAAGAGGGTTTCTTCGGGGAGTTCACATGACATAAGACTCAATGAGGATTGGATTTTATTACATATATTCTCACGCCGTGGGTAATTTGGAGGGTTTTCTCAACAGTATCTGTCTCCATCTGAATATCAGCTAGAGAAATGTCCGTAAAACTGTAATAAGAGGGTGGATCAAGGCTCTTAAGACCCTTACCCCGGTAAAGATCCTCCATAACTTTTCCTCCCTTCAGAACCCCAATCCTTTCTTCCCCGTCGCCTTAAAAAACGTATAACAAAACGTCCCGTCATCCTCTGCCGTGCGATACAGGCCCCGGATACCGGCGTCCCATGCATCCTGCTCAATCATTCCCGACGAGACTGCCTCCTCACCGGCGCCTTCGACCATCGCAGTAAAGGTGCCTTTCGTAAAAGCCTCAACGAGTGCCGGGTCTGAAGAATCAACGTACATCGTCCGTGGCGATACAACAACGTCCTTCACTCCGGCGGATGTAACGAGTGGATAGAGTCTTCTGCCGAGTAATGCGTCACCGCCTGCCGCCGCCTGCAGATCGATAAGGCACTGAATCGTTCGCTTTGCCTCCTGGCTGTCCGGATAGAAAAACGTCGAACCGTGGTCGCCTTCAATGACCGTCATCGTCCCACCGGGTTTTAACAGTCTGAGAAGGCAGACCAGTGCCTCCCTGGGATCGTGCAGATGCTCAAGCACGAAACAGACAAAAATATGGTCAAATGAACATTCTGCAAACGGAATGCTGAAAATATCGCACTTCAGATGCTCAGCGCCGGTGTTCTTCCCAGCTATCGCCTTCTTCCGGGCGGCCGCCAGCGATTCTCCTGAAATGTCTATGGAGATGATTCTGGCACCGGGGCTGTTGGTTGCGATGATGGAGGTCTGGGCACCGACACCGCACCCGGCCTCAAGCACCAGCGAACCCAGAGGATATACCGTGTTACCGTACAGCAGTTCATTCAGCGTTTCCGCCTGAACGGAAAGCCGTTTGGCCTCGCTTTCAGAATAGCCATGGACATAGCTTCTCTCAGACATGGTTCTGATGCTGTATTGGTGTCTCTTTGGCATATAATTTTCATACCAATTCTGACTGGATGTGAGTCTGTTCTTCTCTCTCCTGAATCTTTTCAGCCCTCTGCATGTCTCCACTTTTTCAGGCGCCGAGTGCATTCATTAACCGGCAGAAAGCTCCCAAAATCACAAATTCGTTCGAGAACATCCGCCGCAATTCCTGGTCTGAGTACCTCTGATGTGACTAATTCATCAAGCACCCATAAGAGGCCATGCACCTCCACTCCTTTTGATTCAGCATACTTCCTCAGGGCGGCATCACCCGTTAATAATGGTACCTTCTCCTCGAGACAGACATACAACAGTGACATATCAGCAACAGAAAGCGTTGGGGTCTGGGAACGCATGTGAAACATTACAATAAGTTCTTCCGCTGAGAATGAACGGACAGTAAGATTGGGATGAGATCGGGTCTCTACATCAACCGAGGTGGCCTCATGCAATGCAAGGTCTGTTGAAGAGAACTGGTATTGTAGTTCAAAAAGGTGGTTGCCTACCCCACCGTTGTCCAGATCCACAAAGATATTCGTATCAACAAAACAGACCCTGTGCCTCTCTTCCATGCTCGACATTTACGCAGTTACGTGTCCTGTTGCACCCGGAATCGTAGGAAGCGGTCCACCGAAGAGTTCTTCAGCCCGCCGCCGGGTAATCCTCTTTTCGCTCACCGCACGGCTGATTAAAAGTTCCATCTGGGTCGGATGCTCCGGTGAAACCTGATTGCCGGGTTCCTGTTTCCTCCAGTCTTTTGCTGCAAACATTTTCTGCAGGTGGACAAACTGTGAATCCTGAATAATCCCGAGATTTTTCGCCCGGTAGCACCATGCCTGCATGCTCATACCATACTTGTGCTTGAGTCGGTAGAGTTCATACACGTCAAGTCGCGTCCGTTGACCGTTCAGTTCAGCACGTGCCATCTCAGCCGGAACCAGAAACGCCCCTGCAAACTGGTTTCCTGCCTGTTCCTCATCGAGATCTCCCTGAATGTCAAGAACAATGTGTCCCAGCTCATGTGCCAGCGTAAATCGCTGCCGATCACCGCTCATCCTCTTATTCAGGGCAATCACCGGCCGGCCGTCACTGCATTCAAAGGTCAGGGCATCAAACCGGGGAGATGTCTCTAACAGCCCTACCTTGATGCCGTGCATCTCAAGCACATCAACCAGATTCTCGATTGGATCAAGTCCCAGTCTCCATCGGGTCCGGAGTGTATCGGCCGCCTGTTCGACATCATCCATCGTCCTGACGGGAAATCTGCCGTAATCCGGCTGATGGAAACGTCGCCCCTCACCACTCAGATGCTCAAGTTCAAGATATCGCTCCAGCCAGTCGGTTGTCTGTCCATGAATCCGTGATTCATCCTTTTTTGGAAGACTTTTCCTCTTTCGGTATCGGGGATTGCTAAGTTCAACAGCGTTTGAACGAAAGAAATAATCCAGCGGCATCTTCGTAGCAGTGCTGATCTTTATCAGCATTGACGAGTCCGGCGTGGTGATATCTCTCTCGTATTTTGATATCATCTGTGCCGACACCCCGGTCTGTTCTGCCAAAGCACGTAAACTGAGACGTGCAATGCTACGTGCACCCCTGATTCTGCTCCCAAACGTCATGTTGTTAATCCTCCTCCCAAACCGGATGGTTTACAAATTATCTAAAAATCACTTTATTGTAAACTAATGATAGATGCGATTCTGAACAATAAATACATTTTCATACTGCGGGAAAAAGCGACGGATTCAGATTTAAAAATAAAGGTGGAGAGGCATTTTTTCACCCCAGCGCCGTTCCTCACTCCTCAGCAGATTTATAGGCATCATACATGCTGTACAGCCATACAAGCACATAGAACGGGATTCCTATAAGAATCGTTGAAAGAGCCCCAAATATTACTGCAAGAAGGAACAGCCCAACTGCCTTTACAAACTGCCCGGTATATAACTGTCCGAGCCCCGGAATGAAAAATGACAATATTAATGCCAGTATCGGTGATGCCATTTGGAAGAATATCGTAATTAAGGTATATCACACTTCTGGCGGTTAAATTCCGGGAACGAATGGCCTGATTTTTAGATGTACGGCCCGGAGAATACGATTCTCTGATCTAAGAATCCCTCACCCCCAACCCCCCACCATGTCGGCGGCCTTATCCTTACCGTCCTCTTTGTATCTTGTATGACCGTTCACGAAACCATCAAACCCCCAGACAAAACAACCGTAAAACCGGCGAACAAAGCCGAAAAAACCACATCCAGCCACAACTCCACGCCCGGCACCTGTGCTGCCACTGCACCTCAAAAACCTGCACAAAAACCCGCACCGGAGAACAGACCAGACAACGGACCAACCATCCCCGTCATCAGCGCCATAGCCATCCGGATAACACCCGAAATAACCGGCTATCAGGTAGCCGTGCTGGAAAAAGACAGGATCGTCTACACAAAACTCACCCGGTCAGCGCCCTGGTTATCCGACCAGATACAACGTGAAATTGTCAACGGCTCGCACCCCAAACTTAACCCAGACAGTCGTCCGGACAAGAATCGGTACAAAGACGCCATGCTCAGCTGTTTTGCCGAACTCGAACGGACCCTCGAACAGGACCCCGAACAGAAACGCTCGCTCTCCAGCGTCATCGTCGCCGGAATCATACAACGGATCCGTGAAGTGCACATCTATCCCGGCGAGGCAACCTTTCTGGAAGTCGCCATTGACGAGAAGACCCTCTGCTTCACAAGCAAAGAGATCGCCCACCAGTATGCCACCACCCTGAATGAAAAATACTTCAACGGGTTCTATGTGCCCCTTGACGCAACCAGCAAAGAATGGACAGAGATTCGCAACTACTGGTCAGAGATTGGCATTATTGAAGAGAATGCAGCCGAGACCGAAATGGACGTCCTCATAGAACACCTCGCCGACCATCTCGCGTCACAGGTCTTCATTTATAGTGACCGGAACCGGATCGATCGTCCGGATGTCGGGTATTATGAAAGCGAAACGGGCATTGTCTGGATACCCACCACCGTCATTTCACTCTTCCTTGACCGGTTCAAAGCCTCATATAAACGGGCTGAACTTGTAAAGGAACTGGTAATCAGGAAGATCACAAGAGGCAATGCTCAGCCAAAGAAATTTAAGAATCTCCCGTCGGGACAGAAACGCTACTGGCAGTTTGAAAAAAACTTTATCGTCTTTTGCATCGATGAGACCGGAACGGTTCCTGAGATCACCGATATGTTACTTCGTGGGGAGGCACTGTGACATGATACGCACGCGTGAGGAGTATAGGGTGGGTATCATAAGGCCAACCAGCTTTTGCCCGTACCCCCGTACCCCCGTACCCGACCTACCATTCCGGGGTTTATTCTAGGATTCAGGCAGTAATCATGCTCCGCTTTGCTACGGGTACCAATGCCGGAGGCCGTACCCACCCGCACCAAAGCTGTTAGCCTGACACCAGCAACCACAACCCTCCGTATAGAAATCCCTGGTACCTTTCTCCCGTGCGTGTTCTATAACAGGACGGAGTGCATGGCATGACTCCTGAGGTACTGTGCCATAAATGATTCCATGTGGGGAACGTGCACCTGCCAGGGCTCCTTTCTCTATTGGAGTGCACTGGCACAAAAGCCGGTTAAAACGCCGCAAAACCAACATCAGACGGCTTCACCATCTCCAGATCCCTGCACGGCCAGACCCTCCTGCATGGAGGAAATGCAGGATCTTTCGCACATGATTCACGAGACCTGCCAGCTCTGCACCGGGCAGCCGTCGGAACCATTGACGTGAGTCTTCTCAACGATCTGGATTTCTTTTAGGTAATGTGGGAGTGATCCGACGGCTGCCCGGTGCAGATCCGGCCCTCGATTTTCAGACAAAATGTCAATACATAAGCACAAGAAGAAAGCTTTATTACACATAATGTAAAACATACTATACATGGGCATGGCATACCCCCCTGCCTGCCCGTTCTAGTAAACCAAACCAATCAGAAAAGAGGAACACCATGAAATTAACTACAAAAGTGCTCGGCGTCGCGACGGTGCTTTGCCTGCTTGCTGTTGCAGCAGTTCCGGCAAGCGCTGCTTTCGATAAAGCCGGCAATGGACAGGGCCCGTCAGGTCTTCTCGATGAGATCGAGGCTGCGGGCTACGATGTAACTGACATCAGAACCGCCTTTGAGAACGAAAATTTCGAGAACGCCCGCACCCTTATGCACCAGTTCATGGAAGCACATCAGGGGGAGTTCGCTCCGGCACACGGCGGGAATAATCCCGGCAGAGGAATGGGTAACGCAGGTATGCTCGATAACCTTGAAGAACAGGGCTACGATGTAACCGACATCCGTGCTGCCTTTGAGAATGGCGATACCGAAACCGCTCACACTCTTATGCAGCAGTTCAGGGAAGCACATCAGGGCGAGCTTGCCCCTCCACATGACGGGGACCGCCCCGGTATGGATGGCGCTGGTATGCTCGACCGCTTTGAAGAGCAGGGCTACGATGTAACCGATATCCGTGCAGCCTTTGACTGCGGCGACACCGAAACCGGTCACACCCTTATGCAGCAATTCATGGAAGAACATCAGGGTGAGTTTGCCCCGGCACATGGCGGAGAAAAATCCGGCATGGGCATGCGTGGCAATGGCGGCATGAAGAACGGCTGCCAGAACACCGCCTAAACGCCCCTCCCTCAAAAAGTACCACTTAACACAGAACCATCCCCGGCACCGGCACATTTCACCAGAACACCTAAACACACCCTCTGCCGGTGCCACAAACAGAAATTCATCAGAAATCACCTATCACCAAACACTTCAGTAAATGAGCGGGTCCCATCCGTCCCGTTCATCCATTTTCCCCTATTTTTTCCCGCAGTGCCTCTTCCCTGTTTTAGAAAAGTCGCAGGTCCAGAAAGACGAGGAGTGCCAGATGCAGGGACAGGAAAACCGGGACGAGCCAGAAGAGCCGTTTGGCAGTTTTGTGGTGGAAGAACATCATCCCCCAGAGTGCCCCCAGCGGGCCGAAGAACGCAGCAATGATGAGGGTCCGTTCGGAGATGCGCCAGTTGCTTTGTTGTGCCCGGCGTTTGTCGAGACCAAAGAGCAGAAATGCAAGGCCGTTGCAGGCGAGCCAGACGCCGAGAATGAGGGCTATAGGAAGAATGTCCATCGGATAGGGAGGTATTGGTGTCGGGAAGAAAGAAGTGTTGTGATTGGGAACGGCGGCAGTCCTGGCCTTCCCGGCATTCGCGGTTCAGCTTATTTTTTTGCAGTGGGATTGGTTATTTCGGCGTGGATGCTGCGGTCGATGACGGTTACATCCAGTTGTCTCCCGATGTTGATCTCTTTTGGGTTGTCTTTGGAGGGGATTCTGTTTTTGATACGTTGGTGCAGGTCGTTGATCTGTTCGAGTTTTGCGTTTCCGACCAGAACGAGGATGGCATCGTCATACTCTTTCCGATACTGGTGAAGTTTCTCAACGACACGGTTGACCTGGGACGGGACGGCGAGGTCGGGCTTGAGGGTGATGCCGATGGAACTGCCAAGGGAGATGTGAGCAAACCGGGAACGGTCAGTCTCGTGCGACTGGATGCCCCCGCCGGCAGAGGCCAGTGGGTGTTTGAGTTTCTTTCGGAGATGAGCAACCAAGTCTCTGCGGTAGTCGCTTTCACTTTCACAGGTCTCATCCGGAATCCATTCATGGATGAGTGCACAGGTATCAGGAAGGAGATGTTCAGGCATTTGTTCCACCACAGAGAGGTTTCTCTGATTGAGAAGTCTTTGTTGACGGGAGATAAGGGTATCGTGGTGGTGTGGAGAAATGGTTCAGAAAGAAATAGGTGGGGTGAACTGGAACCAGAGGGATCTAAATACCAAATCCGGCTTTCATTTCTGATTCAGACAACAAATGTCCGTTTTATTTTTCCTTTCGATAGGTCTGGAGACCGATATAATCTTCTTCAGAAAAGAGAGCATCCGGATCAATTATATTTGATTTGATCTTTTCCACCTCATTTTTTCATATCGTCAATACCAATATCCTCATTGAGCTGACTTTGTATCCTACGTTCGACAGTTGGCCGAATGATGTGCTTTTCACCCGTAAAATTTCCAAAATAGTCAAGATTGAATTTGACAGTTGGGTTATATTTATGGGAAAAATATGAGTTCTATTCTCCGAATGATAGTTTCGTCTGAAATTCAAGACCAAAATTAGAAGTTTTGGGGAGATATTTTTTACAAATATCTGGAACTGTCAAATTCTGTTTCTGCACAATCTGAGGGATTTCGTGAAGTGGCAAGCTTGGGATACTATCACGATACCAGTCTCTGTGTGCCTTGTTCTTTCAGCAGTGGCACTACTCTGAATTGCTGTGGTTGGGAACACTCCCAGCTCCCTTCATCTATTTTTGCCAGGTTTTAGCATCATTCCAGCTTGTGACTGCTGTATACCGTCCGGTCCCGGACTGGTAGTTGATACGAATGCGACGTAAGAAAAAAGGCTGCCGTTCTGGGGTTTTACGATTTGAGTGAATCAGGCATGAGCAAAGAAATACTCTCTGCAAGTCTGATCAAAATTGTTGTTTATTGACAGAAGTGAAACGGTCTGACCGCCCTGCTTCTGCCACAACTCAAAATAAAATTAATTTCGTGGGCACTATCTAGTAGCGCT
>Ga0208902_1000863_pt1 | contig 15189 bp, 14 predicted proteins | sample AntAceMetag02UKH_FD_184767 | JGI IMG/M metagenome (GOLD analysis project Ga0208902, IMG submission 184767) | Saline lake microbial communities from Ace Lake, Antarctica - Antarctic Ace Lake Metagenome 02UKH (SPAdes) (version 2) | ecosystem: Environmental > Aquatic > Non-marine Saline and...
CTAATTCCACAGAGACGTCTCTATTGCCTGCGTTTAATTCATCAAATCCCTTTTTGAAACTCTCGAGCGATGACAAAATCATATTGTGCTGTTTAGACATGAAATCCGGCGGGCTCAAGGAATTAATACTGTCTACATGACTCTGCATCTCTTTGATCGCACCCTCCACCTGGATCATGCTTTGACTCATCCTGCGGGATGTGATCTGGACATTGATCAAAACTGGATTAAGCTCTGACATATATACCTTCATCTGCTCTTTTCTGTCCAGGGGTTTAGTTTCTTCTACTGCTTCTGCCTGCTCTTCTGCTACTTCTTGCTCAGGTCTTTCCTCTTTTACCCCTTCTTTTTTAGGGCTGCAGCCCAGATTATAAAATGAAAAATACGCGAGCAGGATTACTATAATAATTTTCCTAAGTTTATTCATCAGTGGCCTCTCCATCTTCTATATCCTCATACCCTGTTGCATAGTCGCCTGTGAAGAATATCTTTTTACTCCTGGAAAACTGCCTGTGATCCAGCGGTGTATTCGGAAACCACGCATCGTATATCCACTCTTCTTTCTCGATCCCCATATCATCATAGCCTGCCTCGATTATTTCTGAAGGCTCGCCCCATTTCTCCAAGACCTCGCCCTTGCTTGTCCCAGAGACAACCATAGTCTTTGTGCTCAATGGATGCGTCAATGCATACCCTGCCGTCGGCGTCTTCACATCTGCACAGCCGGATAAAACCAAAATAAGTATCAACACTGAACCTAATTTAGCAATCATATTCTCTCCTTTGTTTCCGCGTCTAACCTTGGGTAGATGCGTAGGCTGCCCCCACGGCAGCCTACGCATCTACCCAAGGTTAATACACAATTACTTTACTATATACTCCACCAATTTTATATTAAAATCCTCAATATCCACAAAATCGCCTTTATAGACTTTAAAGAGCACGACATTGAAAGACTTATCCTTACACTCTTGCAATCTTCAAGTGTAAAGCTAGAACACCAGGTTCACCAGTCTCCCCTTTACGACGATGACCTTCTTGGGTGGCTTGCCTTGTGTCCATTTATTGACGACTGTGTTTCCTAAAACTATGCTTTTTATCTCATCCTCTGTCGTGCCTGATGCGACCTCGATCTTTGTCCTGAACTTGCCATTGATCTGCACAGGTATTGTGACGCTATCCTCTACCAATGCATCCTTATCATAGCCTGGCCACTCTGCCTCAAACACGCTTGTTTTATTGCCCAGTTTGCCCCACATCTCTTCTGCAATATGCGGAACAAATGGAGCGAGAAGAATCACTACTGTATCAACAGCCTCTTTTAGGTGAAGGGTGTAGGGTGAAGGGTGAATACTCATATATGAGTATATTTCATTAACCAGCTCCATAATCGCGCTAAGGGCAGTATTGAAATGAAACGCGCCCTCCATGTCTTCTGTGACTTTTTTAATAGTAAGATGAGTCTTGCGCTTTAAAGATTTAGCGGTATCATCTGATCCCTTACCCCCTTCACCCTTCACCCTACACACTTCACCCACAAGTCTCCACACCCTATTTAAAAACCTCCACGCGCCTTCCACGCCCCTGTCATTCCATTCAGCGTCCTTCTCAGGCGGACCAATAAACAATGTATAAAATCTGACTGTGTCTGCGCCGTATTTATCAATAAGCTTGTCAGGGCTGACCGTATTGCCTTTTGACTTGGACATCTTTGCCCCATCTTTAACGATCATGCCCTGGGTAAAGAGCCTTGCGAACGGCTCTTTAAAACCAATATGTCCCATGTCATAAAGCACCTTTACGATAAATCTGGAATACATCAGATGCAATATTGCATGCTCTACGCCGCCGATATACTGGTCGACCGGCAGCCACTTATCAACGACTTTTTTATCAAAGGGCTTTTTCCTGTCTTTCGGTGAGAGATATCTCAGAAAATACCAGCTCGAGTCCACAAATGTGTCCATTGTATCTATTTCGCGGGTAGAGTTGCCTTTACACTTCGGACACTTTGTATTTACAAATGACTTTGCATGCTTTAGAGGTGATTCGGTACAAGGTTTTCCGCCTGAGGCGGATCCGCCCTTGGCGGAAAATTCTATCTTCTCAGGCAAAAGCACTGGCAGGTCTTTCTCATCCACAGGTTGTATGCCGCACTTGTCACAGTAGACGATCGGTATTGGCGCGCCCCAGTATCTCTGACGGGAAATAAGCCAGTCCCTCAGTTTATAGTGAGTCTTTCGCCTGCCAATACTCTCTTTTTCCATGTAGTCTGCTATCTTTTCTATAGCATCGAAGCTCGACATACCATTAAATGGATCAGAATTTACCATTACGCCTTCTTCAATATACGCCTCTTTCATTATCTTTGCATCAAGCGAGGCTTTTGAATCATCTATTACCACCTCTATTGACAATCCATATCTTTTTGCAAAATCAAAATCCCTCTCATCATGCGCAGGCACTGCCATGACAGCGCCAGTGCCGTATTCCATCAATACATAATTTGCGATCCATAGCGGTATTTTTTTATTGTTAACAGGGTTTATAACGTATCTATTTGTAAAAATGCCTTTTTTCTCAGTCGCTGCAGAGACTCTGTTAATAACGCTCTCTTTTTTAACCTCGCTGATAAACGTCTTTATCTCTCTTTCATTATTGGATCCTTTTATCAATTCATCCACCATCTGATGTTCTGCTGCAAGCACCATGTAAGTGGCGCCGTAAATAGTATCTACCCTTGTGGTAAAACACGGCAGGACAATATCGCTATCAACGACTTTAAAATCTATTTCCACGCCTTCACTCCTGCCGATCCAATTCTTCTGCATTAATCTTACCCTCTCAGGCCAATCCTTTAAAAGGGAAAGATCATCCAGGAGCCTCTGGCTATAGTCTGTAGTCTTAAAAAACCACTGCTCTAATTTTCGCTGCTCTACCTCAGTGGAGCACCTCTCGCAACCACCATCCACGACCTGCTCATTTGCCAAAACAGTCTGACAGGACGGGCACCAGTTTACTGCCGCCTTTTTCTTGTATGCCAAGCCTTTTTCGTAGAGCTTGAGGAATATCCACTGCGTCCATTTGTAATAGTCGGGCATACAGGAAGCGATCTCCCTGTCCCAGTCATAGCCCACGCCCCAGGCATCCAGCTGTTTTTTCATTGTCTTGATATTGCTTAAGGTCGAGGTCTTTGGATGTATGCCGCTTTTTATTGCAGCGTTTTCAGCTGGCAGGCCAAATGCGTCCCAGCCCATCGGGGCAAGCACGTTGAATTTTCGCATGATCTTGTATCGGGCGACCACATCTCCTATGATGTAGTTTCTGCCATGGCCCACGTGGAGGGCTGACGAAGGGTACGGAAACATCATGAGGCAGTAGTATTTTTCTTTGGGAGAAACAGGATCCATCTTAAACAGGCCATGCTTATCCCATTTCTTCTGCCACTTCGCTTCGATCTTCTTAAAGGGGTAAAATTCTTGAGTCATAGCTCACTAACTTTACACTTGTGCAATGCTCAAGTGTAAAGTTAAATTTGACAAACATTGCCTAAAATGTTAAAATCATCCCGCGTTGTGGGGCTGTAGTGAAGCGGGATCACACGACAATGGCATTGTCGCATCACGGGTTCGATCCCCGTCAGCTCCACCACGATCGCCGGAGTGGCGGAATTGGCTGACGCGCACGATTCAAAATCGTGTGAGGTAACCCCTCGTGTGGGTTCGACTCCCACCTCCGGCACCATAACTTTACACCCGCCTTAGGCGGGAGTGTAAAGTTACGCACTTCCCATCTTTCTGAACTTCCTGTAACGACTCTCTAATAATCTATCTAAAGGAATTGCCTTAAGTTCCTTTAATGCCTTTTTTATGCACTTCTTAACTGCCTGCGCTGCCTTTTCAGGATCCCTGTGAGCGCCTCCCAGCGGTTCTTCTATCTCGCCGTCAATAATATTAAGCCCTATCAAGTCCTTTGCAGTGAGCTTCAGGACCTCTGCTGCTTCAGGCGCCTTCAGCCTGTCCTTCCATAAAATCGCTGCGCATCCCTCAGGAGATATCACAGAATAATACGCATTCTCCATTACATACACCCTGTCTCCTATGCCAATACCCAACGCTCCTCCTGAGCCGCCTTCGCCTATCACTACGACGATTATCGGCGTCTTCAACCCGACCATCTCCCTTAGATTATGCGCAATAGAATTTGCCTGGCCCCTTTCTTCAGCGCCAATACCAGGATATGCGCCTGGCGTATCCACAAACGCAACTATAGGCACCTTGAATTTCTCAGCCATCTCCATGAGCCTCATTGCCTTGCGATAGCCCTCTGGATGGGCGCTGCCAAAATTTCTCATTAAATTTTCTTTTGTATCCTTGCCCTTTTGGTGCCCTATCACGATCACCTTATCCCCATCTATCTTTGCCAGGCCTCCCACCATTGCCTTGTCATCCTGGAACATCCTGTCCCCATGCAGTTCAACAAAATCCAGCATGATCATGCGCACATAGTCCATGGTGTACGGCCGCTGCGGGTGCCTTGCGATCTGGACCTTTTGCCACGGCGTAAGTGATTCAAACACCTCGCGTCTTACCTTTTCAAGCCGCACCTCAAGCGTCTTGATCTCGCCAGACAAATCAATACTGCCATCTGCCGCAAGAGATTTTAACTCAGCGATCTTGAGCTCTAATTCCAATATTGGTTTTTCAAAATCAAGTCCGTTGGCCATAATTAATTTACTATCGTCACTTCAGTCCCCACAGGCACTATTGCAAAAAGCTCTTCCACGTCTTTATTGTACATCCTTACGCAACCCTGCGTTGCCTGCTGACCTACGCTATCAGGATCCACTGTCCCATGGATACCATAGCCTGGTTCAGAGATCCCAAGCCACCTGGAACCCAGTATATTATCAGGGCTCTCTGCCGGCATGATCGCGCCCTGTGTGTACCACACCGGATCCTTTATCCTGTTTACTATCCCGAAGGTGCCCACTGGCGAGGAATTATTTTCTCCTGTCGAGACAGGGTAGACCTTAAATATTGCCCCGTCGTCAGTGAATAGCGTAAGCAGGTTCTGTGATTTATCGATCAGCATCTTGTATTTTAAATGAGAGACCTTTATCTTTGTATGCGCTCTGATAACATCGCTCTCGAGTGAGTTTGAGGCCTTTAAGAGGTCTACTGTGGTCCCAAATTTTTTTGCGATCTTAGAAAGCGTGTCGCCTGGCTCTATATCATACCGCACATCACTATCAGTGACCAAGGAAGAAAAAAGTATCTCTACGTTAAGCTGACCGACTTTATCCTGGATATCAAGTATATTGTCCACATTTTGATACTTCTCCATCACGACCTGATAGACATCCCTGGCCTTTACTGTCTCTTTGTTTTTTTCATAACCACTTGCCAGATCAAAATAGGCCTTGCCTGCTGCTCCTGAATTATTGATCTTATCTGCTTTCTCGTCGAGTTCCGTCCTTGCCTCGTCTAATTTATCCTGCGATATTAGTTCTCTCACAGATTTTAAACCTGGGCTAAACCCTGTCTTTTTCTCCTTCTTACTCCCAAAGACTATCATCAGTCCCAGAATGACTATGAACAAAACAACAACGCCTGCGCCAACTAACCTGTTCTTCACTACTGACCCCCTATCCCTACCTGTAGCTGATTATGGCCACTATGACGCCCAGCGCAGCGCCTATAAATACCTGAATCGGTGTGTGGCCTAAAAGTTCAATAAGTCTTTCTTGCTTTACGCCTTTTTGTAAATATATATCTTCTATGATCTTGTTGAGTATCTCTGCCTGCTGGCCGCTTTGCCTCCTCACGCCCTGCGCATCAAACATTATTATAAAGGCAAAGAAAAATGCTATTGCAAACAATGGCGAGGAAAAACCATATGTGAACCCAGTGCATGTAGCAAGGGCTGACACAGTCGCGGCGTGCGAACTAGGCATCCCGCCTGTGCCCACAAACCACTTGAAATTAAACCTTTTCTCGCGCACGACGCCTATCGCGACCTTTACGGTCTGGGCCAACAGCCATGCCATCAAGACAGTAAGAAATATATGATTCTCGCCTAAGCTGACAAAAAATCCCATAATATCTCCTTATTTTTGATATATTATTATATAACAGATATGACCTATGGCAAGTGAAAAATGAAAATCGCGGAAACGCGCTGAAGTTCAATCCGAGCTTCAGCTTAGTTCCGCGTTACATTCCGCGTGTTTCCGCGGTTCTTCAGAACTTCATCTTTCCGCCAAAGGTAAAAGCAGTCTCATTAAAAAGCCTGAGCTCAAAATTAAATAAATACCAGCTTAAAAGAGACGGCATAACATCAAGACCGAACACAAGACCAACAGGATTTGCATCATCTGCGTCATATGTTGAATATTCCAGGCCAAAACTACTATCAAACCTTACATCAACCGTTGCTGAAGTATGGTAAAGGCCAGTGTAAGGAGTAATATAGTAATCCCTCATCCCTATAGGAAGGATATATCTCTTTGAAGCCAAAATACTTGTCTGGAATTCCTCTATCTTGAATTGCGGACTGGTGGCAGGCGATAACGACACAGAGCCCACATCCAGATCCATTGTCCTGTACTGAAAATCCAGCGCCAATTTAATCCCCTGGTCTTTAAACTCCCACAATTTTGCCTTTATGCCCGCGCCCCACATAAAACCAGGGTCTGATTCTACAGTGATGTTACGTCCATTCTGCTTCCATTTCAGTTTAAGGTTAGACGTACCTATCCTTATGTACGGCTCGAATATTTCTTTATAGCTAGTGGAGACTTTGACCATATAATTCTGGCCTTCCATCTCTGCGCCTGTTGTCTCGTGTGATGTGTCAAGCTCTCTGTCAATAACGAACTCTATCTCTGCATTGGCCTTAATATCGATGCTGGACTCATGTTGAGCAAGGGCCCTATTGATTGCATAGTCCCTCGTGGAAAAGGCTTCTTCTGGCAGGTTAATATCAGGGGATCCTATTGTTGCAGCAAACAAAGGTGCTGCAAAACCTAAAAGAAATAAAATTATTATAAGTTTTTTCATTTTGCATCTCCTCTTTTTTAAAACTTAACAGCCCCGCCAAGACTTAAGGACACTTCATTGACAAGCTTCAGCTCAAAATTATATATAAATGAGCTAGTCAGCCTGGGCATTATGTCGCAACCAAATAAAAATCCGTATATCTTATCATTGCTTGCATCAAAGACTGAAAAATCGTAATCTGGATTATTGTCAGAATCCTTGAAGTCAATATCTACAATCGAGTCAGAAACAGTAAGCCCAGTGTAAGGCACCAGATATACACTCTGCCATTTTAATGGCAGCTCTACTTTCTTGCTCAAAACAAATGCTGCCTGCCATTCCTCTATTTTGAAATCTGGACCCGGATCAATCACTGTGTTTCCCCCGTAGGATATCTCACTAACTTCAGGTTCTGTCGTTCTATATTGCATGTCACCTGTTATCCTCAGGCCCCAGTCTTCGAATTCATGTATAATTCCCTTCAAACCTATGCCCCATGCAAAACTCATATCAGCATCTACCTCTATGTCAAACTGATTATTCTGTCTCCACTTTGCCTCCAGATCAGACAAGCCGAATTTCACGTATGGTTCAAATCTATTGAATATATCTACGCCGAGCTTTGCCATTAAATACTTGCCCTTTATCTCAGCACCTTTGACCTCGCTCGTCGTGCTAAGGTCTTTACTGAATAGAAGTTCCAAATCTGCTGCTGCCTTTATATTAAACACCTGTTCGTAATCATCCAGAGCCCTATCCATAGCATCTTCCCTGAGCGCAGCAGACCTGGGCGGCAAGTCCAGGTCCAAAGGATTTCCCACGGTCGATGCAAAGGCTAAACCTCTATAAATTAATATAGTTAAAATCAAAAAGAGACAAAGACACCGCTTCTTCACTGTTTATACCCTTTCGTTATGATGAATTATAATGTTTTATTTTACGTTATTAGGAAGTATACATCACGATATATATATTGTCAAGGCGAGTGCAATAAATCAGCCCCCTCATGTGTCTAATATATATAGGGAGATGATTAGGCATGCTATCCAAGATCCAGTCAGCCACAACCATAGGAATTGAGGCTCGGCCCATTGAAATCGAAGTAGATATAACAAAAGGCCTGCCAGCCATTGTAATAGTGGGCCTGCCTGATGCTGCTATTCGTGAGTCCAGAGACAGGGTGCGTTCAGCTATAAAAAACAGCCAGTTTGAGTACCCTTCTCAAAAGATCACTGTGAATCTGGCGCCTGGCAATGTTAAAAAAGAAGGCCCCTGCTTTGACCTGCCTATAGCAATAGGCGTGCTTGTGGCGTCAGGACAGCTGTTCTACAAGAATATTAAAGATTTTGTATTTCTCGGTGAGCTGGCCTTGAATGGCAGGATAAGGCCTGTAAAAGGCGCCTTGCCCATTGCAATGTCACTGAAGGGCTCTGCTAAAAAGATCATCCTGCCGGAGAAGAGCGCGCATGAGGCCAGCATGATCCAGGGCGTGGAAATATATGCTATAAATACGCTGAGCAGCGTGTGTGATTTTTTAAATGGCCTTGTTTCTCTAGAGCCTTTGAAACACAAGACAATGGCCTTGCAAAATAGACCCATGAGTCATGACCTGGATTTCTCTGATGTAAAAGGACAGGGCTATGCAAAAAGGGCCCTGGAAATAGCAGCTGCAGGTGGCCACAATATCATCATGATAGGGCCTCCAGGCAGTGGAAAGACAATGCTTGCAAAGCGACTCCCTTCGATCCTGCCCAATATGACGCTTGAAGAATCTATTGAGACTACAAAGATATACAGTGTCTGCGGCCTTGTGCCTACAAAAAATCCCATAATAAACACAAGGCCTTTCAGAACGCCGCACCACACTTCCAGTGACGTCGCGCTCGTAGGCGGCGGCACTGTGCCAAAGCCAGGAGAAGTAAGCCTGTCCCACAATGGCGTGCTTTTCATGGACGAGCTCCCTGAATTCCACAGAAATGTTCTGGAGACGCTCAGGCAACCCATTGAAGACGGATGCGTAACTGTCTCAAGGGCGTCCAGCTCTATCCGCTTCCCGTCCAAGTTCATGCTCGTATGCTCCATGAACCCCTGCCCGTGCGGGTTTCTGACTGATCCAAAAAAAGAGTGCCACTGCACGCCTCCGAAGATACAAAAGTATCTGTCCAGGATCTCCGGGCCGCTATTGGACCGTATAGACCTGCACATCGAGGTCCCTCCCCTCAGATACAAGGAGTTAACAGACGAATCCTGCGCTGAAAAATCAGAGATGATCAAAAAACGCGTAGAGAGTGCAAGGAATGTACAGCTGGAAAGGTTCAAACAAGATGGGATCTTTTCCAACTCACAGATGAATCACAGGCTCGCCAGAAAGTACTGCAGATTAGATGAGACTTCACAGGGTCTCCTGAAACAAGCCATCACCGAGATGGGCTTCAGCGCCCGCTGTTACGACAAGATCCTGAAACTCTCCAGGACCATCGCAGACCTCGATAGCAAAGATACAATCGAATCCACCCACGTCTCCGAGGCAATACAATTAAGGAGTCTGGACAGAAGCCACTGGATCTAACCTGTAGGCCAGGTTTAAACCTGGCCTACTATTACTGTTAAATGCCACAATTGTAGGCCGGGTTTAAACCCGGCCTACAATTGTGATCACCCATGGGCAGACTAAAAAGATATTTCGAAGAAGGTTATCCATACCTAATCACTACTGCAACTTTCAATAGAGAGCCTATTTTTTGTGACGAACGAAACTGTAAAATCCTTTTAGCCACAATAGAATTCTTTAAACTTGTTCTGGATTATAAACTATTTGCCTACTGTTTGATGCCTGACCATTTACATCTAATAATTCAAGCCTATAGTCCTTATGACATCTCTTATATAATGAAAATGATTAAAGGCAACTTTGCAAGAAAATATAACAAAATGCTTTCAAGGCAGGGAAAAGTCTGGCAAGATCGATTCTATGATACAAGCCTTAGGGATCAAGATGTTCTACTGCAGAAAATCGAGTACATACATAATAACCCTGTCCGTGCAAAATTAACCACAACCCCAGGTGAATACCCCTTTTCAAGTTACAACTACTATTTTGGCAATAATCATTCAGGTATACTGGAAATAGACATAATAGAACCGTAAAAGGGGTTTTCAATATTTATCTTGGTGCCAGGTTTAAACCTGGACTACTACTCCGAGGCAATACAATTAAGGAGTCTGGACAGAAGCCACTGGATCTAACCTGTAGTCCAGGTTTAAACCTGGACTACTACTTTGACTTAAATGAAGTAACTGTGATGACCTTTCCCTGACTAATTATATCTTCTACCTTAGCTTTGACCCATCGTTTCAACAAATTTCGTGTCAATGGGATCAATCCCATGAAACCTATTATATCAGTCAATAAGCCTGGGGTTAAAAGCAAGATGCCGCTGCATAAAATTAAAACTCCATCGAACAGTTTGTCCGCTGGCATCATACCCTGATTTATATCTTCCTGTATCTTTTGTAGAGTAACAAGTCCCTGCATTTTTGCCAAATATGCGCCAGCTACGCCTGTAAGCAGGACAATTCCGATTGTATAAGCTACTCCCATATACTGACCGATCTTTATTAAAATAGCTAACTCTATAAGCGGGACCAGAGTAAATAGTAAGATCAAATATCCTAACATAGTCTCCTCTTTTATTTACGACGATAGATCCGATAATTTTCTTATTAATAAAAATATTATTGCTATAATAACCAGCATGAATAACATTCCGATGACCCAATATTTAGTATTTAGATAACGAAAAGTCGGCTCTTTTAATGAAATATTATAATAATCAAATTTCCTTTTGATGAATTCAAATTTCTTATCTTTTAACCCAAGACTTTCTTCTTTCCATTTACGCATTACATGCGACTTCTTCAGAAAGAATCTGTATTCTTTTTCCATGTTCCTTAAATCACCTTCTCTCTCATATAAGCTAGCCAATATAAAATGAGCATCAAGATATATTGGATCTTTCTTTATAGCCTTTTTTAAATATTCCACACTATTATCATAATACCCTTTTCTGAGCAATTCTACAGCTGTAATAAATAATTGTTCTGCATCATTAGTCTTTTTTATCCTATGCCGTCTTATACCCTTATATTTCAAGACTTGTTCCACGTATTTTAACCCATCGGGACCCTCTCGCTCCAGCTCTTCTGCTATAGCAAGTGAACAAAACGTAATAGATAATATTAAAATTGACAGAGATAACTTTTGCACTAAAAATCTCCTTTTGTCCCTAATTATACCCTACCTATCCTAAAGTTTCAATTTTTAGAAATAGAAATTTGTGATGGTAAATCTTACCTGGTTAGAATTACTTCGGTAGATTAAAGATAAAATTCGAGCCTTTGCCGGGTTCGCTCTCTACTCGGATGCGGCCTTTGTGGAGGGTGATTATGTCTTTTGCTATGGGTAGGCCCAGGCCTGTTCCTTCTTTTTTCTCAGCCACTACTCTTACGAACTTATCAAATATCTTCTCTGTGTCTTCTTTTTCCATACCAGGGCCTGCGTCCAGGATCTCTACCTGGACCTCGCCCTGTAGATCTATTATCGTGACAGTAACATCTCCTTTGTCAGTGAATTTCAGGCCATTGCCGATAAGATTCACAAATACCTGAGTCAGCTTATCTCTGTCTGCCTTTATATTAACTACGGTCTTGGGGAATTCCCTTTTTATAGCAACCTTTTTCTCTACTGCCACCTTATCAAAACCCTTTAGCACCTCTTCTGCCAGTTCTACCACATCCACGACTTCTTTCTTAAGCTGCATCTTGCCTGATTCTATCTTGGATAGATCAAGAAGATCACTCACGAGCCTTGCGAGCCTGTTTACTACTCTGAAGACATCGCTTATTATCTCTTTCTGCTGCGGCTGGACCTCTCCTGCAAAACCCTTGTCAATATTATCAAGATTGGCTTTTATTAAAGTAAGCGGCGTCCTTAATTCATGCACAACATTTGCCACAAAGTCAGACTTCATCCTGTCCAGTTCCATGAGCTTCTGGTTTATGTTTTCAAGTTCATCCTTTCGTAAAGCGATTTCTTTTTGCAGACGCTCGCGTTCATACTTTGCCCTGAATTCAGCAATCGTCTTTCTTATCATCAAAGGCACTGAGTCTTCATACCCCTCCCTCTTTGGAAGATAATCCATTGCGCCTTGTTTCATAAGCTCTACTGCCACTGCCTCATCACTCTGACCAGTTATCATCACAACCGGCATCTCTATCTTCTTTGCCTTAATATCTTTTAATGTGTCCATCCCGCTTTTCTTGGGGAGGTTATAATCCAAAAGCGCGATATCATAGGGGTCCTTTTCCAATGCAGCAATAGCATCCTCGCCTGATACAACATGCATGACATCATAATCAAATGCGCTGTCCTTCTGGAGTTTTTTCTTAACAATCAATGCGTCTGTAGGATTGTCTTCTACCAGCAAAACCTTAAGTTTTTCCTTCGCCATACCTCTATCCCTTCTTTGGCAATGTAAATTTAAATATGCTGCCTTTGCCAGGCTCTGATTCTACCCAGATCTTTCCACTGCGATTCTCTATAATCTTTTTTACAGAGGAATGTTATGAAAAAACTTAGGCCGATCTTCTTGGATATACACATGGGAAGATTGTATCATATGAAATTCTTTACTTCAAGGTCTGAATAATCAGGGAAACTAATATGATGATAAGGTAGGTTTTTTTGTTTTATATTCTTTAAGCGCCTCTTGCCATTAGGTGTCCGTGTAAAAATAGGCCCGAAGAGTTTTGTTACGGGTTTCTGTGCTATAATAAAAAAAACAGACCCTCTTTAGGGTCTCATGCTTAAGGACAAACCTCTCTACAAGCCTTGAAAAATATTTTTCAAAGAAAGTTATTCTTTGTTTCATATCTTTCTTCCCTTAGCTTAGGTATGTGTGGCTGGATCGTCAAAACCATCTGTTGGCGGCGGATATTCCGGAGGTCCTGCTGGTGGTTCATATGCCTCAGCAACTGGAAAATTCAACACGCAGATTACATCATCCTCTGTAAGCATATTCACTGGCGCATATAACCTGTAGGCTACCTTTATGGGAGAATTTACCGCGGGGATCTTGCCTTTTTTATCGTCTCCGAAAAAGAGTTTGGCATAAGTCCCGGCATCTAGTTTGACCACATAATCTTCTTCCTGCGAGGCACTCTCTACAAAGTTATTTTCTCTTTCCCATTCTTTGTATCCTGCGCCTTCGTCTACGTATGTATGTAGATCATATACAACAAAACCAGCGTTCTCTAGCTCAAAAAACTGGTTCCTTGCGCCGCTTGAGATACCTATAACCCGCTCCACTGGATAATTATACAAAACCTTGGCAAGCTCTTCCCTTGTGAGCATTGTATCTGGTCCGCCCCCCTGAGTAAATATATCAATACCTTTCTTGGAAAGTATCTTGCTCTGTATCAGATAAAGCTCCTCATCTGTGAGAGAGGCAGTATTTCCTGGCAGTTGTCTCTCTAGCTGGAATGCCTTTATAAGAAGGTCTGCAAAGGTTGCCCTGGTAAGCGGCCTTGAAGGATTATATGCATTCTGTATATTCCTAGCAATATACAGATCAGACAAAAGTAAAGCTACTTCGCAGTCAGTAACGACATCTGTCTCTTTACCGTACAGCCTATATGAGGCATTTAGCTTTGAACCTACGACAGGGATCTTTCCCTTTTCATTGTCTCCGAATGCTATGCTGACTTTGTTGCAGGAATCCAGCTTTACGAGATAGTGATTGCTTTCTGCTGAACTTTCATTAAAGCTCCTCTTTTTCTCCCAGAGTTCAGGTCCTTTGCCTTCATCCACATATAGTTTTGCGTCATATATAATATATTCAAAATTGCTTAACTTAAAACCCTGGTCAGCCAGACCGCTTGAATAACCTAAATTTTCCTCAATAACTACGCCCTTTAATACTCCGGCCAGCTCTTCTCTTGTAAGAGGCTCGAACGGATTTGTCTCAGTAAATATATCAATACCCTTCTCGCTAAGAAGCCTTGTCTCTACTACATAGCGCTCCTCATCGTTAAGCGTATATATCTGCGGAAACTCTCTATCAAATCGTATGACCTGAGAAAGTATATCAACAAATGCCAGCTTGGACATAGCCAGGTTCTGCACATTTTTATCTGCCCGGCACTTATCAGCAGCCCTTATCATGAACTCATTTATTGGTTCGCAGGGGCCCCTTTCAAGACAGACCATTCCCTTTGGTCGACAGACCTTACATACGTCTGCGCTTAATATATTTATAGAGCAAATATTTAACACAAATACTAATAATAGAACTACTGTCAATTTCCTCATGATTTTTCCTCCTTAAATACTTTTAAAATACTTAATTAATTGTATCATAAAACACAGGCTTTGCAAACTTTTTTTTGCCTAATCCTTTAAGTGCACATCTGCATAAACAGCTAACATTTCCTGGATCTTCCTGGGTGGTAAGATTACAAAATAGTGGTCTATTATACAATGCGCCATTTCATGGGCAAGTATTGCCTCACTTATAACCCTTTCAGTGGTATAAATCGTATTTGTTTTATAAATATAGAATGACTTCGCAGTATTTGGCTCATGAAAAATGCCTTCATACGCCGTGTCCAGGCCTTTCCTGTTCTTGTATACATTAACAGTGACATGGGCCCTGGAAGGATACATGTCAAGTATATCCTCTACCCTGGAGAATATGGCGTCCAGTTTCCCCGAGAGTAGATCCTCTGTAGAAAAATCAACCTTCTTGGTATATCCCCGCGGATTATAGAAATCAGAGAACCTGAGATTTATCCGCCTGTTTAGCCTGTCCAGATCTACTTCCTTCTCATAGAACACAGTGCAAAACCTGGATGAAAATATACTCCATTCCTCATCCTGTGAATAGGCAGCCTCAGGAATGAGAGATAGAACGAATATCGTTAATAAGATTACCCCTACTCTAAGTCTCATAATCAGCGGTTTACTTTAAAATATTCAAGCGCCTTCTTAAGATCCTGCTTGTCGCTCTTTAATTCAGATACGATCTTTTTTATGTCTTCCTTTAATAGTAACTCTTCTTTATTAGAGCTGTCAGAAAGCTGGTCTATCAGA
>Ga0208902_1000866_pt1 | contig 15175 bp, 14 predicted proteins | sample AntAceMetag02UKH_FD_184767 | JGI IMG/M metagenome (GOLD analysis project Ga0208902, IMG submission 184767) | Saline lake microbial communities from Ace Lake, Antarctica - Antarctic Ace Lake Metagenome 02UKH (SPAdes) (version 2) | ecosystem: Environmental > Aquatic > Non-marine Saline and...
GCAGTATTTAAGGAGGTTTTTGGTACTGCTGAAAATATTACGGCTATGATTATCTACGCAGTTATTGTTACCGTAGTAGCCGTACTGGTAATTATATGGGTGGCAAAGATTGTTAAAAGGACAAAATAGGAACCGCCAGCTGCGGCAACAAAGGAATGTCCTTATTGCATAACAGACATCCCTCTCAAAGCCACTCGATGCCCAAATTGCACTTCGGAATTGCCTAAGTAAAGCATCGCAAGAAAATTGTAGTTAAGATACGAGAGTACTTGGTGAATAGATGGTATATCCGTCTATGGAGTTATAGCGGGTACACACTTCTTCTGTTATTTGGAAAGGGATAGTAATGTGGGTCTTACACGGTAGGCTGCTTAAACAAACCTATCCCTACCCAGCTAGATGACACCCCTCTATTCTTAGAGATACACGAGGTCAGTCCTATTTGATGATAGTCTTAAGCTCTATAAGCCCATAATGGATTAGCAATCCGTTGTGCATAGCTAAACTGGTAAGCATCAAAGGAAGGATTGGTAAGCAAGAGGGAATATCTGATTCTATAGCCAATAGTTCCCCTATCTACTCTTATCAGCTATTGATGGGGAGGGTATCCCCTGGGGCACTGGTTTTACTGAAGCCTAGATACCCGAAGTTGGTCTCGTAGAAAAATTATAGTTAGTGTTAAATATTCTAGAGTTATACAGTCAATACTCACAAAAGATTTATCCAGATGAACGACATAGGGTTATAGTTAGCTCTGCTCAGTTCTCTGCGCCCAAATCAACGCGGTAGATGCGCAGTGCTTCAAAGCCAGATACTTGTTGATTACTAGGATTATATACAAAGCTAAAATGTAGTGACAACACCATATTTCCACTAACCCAAGCTGAATCTATCTTCTCATCTGTCTCGCAAGGAGTTATGCCAACTACCTCAAGATAATCCACGTTGGTATAGTATGAAGAAAGAAACATCCAATACATTAACTCATTTTCAAATTCGGCGCTGGCATATACCACTACTTCTCCATTTTCCACTACTTCAGTAGTCTCTATTTCTATCTCAGCTTCTTCAACATTCCAAAGAAATGATGGTTCATCAGCACCTTCACCAATTAGGATATCTCCTGAATCAGTTTCTATGCACTCAACAATATCATTACTATGCTCCGTTAGTAAGTCATCGAAATCAACACTATCCTTGATCTGTTCAGCTATTAATTCTATTAAACTAGCTGCATTAAGTCCGCCCACCTCACGAAGATAATTTGAAGCCTCCTTAATTGACAGCTTTAACGCTACACTACCATCTGTAAACCCGTGATCCCCTAAATCCTTAATCAAATCACTGTGCAAAGACCCTGCTGGTAATCCAGCAAAATCTGTATGGTTTGCTACTATGAATACAACTCTTTCACAGCGATTAGATAGCAACTCCAATATTGTTTCCCATATTAAAGTATCTTTATAGCCTTTATCTTTATCACCAAATGGTTTGCGTTTTTTGAGCGTCCTTTTTAGAACATCCTCATGGCTAACACTCGGATAATCAGCTATTTGAATATCGTGTTCTTGTGCTGTATGCTGCAAGAATTCTTCATAGGAACCACTGATAACAGGAGTACTAGAATCAACATTATCAACTAGGGGGAGCTCCCTTAACTTCTTGATTGCATTTTTTATCTTTTTAACTGAATTCTGGTAATCCCTTTCAAAATGGTTCACTTGTTCATCAAACACAACTTTCGGTAATATCACATGCGCACTACACAATTTCGCAATATTCAGAAGCTCTCGGAGTGGAGCTCGTCCAAGTTTGTAATCGTCATACAGGACTGAAGTATCTAAGACTATGCAGATAGATGGACTCATATCTTTGCTACCTTCTATTGACCGAAGTATACAGATTCTACTGCCTTGCTTAAGAAGTGTCAATCGGAGAGTGGTTTGTATAATCTATACTACTGCCTTATTTGAAGAGTGGAGCATGAACACTAGAGCAAAGGTAACCACACTGCCATTGACACCCACTACTGAGGGGGATAGAATCCAGGTACAGAATAATTCTAATGGAGGCAAAGTTCAGGCAGTTGACTTATGAGTAAAGTAAGGCACTATTTGTGCTTCTTTGCTTTTTAGCCTCCAAGAGCATGATGGAATGGCAGTAGGATAGCAGAAGATGAAACGTTGGGTAACATTATCTCTAGCAGGTGTAAGCTTAGTTGGACTACTGGTAGTTTGCTCTTGCACTGTACAGAATGGCACTGTGTCTCCTGAACCACAAACTTTTTCAAATTATGGCTTCTCTTTTGAGTATCCTAGTGACTTCGTGCTTTTGGAAACGGGGTCACTTGAAGGTGACAATTCCTATCAAGAGGGCTCGGTCGTAGTACGGACTCAAGCAGAGGGGATTAACTCATTCGGCATTCTTTGGTTGGAGGCAGAACCCGATGAAGAGCCGTACTCGTTTCTAGAGGAACGCATAGACTTGTTTGTTACAGACCCAGATTTGAAAGAGGTCAGTCACTGGAATGAGGACACTAGGTCAGGGTATCATCTCATTTATCGGGCTTTCACTGTTACATCAGATTCAGGTGGCACGTTGCATGGCGTTACTGGTGGTTTGTACTCTGAGGATAGTCAACGATGTTTTGTTTTCTACTACACTAATAGTACTGTCAACAATCGTGAAAAAGCTATAGCAAACCTAATGGCTTATTTGGACACATTTAGGTGCGAGTGATACCAGATTAGAGAGAGCTACGAGGAAGGTTAAAGAATAGTTTGTGTAGGTATTGGTTTGACCTAAGCCTATCTACCCGAAGTTAGTCTCGTAGAAAAATTCAGCAGGAGTTGAAATTGGCTCTTATAATAGCTACCTACTAGTCACGGACATTCTTCTTCTAGTTTCTGTAACCATTCGTCAGAAGCAACAGCTCTAGTCACATTATCGGTTATTCTTTTATACTCACCACTACTAATCTTGAGGAGTTTACGGAACTCTTTTTCTTCCTCCAACGCCTTGTAGTATGATTTATTCAACTTCTTAACAAGCTCTTTTTGCCTTACCTTCCTAGCCTGTACTTCCATACTATCGTAGCCTGCCGCGATATTGGAGGGGTCTTTTGTAGCTTCGTAATCCAAATACACAGCTAACCAGGCAGAAGACATCGCTAAAGCAGGAGAGGGTGCAGTTCTCATTGCCCTTTTTCGCTTAACAATCTCAGTTGCCGCGTCCGAAAAATAGTCATTAACTTCAGATATTTTATCCATACTAGGCCAAAAATCTATACGGTGTTTCCTAGCTTGGAAATACTCATCTTCATATTTTCCCAAACACTTATTGAATAGCCGCCCTACCCTCTCCAATACTAGTTGTAGTTTCTTCTCTTCTTGATAGTAAGCTAAACAGTCGTGGTGCTCATCATCCTGAATTGCTGCTTCATGGGGTAAGAAGTCACTTTTCCTCTTTGCCAATAATATGATTGGCAGTAGCCCTAGCAGGGAATATATTAAAAAGTGAGGGACAACGACAATAGCAAGCCAAATTGTCATGAACAGGACACAGATAGCCCCAGCTAGGGCCCATTGGTAGTGTATCTTCCTCAGTGCCATGATACCACCTATCCAAGCTAGAAGCATCGGTATGTAGACTACCATTCCATGAATACCTAGCTCACTGAGAATTGTCGTGAAGAAAATACCACCTATCAATCCACCAATTATCGTGAGAATTCCTGCTGCTACTCTCATTTTTGACCTAAACCTCGCTTTCAGACTTCAGACAAGTCTCTATTTCTGGGATACTGACCAATCAGCAAATGCAGGGTGCATACTTTGGTAAATCTTGTAATCGTTGAACCAATCCAAGAGAAGGTTGCTTGCCTCTTCCCATTCCTCAGATCCTCTGTAGAATACTGACTCTGTGGATTTGCCCCAAAATAGAAGAAGAGCATCTAGTATAGGATCGTTTAGTCTGTATTCTGTTCTCACACTAGTAGGTGTGCTCGGTAGCTCATCATATTGAGACCAAAGAACCCCTCCCGCCCAGTAACCATCTGACCCGTATAGCTCTTCATCAACAATAGCGATAGTAGACTCCATATCCAGTGGCAGTCTGTTATATTCTTCCCAGTACACTTCAGCCCACTTGTAGAATATTACCAGTTCAGAGAAGCCATACTCTGCGGTGAGCATATCATCAGGAATAGGCTCAGCAAGTCTTGCTATGTCATATCCGAATTCTCGCAGTGTGTAGAACTCGCCCGATTTATTCATTTCACCCAGTCTAGCCTCACATTCAACTAAGTCATCAAAGGCTATTTGATAAGCGCTAGGTGAACTGGTGCAACTCAAACTAAATACACCAGTTACAATTGAAACGACTAACAGGATTGGTGTTAAATATCTTTTCATTTCAACCCCACTTCTATTTTTGATAGCTAAAATCAGTCCTAGAGTAAATATCCCAAACCAACTTTTTGTGTCTCCCGTGCAGTCTGAAGTTCTCTAGACAAGCCTTCACTGTTTTGGTTGCACTAGTATAATTGGTTCTATGGTCTCTAAGCCACTGGCTGATCATAGTTTCATTGAGAATTAGTGGCTCAGGAGGACTAGTAGTATTGAGTCCGTCTAGCCTCCTGCTCCACCTCTGGGCTCTATCGGTCATATCTGCTCCATTTGTAATACTTACGCCACATGTTGTGTTTCTGCTCAATGGGACTGACCTCTTGGACGACCCCTTATATAACCATACCCATATTTAACTCCATACATATACCTGTCCCAGTTTGAACTTGCCATTTTACTTTTAATACCTCTAATACCTCCAGGTATGTCATCCAATTTTACCTTTAGGATACTTGCGATATTCCGCCGACATTCTTCATCAGCTCTTACTATATCATCCCGTCGCTGTTGACTCAGACCATTCCAGAGGAATCTCGAAAAAGGTGCTCCTAGAAATATCTCGCAGGCACATGACCATGCCAGACTTGCAGCCCACTTCCTATCTCTACCAGCGTAGAAGACCTTGATTCGTTCGCCGTCACGACCAATAAGGGAAACTCGATACACGCCTTTTTTCGACAAGTCGATCTGTAAACCTTTTATTCCAGGACACAAATATAGTTTTGAATATAAGTGAGTATGACTCCAAGTATCAGTACAATGATCGATTCCGAATGACGGTTTTGCTTCGATCAACAGCAGTAATGCTCAATTTGAATAACTACTAATATTGCTCATCTTTACACACTCCAAATACGCAGTCCAAGATATCGTCAACCCTATCAGTATTTTCCCAGGTAAAATCTGGCAATTCTCTACCGAAATGACCATATACAGCAGACTTTTTATATATGGGTCTGCGCAACTTGAGAGTATTAATAATTCCCAGGGGATCCAATTCGAATAATTCCTCTATGCATTTACGGATCCTAGATTCTGATTCGATACCCGATCCATGAAAATCTATACTAACGGCCAATGGTTTAAGCCGCCCTATGGCGTATGAAAGTTGGACTGTGCATCTATCCGCTAATTCAGCAGCAACAATGTTTTTAGCAATATAGCGTGCCATATAAGCCGCAGAACGATCCACCTTAGTAGGATCCTTACCTGAAAAAGCACCCCCACCATGTGGGCAACTGCCTCCATAGGTATCAACGATGATTTTTCGACCTGTAAGTCCTACGTCACCTTTGGGCCCACCTGTTTCAAATCGTCCTGAGGGGTTGATAAGGCATGTATTAGCGAAGAAATCGTCGGAGCCAAACTGTGCTGGAATGACTGGTGTTATAACCTTTTCTAGCAAATCATAGTGTATTTCTTTATCGGTGATATCAGGTTGGTGTTGTGCTGATAGAACGACGCTTTCGATCTTGTAAGGCACGCCATCACGATAAGCCACAATTACCTGTGATTTTGCATCTGGCCCAAGCCATGGAATAGTCCCGTTCTTCCTTAAATCGTCCACTCTCTTCACAAGTTTATGTGCCAAGTTAATAGGAAGCGGCATTAGTTCAGGAGTTTCGTTAGTAGCGTATCCATACATTGAACCCTGATCCCCTGCCCCGATTCTACCATCTGTTTTCCCGACAGCCTTTGCTATATTCAATGACTGTTCGGATATTGACGTAATTATTTCGCAAGAAAAACAGTCCATTCCCAATCTTTCGTCTGTGTAGCCTATATCTCTTAATGTCTCTCTTACTATTGTCTTAATGTCGACGTTTGCTTCACTACTGACCTCCCCTGCAATTACTACCAGATTCTTTGCTAACATTGTTTCTAGAGCAACTCTAGAATTAGGATCTTTACCGATATATGCATCTAGCAATGCATCTGATATTTGATCAGCAACCTTGTCAGGATGCCCCTCAGAAACTGATTCCGAACTCTGCAAGTATTCCATTTCCTTACTCCTTTTTTATTGTTAAGAGCTCATGACAATCCATGAATAATAAAAGCCGCCTCCTTTTCAGCTTTAAGCTATCAAGAAAACGGCTATAATCCAGGTAACAAAAAACCTCCTGAACGGAGGCTTATCGCCTTCCTTTTTCACACTCGCAGTGTGACCTATCGATTCCCTTTTGGGTTGGCTTTGGCACCTTTAAGAAAGACTCAAAGGTTGCCGTGCGGGTCATCGGGCCAATTCCCTAACCGCATCTCTCGATAGCTCTTGGGTATCTATTCAGTTTTTAAGTTACTGTGGTTAACATACCATGTCATTAATGATTCGGTCAAGATTTTCTGTAGCTTGAGGTTGATTGCGCATGACTACCCGTTGCTGGTTCAGTGTGGCTTAAGAAAAGTGGGCGGTTGGGAAATGGGCTGTGCCGAACTACTCCCGGTATACTTTACTTTTTTCGCGCTATCACCGAGCGGACTGCTGCCTCGATACCTTCGGCGGTTAGCCCGTATCTCTTGAGAAGTTCGCTATCCTTGCCTGACTGACCATAGGTGTCTTTGATGGCGACAAACTCCAGTGGCACCGGCTGATGTCTACCCGTCACCTGAGCAACCTCGCTGCCCAGTCCGCCGTGCTCCAGGTGCTCTTCGGCGGTAACGATAGCCCCGGTCTCACAGGCTGCCTTGATAATGGCCTCTTCATCGATAGGCTTCAGGGTGGACATATTAAGAACGCGGCAGTCGATATCCTGCTGTTCAAGATTGGCGGCAGCTTCCAGTGCTGCTGATACCATAATACCGATGGCGATAATAGTAACGTCCTGCCCCGGCTTCATAGTCGCCGCCTTGCCCAGGCTGAAGCGGTAATCTTCACCAAAGACCAGCGGTAGTTTTGGCCGGCCCAACCTGATGTAGAACGGCCCGTAGCTGGATGCTGCCACCCTTACCGCCTGGGCAGTCTCAACAGCATCAGCAGGAACAATAACACTAAATCCGGGAAGCGCACCAATTAAGGCTAGGTCCTCAATGGACTGGTGTGAGGTACCATCCTCCCCAACGCTAATACCACCGTGGGTAACCACCAGCTTAACGTTCAGTTCTGGTTGGGCAATCGACATACGAACCTGGTCGAAACAACGCCCCGGGGCAAATACGGCAAAGGTACTGGCAAAGGGCGTTTTACCTGAAGCGGCCAGCCCGGCGGCAATACCAATCATATTCTGCTCGGCGATACCGCAATCAAAAAAGCGGTCGGGGAACTCACTTCCGAAGAAATGGGTCATCGTTGACTTGGACAGGTCGGCATCCAGCACCACAATATCCGGGTTTTCTCCACCCAACTCGACCAGGGTCTTCCCATAGGTCTCCCTTAAGGAGACTTGCTCGGACACTTCTACTCCATCTCCTTTAGTGCCATCTCCACCTCAGCGGCGTTAGGGGCTTTACCGTGAAAATCAACCTTATTCTCCATAAAGCTAACCCCTTTACCCTTGACGGTGTGGGCAATGATGACAGACGGTTGCCCCTTAATCAACTTCGCCTGCTCAAAGGCACTGCTAAGCTCGGCAAGGTCATGCCCGTCAACACTAATGGCATGCCAGCCAAAAGCCTGCCATTTCTCGGTGAAGGGTTCCAAATTCATAATATCACGGTTCCAGCCGTCAAGCTGGAGACCGTTCTTGTCCACGATGGCCACCAGATTATCTATCTTAAAATGAGCCGCCGCCATAGCGGCTTCCCATACCTGCCCCTCATCACACTCCCCATCCCCAAGCAGAACGTAGACCCGGTAGTCTTTTGAGTCAAGACGGCTGGCCAGGGCAACGCCAGCGGCAAAGGACAACCCCTGTCCCAGAGCACCGGCGGTCATCTCCACCCCGGGAATAAGCCGGCAGTCGGTATGGCCCTGAAGACGACTTCCCAGCTTTCTTAAGGTGAGCAGCTCTTCAACTGGAAAGTAGCCGCATTCAGCCAGGACGGCATAGAGCAGCGGGGCGGCATGTCCCTTGCTGAGGATGAACCTGTCCCGCTCTGACCAGCAAGGATCCAGCGGCTTATGCCTGAGCACACTGAAATAGAGGGCAGTAACAATCTCTACGGCGGATAGGGATCCGCCGGGGTGCCCACTGCCCGCCTTACCTATCATTGAAATAATGTGGCGGCGCAGCCTTTTCGTAACAACCTTCATATCTTCCAGTGAGAGTGACGAAAAAACCTCGGCTTTTATCTTATCTGCCGAGGTTACTGACGAACTGCCCGGTTCTGACAATTACGGTAACACCCCCCACAAATCTAGCCCATTATACTATGGCCGGTAGCGCTAAGTCCATAAATTATGCTGGTCACCGTATTCAGCCTTTACAAGACCCCTTAGTCACTTACGTTGAATTTTCCCCCACTTTCTTCTATAATTATCCCTAGTGTGAGTAAACTGATAGATGAACTAAACCGGACGGCGAAAGGCGGCCCGCAGGCTATGGGATTTCGGGCTGGGCGGACAGCATTGCCCAAGCCAAGGATGCTGCTGATTGCCAGTTTAACCCAGGCTGATGCCGATGATCCGGCTGATTGTATCACCGGTGCTGATGCTGGGCTGTTGCCTATTTCCGGAGTAAAGGCTGATACCATGACTCTCCAAGGGTATTCCCGAACTGTACCCGATATCCCCTGGGGCGGGTGGCTGAGAGACACCGGGAGGAGAAAAACGGGTCTGAAGGGGGTTGACTGCGATTTCATCGTTTTTCCGGTTGACACACCGCTTGGGGTCCTTCAAGATACCGAAGCGGGTAAGATACTGGAGGTTGAGGCGTCAATTAGTGAAGGTCTGCTGAAGACGATTGATAAACTGCCGCTGGATGCGGTACTTATCGTTGATAGCCAGAGGGACGACTCCCTGCTTACCTGGCAGCACTTGATGCTTGTTCAGCACTTTACCGCCTCGCTGGCAAAGCCCTTGCTGATCCAGGTGCCGGCAAAAGTAACCGCTGCTGAGCTTGGGGTGCTGTGGGAGGCCGGAGTGGACGGCGTAATAGTGACAGCGGGCACCAGACAGCCACCAGAGGCGTTAAGGAAGCTTCGGCGAGTGATTGATAAGCTAGTCCTCCCGGCACGGCGCAGGCAGGGTATCACAAAGGCTCTGCTGCCCCAGGTTACCGGGGAAACGAGCGAAGAGAGCGAAGAAGAAGAAGAAGAGTAATAACCGGGACTAGGAAGGTTTCTTATCCAGCAGGCTCTTTATCAATCTGAGTTCATCTCTAATCAGTCTGGGTGTCAGGAAGTTGTCCGCAACGATTCTCTTACCCTCTGCCCCTAACTGCCGACGCACCTCCGGATTGTGCAGAAGGAAGACCATCTTCTCAGCGCATTCCTCAACACTATTCACCAGGTAGTCGCTAAGTCCACCGGTCATCTGCAGGGGTATGCCGCCGGTATTACCGGCTACTACCGGCGTTTCTTTCCATAACGCCTCGGCTACTACCAGCCCGAACCCCTCCCTGATTGATTTCTGAACGATAACGTCACTGGCCCGCTGAAAGGCGTTGACCTCCATATTACCCATCCCGGTCAGGTTAGAATAGATAAACATATCATCATCTTTATTGGCTTCGGTGTTGATAGCAGCGTACATATCCCCGGACTCAGGGTCATCCTGGGCAAAGCTGCCTATCATGGCTAGCTGCAGTCCCGGGACCTTTTCTTTAGCTAACCGGTAGGCGGCTATGGTGCCGAAGGGGTCTTTCCAGTGGTCAAAACGGGATACCTGGGTAACGATAGGACGGCTGCGGTCGAAGCCAAGGTTCTCCACCAGCTCACGGCAAAGTTCTCGCTTGATAAACATATTCTTCGAGGTAAAGGCGCAAATCGACGGCGCCATAGTGGTAATCTTGGCTAGATGAAGGTCTTTCGGGATGAACTTTTCGGTGGTAAAGACAGCAGCATCATGCTCTTCAACGTAGGGGCGCAGGAAGTTCCACACCGTATCATCCGGCTGTGAGCTATCGACATGACAGCGCCATATCCATTTGGCTCCGTTATGGTCGGGCAGGAAGTGGCGCAAGGCAGCTGGCTGAGGGTCATTGATAATAAAGACATCATAGTCGGTGTCCAGTTCGCGGGCATTGGCCAGATTATTCGCCAGGTATGCCCTTTTAATGCTCTCCTTATTAATATCTTCGAACGGAGCACCCTGCAGAGCATTGTGCAATCCCTTGGTAATGGTAAAAAAACGGTGGTCGCCGCGTATCACCTGCCAGTCGGCGGCAATGCCTAAGCCACGCAACAGCGGAATAAAGGAAACCAAGAGTTCGGCTACTCCGCCACCGAAGGGGGTTGAATTAATATGGCACAGGCGCAACCCCTTTAGCTCTTCCCCCAGACTGACAACTTCATCGATGAGCTCCTGGTGACACAAATGACGATACCTGTCAATAGCAGATATCCCCAAGGAGACTTTATTTAGCATTTACAATACCTCTGTGTGCTGCGCAGATACAAACTGGATTTGCTGCCCTAACGCTGCGCTAGCTGCCAGGACTTCCCTTCAGTGGTAATCGCCGGCGCCACTACCATCTCAGCCTGGTGCATTTCTTGCATAGTTAAGGCACCGCAGACACCCATTGCCGTGCGGATTGCTCCGACCAGGTTCTGGCTGCCATCGGTGACTGAAGTAGGACCGAAAAGAATCTGCTCCAGTGAACCGGTGGTGCCAACCCTTATCCGGGTCCCCCTGGGAAGCGCCGGGTGTGGGTGGGACATACCCCAGTGATAACCCCTCCCCGGTGATTCTTCAGCTTGAGCCAGGATAGAACCCAGCATCAGTGCGTCGGCTCCGGCTGCCAGTGCCTTACACAAATCTCCACCTTTACGAAAACCCCCATCGGTAATTATCGGAACATACCGGCCGGACTCACGCTGGTATTCGTCTCTGGCGGCGGCACAATCCATAGTGGCTGTTATCTGGGGAACACCGATACCGAGTACCTCCCTGGTGGTGCAGGCAGCACCCGGCCCGATACCCACCAAGACCCCGGAGATTCCTGTTCTCATCAGCTCCAAGGCTGCGTTATAGCTAACGCAGTTGCCCACGACAATGGGCAGTGATATAGCTTTACGAAGCTCGGAAAAGACCAACCCACCATAGCTCTTTGAGATATGCTTAGCGGTGGTAACCGTAGACTGGACAACGAGGATATCGGCTCCGGCTTCAGCGACCATCGGGGCAAAGCACTTAGCATTAGCCGGTGTTACTGAGACAGCGCATATCCCCCCCGCCTTTTTAATCTCCCTTATTCGTTCGCCGATAAGCTTTTCCTTAATCGGTTGAGAGTAAATCTTCTGGAGTAGAGTGGTAACCTCAGCATCGGGTGTCTGAGCGATTTCAGAAAGGCTGTCCTCCGGGTTATCATAACGCGTCTGTACACCCTCCAAGTGGAGAACGGCCAGACCACCGAGCTTGCTCATCAGGGTAGCGGTATTGACATCGGTCACCGCATCCATCGCTGAGGCTATGATGGGAATGGAAAAAGTGAAACCCTCTATCTTGAAATCTACGTCTGCCTGGTCGGGGTTGATAGTTACCTCTCCTGGCACTATCGCTACTTCAGCGAATCCGTAGGCACGCCGTAGCTGCTTAAACTGAACAGAAACCATCTTACCATCCTTTCTTAAAGAGAAACTATATCAAAGAGAATAATTCAAAGTCAAGGAACTCTAACCACAGACACTTCAGCGGACTTACCCTGTAGCCGAGTTTATATCATGGACGGGGAACCCTCGCTCCTAGTATGTATATTATAAAGGATATTGCGGGGAAATAACAGATTTGGTAGAAACCCCCTATCAGCCAGTATAGACGGGCGATGAAGTATCGGTTTATAATATCTAAGTTGAGGAAGATAAGAGGCAATGCCGGTTCTTTACCTGGTGGCGACCCCAATTGGTAACCTTGAGGATATTTCCCTGCGTGCTCTGCGTACCCTGCGGGAGGTGAATCTGATTGCGGCTGAAGATACCCGCCGGACGAAGCAGCTTCTCGTCACCTATGACATTAAGACACCGCTGACAAGCTATCACGAGCACAATAAGAAGGCCAAGCTGGGTTACCTTCTGGACCGCCTCGCCGGTGAAGATGTAGCTCTTGTTTCCGATGCCGGGATGCCGGGGATGTCTGACCCCGGCTATGAACTGGTTGTGGCAGCTAGTGAACAAGGCATCCTGGTGGTGCCTGTTCCCGGACCTTCGGCGGTCATCACAGCGCTGGTTGTCTCGGGACTACCTGTACAGAGGTTTGTCTACCTGGGCTTTCTGCCTCGTCGGGCGAGCAGTCGGCTTAAACTTCTGAGGTCGGTGGTTGATGAATGCGGCAGTATTGTCGCCCTGGAATCACCTCACCGGCTGATAGCCAGCCTGAACGATATTCGGCTCGTTCTGGGGGATAGAGGGATAGCCGTTTGTCGTGAACTAACCAAGGTATATGAAGAGATCTTCCGGGGCATGATAACCGGGGCGATAGAACACTTCACCCAGCCAAAGGGGGAATTCACCCTGGTCATTGCCGGCGGGGGTGAGAAGGAAAAGCCGCAGTTGACCGCTGAGATTGAACAGCAGCTAAGCAGTATGCATCAGTCCGGGATAAGGGCTAGAGAAGCGATAGCCAGGATAGCTTCGGAAACGGGCCTGTCACGGAGGGAGCTTTATCGTGCCTGGCTCAAGCTGCTCTGATGTCTTGAGGACAGAGGAAAAGTATATTACTGAACCTGAGGAGGAGTGATAAAATGCGTCGAGGGTGTATATCTCTAGGTAATGTCCAGTGCGATGATTGTCAACGTGTTATCCCACATTCCGGTCCCTATTTCGTTTTTGAAGAGGAAGGCGGGATGAAGCGTCTTTGTCAGGACTGCAGCCTGGCCAAAGACTATGCCCACTACAAAGAAGAGAAGGGGGGACGAGTACTGACCTTCTTTTCAGAGTGAGGAGTAAGCCTCGCGAGTTTTTGGCTGGTATTAAGCTATGCTGTCTGATAACAGTATATTCATTTTATTAAGTAGGGGGACCTAGGGGTGAGTAAAATTTTTATCGGGGTTGCCTGGCCCTATGCCAACGGTTCTTTACACCTCGGTCAGATTGCCGGGGCCTATCTGCCTCCGGATATATTTGCCCGCTACCACCGCATGAAAGGTAACCAGGTCTTAATGGTATCAGGGTCAGACCAGCACGGCACGCCAATAACCCTCAGGGCGGAGCGAGAAGGTGTAGAACCGGGGGCTATTGCCGCCCGGTACCACCAGGAGTTTCTCGAATCGTGGCAGAAGCTGGGTATTTCGTTTGACCTGTTTACTTCGACCGGTACAGCGAACCACACCCGGGTGGTGCAGAAAGTCTTTCTCTCGCTGCTTGAGAAGGGGTATATCTACCGGGGTATCGTTTCTCAACCCTTTTGCCCCCAGTGTCAGCGCTTCCTGACCGACCGTTATATCGGGGGTACCTGTCCCTATTGCCGGTCGGAAAAGGCCCGCGGTGACCAGTGTGACGATTGCGGCAAACCCTTGAATGCCGCCGAGCTTATTCAACCACAGTGTTCCTTCTGCGACGAAGCTCCCGAGTTTAGGGATTCGGAGCATTTCTTCCTTAAACTCTCTGCTTTCCAAGACAGGCTCCTGGAATGGGTGAAAAAGAAGGACTCCTGGCGGCAGAATGTCCGCAACTTTACCATAAGCTACCTGGAAGGCGGGCTTCACGATAGGGCGATTACCCGTGATATTGGCTGGGGAGTGCCCCTGCCGCTACCGGGATTTGAAGGCAAGCGTATCTATGTCTGGTTCGAAGCGGTCATCGGGTACCTTTCGGCAACGAAGGAGTGGGCCAAGTCGAGCGGTGACGAAGAGAGGTGGCAAGATTTCTGGCAGGGTGATAAGGCTAAGGGCTACTACTTCATCGGCAAGGACAATATCATTTTCCACACCGTTATCTGGCCAGCGATGCTGATGGGCTATGGCAACCTGAATTTACCCTACGATGTACCGGCTAATGAGTTCTTAACTATCGAGGGAAGAAAGCTCTCTACCAGCCGTAACTGGGCGGTATGGCTGCCTGACTACCTGTCGCGCTATGACCCCGACCCGCTGCGCTACCTGTTATCTATCAGTATGCCGGAGACCAGCGATACCGATTTCTCCTGGGGCGAGTTCATCCGGCGCAACAATGATGAACTGGTGGCGACCTACGGCAACCTGGTGCACCGGGTGCTCACCTTTACCTATCGTAAATTCGATGGCTGTGTGCCTAAGCACAGTAGGTATGACGACTTTAGTATGTATCTCGACGACCTCGATGAAGGCAACGACATTGGTACCATTTGTCCAGATATGGACACTCGTAGTATTGATATGATTGAGGATGCCAAAGAGGCTTTTAGGAGCATGGATTTGCTCCTGTCCAAGTGCCAGTTTAGACAGGCAATAATGCGGGCTATGTCCTTAGCACAAGATGCCAACCGCTACCTGGATATGAAATCTCCTTGGAAGGTAATCAAAGAGGACAGGCAGGCCGCCGCCGACTCTCTGTATATAGCTCTTTGTGTAATTTCCCACCTGAGGAAGTTACTGTACCCCTTCCTGCCCTTCAGCTCCCAAAAGCTGCACGAGTATCTCGGTTTTGCTGGCAGTGTCGAGGACGACGGCTGGCGGCTACATTCTCCCACACCGGGCCAGAAGCTGCTTCCACCCGAGCCGCTGTTCTCTAAGCTGGATGAAGAACTGGCGGGAGAGGAG
>Ga0208902_1000867_pt1 | contig 15175 bp, 9 predicted proteins | sample AntAceMetag02UKH_FD_184767 | JGI IMG/M metagenome (GOLD analysis project Ga0208902, IMG submission 184767) | Saline lake microbial communities from Ace Lake, Antarctica - Antarctic Ace Lake Metagenome 02UKH (SPAdes) (version 2) | ecosystem: Environmental > Aquatic > Non-marine Saline and Alkaline...
TGGTTTTTACAGCTCGGTCATGATCGACGCCAGCAGCAAGGATTTTGATGAGAATATTGCTATTACCAAGAGGGTGGTGGAAGCCGCTCACGCGAAAGGGATCTCGGTGGAAGCGGAACTGGGAACCCTGGGCGGTGTCGAAGAGCATGTAGTAGTCGATGAGAGCGAAGCCCATCTTACCGACCCGGCCGAGGCGGAAGAATTTGTCAAGCGGTCCGGATGTGATAGTCTGGCTTGTGCCTTCGGTACCAGTCATGGCGCGTTCAAATTTGCCGGATCTCAGGGGCTCCACTTCGAGATCATCAAGGGGATCCAGGAGAGACTGCCCGGATTTCCGATCGTTATGCATGGTTCAAGTTCAGTCCCCCAGGAAGAGGTACGGCGAATAAACGCCGCCGGTGGAGATATGAAGGGGGCGAAAGGTGTCGATGAAGATCAGATAAGTCAGGCGGCTCCGATGGGGGTCACCAAAGTCAACATCGATACCGACGGGAGGTTGGTATGGTGCCGGGTTCATCGGGAGAGTTTCAGGGATGACCCGGAGAATTTCGATCTTCGCCCTCCGGGAAAGATCTTCATGTCCGAGTATGCCAAGTACATAGCCCACAAGAATGAAGTCCTCGGGAGCGCGGGTCAGCTGGAGAGTTTGAGAGAATCACTCAATGGTTGAACTGCGTGTCATTAATCTTAACAGGATCATTTTAGTCGTTGTTCAGAACTAAATTAGCCCCGTACATAATTTATGTGCGGGGCTAATTTATATGATATACATATTCTCCGCCTCCCGCATCAGTTCTTCCCGATAGCGGGGATGGGCGAGGTTTATGATGGCCAGGGCTCTCTCCTTGGTGCTTTTACCCTTCAGGTTAGCCACTCCATATTCGGTCACCAGATAGAACGAGTCATTTCTGGGCGTTGTGACTATACTGCCCTGCTTCAACTGCGGAACTATCCGGGAGAGTTTCCCCCCCTTGGCGGTTGAATAGAATGTTAAAATAGCCTTTCCTCCCCGGGAGTCGAAGGCTCCCCGGATAAAATCGAGCTGTCCCCCCGTCCCGCTGTAAGTCGTTCCGCCCAGATATTCGGCGTTGGCCTGTCCCAGGAGGTCAACTTCCAGGATCGCGTTGACGGCGATCATATTGTCATTTCGGGCGATGACGGTCGGGCTGCAGACATAGGAAGCCGGATAACTCTCCATGGACGGATTGTCATCCATGAACTCATACATTCTTCTGGTGCCGGAAGCGGTGGTAAAAACATTTTTTCTCGGATGGAGATTTTTCCGTTTCCCGGTGATCACACCTTTCTCGATCAGGTCGATCATTCCCTCGGTCAAGAGTTCGGTATGAACCCCGATGTCTTTATGGTTGGTGAGATATCGGGTGATGGCATTGGGAAGGCCTCCGATTCCCAGTTGAATCGTACCCCCGTCCGGGACCATCTCCGCCAGCATCGGACCGATGATCTCATCTTCGGGCCGCGGCGCGGGGGGAGGCATCTCTATCAGGTCCACTGTATTCTCGACGATCAGATCGACCTCCGAGACATGGAGGAGAGATTCCCCGAAGACCCGGGGCATATTTTCATTAACCTCCACGATCAGTCTTTTGCAGTGACGGGTCGCGGTCGAGATATAATCATTGGCGGTTCCGAAGGTGAAGTAGCCGGATTTGTCCATCGGGGAGACGGTGGTTATGACCGTATCTATCTCCATAAAGTCACGGCAGAGGCGCGGGATCTGGTGAAGATAGGTAGGGACATGGTAGGTCAGGCCGGTCTTGATCAAATTTCTGTCCGCGCCGCCTACGAACCAGGAGAGGTTCTGGATACAGTCGGCCAGATAGGGGTCGAGGACCGTATCGAGGGCGTGCTTAAGGGGAAGGAAGGAGTAAAGCCTGATTCCATGCAGCTTGTCATCCCGGGCCCGGTCGGCCAGAGCGGCCAACAACGCTGGCGGCTGGGAGATACTCATGCCGTAGACGATTGTTTCCCCGTTCGCGATCGGCTCGATAGCCTCGGAGGCGGTAGTCAGTTTGCTTTTATACTCCGATTGATACGCGTTCATAACTCCTCCTCGTATAGATAGAAATTAGTTTCGTAATTTATTTGAACCGCAGAGAAAGAAAAAATTGATTTGATTATTACTTCTTAGTATCACCGGAATAAATTAGTTTGGGCAATATCCTCATCTATTTTTCTCTGCGTCCTCCGCGTCTCTGCGGTGAAAAAATGTTAGGGCGCTAAATTAACCGGCTGCCCAGTCGTGGAGAGGACCTCGCGCCAGAGTTCTCCTTCGGGATCTACCTGCTTTCTTTTTGAGACCGCCAGTTCCAGGGGGACGTGAGTAAAGTAGTTGTGCCAGTAGCCGATCAGAAGATCGGTCTTTCCGGCCATGGCGGCGTCAACCGCCCGTCTGCCCAGAGCGGCGGCATACATGGAATCTTCGGCGTTGGCCGGAACGGACCGGATGGTATAGCTGGGATCGATATATTTCAGATCGATAGGGAGTCCTCTCTCTTTGAAGTGTTCGATGATGGTATTCTTCAGAAAGAAACCGACATCTCCGAGCCGGATATTTCCGGAAGCGTCATAGGTAGCGGCGGCCTTTTCTTTCTCCATAATCTCCTGTCCGGCGCCTTCCGCTACCACGACGACCGCGTAATGTCTCCGGCGGATTCTCTTCTCCAGGATATCAAGTATTCCATCCTCTCCATCGATGGAGAAGGGGACTTCAGGGATTAAGCAGAGGTTGACATCATTGGCGGCGATAGTGGTCATGGCGGCGATAAATCCCGATTCCCTTCCCATAAGCTTTACTAGGCCGATAGCGTTATAGGCACTGACCGCCTCGGAGTGAGCGGCGCGGACGGCCTGTCGGGCTACGGTGACCGCGGTATCGACACCGAAAGTCCGGTAGACATAACTGATATCATTGTCGATGGTTTTCGGGACACCGACCACGGCGATCTGAAGACCGCGTTCTTTAATCACCCGGTATATCTCATGGAGACCTTTCTGGGTTCCATCCCCCCCCAGGCAGAAGAGAGTATTGATCCCATAGGTCTCCAGCGAATCTACCATGGTCCCGGTATCGACCCGCCCCCGTGAGGTGCCCAGAAATGACCCACCCTGCAGGTGAATATTTTTTACCTCATCCGGAGTAAGCCGAAACGGTTTCTTTTTAAATGAGGGGTCGAGCCCTTTCTGCCCATACCTTATGCCGAATATTTTCCTGACCCCGTATTTATAATAAAGCTGCATGATTATGGAGCGGATGGCATCGTTCAGTCCGGGGCAGAGACCCCCGCAGGTCATGATGCCGGCTATTACCTTATCCGGCTGGAAGAAAATCATCTTGCGGGGGCCGGCGGATTCAAAGGCCAGTCCCCGGACCGAGGGATCATCGTCAGATTTAATGGAGTAGGGGATGGTGACATTGTCACCGATGAAATTGACGATTCCGTCTCCGCGAGTGGTGGAAAATTCAATTGGAGATATGATGGCGGCTTTCCCCAGAGTTTTAACTGAAAAATCATTTTTATGTAGCATGATAAAGGCTCCTGTAAATAGCAGGATTATTATACGACCCCGAAATAAATATCGGGGGGAACCAGGACTGTTACTCCGACCTTGGCCCCTGTTTTCTCCGCAGATCGCGCGGATTTACCCAGATTGCATTCTTTTCAACCAATCCAAAATTATATCATAACTTTTTCGATTAAGAAGAAAAAGAAATCACCGATTGTTGTATTTATATTGGAACGAGACGCTCGACTTGCTGCCGGCTGGCCGCCAGCTCATCAGCCAGAGACTTGATATGCCAGATGATTGAAGCCATATCCATCAGCTCATCTCCTTCCCCCGTTTGTATTTTCAATTTTTTCAAGGTGACCGGAATGTTGTTATAGGAAAGAAAATAAATACGGGAGGTCATGGAGGGCCCTTGAATCGGAGAGCCCTTTGGATAAAGAATTGAAGGTTTTTACGGCATCTTCCCGGAAGATAATCAGAGAGGGGTCGATCATCCGCCGCGTCTCGATGACGGCTTGGAAATTAGCCAGTATCTCCAATCCCTGTTTCGGAATATCCCCGACATCCCTCGGGATGCGCCTCTGGCGCACAAAAAAACCGCAGAGACGCAGAGAACGCAGAGAAAAATATGAGGATATTGCCAAAACTGATTTATTTTGGTAGTGCGAAGAATTCAAAAAATCAAATCAATTAGATAAAGTAATATTTTTTTGTCTTTCTCTGCGTCTCTGCAGTGAAAAAAAGTTGAGAAGTTAAGTTTCCTTTTAACCTGCCAGTTCTCGGAAAACTTCATAAAGCTCCCGATTGGATTGACAGGCGATGAGTCGGGCCCGGTTTTCTTTAATGGAGAAGAATCGGCTCATAATCGACATCATCTTTAAATATGGTTCCGGTTGGTCTGTTGGTATCAGGCTGGTGATGAAAATATAAGTCGGCTGCCTGTCAAGCGAATTAAAATCAACTCCTGACTTGTTTACCCCTATCACTGTTTTCATCCTTTTTATCAGGTTGGTCCGGGTGTGCGGAAAGGCGATTCCGCTCTGCATACCGGTGGAGATATCACTCTCCCGGGCGATGAAAAGTTCGAGAGCTTCATCCTGATTGGCTCGGGTGAGATCTCCGGTATCGATAAACAGTTGGACCAGTTCCCGCAGAACAGCATCCTTACTATCCCCCTGAAGATTAAATTCTATTCCGTTCGGGGTCACTAATCGGGTCAGGAGATTTTTATCTTTACCGTTGAATTTAGGTTTATTGTCACCGGAATCCTGGAATATCTTCTTCCCGATTTCTTTCCGGTCAGTCAGAGATTGGAGCTGCCGCATGGTTCGCTGGAGATGGGCCAGTGCCTCATAGAAGAGGGTGTGGATAAAGGCAACGTCTTCCTCCCGGCAGTCGAATATTATTTTCTCTGGGGTGAATCGCATGGTGATAAATGAATCTTCTTTCCTGATTCCGTAAAGATGGCGGCGGATATGGAGGAGATGGACGAAGAAACCTTCGCTTTTAAACGCGTCGATGATCTTGTTCAGCAGGAGTTCCGCTGTCTCCCGGTTTGGAAAATCGTAGGTGATATGCTTCTGATCGGATTTTAGTTTGGTTGGTTTCCTCATTACTTCTCCTTCGGACTCGATCATCCGGGAGAAGATTGAGGGAGCGATCAGGGTGGAGAGAATGATCATGATGACTACTACACTGAAAGCCGAGGTGGGTATTATGCCCGAAGAGAGTCCAATTCCAGCGATGATCAGGGCAACCTCGCACCGGGGCACCATCCCCATCCCGATCCGCGCCGCCCCCCGAAGGTTAAAGTTCATCAGGAGGGCTGGGAGTCCCCCTCCTGTCACCTTCGCGACCCCCGCCATGATGGAATAGGCGAGGGCAAAGAGAAGAATCTTTTCATCTAATAGTACCCGGATGTCGATCAGCATTCCCATGACACAGAAAAATATCGGTACGAAGAAACGGTGGAAGATGGAGAGTTTGTCTTGGAGGAGATAGGTCAGGTCGGTCTTGGAGAGGGTGAGCCCCATTATGTAGGCACCGATGATCATAGCCAGGCCGGACTTTTCAAAGATTCCCGACAGTAGCAGTGCCAGTGCGAAACTCATTACCGCGACGGTATTGGTCCCCTTGAAGCGTTTTAAGCCGGCGCTGATCCTCCGGGCGAAGAAGAGTCCCAGGAGCATAAAACCAAGCCAGACCCCAATCGCCCGTCCGGCTATCATACCGATAGCACCCCACTGGATATCACCGCTCTTGATGATGCCGATGATTATCGCCAACATTATGATCCCCATGACATCGTCGATAATAGCGGCGGAGAGGATGGTGACCCCTTCCGGGGAATCTATTTTTCTCTTTTCGGAGAGGATAGTAGCGCTGATACCGACCGAGGTGGCGGTGGATATGACCCCCAGGAAGAGGGGGATGGGGTCGGAAAATCCGTAGGTGATTCCAAAGGTAAACCGGGAGAACCAGACCGTGACCAGGTCTCCCAGAATAAAGCTGGCCACCAACCCGCCCGTTCCGATTAAAGAACCGGCGACTGAAAAGCGCAGGAAGGTATTGATATCGGTCTCCAGCCCGATCAGAAAAAGCAGCACTATGGAAGCAACGGTGGCGAAGCCATATAGCTCATAGGAGACCGGAAAGTTCCCGGTAACGCTGAAGAGCCCATCGGCGAAACCAGGCAGGGATATAGCCCCCAGAAGAAACGGACCGATAATGATTCCGGCCACCAGTTCGCCGAGGATGATTGGAAGCCGCAGTTTCTTGAATAACTGTTCACCTCCCCAGGATGCAATCAGGATGATCGCGATCTGGAAGACAAGAGTGGCCATCCGTTCGGCCAGCGGGGCGTTATCCTCCAGTGTCTGCGCGTAGAGGTTGCCGCAGAGCAGTATGCCGATGATTGTGATTGTCGCGATGATGACAAGTTTTTTCATTACTACCTATTATTGGTTATTAGCTATTGCAATTCCAAAACAGCAAGATATTTAGCACCTTTATCAAAAACCTTCGTGATCTTCGTGGTTTCAATTAACCGGTTCTAAGTCCATCCTTTAAAACCTTGTCCTCCCCCAGTGGTTCAGGCCGTGCTTTGCGGAGCGACCCGGAGATAGCAAATATTATGCCTCCGGTCAATGCCATAGCTATGACCAATACCAGCATGATCAATCCCAGTGCCCCGGCGCCATCCTCTCCGATCAGGCTGCTGAAGAAGTACAGATACATACCTTCCCGTATCCCCAGTCCGCCGATAGAAGGCACCATCGTGGTTACCCCTATCAAGGGGACCAGGATGAAAAATGAGGCAAAATCGATATTCCGAAAGTTCATGCCCCGGGCCACCAGGAAGTTGACTGATATATATAGGAATTGGATCCCTAGAGACGCTCCCGCCGCCAGGCATAGTTTGCGGGGAGCTTGCCGGTGACTGTGGAAGAGACGGTAGACCGCGATGATTTTTTTTCGCAGCGCCTTGTTTTTGAAGGGCTTCAAGACGATCAGGAATTTGACGGCAAGTCTCCGGTTGGTAAAGAAGATGATCGCGAATACGACCACCAGAAGCATAAATGCTACCATATAGATCGGGGTTGAGTTGGGGAGCTGGTGATAACCGAAGGCGAGAGCGATTACCGTGACCGCGGTAAGGCAGACCGCCGCGATAATTCTGACTACTGCCAGTGCCACAAATGGTTCCGTCTTCTTCCCGGTATCCCGGGCGATATAAAAACCCTTGGCGATGTCACCCCCGATGGAAGTAGGAAGGATATTATTGAAGAAGATTCCGATGAAGCAGTAACGGGTCAGGCGCGGCAGCGGGAGGCGAATTCCCTGAATCTGAAGAACTTGCTGGAGGCGATAGGCTTCCAGGATCATCAATAATAATCCTCCCAGGATAATGATCGGCAGGTAGATAGGGTGCTGAGTCCAGATTAAAGAAGCTGTATCACCGATCTTCTTCAGATCAAGATAGGAGATCAGGAAGATAATCAGCCCCAGGCTGACTGCGATTCGGAGTAGGTTGAAGATAGTTTTCTTCATAAAAAAATTTTAGAAAAAAATTTTAGTTTTGAATATAGTCTTTGTTCAAAACTACTTTAGCGCCGCAGGCGTTAATTTGCCGTAGCCTGAAAAGTTGGGTGAAAGCGAATAACTTAAGGCACTTTAGAACATTGCCCGAACAAAGTGAGGGCTATATTCTATAAAGTGTTTCAGAAATTCTCGGCGCGAGGGCATAGGTGACGGCATTTTTAAATGTGGTCTTTCGATCTATCAGTCCTCTGGTCAAGATTCCTTCCGCTCCCATTTTTTGTTTGCTCATGGTCATACCGGTCAGTTCATCCATGCAGGTTCCCATTTCTTTGCCCTCATCGAGTATCCCCCGGACTACCAGATCGGGTAATTGAAAATGGACTCCGCCTCCCAGAGTCTCCTTTTCTCCATCCCGGATGATACACCAGACACAGGTAAACCAGGTGCCGGCAATTTTAACCATCCCCCCCTCCAGGCCGACTCCCCAGTCCGCCCCGGTGATTTTTCGGGCATCTTCGGCGCGCTTTTCGGCCCCGGATATTGTTTCCTCGTTAGAAAGGGGCGTATGGGAGACACCGGACTCTGCTTTTATCGAGATATATTTTGATCCCGGAAAAATATTTTTCAGGATAGACTCAACGGCCTGGAGCTTTAAGGGGTTCTTTGATCCCACTGCTATTCTTTTCCCGGGTTTTTTCGGGATGTCAGGATTTTCTGACTGGTCAGATCTGTCCGATAGGTTTGACTTTCCCGATAGATAAGGGGGGGAGCCATACAGTTCCGGAGACAAGAGCGGTGCCAGGGCGTAGATTAAAATGTACTCGTATGCCTTCTGCCGGGTGCTTAATCCTGCGGTCAAGATTCCGATCGCTCCCATCTTTTGCTTGAGGTTATTTCCTCCAACCAGTTCATCGATCGCTGTTCCCAGTTCCTTCTTCTCCTGAATGATCTTATGGTCAACCGCAGGGGGGAGGAGGAGATGCCCGCCTCCGCCGACACCATATTTCGTGCCGTCGAAGACCGCCGCCCATCCTGCTGTCAGATGGTCTCCACGGATTGTGGTGGTTCCTCCTTCCAACCCTATACCCAGATCCGCCTGGAGAATGTCCCGGGCTTGTCGGGCTCGGTTCCGCGCCCCCCGGATAGCCACCTCATCGCTTAATGGCATGTCAGGTACCCCTGAGGATACCTCTGCCGCGATAATCTCAGCCTGTGGATAGACCTTGAGAAGAACATTTTTTACTGCGGAGATCTTAACCGGATTATGGGATCCTACTGCTATCTTCATTTGTAAGTTATCGCCTTCGGCGCTAACTTAGTGTAAGTACACTGAAGATAACGCCCTTGAGTAATATTTTACTCTTTCGAGCCGTAATATTTACGTTGAATATTCCTTTTGGAAATTATCCTTGGGAAAAATTATAGTTTATGGTTCCGGTCTCCGTACGTCCAGTGAATTATATTTTGTGTTCTTCGCCGGTGTGAATATGCTAAGTTAATTATTCGGAATTTAATAAACTAATTCAATAAGATTGCTGAGGTATTTTTTAGTATTGCCTCTGTATTGTGATGATAGTTTTTGTCCAAAACTAAATTAGCGCTGTAGGCGCTAATTTACTGTATCGGAATTTTCCCGATATCCATCGGGATCCCGATTTCCGTTATTTTTAATTAAGATGTATCGGGACAATAACCCGATGATTTAAGTTTTTTTTAACGTCTTTTTTCTTCAACGTTTTTATTTTTCAACGTTTTTATTTTTCAACGTTCTTATTTTTTAACGTTAGCGCCGAAGGCGCTAACGTTCTAAGGAGATGAAAGATGAATAAATACTTGAAGTTGTATATGTCTGTCGTTATCGGTCTGCTTTCATGGGGGATTATCTTGAATGTTGCCCGGGGCTGGGAAGTGGATAAGCCGATTATCATGAAATATTTTTATGTTCCATCCAGTGATTTAAAGTCGGTAGATGGGGAGGTGGAGATGAACGGAGCCTCCGGGATTGCGATGATTCCGGTCTCGCTGAGCGAATCGGTATTTCTCCTTCCCGGTGTGTTATGTAAAGGACTCTTTCTGGATTATCAAGTCCCGGATTTTAGTTATCCCACACCGATGGGCATGTTTACGGAAAAGGATCTTCCCCGGAGTCTTTATATTATCGATTTAATTATGGGAATTAATGTAGATTGGGATGAAAAATGGGGGTCGACTCTTATTGTTTATCCCGGTATTCATAGTGACATGGATGACATAGGTGGTTCTGATATTTACTTCTCAGGCGCGGTTACGGGATCTTATCGCTTCAGTTCTGATTTTATCCTTATCGCCGGAATTTATTATGATGATTCGTTTGGATATCCTCAACTTCTCCCCCTGCTGGGGAGCCAGTGGCAGATGAGCGAATATCTTGCCATTGACGCTCTTCTCCCTCAATATCTGGTTTTTTCCTGTAGGCTTGATCCCCATTTGGCTTTTGGACTGAAGGCTAACGTAGCCGGTGATCAGTATCGGCTCAGTAAATTTCAGCCTTGGAAAGACACAGTAATAAATTTCACCCAGGTAATGTCCGGACCATTTATAGATCTAACCTTAATTGATAACCTGGTGCTCCGTTGCGAAGGCGGATACGTGTTTAACCGTCAATTTGAATTTCGGGATGATGATACCGATGATAAACTATGGGATGGAGATTTGGAAGATAACTGGTACGGAGCCTTAACGCTGGCACTCCAATATTAATTTTGATGACCGATAATCCCACATCCCAAAAAAGTTCCCGGACAATCGGAAGCTTAGTCATCCTAATTGCTTGTATCATCCTGTCAATCGGAGCTTGCCTTTCCGCTTATCTTCAGTATCCAGCGGTTGAAGAGTTCAAAGTCCCCATCGCTTATACCATGGTGGATGACCGGTTTTATGTTCTGGAAAAAAAAGAAAATACGATCCTTGAACTTGAGTGTATCTCTCCGGAACTTCCTCTGGTCTTGCGGGGACGATTCCGGATTGATCAGGAAGATGATGACCATTACTATATGGCGCGTAAACTCTATCCGGGTCCGGAAGGAGTGGTGGTCAACAGCTATATATATGAAAAAAATACGGAGAATTTTATCGGCTATCGGTTCCGGGAATACCGCTCTTTCCGGGATAGGCCACATGATATCTTTACGATCTATCTGAAAGATCCGGGCAAAGTTCCTGAGATTAATTACTCCCGGGGACCGGGTGGGGAGCATTACTTTGTCAATAATATCCCTGACCGGCGCAACATTTGGGTCGTCCCCGACTCCGGGGATATAACCATGTCGGGAGGAGTTCTTCCGCCCGGGTTGAGGGAAGATGGAGACGTTAATGATGACTTTGCGAGCTGGGAGAGCATCTGTGTCGGGCCAAACCGGGCCATCTCCATCTCATCCGGTTCTAACGGCCGGATTATGAGATACAGTCCGGTGGGGGAGCTATCGGCTGAATGGGGGACGGCAGGGTTTGAAGAGGGGGATCTCCTGGCCCCGTCTGAAATATTCTTCATTACTCTCTCTCACGACTTGCCCCGGAGTCTCACGGTCGCCAGCACCGGCAACCGGTCCTGGGTTCAGTTCTCACCAACAGGAAAGCCGCTCCAGACTGTCTATCCCATGAAAGACGGCTACCAGAATAATTTTCACGATATCCTGGTCGGGGCCATCTACGAGTCAGAATCATCCGGTCAATTATTTACGTTCGACCTGGTCAATCGGAGGTTCATTATCCTGAGCCGGGATGATTCGGTTATAACAACCTACCGTGCAAATAGGCCCGGTCGGTTGGCCATCTTTATCACAGTGGCTATTCTTTTCCTGTCAGGCGCGATATTCTCCAGTTCCTTGGCGCGGGTAGCGTCCCGGGTACGATTTCCCTTCTTCCTCAAACTCTTGTTCCTCTTCGTGCCGATTATCGTTGTCAGCGCTATGGTGGTGGGTTATGAGGTAAAGAAGATCATGAAAAAGGATCTGGAGGATGAGTACCTCCGCCGCTCGGCGAACCTCTCCGCGGCTATTTTGAAATCTGTTTCAATATCCGATCTGGAGCTGCTCCGCAATGTTGAATCCCGGGAAACCCAGCTCTATAAAGATATCCATAAAGCAATCTCCGATATTGTTAATCGGGGCGAGGTTGATTATACCCCCAAATGGATAATTCACCTGATCGATCCCCAGGGCCGCTATTTCTTCGGAATCAATATCTGGCGCGGGGCGCTCTATGAGCCGTTTATCGTCCCAGACGAACGGGAGATCTTCCAGAAAGTGCTTACGGAGAAAACCCCGCAGTACGGACGATTTGTCGATGAGCAGGGGGAATGGTTTAGTTATCTTACTCCCATTATAAATGCTGAAGGGAAGGTAATCAATGTCCTTGAACTGTACCGGCCTACCGAGGAGATGGACCGGGCTGACCTTCGGGCCACGGCCCGGATCCGGGAACGGGTGGGGGAGACCGTCTTATTGGCAATAGTACTGGTATTGCTATTCTCCTATCTTTTCACCAGACCGTTGAGGAAACTGATCGGTGGGATAAAATTGGTCAGCAAAGGTGATTTTGAACATAAAATTAATATTCATTCCCGCGATGAGATCAGTCATCTGGCTGACGCTTTTAATCAGATGGTATTAGACCTTAAGAACTTTACCCGGGATCTGGCCCTGACCACGGCGGAAAAGGAGAGGATTGAGACCGAACTGCATCTGGCCCGTGATGTCCAGCAGCGGCTTCTCCCCACGGTATTTCCCCCTTATCCGGCGGCTCCGTCGGTGGAGATATTTGCCCGGATGGTTCCGGCCCGTGAAGTGGGCGGGGACTACTATGATTTTTTTATGGTCGATCGGGACCATATCGGAGTAGTAGTAGCCGATGTCTCTGGGAAGGGGATGGCCGCTGGATTGTTTATGATGGAGATTCGGACCTTGCTCCGCGCTAATGCCTGGAATAATCTCAGCGCCGCCGATGTAATCGCCCGGACCAACCGGACAATAGCATCGGATAATCCCTCGGTTCTCTTTGTGACTATCTTCTATCTCGTCTTTAACCTCAAAACTGGGAAGGCTACCTACTGTAATGCCGGGCATAATCCCCCCATCATGATGCGGGAGAGCGGGATTATGCTTTTGACTACTGAGGATGGCGCCGGGAAGGGAATGGCGGTTGGGGTGGTGGAAGATGCCGAATATACCGATGCGGTTCTGCATCTTAATGAAGGTGATTCACTGGTAATTTATACCGATGGTGCTACAGAAGCATTTAACCTGGAACAGAAGATGTTTGGGGAGGAGAGTCTTATCCAGTGTGTAAGGGAAAACTCATCTCTTTCCAACCGGGATATTTGGGATAAGATATTTCAAGCTGTCTCCGGCTTTCAGGCCGGTCGGGAGCAGTTCGATGACATTACAATTCTTTTTCTTGAGTTTTTAGGAGGCGCGGCATGATAGAGTTCAACCTAAGTTGAGTGATTATTGCGGATCAGCCGTCGCTAAAGCTATGGCGGACTTGTGAAATGTGCTAAGATTATGAGGTTGCATCGGTTGCAGACCATAAGATTGGTGCAGTTCGCCGCATAGAATCGCTCAATTTAGGTTTAACTCATTTACCAATGGAGCAGAGGTAAACGGATAGACGGTATTGACTTTTTGTCATCAGGTATCTATATATTTTATTGAGATAATGAAGCAAATTTTACCATGGTCAGAAAGTCCCAAGAAATCACGATGATTATTTGATTTATTATTCTACGGAGTAAAATAATATGGGAAAAATAGATATCAATCGATCCGTTCACCTGGCTCTCCGGGATAAGAATTACGAAGAGATTATGGATCTCTTGAAGTATGCCTTTGAAGGGCTTTCTCTCGCTTCTCGAAAAAAGATTATCTATACCATCGCCGAGAAGATTGAGATCGCTTATCTGGAAGCTCGTTTCGCGTTGAGAGGGCTTGTAGCCGAGCAGCGGGAGCTGGATTTTATCAAATTTCTCAGGATGTTTCTTGATGCTGTCCACGCGGTGAAGAGTCTCATCGACCATGAAGAAATCCTGAACCAGGATACCAGTTTTCTGAATCGATTTCTCAGCGACAGTCCCGGGCTGATTGGAGAATTCAAAATTTCCCATCGGGAACAGGCCCGGGGTGTAATGAATGGGTTGAAAGTTATGGCCCGGGCTACGGAGAGAAATTTTCTACTATTGAAGAAGGAAAACTATGAAACTTTAAGTCAGGATGAGCAGAGACGGTATGCAGTTATGTATAGCAGTGTACCCCTGAGGGAAAAGGCTAACGGGCGTTAAATGAAGAATAGAATCAGGATATTCAAAAAAGGGGAAAGGTTGGGAGGGAAGAAGAACAACAAGTAGTTTCAGCCGGAAAAGTGACAGCTTAAAATTAGGATGTGAGAACAACAGAGAAAATGGATAGATGTGGTTATTGAATCTTCAACTTTTTTCTTTGTGCCTTTGTGGCAAAAAAAAGCACCGATGAACTTTAAAAAATATATTGCTTTGAGTTTATTTCTCCTGCTCCTGACCGGATGTAATCTTCCGGCGGCGGATTTGGGGGAGGAGGTTGCCACTCTGCCGGTTAGCTACCGGGTTCTGGATAACGGGATGGAGGTGCTGGTGAGTGAGAACCACGGTGCTCCGGTAGTGTCTCTCCAAGTCTGGATTAAGGCTGGCAGTGTCAATGAAGAGCGATTGCTGGGGGCCGGAGTTTCACATTTTATCGAGCATCTTGCTTTTAAGGGGCCGGCGGGTGAGTTGAAGGGCAAGATTGCCCGGGAGGTCCAGGCGCTCGGCGGCGACGTCAACGCCTATACCTCGATGGATAAGACCGTATTTTTAATCAATCTTCCTTCCCGGAATTGGGTAAAAGGCCTTGACCTCCTCCGTCAGTTGGTGCTGGAAGTTGATTTTCAGGCGGAGGAGGTTGAGACAGAGAGAGAGGTCATCTTAAAAGAGATCAACATGGGAGAGGATGAGCCGGGTCGCCGCCTTTATAAGCTCCTCTGGCGGACCGCATTTCGGGTTCACCCCTACCGGTTCCCGGTAATCGGATACGCGGAACTATTCCGGGAGATTAGCCGTGATCAGGTGATGGATTATTACCGGAAATGGTATGTCCCGAACAACATGATCCTGGTGGCATCCGGCGACCTGGCGGCGGATGATCTATTTCAGGTGGCCGGGGAGTTATTCGGGCCGTATCCCCGTAAACCATATCCGGTCGCCGATATTCCTCCGGAGCCGGCACAGATCGGGGAACGCGTGGTGGAAGAGGAGATGGATGTCGCCCACGCCCGGCTGGCGATCGCTTTCCATATTCCGAGTCTTCATAGCCCTGATCTTTATCCGCTGGATGTTCTGGCGCTTCTGGCCGGCCGGGGGCGGACCTCAGCCCTCTATCAGAAATTGCGGGAAGAGGACGGTCTGGTCTATTCGATCGACGCGTATTCATATACTCCTCTTTATCCGGGGTTATTTACCGTTCAGGCTACTGCCGATCCGGAGAAAGTTCCGGCAGTACAGAAGGCCGTAAAAGAGCTGTTGGATGAGTATAAAGAAAACCCCGTCTTGGATGTGGAA